>Ga0116112_1001780_pt1 | contig 13854 bp, 15 predicted proteins | sample June2015DPH_8_15_FD_89721 | JGI IMG/M metagenome (GOLD analysis project Ga0116112, IMG submission 89721) | Peatland microbial communities from SPRUCE experiment site at the Marcell Experimental Forest, Minnesota, USA - June2015DPH_8_150 | ecosystem: Environmental > Terrestrial > Soil > Wetlands... | reverse complement strand
GGCCGTCGAGAAGGGAATCATCCCCCATGAGGCGGCATTAAGTGAGCATGAAAGCAACGAGCTCATCTTCGCACCGGGATTCTCCACTGCCTCGACCGTCACAAGCGTCTCCGGCAGGGGGGTGGGCATGGATGTCGTGAGGAGCAGCATCGAAGGCCTGAACGGGACCGTTGAGGTCCGCAGCGCCAGGGGCAAGGGCACCACCATCACCCTGAAGCTGCCGCTAACCCTAGCCATCATCGACGGGCTCCTGGTGAATATCGCAAACGAGGCCTTCGTCATCCCTTTAGGTGCGGTGGTGGAGTGCGTGGAGCTGACCGACGCAGAGAGAAACCATGCCCATGGCCGCCACCTCATCAAGGTCCGAGAGGAGATCATCCCCTACATCCCCTTGCGGGAGGTCTTCGGTATCAACGGCGGCACCCCCTCCGTTGATCAGGTGGTGATCACCGAGCTCGGGGACAAAAGGGTGGGTTTCGTGGTTGACAAGGTCATCGGCCAGCACCAGACCGTGATTAAGACCATGGGCGGCCTCCTCAGGGACATCGAGGGCGTCTCCGGCGCCACCATCCTGGGAGACGGCGCCGTGGCACTCATTTTGGATGTGTATAAACTCATGCAACATGTTGAATTAATGGAACTGAATAAATATTGTGGGAATAAGCAGGTTGTTTTAATGGATGATTTGTCCGGATCGTCCTAAAATTAGGCTAGCACGTCCTCTTACCCTGCCATTTCACCTTAGATGGGTGCCAGGTGTCACGCTCCGGTATGAAGTGAGAGGCTTCGTATGTTTCACCCTAAGATCATCAGCTTTAAGGCATCTAGAAACCGAGATGAATCGCAGGAATCTCTCTTATGAGACAACAAGAGAAGATGTGTTCTTTTTATGACACCAGATTAATGGCTAGTCCTTTTCCTGTAGGTTTTTCTGCTGGGGGTTTAGCTCTGCCTAATTACCCCTAAAATAGCGGAAAATCATTGAATATGTAGCATGCTGTTTGGTCGCCAATGATACCGCGAAACAGTACGGTTAGCTGTTATCAAATGTCTTTAGTATTGTGCCGGCATCCTCGATGATGAAGAGCTTGTCCATGTTCTTCAAGGAACGCTCATGTGCCACTCTGTCCATTGAAGAAACACAGTCAGATACCACAACAGGGTAAAACCCCCTATTGGAGGCATCCCGTACGCTTGATTCAATGCCCATCTCGGTGGCGATGCCGGTGAATATGATTGTGGTGATAGAACGGTTCCGAAGCATGTACTCGAATTTCGTCCCGAGAAAGATGCTCGCAAAGGATTTTTCAAGGACAACATCGTCCTTTTTCGGTTCAATTGTCTCAGGGATCATGCTCTCCTGCGAGCCAGACGACATAAAGGACGGCAGCTTGTTTACATCATCCACATTGAACCGCCTCATCATCGAATAAAGGTACCATGAGGATGCAAATCTTCTGGGCAGGGGCGTTATTAATGTATAGAATACAGGCATCTTGCCGCGTAATACTTCGATGAGCGGTTTCAAAGAGGATATGAACTCTTCCTTGTTGAATATCCTGTCAACCAGGCCGTTTTGCACATCCCAGACAACGAGGCATGAATGTCTGGGGTCAACTATCTCCTTGAGATTTTCATACACTTCGATTCCCTTTATGTTTTTCATCGCTTACCTCGTATCACCTTGTCGGATATGGACTTCCCCCACAAACCCCACGTATTTCCCTATATAGCCCATATATAAATTATAAATTAATTTATATTATATGGTTGCTACATCCCTCATACCTCAATTAATACATTATATCAATATGTTAAATGATTTTCTGTGTTTTTTTATCATAGTTCGCGACTCTGACAATCGGGATGTTAGTTCATGCTTTTTTGACGATAACTTGCTAAAAACTATTTGGCAACAGGCCGTTGAGACCTGACCCTGATGGTTCCTGATGGTTCCCTCAATTGGGAGACCTTCAAGGAGGGGTTACCCGGGGCGCTTCTTATCTTCATCCTGCCCTTTGTGCTGTTCTGGGTCATCAGTCATATTTTCCCCATTTTTGAACAAGAAGAGGCTCACTAAATCAGCAAGAGCCTTCTCTCGCGGGAGAATCGCTGTCGGCAGGGGACGCTCAAAATTTGAATGTTATGTTGTATTCTCTTCGAAATTATCCTACAATGGACAACATATCTACATAATTCGTTAAATAACGCCGATCCAACACTGCCCCGGGGAGATGATATGGAAGCAGGAAACAATGTACCCTGGCGTTGCTGTTTCATTGCATTCCTGACAGTGGTCTTTTTTTCTGCAAATATGTATGCGGAAGAACAGGATATACCAAAAAAGTTCTTCGTCACGCCGCCCCCGTTCAGTGCAGGCATCTATCCTTGCTCAATGTGCCACAAAGGCCTGCCCACCAACACACAACCAAGAAAACTTCAAGCCAATATGAACATCCCTCTCAAGCATATGCCCGGCGGCTGGTGCTTCGAATGCCATAATCCGGACAACAGGGACAAATTACGGCTCGCGAACGGCACATTGGTCAGCTTTGAGGAATCATACATTCTCTGCGGCCAGTGCCACGGAACGATACTGCGAGAATGGAAGGCCGGCCTGCACGGGAAGAGGACCGGCATGTGGAACGGCGATAAGCAGTACTATCTTTGCGTAAGCTGCCATTCGCCGCATGAACCGCGGTTTAAGCCGATCAAACCGTCTCCACCGCCGGTGAGACCGATGGAGATCAAGTAATACATAACGAGGACGAGAAGACCGATGCGAAAAACCGTGAAGAAAATGGATGGAATTCATCTTGACCGCAGGACCTTTCTCAAGGGCGTGGCCCTCGGCCTGGCGGGGACAGCGCTCCCGCTGAACAAGGCCGATGCCTCGTTCTGGGAATCGTTTTTTCAGAAGCACTTTAAGGAAATGAATGATGCCGAGATCAAGCAGGTACTCGGCTGTCTGGAGCGGGAATACGAAGAAAAATATAAAAAAGCGATCAAGGTGGGCAATCAGAAAGCGATGCCGCGAGTTCTCTTCGGTTACGGGCTCGATCTTTCCCGATGCATCGGCTGCAGGAGATGCGTTTATGCCTGCGTTGAGGAGAACAATCAATCCAGGGACCCGCAGATCCACTGGATATCGGTCCTCAGATTCAAAAAAGGGGAAAAGTGGGTCGATCTTATAGAATCGGAGAAGTATTACAACCCAGAAAAGGTGCCTGAAGAGGGATATTTTTATATGCCGGTTCAGTGCCAGCAGTGTGAGAACCCGCCCTGTGTAAGGGCCTGTCCTACGCAGGCCACCTGGAAAGAGCCGGACGGGATCGTGGTCATCGATTACAACTGGTGCATTGGCTGTCGCTACTGCATGGCCGCCTGTCCCTATGGAGCGCGCCACTTTAATTGGACCGATCCGGGCCGCAAGTCAGGCGAGATCAATCCGCAGACGCACTATCTCGGGAACCGCCCGCGCTATAAAGGAGTGGTGGAGAAGTGCACCTTTTGTATCCAGCGGACGAGGAACGGACGTTACCCGGCGTGCGTTGAGGCCTGCCCCGTAGGCGCGCGCAAATTCGGGAACCTCCTTGATCCGAACAGCGAGATCAGGTACGCCATTGAGCACAAGCGGGTGTTCCGGTTGAAAGAGGACCTGAATACTTATCCCAAGTTCTATTATTTCTTTGCGTACGGCGTGTAGGAGGCCCACTTATGGCAAGTTTTATCAAAAATTATTTTATTGCCTGGCGTCAGATTTTCATTGGCAACCGGGCTTACTACCTCTGGGTCGGCTTCCTGACGTTTTTTATTCTCCTCGGACTCAACGCGTATATTGATCAGTACCACCGGGGACTCATAGTAACCGCCATGAGGGATCAGGTTTCGTGGGGGCTGTACCTCTCGAATTTCACTTTTCTCGTCGGTGTAGCTGCTGCCGCAGTGCTGCTCGTGGTTCCGGCTTACGTGTATAACTTCAAGCCGATCAAGGAAATCGTGCTGTTCGGCGAGCTGCTCGCCATCACGGCCATAACCATGTGTATCCTCTTCATCATGATCGACATGGGGCAGCCTTTGCGGGTATGGCATATTTTGCCGTTCATCGGCGCCATGAATTTCCCTTCGTCACTGCTCACCTGGGACGTGATCGTCTTGAGCGGATATCTCGCCATCAATGTAATCATTGCATTTTACGTTCTCTACCGGCTTTCGATCGGGAAGGAGTACCGTATGGCCGTGATCAGGCCGCTCATCATTCTGTCCATTCCATGGGCGGTGAGCATCCACACGGTGACGGCGTTCCTCTATAACGGACTCTCGGCCAGGCCCTTCTGGAACGCCTCGATCCTGGCCCCGAGGTTTCTTGCTTCGGCGTTCTGTTCCGGACCCGCCATCATGCTGGTCCTGTTCCAGATCATCAGGAAACGTTCTGAGGTAGAGATCGATAACAAGGCGATCTTCAAAATCGCCGAATTGATCGCCTATGCCATGGCGATCAATTTGTTCCTTCTGGGCGCAGAGGCATTCAAGGAATTTTATTCGGGCGCCGTTGACAGCTATTCCATCCAGTATCTGTACTTCGGTCTTAATGGGAAAGCGAGTCTGGTACCCTGGATGTGGGCCGCATCCCTGTTCAATATCACGGCGTTCTTTCTCTTTCTCTTTCCGAGGACACGTGAGAATTTCACGACACTAAACATCGGATGCGTGCTGATCATTATGGGCGTGTATATAGAGAAGGGGATCGGGCTTATTGTACCCGGCTTTGTTCCGGATACACTCGGGGAGATTTATGAATACTCTCCGACCACATCGGAGATTGTCATTACCATGGGCGTATGGGCTTTCGGTGCGCTTATCTACACGATCCTGCTGAAAATTGCAGTGCCGATCTATACGGGAAAACTTCGGTTCGAGATAAAAGAACGGAACGTTATCACGCGGTAATGCCGCAGTCAGCGCCTTGCGTCCGGGGGATGCGCAAATCCTATTCCTGCCAGCAAGCGGTAGACAAACTCAAAAATATACGAGCCTCCCCTAGCCCTCCACAGGCGCAGATAATTACCCTGTCCCTTTCTCTTTCAGAACATCAGCCAGGCCAGGAGATAGAGGGTATTGTTGTCCTGGGCATTCCTTCCAGATCCGTCATAGTCGGTATGGGCCCCATTGAATTCGGCGTAGATAATGTACTGCAGGGAGAATTTATATTGCTGTTTCAACACGTAATCGAGCTCAAGCAGGTAGCCCTTGCTGTCGGGGCTGCCGTTCTGGCTTCCGCCTACCGGATCGGGTGCGTAGAGGACCGTATCCTTGTTGCCGGTGGTTTGAAAGTAGCCCAGTGAGCCCCCGATATCTCCGGCGGGGCTGCGGTAGTAATAGCTGCCGTTCAGCTTGAACGTCTGCAGGGTATTGGATTCGTTGGCGGACAAGCCCTTGAGAAAGCTGGCGTCCAGCTCCTGTTTCTCATGGATCCAGGTGGTGCGCAGCGTTAGGAGGTGCGGATCGCCGATGAATTGATACTGGGCGTCGAAGGCCGTGTCGGTAAATCTGTCGGTGGAGCCCTTGCTGGCCCCGTCCGGGAAGATATCGGCCCTCAGGCCGTAGGTGCCGATCTCGATGTTGTGCTTATCCCAGTTATGTGCCAGTGCCAGTCGCCAGTACGGCACCGCGCCATCCGTCACCATGGTCGGGGTCGAACCGGCGCCCAGCGGCCGGGTAATGCCGTCAAAGGTGGTACGGTAGACACTCACGCCGCCATAGATCAGGTCGTTCCAGTAGCCATAGGCGCCGATACCGCCGACCTGGGTGGCGAGTGCACCGTCGATGAGCGTGCCCGCGGCGGGTGTCGGAGCGACGGCCGAGGTTGCGAACGGGAAGCCCCATATGGGCGTGCTGTTCCAGAGATCCTCCACACCGGGGGCGTTGTTCAGGGTAAGACCATAGGCCGTGTCCTTGTCGCCGATTTTCGTAGTGTTGGCGTAGCGGATGTCCGTCAGGTCCAAAGCGATGGAGTTGGCCGTGCCGTCATAGGTCAGCTGCGCCAGGGCCCCGGTGTGTTCGCCGTAGATGCGGCCGCCGTAAAAGACACTGGCCTGCTGAGGCAGGTTGGTCCGCTCGGTGGCCGTATCTTCAGGATTGTCAAAGGGGGCGACGCCGTTATTCAGGATGCCGCTGTTCTTTTGGAGCGTGGTGTAAGATAACTCCAGCATGGCCGACAGCGGCGGTGTATTGGGTTTCGATTGAGCCTGGGTGCTGAAGGCATACCCGTTCATTTTAAAGTTGCGGCCGAAAGGGGTCAACTCGGGAAAGACGGTATGACATACCGAGCAGGACAATCCGGTTTGATGCCCGAAGCTGGGTACGGCATAGGCCGATTTTTCCGCAAATGTTGCCAGGGAGAAGAAAAGACATGCCGCAACCATCACCGCAGTTACGTTGGTAAAGATGTTCTTGAGCATCGTTCATCCCTCCTTTTTTCTTTAAACCCTGCACTATTTTTTATAGGTATGCGTCATGTAATCGATGACCGCCTGGATCTCCTCGGGGGACAGATTGATGGCCGGCATCTTGCCACGGCCATGCAAGATGGAGTCGGTTATCACGCGCTTGGTGTCCTTTTTCCAGAATTCCGGTGCGAAGGCCGTGGGAGCAGGGTGGAACGCTACCGCCGCCGGACCTTTACCATCGCCTTTCATGCCATGGCAAATCTGGCAGTTATTAGAATAAAGATCTTTTCCTTTGTCACTTTTTTCGGATGCTGTGATGAGATCGGATAAAAACATCAGCCCGAACAATAACATCAACAGGGTACAGATAATTTTTTGTTTCATAAATCCGCCCTTCATTTTGAATATAAAGAACAAAAATCAAAATTAATACATATAGTTTTTAGATGCATTTGTTATAAAGATAATCGATACGGTTAAATAGAATATATTCTCAAGGACAGAAGTCAAGGGTTCGATCTTACATTGTCCTGACTCTTTGATAATGTCCCCATGAGAACTCGATAGGAATGTCCCCATGACATTAAGTAACGTAATCGCCTGCAGCAGAGATTTCTGCAGGTAAAATAAGTGTTTGTTTTTAATTTTCTCCTTACGAGCCATTGCTTACTTACAATCCATTACTATATATAAGTAGGATTTTCTCTTGTAACGATATTGATATTTCCCTCTGATTATATCTTTTTGCTATATCCAACGAGATTTACATCAGATATTTTGCTTCACGAAAAATTGTTACCAAGGAGGTTGTGGGGGAAAAGGAGGTAAAATATTATGCGTGCCTGGTACATACTTATGGCAACATTCATCACTCTCATTATGGCAATGGTGATCTTGCTCGGGAATCTTGGTGATATTCAAGGAAACCATTGGGCAATGCCCTCTCAAATGAATGGTGCTTATGGTGCTCAAGTGGCATCTCGCACGGAAACCTCTGCGTATCCCTGGCAACTTGATTATATAACCCTTGGTACCAAGGTAGAAATAGCGTATGCTTCCATGCCTAATTATGTATTGCCATGTAAAGATGAACACAGGGTAAGATAGAAGTTAGTACGGTCCTTGTGGAACTTTGAAAGAAGTGAATAGTCGAGGAACGGACCTGTTAGGAAGCTGTTTGTATTGAGTATCTTGTAGGATCAGTTGTTCATGAGTTTTATGATGAAGCGTGTGATACCCCCACAGATTATTCCTGCAAACACAAAGAAATACATCCCCTGTGGTACAGAATCACTTGATACGGAAGTGGATATGAAACAGCCTCCACCGCCTCCACTCCCTTTACCATCTCCTTCAGATCCTTTCACCGACACATGTACAGGTATTGTTTGAGGACTGTTTGTAACATTTGTATCTGTTGAAATGACGGTAATGTTCTTGTCATACTCTCCTGCAGCTAGGCCGGCGGTCTTTAAGTGAACAGTGATCATGGTTTGATCACTAGTCAGAGTCCCACTTAGAGGTGAACCAATAATCCAATCTGCATCGGCGGAAATGGAATAATTGAGCGTTCCTTCACCTGAATTCCATATATTAAAACTTTGATCTGCAGCATCAGACCCTTGTGCACATGATACTTGAAGTGATACCGGTTCGATCGAAAAGGTTGATTTTGCCGGGCTGATGCTGACCGGCTCACTCACCGTCAGGCTCACGGGGATAGTCTGGGGACTGTTTGACGCCCCTGGTGCACTGATGGTTATAGTTGCTGGATATGTCCCTGAAACGAGGTCTGAGTTTGCAAAAGAGACAGTTATAACGTTATGCCCGCCGGCGGAGGTTCCGCTTGATGGTGAACATGATAGCCATGCAGCGTTATCATAGATTGTATAATTAAGCGTCCCACCTCCTGAGTTCCACACATCAAAAGACTGACTCGATGCATTTGATCCTTTCACGCATGTGACTGCCAAAGATGTTGGGGTGGCTGAAATGGATGAGGCTGCTGGAGGAGGAGTTGGTGAATTAACTGTCAGGCTTACCGGTATAGTCAGCGGGGTATTTGATGCCCCTGCGGCATTAATGGTGATGCTTGCAGAGTAACTCCCTGCTGTTAGTCCGGTTGTTGCATAACTGATTGTGATGGAGTTATGACCGCTGCCACTGCACGTGGTGGTGGTTGTTCCTTGCGAAGGGCTGCAAGAGAGCCACGTTTGACTTGTTACGATCGTATAACTCAACGTCCCACCCCCTGAGTTCCATACATCAAAAGACCGGCTTGATGGGTTGCTGCCTTGTATACAGGAAGAAGTAAGAGTTGAAGAGACATTATGTGCAATAACAGGAGGGGCTGTTGGATTGACATTGAAAGTAACTGGAATAGTCTGGGGAGTATTCGATGCCATCGGATCGGTAATAGTTATTGTTGCAGAATAGGTTCCCGTGGTGAGGGCACTAGTGGAGTAAAATACCGAAATAGTCTTCTGGTCTGTTGTCCCGTTTGAAGTTCCCGATGCTGTACAGGCAATCCAGGATTGATTGGTAGATATCGAGAAATTGAGTGTACCGGAACCTGAGTTCCAGATTTGGAATGTTTGGGTTTCTGCGTTACACCCTTGCGAACATGAATTTGTAAGAGATGCAGGAGAACATGATATGGCGGGAGAGAGGACAGTGAGACTCACCGGGATAGTCTGCGGGCTATTCGATGAGCCCGGGTCTACCATCGTGATATTCGCAGTATAAATCCCTGGGGTAAGGCTGGAGGTTGTATAATTAACAGTAATGGTTTTTTTATCTGATACACCTGTTGAGGAGCCGCTTGTTGGAGTGCAGGAAACCCAAGTTTGATCAGTTGATATCGTGTAATTCACAGTCCCTGCCCCTGAGTTCCAGACTTGGAATGATTGGGCTGCGGCATTGTTCCCATGTGAACATGAATTTGTCAGAGATGTTGGAGAACTTGCAATTGTAGGAGGTGAAAGAACTGTGAGGCTCACCGGGATAGTCTGAGGGCTATTCGATGAGCCTTCAGCGTTTATTGTGATAGTCGCCGAGTAGTTCCCTGGGGCTAAGCTGGAGGTTGTATAATTTACAGTGATAGTTTTCTGATCTGATGCACCCGTTGAAGTGCCGCTTGCAGGAGTGCAGGATACCCAAGTTTGATCAGTTGAAATCGTGTAATTCAGAGTCCCTGTCCCTGAGTTCCAGACTTGGAACGATTGGGCAGGGGCATTATTTCCTCCTTGGCATGAACTAGTAAGAGATGTTGGAGAGGAAGATAGTACTTGTGGGATCGAGTAGGTTATATCGAGTGTCCAAAAGTTGAAGCTGTATCCCTGTTGATGGCTTCCTATTTTATAAATACAATCATAATTCATGTTCATATCGAGGTGAAATAATCCGTTTGGTCTGCCTGAGGTTACACCCCAGCTGTTCACTATGATCCAATAGGAGTTGTTGGGATCTTCATCATTGTAACCAACACAGAGGACCGCATGGCCCCAGCCATAAAGATTTGAATAGGTATCACCACAGGAGAAATCGGGATTCCAAATTGTGTCTTCTGTTTGAGAATCCCAAAAGTCAATAAAGTTATTGCCATCTGCCTGTGTAGGCATGACAAAACTGAAATAAACAGCCTCATTCTGATTGAGTATGCTCTTAATATTTGCAATGGCTGTATCCTGACCGACGCCATGAGTCGGTATTGTTACAGCTGTTATCGATGAAATGGGATAATTAGGATTGGTACTGATAGATGAGCCTGGAGTATTACATGAGGCATCTCCATCCTGCCAGTTTGCATTTGTATTAGACCAGGGTATGGCTTGCTGGTATCCGGGAGTTAAATAAAAATCGACCAGAGATGGAAGGTCGCCACCTGAGCAACATGTTAACCCGATCGCAGTTGCGTTTGAATTAAGATATTGGACAGAGAGTCTGTCGTATATTTGGTTATTTACATCGAGGGCAATGGCCATTACCCCTGTCCCTGCCCACGTCCAACAGTCTCCGCACTGACCCTGATCATATTCAGAAGGGATATAATCAAGATGGCTTAATAAACTCAGTGAGCTGCTTGTTCCACTGGCATACTGTACATACTTGTTCATCTGTGCTTGTGGAGCTTTTTGATATTTCTGTTCCCAATTGATCAGGGTTTCACTGTCAGGCCGCATTACACCATGCGCGCTTCTAAAATCATCTGCTTGAGCAGTTGGAAGAATACCGGCTAAGAAAATAAGGAAGAGTATCGCAATATTGGTAAATGATTTCTTAAGATCAATCATGTTGTCATCCTAATCCATTATTTACTATTCACTTCAATGTTGGAAACTTGAAGATCATGGGTTTGCATGCACCTCTCGTGATAACTTTCAGAACACAATCAAGTTTCTTCCCCGGGTTAATGTCATTTCTCTGAATAAACATAAGATCAGGATAAGATGAATTCGGGAGAAGCAGGACAAAATCTCTAGACTCCACGGGAACAGAGGTCTCTTGAATTTTCTTCTCCGGGTAAAAGTGATATGTTACCTTAAATATTTCAACAGGTTGTTTATTACTTGCAGAAGCACTATCGCGCTCTATCTTCTCAATAGATACTATCTCGGCCTTGCCTTTGTAGTCTTTGTACTCACAAGGGCCACCGTCCTTCGGTAACGAATTCACATCAGAGGAATGTAATTGACAGCTCATTCCAAAGGTCAGCATGAAAACAAGCCACAGAGTTAACAACTGCTTATAGGGAAAAGTACTACAACAATAATATGCTGTTGTTGTGGACCTCATAGAACAATATGTCGGCAACATACGGATTCATTATAACATATACATTAGATCAAATCTTTTTACCATTCCATTATGAGCTGTAATCCATAGTAATCAGGAGCAATCAAAGGCACAACACTCAATTTATGGTCTTCTTGATCTCTTTCTTTGATACTCTGTGTTGCCTCCCATGCCATGTACCAGCCCAATGCCGCTTGAGAAGGGTAGTGTTGATTATCATTTATCCGGGATAAGCCGGCTAAGGTGGATGCCACATAAAGCGGATATTTTATATACCACTCTTCATCATACATACCGGCTAGGGTCAAGAAAGGGATAGCGCCGATAAATGCATGACCGCTGACCCCATGGGTGCTCTTAAACGGCTTCCATGAAGAACTATCGCCCGGTTGTGACGGCCTGGCGGCACCAGTGACATACTGCATCAAAAGAACTGCAGGGCCTCCAACAGCAATGGAGCGTAAACTACGTTCACCAAAGGTACCCATAGCCGATGAAGTCTGACCCTCTGGAAGAATTGTAACTACAGCTGCGGAAGCAAAGGACAAAGGAATAATGTACCACCCATTACCAAAATTCTTGGAGATAGTTGATATTTTATCTGTCGTAGAGTTGCGTACATGATGCTGATACCAATCTTGTATATCGTCGTCACGGTCTGCACCTGCAAATGTGGCTGCTATGCCATAGGCAAGACATAGTCTCACGAAACGGTATTGGGAATAAAATTGTTTATAATCAAGCTCTAGGGTGTTGAATGTTTTGCCTGTATCGAAGATCCAATCCGCATCTCCATCTCCTGCATGGAGTAGGCTGGTATAAAGAGTTAGTGTTGTGATAACAAGGATTGTTACAATGAAGGACTTCTTTAAAGCTTTTTTGTAGTTGTTCGTAGTTGACTCCTTACCTTGCTTTTCTCGTGGTTGAAGTCCTATCGGTGATTAACATTACAGTCTATTGATTGTCAATAAGAGGCAAGTATGATCGATGAATCATTATTATGTTAATTAATTAAATTAATTGATCACGATCATTGCCTTTAAATCATGATTAATAAAAATAATATAAATTTTCTATTAGATTGAAATGAGATTTATGATGGTCAGATGCCATGCTCAGAGTGGCAAGATCGGCACATGATCAATATTGAACCGGCTTGATAGATTGTGCTACTTGGAAACCTTCCTTATTGGTAATATAGTTCACTCTCACCTGCTGCCCAACTGTTAGCTTATCAAGTGGTATTGCTTTCCAATCTGCTCCATAAATTGTCGTAGTGGTCACTATAATGAAGATGTATCTCTTTCCTTCTTTGCCAGTTAGAAATATCTTTGGCCTTATACCTTTTGAAGGATCAGCGATGTGGATGTCATCTAACTTCCCAATCACTTCTGATGGGGCGATTACTTTCTTGGATACAGGAGGAGGGGTTCCCCCTTTCTGCTGGGACATGTCTGTATTCTGTCCATTGCAGGAAAAGAGGAGAACCCCAAGGGTGCAGATCAAAATTGCAACCCTCTTCACCCTCCATTCACTCCTTTATTGTTACCTTGCTTATCTTACTCTGCAGGCTTAGCTGCTGGTGTCTCTTCTGCTTTCTTCGCTGCTTCTTTCTTTTCTGCCTTCTTCTCGGCCGCTGCTGCCTTCTTTACTGCCTTCTTTGCCTTAATAACCTCAATCTTGTCTGCGTTCAGGCTGCCGGCTGCTGCTGTAATCTTTACCCACTGACCCTTCTTCACGTTGGCCATATCTTCTGCCTTCAGGGTGAAGGTCTTGCCCTTTACATCGATCGTGTTAGCTGCTGTGTCAACCTTGGTGATCTTGCCCTTGATTACTTGTGTCTTTGCCATCTCAGCCTTTGCCGGTGCTGCGGCTGCGGGTGCTGCTGCCGGTGCTGCTGCATCGGCTGCGAAGACCATTGTGGCGAAGCAAACCAGTGCCAATACTGCGATCATGCTAATAACTTTCTTCATGGTACATTCCTCCTGTGGTTTTTTTATTGATGGTACACTCTATACGTAAAGAATGATTAAACGATGATTAGAAGAAGATTAAAAGATTTTAATGTTGCATGGAAGACCAGGGAAAGGCACTGTCCTTACCAAGTAATTATCATCCAGAGTCTCTGTAAACAAATTCCATGCTTTAGACGTCTTATCCAATACTACATTTTTTAAGGGTATATATGGAGCCAATCAAGGTAAAACATTACTCAATCGTAATCTTGCATTGCTTAAGCAGCTCTGCGGGTTAACCGATATAGGACCATCAATGAATAACCTTAATGGACCAGAAATGAGAATATTCCTTATAAGGAGGATATCAGCATGAAAGAGAGATTATCTGCAGCATGGAAGGGAATTGCTTTTATCCTGTTTTTGTCCCTGATCCTTGTCATACAGGGGTGCGGAGGCGGTGGTGGAGGATCGAGCTCAGGCGGAAGCGGCTCTTCAAGCTCCGGCCAGGCATTGATCGGCCTTACAGATGCCGCAGGGGATTTCGTGACCTATCAGGTGGATATAACCTCTCTCACGCTGACCAAAGCCAATGGTGCCGTGGTCGAGACTCTGCCCCTGAAAACCAGCGTTGACTTCACCCAGTTGACGGACAT
>Ga0116112_1001778_pt1 | contig 13872 bp, 30 predicted proteins | sample June2015DPH_8_15_FD_89721 | JGI IMG/M metagenome (GOLD analysis project Ga0116112, IMG submission 89721) | Peatland microbial communities from SPRUCE experiment site at the Marcell Experimental Forest, Minnesota, USA - June2015DPH_8_150 | ecosystem: Environmental > Terrestrial > Soil > Wetlands... | reverse complement strand
TACGGGCCCAATGCCGTAATATCCGAGTTGAACGGATTAAAGACTCGTGCACAGTCCGCTCCGTGCTTACGACAAAAATGGTGCTGCGACCGGGATTTGAACCCGGAACCAACAGATTAAAAGTCTGCTGCTCTACCAAATTGAGCTACCGCAGCGAAACATGAGCGACGTGACAATTGTAAGCACTAACCAATGCCACATTTCGGAACGGGCTAACCGTATGATAATAATCTCCGGTCACTCTTTCGAGCTCCTGACGAGTGCATCACTAACTCCGGCCCATGTTAAATGGTACAAGAGGCGGGACTCGAACCCGCAACCAGCGGTTTAGAAAACCGCTGCTCTATCCAATTGAGCTACTCCTGCGTTACAGTCTGAAACCGACCTTGGCACGAGCCAATCCGCGTCGGCAAGAAAAATACCAACTGATTATCACCCATGCCAACAGAATTTTACCAAGACGTTTCATAAATAAATACTATACTCAATTACTTTTTGGGCAAGCGTTGCACGTGTTTATAGGTCATAAGATACCATAATGTTTTCCAAAAGCCAAATTGTCTTTCAGGGTCAGGGTCAGGTGATTGCACCCATCCATCTGCCGTGCATCGGTTGCAAATGTTTGGTTGGTCTGCCTCATTCGCTGCTCGGTGACACACCCAACAACTCTTAAAATAGTATTTAGCCATGCGTATAAGATAAATACTATATCAGATATTCATTCCTGATACAAGTCGAAAAGCCGGTCCATTAGGAACCAAGTCACCATCATTTAGAATGTCTAAATGTCCCCGTTTGCTGTTAAAATTATGAGCCACATTAGTTTCGATTGTGCCATCCGCCAAAACCAAATTGGTCAAACAATCCGATTTTGCATAAGCCCGGTCATGCCGGCCGATTGACTGTAACACCGCAATGGCGCGATAAGACGGGTTAATCAGTGAAGCTCGTGGATGTTTGCCCGTCACATCATGCAGGTCAATTGATTCACCGCCTGCGGCAAGATTGGCCACCGTTATCCTTTTTTGGTCATTCTGAAAAGCCGCTATGTCATCCAACCGTTGGCGTGTCGTTACGCCACCGTGAATCTGTGCAATCTTGTCTGCACCAAACTTTTTCGACAATCGGCTCACCAAAGATTCAATTGTGTCAGCGTAGTTGACAAAGACAAGAACCGATTTGTCTTCATCATACAAATCTTCTACCAACTCACAAAGGGATGGAACCTTTAACAACTCCGCACGTCGCCGAGCCTTTGTAATGATGGCCAAAACGTGCAGAGCATAATTTTCACAACGGTCTTCAAGACGTGCCAATTCAGCTTCCATTTCATTGTAAATGTAGCCGATTTTCTTTCCGTTTTCACCCATGTCGTAAGCTGTAGCTTCAAGCTGGTTTTTTGGAAAGATGTCACCGAAGTCTTCCCGTTTCATGCGTGAAGCAATCTTTTGAACGTTGAACAGATTGTTGCGAACTGCTTGCAGTTTACTGACAGACTCCGCATCTTCCGAATTGAAATACATTGCGCCCCAATGGCCGACATACTGCGCACCAGCACTTTCACAAAATTGCTTGAACAAATTCATTCCGTTGTTTTGTCCCCGGCCACCAATGAAATGCATTCCCTTGTGAAGATTGGTGGCAAAGCCAAACGCCCTCATATCCAAAGGCGTCATCGCCTGTGTCGCCGACAGACAAAGAACGGAGTAGCCCTGTGATTTCAAGGCAAACAGCATTCCCGCTTGTAATGATTCAACGCCTTTGGTCCTGTGGCTTTCATCCAATACCACAATCCAATCTTTCGGGATACGGAATTCACCACGGAGAAAATAGGGAATGCCCTTTTGACCCTTGGTTTTGTATCGGTAAATTTTTGTCAGGTTACCACGAGCCAATTTTTCATAATTAACAATCAATTCAGCGGATAAGCCAAACTGATTGAGAACCGCTTTCCATTTTGGAATATTCAACTTGGGGCAAACAACGATGAACTTGCGTTTCAGGTGACGCAAAATAGCAGAACCAACAAACGTCTTGCCTGTTCCCGTGCCACTTAAATCTGCGGCGATACCGTGTTCAATTAAAGCATTGGCGAGAAATTCTGCGTGTGGTTTTTGCGGTTCAAGCAAACCGGTGGTGTCAAAACTCATGGAAAAAGAATATCAAATGACGGTGAAAAGTCAAGCGTTCAACCCAACGCCCAATTAACCCTGCCAACGGACCAATCAGGTTTTTTACAAATCATCCAGCGACCACCATTCCATTTATACCACCATTCCTGTTTGGTCTCCGGATGAATTCCGGGGCCAATGTTTTCGATAACGATATGGTCATACAAGCATTCATGCATATCACAAACGTTATCGTTAACCCATCGGCGGGCCGTTTTCAAACTCCCTGAAAAACCAAACGTCCGAGGCAGGTATTTTCTTTCCTTTATTTCCCTACTGACAATTGCGGTAATGAAATACATAATCAGTCGTTAAAAATGATGACTTCGGTCCAAATTGCTTCGGGGTGTTTGCGGACATCTTCGGAACACGGTTTGTAAGTCCAATGCGTTATGTCGTGTTCTCTATCGTAATGGGTTTTGTCCATGTAGTAAGTGATAACGACGCCTGTTTTGGCAGACTTAATGGCCAAGCCCACGTCACACGCATCATCGTAAATCCGCTCGAGATGACGATTATTTAAGTCCGATGCGCAAGCCGTAAACGTTTCATCCGATGCATCAAACGTAAATTGGTCGCTAGAATGCTCCACCAAAGTCAATCTCATAATGCTAATTTATCAAAAAAATTGATTTTGTCAAGCCTCAATTTCCATGAATGAATGGCATTTTCCATTGACCCTTACCGCAATGGTATCTGTATGACGATTCTCCGCTTCTTGTGGAGTGATGGATATTAAGTTCCATATTCTACCATTGTAAGAAATATTCCGAACCGGAATTCCGTCACAGAAAATTATTCCATCCCACCGTGATGACCTACCGTGAAAGTTCATGTTTGCCTTCAACATTTCAACGGAAGCATCTTCCAAAGTCTTACCAATGACCCGACCGCGTTTTGTTGTAAATGTCATAAGGAAATTTACCAAACATTTAAACAATGTCAAGCCTTCGCAAAAAGACAGGGCTCGTTTTACACGAGCCCCATCCTTATGTATTTCAACCACTTAGCTGGCGGTGGCCGGCTCAGGGGTTGCCGGAGCAGCGACAGCAGGCGCGGTGGAAACAGGAGCCGATTCAACGGGCGCGGGAGCAGGGGCCGGAATGTCAGCCGACGCGACAGGCGCCGCCGTTTCGGGGGCCGGAGCGGGCGCGGGAGCCGCTACGGGAGCCGCCGGGGAAACGACTGCGACAGGCGCCGCCGTGACCTTGGCCTTGCGGGCTTTCGGAGTTTTGGCCGGCTTGTCCGCCAACGTCATCGTTTTGGAGTCATAATTCGCCTTCAAGACGAAAACCGAGCTGGGGCGACCAACCGCACCGTGCGGCTGTTTCTTGGCCTTGAGTTCCACGATTTCCCCGGCCTTGACACCCTTTGTGACCTTGGTGCGAAGACTCAACTGGCATTGATTGTCGTTGCGGGCAAACAACGTGGCCATCGTGAACGGACGGGAAGGCCAACGGGTTTTCTTCGGGGGCGCGCCGATATGACCCCATTCACCTTTGAGACTTTTGCGATTGGATTTGTTTTTCTTTGCCATATACTTTTACTTGTTTTTTGTTATGTTTATGTTTGTTTGTGTTTCGATTGTAAAAACATTTTACTCCATTTCTATAAGAAGTCAAGCCTCATTGAAAAATCAATAATATTGGAAAAACCGACATTTGTGATAATTGACAAATATCCTTGTGCCCATTAACGCTTGACAATATAAAAAGCTGTGGTAAACTTATCATATATGAATGAAACATTGAAATTCCCAACCGGCGAATTCACCCATACTGAACTCGCCCAATTGAACGGTAAAACCAATCAGCAAGTTTGGACACGGTATCAAGCGGCCATCAAGGATGGCACTATTGTCTCTGCCGGAACGCGGCCATCCGCCGGCAAGGGTAAACCCTCAAAACTGTGGAAACTGAATCCTAATCCGACTCAACCGGTTCCCGTGGCCGTAGTTACCACCCCGGCTCCCGAAGTCACCGCACCGGCGATTGTCGCTCCTACCGAAGCCGTTGTCGTTCCCGCGGTTCAGCCAGCGGAAGTCAAACCGGAACCCGTGGTTGAAACACCAAAAGCCGTCGAACCGGCAAAATTGCCCGAAGTGACTCCGGCCCCCGTCACTGCCACCGTGGAAGTGATTCATGTTGAACCGGCATCGGAAGTCAAACCCCTGCCCGTGGTTGCACCCAAAAACATCGTCAAGGATGCGCGTCAACTCACCGAAAAGTGCCCCATTTGTGGCAATCCTCTGTATGCCGTCAATGACGCCACCGGCGTAACCGTTTGGTGCGCTCAAGGTCCGGAAGTCTGTTGCCTGAATGAAGCTCCCTTTGGTCACGGTGACACTGACAGAAAAGCCTACGAAATTCTGATTGACAAATGGACTCGCAAGACCGGCGTGCCGGCTCCAGCAGCGTAATAATTCGATTCAAAACTCAATGGAATGGGCGCCAATGAAAGTTGGCGCCTGTTTCATTTTCAACGCTTGACGTTTGTAAAATGTTTGATAAATTACCCGTATGCCAATTACATACCAAGACCTTTTGGAAAAGCTTTACGAAATGTCACCGGAAGACCGGATGAAACCCGTTCAGCTTCGTGACTACAGTAATCAGGAAACCCATGATGGCATAGACTTTGTGCCGGTCATGACTACTGACAGCGACAAGCCTGTAGCTTTTCAAATTGGATTCAATGATGTTGAATGACAACACGGCAAGAACGAAGGAGACAGCGTAAAAAGGAACGCAATAACGTTCAACGCAAACGAGAACGGTGTGAGGATTGCGGCGGACAAAAAAGCTGGTGTTCCATTTGCAACTGCTGGACGAAAACCTGTTGTGTTCCTTATGGTACTTGCATGTGTTCCTAACTTGTGGGCGGTTAGCTCATTGGTAGAGCCATTGCGTTGACGGGTTCGATTCCCGTACCGTCCACCATTTTCATGTGAATGATATTAAATTCAAAGCGGTGACATTCGTAAAAGGTGATGACAGCTTACACGGTCATTACTTTTACGAAATCACGTTGCCTGAGGCATTGGCGAAGATAAAGGAAAAGGGCTTTGACCCCATCAATGATTTCAAGATGACCATTGCAGTTTACCCTTGGTGACGCTTGACATCTATAAAAACTTTGTTAAACTATTCTTGTTGATGAGGCCGTCCCGACCCGAACGAAGGGCGCCAAGAGTAGGGGACTGGAGCCTGCAATAATTCCTTTATCGTTAAATGTTAAAACAAAAAGTTCCGGCGGCTGAAGGCAACCGTCTTTTGAAGATGACTGCCTGCAACCGCCGGAACTCTCGCAACTCCCATCCCCATTAAACCGGCTTTGGGACTTCCAATTGGATTTCCAATTTGGCAATGTCGTCTGTACCCACCAACAAAATCGGCTGTGCCAGCAACGGTAGCACCGGGTCAACGAATTTAAGGTTAGCCAACTCCGTCATTCCATTCGACAGGTTTACCATCGCATCACAGGACACCTTGTAACCCGCCGGATAAATTACGCCATCGGCCATTGTAACTGATTCTTTGAATTTAACAATCATAGTGTGATTATGTTATCAAACCGTCATGGAAAGTCAAGCGCTGAAAAACGGTAGGTTGTAACTGACTGACTTGTGCCATGTGATAAATCCTTCTGTCCCCACTGTTCGCAAGCCAATCGGTATTTGGTTCATTGAGCCATTGATAAACGTATGAAGGCGTTTGGAATCGTTCTCCTGAACAACAACATAGTTGCCTACTTCAAAACGCTTACCGCTGAAAGCTTCCACTTCAATCTTTGACGGAACCACTTTAACAACCGTTGCCGGTATCTTTTCCATGTTGGTATGCTATCAAATAGTTAAAAAAAGTCAAGCCCTTGAACTTTCATCCAAGAGCTTGACCGTGGTGGCACGGGAAAATTATTCCGTCACTGAACCGGACTGCGCCGCTTCGGGACCCGGAATGACTGCTTCCACAGGTTCAGCAGCAACAGGTTCCGAAGTCACAACTGCGGTGGTGTCAATCACCAACCCGGCGTAATCATCACAAACCTTGTGAAGGCGACCCGTGCGAGCCGGCAGTGTCCACAAACCACTCGCCTTGGAATCGGCTTTCGGCTTGAGCATTTCCGTCACCGCGTTGAACAGGGACCACAACGTTTCCTTTTGGAATTCAGGATGACGGGGAGCCTTGAACTCATTGCGGATGTCTTCAAACCGTTGCCACGGAAACACGTCGCCGGCAATTTCCGCCAACAGGTGGTCAGCGTGCGCCAAGCTGATAGCCGTATGCTTGTAAGCCTCAATGCGCCGGTTTTGGTCATTCCAACGCTGCCCCAGCAAACCGATTGCGGTGGCAACCATTTTCGGCAAATCCCGTTCAATGAAGCAAGTCTGCTTGCGGTGAAACACGATTTCAGAGCTGAACGCCAAATTGTCACACACAAACACCGAGCTGCCCACAGCCAAACCCCGTGACAATGATTTGTTCAAAGAACCCCGAACGCCAATCACGTAAGCGTAATCCACGGTTTCCTGACAATTGGCAACCTGAAGCAGCCCGAACATCCGGGCATTGTCCTCAGTCACCCCGTAAGATTCATTGACAATCATCATGCTGGATGCTTTCAATGACCGTTCCACTTCCTCAACCAATCGAATGTGCGGGATTGGATGCCATGTGTCCGTTGCCGCTGGGCAAGGGATGATTGCTAATTGCTCGCGTGTAATATGTCGAGCGCCACAGTGAAGAATTAAGTTTGTTTTGTTCATAACGATTTTAATCTAACAGAAGTTTTTATATTGTCAAGCGTGACCGATCAAAAACTTTGTTAAACCTTAAGCCTTTTTGACAAACTTTGACAGACCGGCAATACCCGTCACTCCCTTGCCGTAAGTCAGTTTGTTTTCAGGCGGACGAACACCGTTATAACTGGCTGGCAATTTGATTTCTCCGATCACAACGAAATTTGAAGAAGTGAGTCGGGTTTCCATCGGAATGTAATCGCCGAAATTCCATGTTTCATTACCGATGGAGAAACAAGGAACCCTCTTTTCCTCGACGACACCGTAACAAATCATGACCCTGTTACCACCCCCGGCTTCGGCGCGGTTTTTGTAAACGGCGTCAGAGTCAAGGAACCCCGAAAAGGTTCTCGATTCCGTGGTAAAAACGTGGGCCGGTAGATTCTTTGGGAATTTGTAACGGCTTCCGACTTTGTAAGTTCTCGCGAGCATACCGTGTGCGTAAAGCGAACGGTAATTTTCACGAACGGTTTTGAAAAATATTTGCGGTTGATTTTTATTCATAATTGGAATTTATCAAAAGTTTTTATATTGTCAAGCGTGCTTCAGTCGTTGGAAGCCATTTGAGAAAACACCAAGCCAACAAGACTTGAAATAAGAGTAAGAGCAATCCAATACGCAACAGGATGCAAAACAGACATCATGGCCAATGAATCGTGACTGGTAAGGTAATTATACCATTGCCAACTGTTTTGAACTGCGGGTATGGTCAACCAAGGATGAACGCTAAGACAGAACTTGGTTGCAAGCCAAGCGACAAATTCAAATATTCCACCCGCGGTAATGAAACCAAATATTTTTTTCATAAATTAGTTTCACTTTATGGAACTGTAACCGTCTTCCAAGCCTTCATTGAAAATAAGCCTGTTTCTACCACGAAAGCCACATTTATGAGCTGAACCCATCAATTCACCAATGCGCTTTCGGTTAGCACCGATTTGGAAACCGGCATTGTATGCAACTTGTTCCCATTCGGTAAACGGTTTGCCATCACCAGCAATTTTTTTCATAAATCAGTCTCGCATCCGGATAATCATTTCACCATAAGGCTCCAGCACGTAAAAATCACCGGGTTCAGCCATGTGGATAAATTGGTCAACATCCGCCTGAATTTGAAGTGATTCATTTTTCACCCTTCGGCAAATATTGGCTTCATCTTCACCGGACCAAACAATGCGGCCACCTACGGTAAAAACAAATGCGAATTTTTTCATAAAATCAGTCCCACCAAAACCGATATTTGAGGGAAAGGCTGGATTGCATATTGAACTCGTCCGCCTCATATTTGGCCGCCAAGGTTTCCATGAAGGAAACGTAAGCCTTCAAATCCGCATCGCCTGAATATAAAGTGACATACAACACCCGACTGCCTTCGTTGCCCACGGTCAAATCGGCGCTCGGAAACTTGGCCATGATGTCATCCACGATCTTGGCAATGTCCCGCGGTATGCTGTTGTAAATTCCATTGTTCAAAACGACCTTGACTTCATCCGGAGAAGCTTTCAAATGATAGTCAAGTTCCTTGTCCAATGTTTTCAAAAACTGTTTGCGTTCTTTTGTTATCATGTTTGAACTTTACCAAAATTTTATAGAAAGTCAAGCGTTGCATTTTCCCATGTGGGAAAGCATGGAATTTCAAGAAAACATCACCAAAGCGCCATAATCCGAACACAATAACACAGTTCCCATTAACACGAAAACACAGTCAAGGGTTGAGGCTTGCCATTTTATAAAAGTGTGTTATAATAAAATCACACCGAAGATCCCCTAATTCCTGAATCCTATTACCTTTTATGGCGCATACCGTGTTGCTACTAATTGTGCATTTCTTAGTAGCAAGTTAGTAGCACCGTGCAACGCTTGACAAATATAAAAACAATGATAGACTTACATCATAATTGAAACAAGTTACGGGCCGACACAAATAAAGGCCGAAGCGCCGGAACACCGGCGAGCGTAGGGGACCGGCAGATCGCAAAAAATCTTACCCATATTGGCCTTCATACCGCATAACAATATGCGCCATGGCATTTATACAATCATTTGAAATATCATTTTTGATTGTTATTGCTAACTGACTCACAGGCAGCGATTTACGCAGCGTTTTTCGGCATTAACCAGCTTTAACGATAACTTTCATTCTTATCACTTTTATTAGTTAAAGAAACCCGGAAAGCGCGCTTTCTCTGAAAAATATTTTTAAGAACTAATCCTTAATTTTTTCAAAATATTGCGCTTTGCGCGAAGATTTTTTAAAGCGCTGCAGAGAAAATAAAAATAATTTTTCGTGATCATGGTTAGTACTTATAAGCACTGTACACTCAGTAAACTTTTAAAGTACATTTAATAATTAAAGTACATTAATTAAAAGTACCTAAGTAAGCTTAGTTATAAAGTACAAGCATGTTATAACCATCATGGGCGATTGACCCGGCTCCTAAGCGCAGACGACCAACAACATTCATCCATGCTAATACTTAAAGTAAAGAGCCGGATTTTTACAATGTTTTAAGAAAAATGCGCATACTGTCCATCTATCAAACCTAGCTTCTTTATACAAATTTGGGTTGTCGCCACCGTAGTTATCGTTAAAGCCTGTTGGAGGCCGCTCCTGCACTAATTACCGCTGGGGGTACCAGCCCCCGCCGTATGGGCTTGGCATACGTCAACATTTACGCAAGTGGGGGTGGTACCACCCTCTACACGTATAGGGATGGTTCCTTTTCCTCTACACTTCCAACAGCCGACAGTCAAGCATCCAACATACATTCTGAATATTCTTAACTCGCCTTTACCTTCACATTCAGGACAAATCTGTTCAGGGACTTCCTCGGTTGTTTTCATAAATTGATATACGTATCAGATTGATTGTTTTAACAAATTTACTTACGTGCTGCTTCTCGGTAAAGAAAGCAAAGATGATTAAGACCATCCACAAAAGGCCAATTATCCTTGTCACGATATTTCTTCAATGGTCTTCCTTGCCAGCATCTTTCCACTCTCTTCAGCGCAATCAGGAACCGTTCTCTTTCTTCTTCCTTACCACGTTCCTTTATTAAAGTGTATAAACTCATACGTGTTTCTTCATTTCTCTACTGAACGCTCTTGCGTCACAAACTCTTTCATAAAACGATGAGCGTTTGAATACGTTGTCAAACAGGAAATTCATGTCGTCTCTTGTGGGTTGCCATCCGCCCTTTCTAGCATACCGTTTATGATTCAATACGTAAAACAAATTTCTTATGATATAATAACCGTTCATGTTTTTATGGATAAGGATGTATGAGGATGGTGAAATCCCAAGCAAACAAAAATAAACCACCAAGAAAAAGTATGACAAATAACCAAACAGGAAACTTGGTTGGAAGTCTGATAACGTTGTTGACCACGCAATAACCCCAAGCCGATAGTACCAATCCTATCAGGCACAAGATTATTGGAAGGGAAAGATGCATCATTAATTATTATTTAACCTTCAATGGCACCGTTGAAAAGAGTCAGGTCTTTTTCTTCAAAATGATGTGACCAGCCTTCCAAGGTATAAGTAAATTTTTTAAAGAAGATGTCATAAATAATGTAACTGATTCGGGCAATGACGATTTGATTTCTTGGTGAACCATCAAATGTCACCACATCGGTTATCTTGAACTTTGGGGTAAACAAAGGGGTGTTTGTAGCGTTCATGATTTTTATTAGATTGGAGTAGAGATTAGTAAAGTGCTTCGCTAGTAATGATTAAACCGATGCCGGTCAAAGTCATCATTAAAGCACTTAGCCACCCCATCCAAAATAAAGCCGTGTTGTATGGGTAAACGGATATACCCTCAGGACAAATCAGTGAAGCACCTTCTCCGGTTTGAGAAACCAATGATTCTCTTAACTTCATAAGCGTATTGGATTTCTCAAGGGTGGTTGAATTTTTATCCAATTTATTCAATTCGTTTTCCGCCTGTTTGAGATTGGAATACCAAAACCCAACGTCTTCGCCGGGCGTTCGGTAAATAACAGAAGTATAACCGTTTGTCAATCCGTTGGCTTCGACGTATTGAATTGCGGTTTGAAGTGCGGGAGCGGCTAACTCTATCGTATTGGCATAAGCCGCCCGATGAAGATAGCCACCACAATTGATATTGAAGTGAATATCGTTGTAAATTCGGATACCACTCCACAAAAGGAAGAGTGTGGTAAATACCGTAAAAAGACCTGCAAAGAATGTTTTCATAGAGTTTTATTGATTGTTGTATATCATTGTTTTATATGATACCATCATCTCATAAGAAGTCAAGCGTCTCGCGTCTCTTCACTGATATTTATAATTGCTTATGAAAACCGTTCATCATCCCAAGCAACATCATGGTTTTTCTTCAATGTTTAGAGAAGCCAATAATCAATTTTCCGTTGTGCAGGTGGCTTTTCTTTTATGGATTATCACCGTTGCATTATGTTGGAGCGGCATATCCATTTATGACAAAAAATTGGATGACTTACCACCAACCATTGTTCATTTGACAATTGCGTTGGGTGCTACCAAAGTCACCCACAGAATTGCGGAAGGTAATTGGGAAGAAATCATCAAGAAAGTCATAAGTGCCATCAAGAGATACGAAAAGAAGAAAGCAGAAAAAGTATAACTTCTTCTACTTGTCAGTCAGCACTTCGTTATCCGGCTTGTATTGAATCACCTTCATTTTACATTGGCTCGGCATCTTGTTTCGGTTCCACGCCGCCCGATGCCACCTGCACAGATAATATCGAAAAACCCAAGGTGCAGGAATACCCATAGACGGATGGGCGGGGTTTCCGAATTGTTGGACGAGTTGACCCGGACGGTTGCACTTTTCACATGAAGGTTGGTTATTAATCATTTCATTTATATTATTCAGGTCAACCGAACAGTTCTTTTTTGAGTTTATAGGTCAAATATGAAAAAAGAATTATCATCAAAATTGCCAACGGCCATACTTTGACTACGAGCCACAAAAGCATAAGCATTGTGCCTGCTAAAAACAGGGGAAAGACGAATGCCAAGACACCCATGAGAATGAAAGCCGACAAGGCTACCAATCCAAAACAAGAAAGATACTGTAGAAGTGTTGTCATAATTTTTAGATAAAATTAGCTGCCGCCAAACATGGATTCCATGAATATCTTTGAACAATCAGAGCTGGTAAGGTTGACCCCGTAACGGTTGTTTGCCCATCGAGCATGTTGTTCAAATGAATCGTCTTCGTATTGATTCATGTGTTTCACGAATTCAGTTTTTTGGGTGTCGGTTAATTTGTTCATAAATTTTATTTCCACGAACGTTTACATAATTCGCAATTGTATCCAAAATGAGCCACCAAACAACCGGGTTTACCGTCAGGACAGGGAATTCTTCCACTCCACAACTTTCCACCACAAGCTGGACATTTAAAGTCTTCAACAGGCAATTCATATCTGTCGGACCTACTGATTTTTTCTATAAATGTGACTTCTTTCATTTGGGGGTGACGGATTTGAAATGTTCGGGATTTTTCTTTATCATTGTCCATTGACGATACTTCATGTCAAGTATTTTGGTATAGCCGACCCAGCTAAAACTATGAAACAGAATATCATCATTATCATCAAGGGTAATATTTATAACATATTCAGTCTCTCGGTTCAGAATGGAATTGTCTTTCAAAATAGCCTTAACCACGCCTTCCAAGTAATGCCGAGTATACCTGAAACCAATGGTGTCACCCACTTCAATTACATTTGAATAATCAACAACCTTTGGTTCTTTCGAGATTCTTGTGCCCTTATTAATACCTATTTTGCCATTAAAGTGGTAAATCAACGCAACCACAGGAACAAGTAGGGCAAAAGCAAGTATGATTACAAAAGCTATCATAAATTATTATTATTTGTTAAACCACAACACATGAGTTGCCCATTGGGGTGGCGTTATTTTGAATTTTGTTATGTCGGATGGATGAATGGGCATTTTGCTGGACAACCATACTCCATTGCCACGGTCAAAAGCGAATTCGCCATGACCATCGTAATCAATGAATCCGCCATCGTTCACTTGTTTCAACCATTCGTCAAGGGGCATTAAATCGCCGTCTTCTATATCACTTTGATAGACACCACCACCGAATATGTCATATTCGAGTTCAAGGCGTTTTCTGTAATCTTCTATGGTTGGTTCAGGCATAATTTTTTTACTTATATCTTTTTACCATGAAATTGCCTTTACCATCCGTGTAAATTTCACTTCTATAATTGACGTAAAGAAAAAGTTCACGGAGAATAATCAAGAACAATTTTACATAAAATTTCATGTTTGTTTTTCCAAAACCACCGAACAGAGATAATTCACGTCGCTTCTACCATACGTCTTGTCGTAATGGGAAGAAATGGAATTCATCATTGAACCGGCAACCACTTTCCAGCCTTGGTCAAGCAGGTCATTGACTTCGCGTTCAAAGGCTAACGGATTTGTGCTAATAACTATTTTTTGTTTCATATCACTTTTTATGGGTTATCTTTAAAACAATTGGGGAACCATTTTTTCATGGTTTCCTGTTCTTCCTGTAGAGTCTTTTGTCGTTTCTGATTGAATTGAAAGTCAACCAATTCCTGATATTTTTGGTAAATTGCATCCACTTCATTCTCGGTAAATGAATATAGCTCAATGCCTGAAAGATATACCGAATGATAGGGCGTCCATCCATAGCGATTATTATAACTAATTTGTAAAGCATAGTCTTTACCATCCATGCAGGCCGTGGCATGGTATTCATTGTAATGTATTTTCCATTTGTCGGCATTCTTTACGTCAAGGTCTTCAAGAATCGTTCGTGCAACACAACGAAGGGGTGGAGGCGGGGGCGGTGGAGTTGATGCAACGGCAACAACCGGCTGTTTGGGTTT
>Ga0116112_1001751_pt1 | contig 14001 bp, 13 predicted proteins | sample June2015DPH_8_15_FD_89721 | JGI IMG/M metagenome (GOLD analysis project Ga0116112, IMG submission 89721) | Peatland microbial communities from SPRUCE experiment site at the Marcell Experimental Forest, Minnesota, USA - June2015DPH_8_150 | ecosystem: Environmental > Terrestrial > Soil > Wetlands... | reverse complement strand
GTGGAGTCCATTGAATCGAACACCCAGCCCAGCCATGCGACGAAAAGCACCAGCCATTGGTAGCGTGTGACCCCGTGACGCCAGGAATCGGATTTCACGGGAAGACAGTCTAACCGGACTTTCCAACAAAGAGAAGTTTGACGTGGCGGCGCTTCATTGACTCTCTCCGGTTGCGCACCTACCTTCACCTTGCATGTACGATCTCGTCGCGCCTTTCAAACCCGCCGGCGACCAGCCGCAGGCGATTGCGAAGCTGACTGACGGCATTTTGTCCGGCGCGAAGCATCAAACGCTTCTCGGCGTCACCGGCTCCGGCAAGACGTTCACCGTCGCCAACGTCATCAAAAACGTGGACAAGCCTACGCTGGTCATCTCGCACAACAAGACGCTGGCCGCGCAGCTTTACGCCGAGTTCAAAGGGTTTTTCCCCAACCACGCCGTCGAATACTTCGTCTCCTACTTCGATTATTACCAGCCGGAGGCTTACATCCCGCGCACCGACACGTTCATCGAAAAGGATTCGAGCCGGAACGAGGAGATTGAGCGGCTGCGGCTTTCCACAATGAGCTCGCTTTTCGCCCGGCGCGACGTCGTCGTCGTCGCCAGTGTCTCCTGTATTTACGGCATCGGCAGCAAGGAGGATTACGAGGCGATGGTCATCCCTATCCGGGTCGGCAGCGAAATTTCCCGCGAGCAATTCCTCGGCCGCCTCGTGGATTTGCAATACGACCGGAACGACATCGCGTTTGAACGCGGCCATTTCCGCGTGCGCGGCGACACGGTGGAAGTCCGGCCCGCCGGACGCGAGGACGGCCTGCGCGTTGAATTTTTCGGCGAGCAAATCGAGCGGCTCACGCGCTTCGAACCGTTGACCGGAAACAAAATTGAACTGCCCGATGCGGTTACCATTTTCCCGGGAAAACAATTCGTCACCACCGCGGACAAGATGAAATGCGCCATCGTTACCATCCGCGAAGAGCTCGGCGAACGCGTCGCCTGGTTCGAACAGCACGGCAAATTGCTCGAAGCCCAGCGCATCAAGCAGCGGACGGAATATGATTTGGAAATGATGGAGGAAATGGGTATTTGTTCCGGCATCGAAAATTATTCGCGCCACATCGCCGGCCGCCCGCCCGGCTCGCGCCCCGCGACGGTGATTGATTTCTTTCCGAAGGATTATCTGCTGGTGATTGACGAATCACACGCCACCGTGCCGCAAATCGGCGGGATGTATGAGGGCGACCGCTCGCGCAAAACGGTCTTGGTCGAGTACGGTTTCCGCCTGCCGAGCGCGCTCGACAATCGTCCTTTGAACTTCAAGGAATTTCAGACGATGCAAGGCCAGACAATTTACGCCAGCGCGACGCCGGCCCAACGGGAACTGGAATGGTCACGGGAGAGTGCAAAACGTAGGACAGGCGTCTCGCCTGTCTCTGACTTGAAAAATAAAAATGGAGACAGGCAGGATGCCTGTCCTACGGGTGTCGTGGAACTCGTCGTGCGGCCGACCGGGTTGATTGACCCGAAAGTCACGCTCAAGCCGCTCAAGGGCCAGATTGATGATCTGATCGAGGAATGCCGCAAACGGGCCGACGCAAAGGAGCGCGTCCTCGTCACCACGCTCACCAAACGCACCGCCGAGGAACTGACCGATTACCTGCGCGGCATCGGCATCAACGTCCAGTATCTTCACAGCGAAATTGACGCCATCGAGCGCGTCGAAATTTTGCGCTCCCTGCGCAAAGGCGAATTCGACGTGCTCGTCGGCATCAATCTGCTGCGTGAAGGACTGGATTTGCCGGAAGTTTCGCTGGTGGCAATTCTCGACGCCGACAAGGAGGGATTTCTGCGCAGTGAAACCAGCTTGATTCAAACCGCCGGCCGCGCCGCGCGCCATTTGCACGGCGAAGTGATTCTTTACGCCGACGTGATGACCGACAGCATCAAAAAGTTTCTGGCCGTCACCGAATATCGCCGCCAGAAGCAGCTTGATTACAATCGCGAGCACAATATCACGCCGCGCAGCGTCTGCCGCGCCGTGGAGGAAAGTCTGGCCGTTTACGAATCGAAACGTGAAGCCGGCGCATCAGTGCTCAAAGACGCCGGCATGGACGTTGACCTGACGGAAACCATCAACGAACTGGAAACGGAAATGCTCGCCGCCGCCGAGGAGTTGAAATTTGAAAAAGCCGCCCTGTTGCGCGATCAAATCAAGGAACTAAAAAGGGCACTGGATGGTTCGCCGCCAGCAAAGGAAATCAAACACGCGTCCGCCAAATCCGTCAGCTACCCCAAACGCCCGAAGCACCTTAGACACTAGTTGCGGATTATTCTACGAGGGCAAACCATTCCAATTTCGAAAGCGCTTGTCCCCGGTCAGCCCACGGTTAAAATCGCCGTTATGAACCCGTTTGTCTCCGCTCTGTTTGTAATCCTGACCGCTTTCTCCACTGCATCGGCTGCTGAAAATTACCCCGCGTTGCCACTCGGTTCAAACGCGCCGGATTTCAACCTGCCGGGTGTGGACGGGCGCAACTGGTCGCTCAAGGATTTTGCGGGCGCCAAAATCCTGGTGGTGATCTTCACGTGCAATCATTGCCCGACGGCGCAGTATTATGAGGAGCGCATCAAACAAATCGCGGCCGACTACCAGGACAAGGGCGTAGCCGTGGTGGCCATCATGCCCAATGATCCCAAAGCGCTTCGGCTCGATGAATTGTGCTGGACCGACGTGGGCGACTCGTTCGACGGAATGAAAATCCGCGCCCGGGACCACCAGTTCAACTTTCCCTACCTTTATGACGGCGACACCGAATCCGTTGCGCACGCCTACGGCCCGGTCGCCACACCGCACGTGTTTGTGTTCGACGCCGCGCGCAAACTGCGTTACGCGGGCGCCATTGACAATTCCGAACGCATCCAACACGTGACGAAACCGTATCTGCGTGAAGCGCTTGACGCGTTGCTGGCCGGCCAGGAACCGCCCCTGACTCAAACCAAAGTCGTCGGCTGCTCCATTAAATGGTCCGGCAAAGCAGCCTCGGCCCAGGCTTACCTGAACCGGCTGGCGGCGGAGCCGGTGTCGGTCTCGCCGGCCGACACCAACACCCTTCAGGCTTTGCGCCAAAACGAGTCCGGCAAATTCCGGGTGGTGAATTTCTGGGCGACGTGGTGCGCTCCCTGCGTGGCGGAATTTCCCGAAATCGTGACCATCAATCGGATATACCGCCATCGGGATGTTGAATTGGTGACTGTGTCCATGAACGAGCCGGACGAAATGCCGACCGTCCTGGAATTCCTGAAAAAACAACAAGCTTCGAACCACAATCTCATCTTTGCCTCCACGGACCGCGATACGCTGATCAATGCCTTCGATCCCGGTTGGCCGGGTGCCGTGCCCTACACCGTGCTCATCAGCCCGGAAGGCAAAATCATCTATCGCGAAACCGGCAGCATTGATTCCCTGGCGCTCAAACGAGCCATTCTGAAGGCGCTAAACGAACGAAAGCCGTGGTGACTCCGTGGCGGGACGCAGAAATTTGGAATTTAAAAAGGCCGCCCGGCTGCGCGGTCAACTTAAGGAACTGAAAGGGACGATGGCAGGCAGCCAGCCAGCCGGGGATGTGATGCGGCAACCGGCAAGCAATCGGAAGAACGCGCGACGTGCCCACGCTTGAGCGCAAGCAATTTCAGTCAGTCTGCTCGAAATCGCCGTAAAAATAGCAAATCAGATGGCACGCTTTATGTTGCTGCATGTAATCTTTGAACAGCGATATGTCAACCAGCGGCGAGGAAAACCAAGCCGTTCCGTAGGGAAAGGAAATTGAGCAACCATGACTATTCCAATTCAATTGGCCGGGATCAACGGCATCAACGCGGAGAATGCGATTCGGGGATTGATCCCCTCCCGTTCCAGCGTCAGTGAAGCCGTTATTTTTTTTGGCACTCTAATCCTGGTTGCGCTGTTTTTTTTCACCGCGGCGGTTATTTTCCGCCCGCGGCACCACCGACGGCATTCGCAACATCATCATTCAAAGCCGGCACCAAACATGGACTTCGAAGATGCCCACCGCAAAAAAACTTCCCCGGACTCGTACCACAAACACCGGAGGCATTCGGAGGTTTTTCCGGTCAATCCAACACTGGCGGAAGTCGGCGGCCTGCCGCCGGTTCGCAACAAAGATCGATCTCCGTCCATGGCGTGAGGTCAAACGATTCCCGGTTATTTTTATTTGAACTACGCCAACAACCGGCGTAATCGGACGCGGGCAGTTCCATCACTTAAAATACGACACCCAAAATGGATAGCGGCACAAACCGGCCAAAGAACGAAGGCCTTCATCCCAAACCGCCGGCAATATCGGCGGACTCACCTTTTTGGCCAAACCCGTCAAGCTCGATAATTTGATCACCTGCATCGAAAACCACCTGGGAAAATAGGCTTACGACAGGCAGACAGTTGGGCTTTTGCCTGTCAGCCGCGCCGTTGCTGGAAGCCTTTGCCGCTCGCAAATCAAAACGCGAAGCAGGCGCGTCCACCGCGGACAAAACATTCGCAAACGTCCCTTGACCCGGCAATGACACGGTAGGAGATTGCGGCAACCGTCCATGTTGGTAACCAGTGATCCATATCAGGTCATCGCCGGGTTCGGCGTCGTGTTTTTATGCCTGGTCGGTTTATGGCGGCTCACCGTTTGGGTGCGTGAAGCACCGGTCAAACCGGATCCTTGGGATGCCGAGGTTGAGCAAAAATTAGCCGACCCGGAAACGGTGGAGGTCTGCCCTCACTGTTTGACTCCACAACCGCCCACCGCGTGGTTTTGCGGACATTGCGGAAAGGCCGTTGGTCCCTACAACAACCTGATGCCTTTCGTGAACGTGTTCTCCGAAGGCGAGGTGTTGAGAAACGGCACCACCGGCCGATTTCGAAACCGGCCGCTGGTGGTGATCGGTTATCTGCTCATTACCTTGGGCATCAACCCCTTTTTCGCGCCGATTTACTGGTTCTTTCTCCTGTCCAATCTGAAACGTCCCCCGGCTGAACGGGAATCTGCCGAAGACCAAAATACCCTCCAACAAAGGGTTCGGGAAACAACGCGGTCGGAACCACCCGCTTGAGCTCAAGCCGCAGCGTGGCTGACTCCGAGCCGCTCGCCGGCCACGGCGGTTTCATGCCACAGGCTGATGAGTTCACACAGTTGCTGCTGCCACGGCAGCACGCGATTTTCCAGCGCGTTCGACAACGGAACGGTGTCTTCCGAGTGACAGGCTTCGTCCACGTCCTTGATAATGGCGGCGACCTGTTCGAGCTGCCACTTGCGAAGTTGGGTGAGTGAGGCGCCACCCGTGGCGGGTCCGCAGGCGCTGTCCGGCAACAGGCTCAACGTGAGCACCGGTTCCTTGAGTTGCCGGGCCAGGTTCCACCAGAGTTCGCGCGCCACGCCGCTGTCGTTGATGAGAACGAGGGTGATGGCGGTTTCAACATATTCCCGGGCAAGTTCAGCCTGTTGCAACGCCGTTTTGAGCAGCAAAACGGACGTTTCTTTCAGCGTGACCGTCCCGGCCTCGACCCGGTGAAAAGTTCCACAATGAATTAACGGTAGGGCCAAATTCACCCAGTCGCCATCAACGTGCAATGAACACAGAACACGTTGTCTTTCCAAAGCGAGGGTTTCGAGATAACAGCGAATGGCGTTCAGGGAACGATGCCCCTCCGGCGGTTTCACCGGCAAACCATCCAACGTTACCTCAATCCCGCTGCAAAGCTGCCCGGCCCCGGGTGAATTATTACGCATAAATGCCGCAAAAGCCGCATAAAACGTGCCTCAAACGGCAATTACCCCGAAAGTTATTCACAGGGTTATTCACCAAGGTTCACGGTGCTGCAACATTGCTCTGGTGGTGGACGCGGGGACTCGGCTTCTGGCCGCAGTTCGGGGGATTTTTTTGCAAACGCTCGGATTATTGCGCTCCCAAAGTTTTACCGCTTCTACAAGTTGCAGCCGTGGGGAGTAAGGCCGACCGATTATGCGGCTTTAGGTTTTCGGTGGATTTTTAACGCTGAACCGTTTTCACTAAAAATTCTAATTTTGCATCTTGAACAACGACAAATTGAAAACCCCTCTGTCCAAGTGTCGAAGCAGCTTCGGGCACTACGATTTTATTCACGCTGGCTTGATTCATGGGCAGTTCCATTGGCACTGGCATTGTCCAAGTTTCAGAATTGGGCGCTTGGGTTACTACCCCGCAAATCACGACAAGCTCGTGAAAGCCGTCGTCGCGCACTTTACCGACTCGGAAATGACCCTCATGGACACAACCAGATTCAAGGACTGCCACTTTCCGTCCATCTAAGTCTTTGGACGGGAAATCGGGATGTTTCACGTAGTCCATAACCCCAATTAACCCGCAAATCCCCCAACAGGTCAACAAATGAAAACACCTTTGCAATGGAGATTGGGTTTAATTAGCCTTCGGGATGTGCAAACTTACGAGGCAGCTAGATTGGCTTCCATAAGCCGATGTCTTACATCTATCGGCATAGCCATTTTAAATTGGGACAAGCACACCAAAAAAGAGGAAGTGAAAATTAAGAATTGGCTTTCAAAAGTCATAAGTGAGTCTGAATTCATTGGCCTGAATTTGACAAAAAGGGGAGCGCAAAGATTTTTGGACAAATTTGCTTCTGAAAAAAATTCAAATAATCTGGCCGGCGATTTGGATACGCTTTCGCAAAGATTTGATGACGAAATAGAAGCAATACAATTTTTCTACGTCAGGCCGGAAAAGCTCAGTTGGTTTGAAAACACAGAATCGGCTGGCGAACAATTCAAATCAAAGTTTCCAAAAGCGAATGCGGAATTGATTGAGGCGGGAAATTGCTTTGCGCTCGCCCGCTACACGGCTTGTGTTTTTCATTTAACAAGGGCATTGGAAATTGTTTTATCGTCATTACACCACGCTTTGAACATCCCTGAAGAAACCGACCCGCGTAACAATACTTGGGGCAGAAAGTTGGGAAGGATTTCAGATAAGATTTCGGAAAATGACAATAACCCGCCTGCCGGATGGTCAAATAATGCTGCTTTTTACAAGAAAGTTAACGCGCTTTTAGCAGCAGTAAAAACGCCCCTGCGGGATGATACGGTGCATATTGCAACGGTCTATGACGAAACTGGGGCCGGTTGCGTCTTTATGGCAATGCTGGGAGCACTCAACCAAGTCGCAACAAAATTGTCCGAATCCAACGGGCGAGCTGTCACCGAGGCCACTACTTAGACGCAAGTTTACTGCGCCGCATGGATTAGTGCATTGCGCGCCCAATCCGGCTTTGTCAGGCCGGATTTCCTAATTGCGCGTTGGATTTTGTCGGCTTCGTTCGCCGCTATCTTGACGGCAAACAAAACCGCCTTTGCTGTGCCTTTCGGCATCTTTGGCCTGCCCATTTTCTTTTTCATACTTTTGGTTAACTTTTTATTTGACACCAATATACATTTCGGTTAACCTTTAGTCAAGCAGATAAACAAAGCCCTGCCAGCAGGGTCAGCCGCTGACAGGGCGCAACCAAAAGGCCTTAGACCTAATGATTGCGTATCTGATGAGGATACACGCAAAATTTAAGTCTTGGCCTAGAAAGGTCAAGTGACAACATGTCGTTGCTGTGGTGGTGATACGATACGACGCGGGTTTTACCGCAACAAAAGTTTCAACGTCCAACGTTTTGAGTGCCATAAATGCGGCACTTCATTTTCTGAAAAGTTGCCGTTGGACAATCTGCGGGTGGATTTCAAGCAAGCCTGTCAGGTGGTAAGCCTGTTATGTGAAGGCATGGGCATCCGTGCCGTTTCAAGGTTCACTGGACTACACCAGCAAACGGTCTTGAACATTCTCGTCCACGCCGGGAACAAATGCGCCCGGTTTCTGGATGCCGCCATTCAGAACTTGAAACCCGAAATGGTTCAAGTGGACGAATTGTTCTGTTATGTCGGCTGCAAGGAACGGAACAACGTTGGCCATGATTATTTTCGTGGCGACCAATACCTGTTTCTGGCGTTGGATGCCCGCAGCAAACTTATCTTGTCCTATGTCGTTGGCAAACGGGACGCTGCCAATGCGCTCAGGCTCACAAAGGATTTGCAGCGTCGGGTTTCAACCCGCTTTCAACTGACCACAGACGGCTTTCCGCCTTACAGATACGCCGTGCCGCGAGGTTTGCCCCGGCAAACTGATTTCGCGCAACTGTTCAAAATCTACGCTAATCCCAAAGACGGGGAACTTGGCGAACGCCGCTATTCCGTCACCCGCTGCATTGGGACAAGGATTATGGTTCGGAGTGGGAAACCTGACCCCACCAAAGTCAGCACCAGCTACATTGAGCGCGCCAACCTAACCGTGCGCCTGTTCAATCGCCGGTTCACGCGCTTGACGCTCGGTTACAGCAAGAAGTTTGAATACCTGATGAACTCCACGGCCTTGTTCGTGGCGCATTACAACTTCATCCACAAGCACTCCACGCACAACGGCCAAACCCCGGCACAGGCCGCAGGATTGGCTGACCACGCTTGGACTGTCGAGGAATTGCTCGGTTTGGGCTGCGAACACTTGCTCCAAAAGTTGACACCAGACTAATGTTACATTACCAGGTTCACAACGGTTAAAGGCGGGTTCTCCTTCGGTCTCTTGCGTTAAAGCTGCGTTACAACCACAACCCATCAGAGAGTTTTCAGGCGATGCTGTTGCCCTGATCTGCAATTAACCAAGGAACGCAACCACATGATTGACGGAATAAATACCGGAAGTGATTTGCATCCCGCCGGCTGCCACAAACCAAAACGGCGAAGATAATTTTAATGGGCCGGATTCAAGTTTTATTCCTGCGAAGAAACTGCGGTACCAGCCACTCGAAAAATCCGCCGCACCACTGATCCTCCCGCAAATAGTGCGAATAACGCATGCACACGTCCGCCAGGAAGGCCAAACCCAGCAAGACATCGAAAACGGCCACGGGAACATTGGCGGAACCGATTTGAAGATAATTCTGGTCCATGAACGCCCGGATCATCCCACCAATCATCATTTTCCCGCTGCGGGCGCTGGCGATGAGCAACAGGGCGATAAATGCACCTTGTGCCAGCATCAGGCCAAAGATTGTGAAAATGGAAATTCCCGTAATCGTCCGGGGCAGATAACCGAATCGAACGAGCCGCTGCTGGGTGCCGGACCAAAGCAGGCCCAGAAACGGATAGAGTGGCAGCAGGCATGCCCAGACCACTTCATTAAGCGCCTCACCGCGACGGGACGAATCCCGCTCCGACACCGCTTCCGCGTCGTAGGTGTGGAATATTTTGGCGTTCGCGGGTTTGCCCTCCGGCCATGGCCGGAGAACGTAACGGATCGAATAGGGGGGCCGGCCTTCACCCTTCTCCACCAGCAAGTATTTTTTGTCTTCGAAGTAAATGGCCGGCGCATTCATCATTTGCACCTTCCAATCTGGCATTTCGTGTTTTGTTTCGATGACCACTTCGTTGTCCATCACCGTCACCTGATCCGGCCCGATGCGAATGACCCGCTCTGGTTTTATATCGGATGGTTCTGTCATAGATTTCTGATTTAAGTACATTTGCGCGTTCATCTGTTCCCCTTAACCCGGCAAGTCAAGCGTCTTGCCAGCCTGGTTCTGGCAAGGCCCGCGCTTCGGATGATTGTGTAGGGGAAGCTAAAATCAGAGGCAATGATAAATTACCAGCCCGGAACACCCGCAAAACGAACCGGAGCCGGGGAAAGAAGCAGGTTGCGGCGAGGTCGTCCTACTTCGCCGGATTCGCGCCTTTGACGCGCAACTGTATCGCGTAAAGTGACTTGCTCGCGGTGATAAATAGTGTTTTGTGGTCCGGGCCGCCGAAGCTGACGTTGGCCGTCCATGGTTCCCGAATGTCAATGTGCTCAATCGGTTTTCCGGTTTTGTCGAAAACCGTCACCCCATGGCCGCAAAGATAGAGGTCGCCCTCCTCGTCAATCGTCATGCCGTCCGAACCTTTCGCACAAAACAGCGTTTTGTTCGTCAGCGAGCCATCCGGCAAAATGTCATAACGCCAGGTTTGATTCGCGCCAATGTCGGCGACAAAAAGGGTTTTTCCGTCCGGAGTGCCGGTGATGCCGTTGGGCTTTTTCAGGTCATCGGTCGCACGCAGAAAATTTTTCCGGTCGGGCGAAAGAAAAAAAACCTCCTCGTTGGTAAGCGCCATCGTGTCGTGGTCCCACCACTTGCGCTGGTAAAACGGGTCGGTGACATACATGGCGCCGTTGGGCGCAATCCACACGTCATTCGGGCCGTTGAGGTATTTGCCTTGAAAATTCTTGACGAGCACGGTCACTTTTTTGTCGGGCGCGATGGACCAAAGCTCGTTGTGCTCGTCGCAACAGGCGATCAAATTGCCCTTCGCGTCGAAAGACATGCCGTTCGCACGGCCGGCGGGTTGCAGGAACATGGAAAGTTTCCTGTCCACACTCCATTTCATGATGCGGTTGTTCGGCTGGTCGGTGAAAAAAACATCGCCGTTCGTGTCACACGTCGGACCTTCGGTGAAGAGAAAATCGCCCGCGAGCTTTTGGAGTTTTGCTCCGGGCGCGAGGACGCTCTGGGCCTTCATCCCCGGCGCAACGGCCAGGCTGACGAGCACAACGGAAAGTAAACGGGATGTTCTCATGGCAACGCGGACAAGTTGGAGCGACTGCCCGCCGGAATCCATCAAAAACGGCTTTTCCCCAAGCTTAATCATCATCGCAATCCATTTCGTTCAATGATTTCGATTATGTGCCGGATAAAGATCAGGATGGGTGCATTTTGACACCACCGCCGGAGCGCCGAACACCGGTTCGGCCTGATCGCGACATTCATGCAATTCGCGCCGATACGGTGATCGGCGTTCCCTTTTCACCGTGCCTTCGTGGTGGTGGCAAATTATGCCCATACCGGCATCGATGCCAAAAACGCTTCTTGTTTTCGCTTATGACCTGACGCATTTTGGAGGACGCTGATTTTGCGCGCGACCATGCAGCCCGGAACCAAACGTTTTCTGCACTTTCTGCAAAGCTGGATCATCAACACCCTCGCGGTGCTGGTGGCCTATTACATCGTGCCGGGCATCCGCTTCGGCCGTTGGAGCGATTTGTTGATCGCCTCCGCGCTGTTGGGAATTTTGAACGCGTTCATCCGGCCCATCCTGATGTTCTTTGCGCTGCCACTGCTGATTTTCACGCTCGGCCTGTTCACGTTCGTCATCAACGCACTGCTGCTTTATGGCGTCGGTTGGCTGATGGGACTGTGGGGACTGCAATTCACGGTGGACACGTTCTGGTCGGCGTTTCTCGGCGCCTTCATCATCAGCACCGTGTCTATCGCATTGAACATTCTAACCGGCTCGGGCAGCACGCGCGTCACCTTCCAACGCCGCCAGCCACCGCCAAAAAAATCCGATGACGACGGGCCGGTGATTGACGTGTGACTCAATTTGCGATTAGCGAATCCAGCTTCAATTCATGCGCCACGTAAACCGTATATCGTAAATCGAAAATTTGAGCCGACTCACATCGGCTGCTACGATTTTAACCGATACGCCACGCGCAAAGTTTGAACGCCGCGCGCATGAAATTCCCGCTCGAAATCCGTGGGCAACTCCGCCAGTTCGGACGGCGTTTCGACCTTGTGGAACTCAGTGCCCGCTCTGAAAACCTCGGTCATTTGTCCAAAATAATCTTCGTCGTCCGTGCGCAAATAAACCACGCCGCCGGGCACGAGCGCGGCGCGGGCCAGCGCGGGAAACCGGCCGTTGATGAGCCGCTTCTTATGGTGTTTTTTCTTCGGCCAGGGATCCGGAAAATAAACGTGCAAGGCGGACACTGAGTGCGGCGGCAGCAAATACTCCAGAAAATACGCCGATTCGATGCGCACACCCCACAGGTTCGTCAGCCCGGCGCGGCGGCCCTGGCGATCCAGTTTCCGGATGCGGCCCAACAGCCGCTCGACACCGATGAAATTGCGCTGCGGGTGCAGCTTCGCATAATCCACCAGAAACGACGCATCACCGCAGCCCAATTCAATTTCGAGCGGTTGCGCCTGCGGAAACAGCGCAGCGAGGTCAATCCACTCGACGATGGACGGCAGACGATAAATCAAACTGGCCGACTGGCTTTGGTCTGATGGCATGGCGCAAGTAAATTCTACGTTTGCCCACTTTGACAAGTGTGTATCATCGTCAGCATGAAAAACGAACCTTCACGCCCGGCGCGTATCCTGGTTTTATATTACAGCCGGGACGGCCACACAAAGACGATGGCAGACCTGGTCGCCGAAGGCGCCGCCAGCGTGCCCGACACGGAAGTGCGGCTCAAAACTGTCACCGAAGCCACCGCCGACGATCTGATGTGGTGCGATGGCATCGCCGCCGGCTCGCCGACGCACATGGGCACCATCGCCTGGGAAATGAAACAATGGTGGGACGTGGTTGCCCAACCCCTCTGGCCGAAAGTTGAGGGCAAAATCGGCTGTGCCTTTACTTCTTCGGGGGGCCTCGCCGGCGGTGGCGAATTGACCTGTCTCGCACTCCAAATCGTGCTGATGAATTATGGCCTGCTGGTCTTCGGCATTCCGGATTATGTCGCGCCCGGACAAACATTGCACTATGGCGCCATCTGCGCCGGCAAACCGCGCAACGATGGCGAACGCGAAGCTTGCCGCCGCCTGGGCCGGCGCTTGTCCGAGTGGGTACAGACACTCATCTGTCATCGTTCCGAACACGATCCGCGAAAAGCGACCTACGCCCGATTCCCGTGAGCCGGGGAAATCACCCTCTGGAAATCGAAAATTGAGAAATGGTCGGGGCGGTGAGATTCGAACTCACGACCTCTTGTACCCGAAACAAGCGCGCTAGCCAGGCTACGCTACGCCCCGACTCCGGAGCAACGGAATCTGCCCGCCTTTCATACGAAAGGCAATGCCGATTTTGACACCTTCAACGATTGCCCAAATTACGGCCGATTACCACACTTGAAGCTTCGGGACGGTCCGTCAGGCAGTCATCCCGTCCCGCCCGTCAGCCGCCCGGATCTTCGTCACGTCCGGTGGAGCTGTCAAAACCCGATGCCCTCGGCGTCGCTTACAATGACGGCAAACGTTGGTTACTTATTTTGCTTTCGACCGGGCAATTATCGCTGACCGAAAAAACTCGACAATTCGTGCTTGTTTGTTTAATTTGTTGATATGCAAACAATATTTGCAAAGTCAGCGACCGACGATCCTCCTGACGCGGTTCATCTTCGGTCGAACACCCTGGCCGTCCCGAACGGCAATGGCAATGGCAACCGTGCGCTGGTGGACGCGTTGGTGGGTTCCAGGATTTATCGGGAATACGAGCACGCTTTCGGCGACATGACCGGACTGCCAGTGGCGTTGCAGCCGGTGGAAACCTGGCAGTTGCCGCATCACGGCAAGCGGAATGAAAATCCGTTTTGCGCTTTAATGTCGCAGAAAAGCCGCGCCTGCGCCGCGTGTTTGCAGGTGCAGGAACGACTTTGCGCGCGGGCGGCGAGCGAACCGCAGACCGTCACCTGCCCGGCGGGACTTTGCGATACGGTCGTGCCGGTGCGGTTGAGCGACCGGTTGATCGGCTTTCTCCAAACCGGGCAACTGTTCCGGAAAAAACCGACTGAAGCCCAGTTTGAGCGGACGGCCAAACTGATGGAAAAGTGGGGATTGGAAGTGAACCGCGACACCCTCCGAAAGGCTTATTTCTCCGGTAAAGTGGTCTCGCCCAAACAGCATGAATCCGCAGTCAAATTGTTGACCATTTTTGCCCAGCACCTCGCCATATTGAGTAACCAGGTTTTCATCCAGCAGGAAAACGCCGAGCCGCCGGTCATCAAACGCGCCCGGGAATACATCCACGAGCATCAGGCCGAGGAACTTTCGCTGAACCAGGTCGCCAAGGCGGTCAACATGAGCAC
>Ga0116112_1001732_pt1 | contig 14091 bp, 10 predicted proteins | sample June2015DPH_8_15_FD_89721 | JGI IMG/M metagenome (GOLD analysis project Ga0116112, IMG submission 89721) | Peatland microbial communities from SPRUCE experiment site at the Marcell Experimental Forest, Minnesota, USA - June2015DPH_8_150 | ecosystem: Environmental > Terrestrial > Soil > Wetlands... | reverse complement strand
CCGCGCATCGATGACGACGTCGGCGACTGCGGAGGCCACCTTCAGCCTTTCCGGCGTAATTCCACTTACGATGACGGGATGCGCTCCAATCCACCGCCCGATCTCGGCCTGGAGCAAGCCCATCACCCCGTCTCCGATGATGAACAGCGACTCTCTCGCTTTCACGTCGATGGAAGAGAAAGCATGCAGACAGCAGGCCACAGGCTCCGCAAAACAGATCGCAGTCGAGTTCGATGATTCCGGCAAGGCAATCATGCCTTGCGAAACCAGACGCCGAGGAACCCGGACAAACTCGCTGAAACCTCCGGGATCGAGGGCTTCCTCGAAAAGATGAGGACACAAGCTGTAGCGCCCGCGCAAGCACTGAGGGCACGAACCGCAGGGGACGTAGGGTGCTACGACAACCCGTGCTCCACGCTGCCACTGGCCGGACCCCGGCGCCTCGACGATGACTCCGGAGATTTCGTGGCCCAATCCGGACCCGGGACGAATCTTGGGGTGGCCGCGCTGGAACGTCTTGATGTCGGTCGCGCAGATGCCGCAAGCTTCCACCGCCAGCACCACTTCTCCGCTTTCGGCTTGAGGTACCGGGATTTCCTCGATACGAATATTGCCAGGACCGTAATACTTGAGCGCCTTCATGCTGACCTCGGATTCTTTCGGAAGCGGACCCCTCGTACTGCGTCCTTGCGAACAGAAATGACGATGCGGTCCGACTGGTTTAAGAGGCGCAAGGGATTGCCGTCGACGCACAGTGCGGCGCCGTCGCGTACCTTCTCGACCGCGATGCTGACATCCTCAGAGAGTGTGACGTAACTGGAAATCATAGGAGCTGCGCGCAGCAAGGCGGAGGCACTCATTTGCACCTGCACCAGTGGCAAGCTGCAGACCAGGCATCCCGCAGGAAGACCTGCGAGGGCGGCGAGACAAATACCACCAGAAACGGCCTTTCCGAAAAAGGCAGGCTCGGCGAATCCGGCCACGACGGTGCCGACGGATTCTCCCTCCGCAACTACGGTCTCCCCGTCTTTGCTGCTTCTCGTCACTCTGGTTTTCGAAGTCGCAACCGGTCGAGGCGTGCCCAGTTCGAGTTTTCCACGCAAGCATGCAGCGGCATCAATATCCCTGACCTGCCCATCGATGGTTCCAACCACCGTATAGCCGATCACCACGTCATTGAACGCTCGCCCCAACAAGTCGTCGTTCACGCTGGCGGTGAGGCAATCCATGTTCCAAGTTTCGAGCTTGTCCGGGTGCAGTTGCGAAGCTTCGCTGGCACGGCAGGTGACCAGACGCCCGACATTGGTGGAACCAGCACCGATTCCGAGGATTGGAGTCCGGCAACCCACCTCGATGCAGACTTGGGCAACATCGGCGAGGGTTCCATCGCCGCCCGCCACGACCAGAGCAGCGATGTTCTGCCCGGCCATCCACCGCGCCAGAGCACGCGTTTGATCTCGGCCGCTCGCCGCTCCGACGTCGTGGACCACCACCCGGCCGCTCCAGCCTGACAGGGCTGCCGAACCTGTCTTCCCGGGTCCGGTCAAGACTTCTTCCGCCCCGATGCTGGAGAGAGCGTTTCTCATGGCCTGCAAGGCCAATTCAACACCGCTGCCCGCCGATGGGTTCACAATCGACCCGACGCGCCGCCACTTCTCAGCCATGGACCGCCTCCACCAGCGATGCCGTGATGCCGCCAGGGTCCGCCGACTGCCAGACGTTGCGGCCCACTGCCACCCCTTTGGCGCCAGCGGTCAGAGCTTCGCGCGTTGAGGAAAGAAGTTGCTCCGAGCTCTGTTTCGACCCGCCGAGAACCACAACCGGACAGTAGCAACTGCTCGTGACCGTTCGAAAGCTCTCGACGCTGCCGCTGTACCGGATTTTGATTAGGTCTGCTCCGAGTTCTGCCCCGACCCGCGCGGCCACAGCGATCTGGTCGACGGAAACTTCGGACGCGGCAAATCCTCCAGGCAACATTTCCGCCAGGAGAACCACGCCCCAGCGGTCGCAATGACTGGCAAGATTGGCCAGCGCTTGCAGGCTGGCCGATTCGCCGGGGGCGCCCACAATTCCCATCGCGGCCACGGCGTCCGCACCTAACCGTACCGCATCCTCGACCGTCAAAGCAGGTTTGTTATCAGACCACTCGCCCGTGAGGGCGGTAGGACCACAGTCAACACGAACAATGATTCCGACTCTGCCGAATAGGCCCGAAAAACTTCGCGCCAGACCGGGAGTAATGAGCAGCGCGTCGGCGCCATTTTCCGTGACGGCACGAATCAGAGGTTCCGGACGCTCGAGTTTCGCGAGGGGTGTAATGCCGGCGATCCCGTGGTCAAGAGCCACAATGACGGTCTTGCCGTCCTGACCCAATAACCGATTCAACCGAATTTCCTTTCCTGGACTCATTCTTGGACCTTTCCGCTCAAAGCGCGAACTTCAGTGCACGAGCATCGGAAATCGCGCCAAGAGCTAAGCTCGCAAAATATGCCTCTTCCTCGACCGGGCATTTTGTCTCCGGGGCACTGATTTTCCGCGTTGATGCCTGGGTCTCAAGGCGGCGACTGAGTTTCTGATCTTGAGCTCAGTGGCCAACACAATTTTCCGCGCCGGTTCCTCGTTACCGCTGATGCGGCTTAATAACAGACGCGCTGCCGTCCGCCCCAACTGATATCCCGGCTGGTAAACGGCCGTGAGTGCTAGATCAGAAAACTCAGTGATGTCGAGCCCATCGAAACTGACAATCGAAATATCGTCGGGACAGGTAAGCTTGAATTCCCGTACCGCGGAAAGGGCCCCCAATGCCATCAAGTCATTGGCGGCAAAGATTGCAGTCGGGCGGGGAACCAGGCGCAGCAGGCGTACCGTACAGGCGTATCCACTGGCCCGGTCGAACCGGCCTTTCTGCACATATTCGGGGTCGATCGAAATTCTGGCATCACGCAATGCCCTGCGGAAGCCTTCGAGCCGGTCCCCTGCATTCGTCAGATGGAGAGGCCCGGAGATGATCGCGATCCGCCGGTGTCCCATCCGGATAATGTGTTTTGCAGCCTCGTACGCGCCTTTGTAATTGGCCACGACGACCACGTCGCCCTTCCAGCCCTCGGGCACGCGATCCAGACAAACCATCGGGGGACCGGAGTTGGATGAAATGGTACTGCCCACGGCGGGAATGATCAGAAGTCCCGCGGGCAGGAAAGACCATAGGTCATTCAGGTACGAAATCTCTTTCTGCGGATCATCGTCTGTGTTACAGAGGATCAGCCTGTAGGAATTCTCATAGGCGATGTCCTCGACGCCGCGTACCACCGACGGGAAAAAGGGATTTGTAATGTCGGGGACGATCATACCAATGATGTTCGTACGATTCAGGCGCAGTCCGCGCGATAACTGGTTGGGCTGGTACCCGAGGTTTCGAATCGCACCCAGTACGCGCTGGCGCAATTTCTCACGCACCGACAGGCTTCCATTGATCACGTTAGAAACGGTACCGATCGACACACCCGCGGTTTCAGCGATCTGGTGCATCGTGATCCGCGCCGGCGTGCTGTTCGTGTTCTTCCCGTTATTCGCCACAAGTAAACTCGCAACGTCTCCCGAGCAAAGTCGGCAAGAGCTTCCATTCTCGACAGGTGATGGTGAGGAGCATATAACACAACACTCTTAGTGCCCCGCTGGTTCCGAATCCACTACGCACCGAAACCCGATTGCTCCCGAGCGATCCAGGCTGGGTGCCATCAGCAAATACTTTCCGTGTTCTGAAAGCCGGTATGCCTGCGGGAAGTACCAGCGCGAGCCTTGCGGCTGGTAGTGGCTGCCACCACGCAGAATCGCGGCGCGAGTATGTTCGTCAATGTACTCGTCTGTCCACTGCCATACATTGCCGACCAGATCCATCACGCCAAAAGGACTAGCTCCTTTCAGGTGCGCTGTGACATCGCTCGGTGGGGCCATATCGCGTCCTACATCAGGCTTCGGAACAGCGTCCTCGATCCAATCATCTCCCCAGGGATACACTCGCGCATCGGTGCCTTGGGCGGCATACTGCCACTCCCATTCATGCGGCAGGCGCTTGCCGGCCCACTTTGCATAGGCGCGAGCGTCTCCCAGCGAAACCCAGGTCACCGGCTTGTGCTCCCATCCCTGCGGAAAAGAGCCGTGCTTCCAGTCCTTCAGAAAATTATGGTCATCGGCTGGGCGATACTGAGTGGAATCGAGGAAGCTTTTGAACTCAGCATTGGTGACCGGATACTTGTCGATCCAGAACGAACGAATGTGAATTCGCTGTGTGTGATAGCGGCGCGGCGACGGTTCCCAGGGATATTGAACGTCGACTCCCTCGTCGTTCATGCCTTCAATCTCGATACCGTTTACGCGAAAGGTGAAGTCAGCTTCGGGAATGTTCACCATGCCGGCCGGATCCTTGGCGGTTCTTGGCGCGGGTGGAATCTCGACCAGTTGTTGCGGGAGAGTACGCCATTCCCGGGAGAATGCGCTGAGCGGTTTCTGACTGAGGTTTTGCATTGTCATCAGCAACTTGGTCAGCCCGGCATCGTCCACTGCCGAGGTTTCCAGCACGGCACCGTATCCTTCGGCTTCCAAATTGAACTCGAGTACTAATTGGTCGCCCTCGCGCTTGGGCTGGAGTTGCGCTCCGTGCCACAAATCAAAGTAACGGGCGCCCTGCTTGTACGGCAGCACCAACTGACGTCCTTTAACGTCATAGTGATTGCGGTTCACAATTGTCCATAGAGTCGCGTCTTTTTCCGGCCATTTGCTGGCGAAGACTCCAAAGTTCTCGGTGAAAATATGCGGCTCCCAATCCGGACTGACCAGCAAGGAGGCGAAGGCGCGTTCGATGGTTGCAATCCGGCGCAAGGCCTCTGCGTCGCGCGGAGTCATCTGGTTCCAGATTCCCCAGATGTTCTCCCAGCTCTCAAAACCAACGCCGTTGAAGAACGCTTGTTGGAGGTCATCGAGGTGGTCGTGCTGCCACCGATTGCACATGTTCACCATGTGCCGCGGTTCCAGCCACTTGTAGCGGCTCACGGAGGGAACAAAATCATATTTCCAATAGCCCCAACTGAAATTGTTGTAGGCCAGCATTTCGTCGGCCGCAAGGGGCGCCTCCGGCTCCAGCGCCAGCGGGTGACTGGTTTTGTCGGAAGCGCGACGAAATGATGCCGGCATCCCCTCCTGCGTATCGCCGTTGATTCCATCGGCATCCACCGAGGCAACCTCGCGGGCAATCGCTTCCGAATCGGGCACGCCCTCATTGTGTGTGCCCTGGTCCCAAACCATTACCGGGAACAGGACGCGGATGCCGCGACGGTGGAAGTCACGCAACATCTGGCGAACGGCATCCTCGCCCCCAGGGAGATCACGGAACAGATCGTACTGGCTGCGGCTGTCGATACCCATGTTGGGGTACGTGTGCCAGATGAGCACACTGTCGATGCCCCCATAGCGCTTTTCGAGATCGTCCACATAGCGATCCACAATGTAGCGGTGGTCATCCCGATCATAAAAATAAAGGTCATGGACCATCATTTGGGGCTGGACGAAGGCGGTCTGTGTCCACTTCAGCTCGGGCCGATCATACTGCGAGCCGTCGTACCCCATTCGGATGAGGTGCTCCGAACGCCAGTGGCGGATGTCCGCAAGCCAGGCACCGATTTCAGCCCGGCTGCAGGTCTTGGGTTTTGCCGTCGAATTCCACTGCGGGACCGGAGCACAGTCTGGACCGGGGATTTGTTCCCACACCGGGGGATATGCGGTATCTTGGGCCGCGGCGGCGGATGCGATCAGCAGCAAACCGATCCATGCCAAACGAGCGAAAAAAGGTGCCAAGCGCCAGACCTCCCGCCGGGAAAGATTGAAACCGTGAGCCAATATAAAAGCTTTCATTTGGGAAAAAATGTATCCAGAGTTACTGAAATGGTGCCTGAGCCGTATTATTTTAGCTCCGTCCCAAGACAGGGACTGCTGTATGCGCCCAGCGCAAATGAATGCTTTCATTTGGTGGGCCGGGATTTCCTGTCACTGATCGAGAGCTCATTAGCTCTACGGGGAGGCGTTCATGTACTCCGTCTCAGCGTTCAAGCTGTCAACTCTGTTGGTTCTTCCTCTGCTTTTTCTGGCACTCATGACTTCGAGCACGCCCGCTCTTGCCCAATCCACGTTCGGATCGGTCATCGGTACCGTCTCGGACATGTCTGGCGCCTTGGTAAAAGGAGCGTCCGTTACCCTCGTCAACGTAGGAACCTCTGCACAGAAGAGAATGGTCACGGATGAAACCGGTTCATTTTCTTTCATCAACGTGGAGGCGGGCAAGTACTCGCTTACGGTAGAGGCGCAGAGTTTCCAGAAAGTCGAATTCACCGATCTGGAACTGCAAGCCCGTGAGACAAAGCGGGTGAATGCGAGTCTGAAGGCGGGTGCTGCGACCGAAACCGTGGACGTACAAGGCGGCACGCTCGGTGTCATTGCAACGGATGTCTCCAACATCGAAGCCAATCGAACCGGGCAGGAACTGGTCGATCTGCCGGTGGCAATCTATTCGAGGTCCACCGGTTCCACCAGTCCAATCTCGACGTTGACCACGCAGCCAGGCGTGCAAACCGACGGTAGCACGCTAGTCATCGCGGGCACCACCACGGCCCTTACTGCCGTCACGCTGGACGGGATCAGCACGATGTCCATTGAGTATGCTTCACCAATCACCGAACTCTTTCCATCCTTCAACTCCATTTCCGAGATGAAGGTCAGCGGATCTAACAACAACGCCGAGTTCAGCGGCGTGGCCGATGTCACGACGACATCCAAAGCCGGAACGAATGCTTTTCACGGTGGAGTCTTTGAGAACTATGAGGGTGCGGCGTTGGATGCTGGGAATCCGTTCGCCCGGACCAAGCCAGCGCTGGTCATGAACGACTTTGGCGGATTTCTGGGCGGCCCGATCATACGCAACAAAACCTTCTTCTTTTCCAGTTATGAAGGGTTGCGTTTGCCGAGGCAGACGCCGATGACCACCAATGTGCCGTCCGCGGCGATGCGCAATGGCGATCTCAGTTCCTACTTGACAGCGGCGTACGGCCCCAGCAAACAGATATTTCAGCCGGATGGAACTGCGATCGATCCCGCCGCGGTGCCCTTCTCCGCCGTCGCTGCGAACTTCCTGCAATACCTGCTGCCCTCTCCCAATTACGGACCGGCGGACAGCTATGCCAACAATTACCAGATCAATATGCCGACGCCCATTTCCAGCAACCAGTTCGATGCGCGCGTCGACCAGAACCTCGGGTCGAAACAGCAGGTATTCGGCCGCGTGAGTTACAAGAAGCGGTCCGTTGTGACTGCGCCTCTCCCGAATTGTCCGTGGTTTTGTGAGACGGCAGGTTCACCCTCCACCGGACCGTTCTCGCAGCCAGAAAACGACACAGCGCTGACGGTGGCACACTCCCTCTCAATCTCTTCCGCGCTCCTCAACGAACTCCGAGGTGGATTCAGCCGTTATCATCGCGCGACAACCCTGGATGTCAACTCCCAAACCATGCTGAACAACATCGGGATCACCGGCATTCCCAATGTGAGTACATACGGCGCCGTCCCGAGTGCGCTGATTGGCGGCGCGGCCGACTTCCAACAGACCGGGGGAGCGAACCCCTCGACGCAAATCAGCACCACCATTCAGATTTCCGACAATGTCACCTGGATCAAACACACCCACACGTTCAAGTTCGGCCTCGACTTTCGGCGCTTGAGCGATCACGACGATAATGCTTTCGGAAGTCTCCGTTCCGGACAATACGGCTTCGATGGCTCGTCCGCGGTCGGGCAGACCATCGGCGACCCGTTCGCCTCGTTTCTACTCGGCTATCCAGACTGGGAAACGATCACCCTCATTAGTAATGACAAGATGAACGGCCTGGGTTACTCATGGGGAGTTTTCGCACAGGATGACTGGAAGGTAACTCCCAGCCTTACACTAAACCTCGGTCTTCGCTACGAACTCCATCCGCCGATGACCGAGGGGAGTTCGAATGTAGGGGCATTCCTGCCCGACTATGTGGGTCCAAACGGGCCGGGTGCTTTGGTCGTTCCGAATCAGCAGGCGATTGCGATGGCCAATCCCGGACTGCTGGGCTCCGTCCCGAACACACCGCTGCTGACTGCGGCGCAGGCGGGAATCCCATCCGCCCTGCGCTATACATATAAGAAGGATTTCGGTCCGCGCATCGGGTTTGCGTGGCGGCCATTCCATAATGACAAGACGGTCGTCCGCGGCGGTTATGGCAGGTTCATTCAGGCTCCGCTCGGCTTCGCCCTGGTCGCCGGTTGGGCAGCGACGTCGAGCTACATCCCTTACTACGGAAACTACTACGCCGCGTCAGGGGCGCCGGCGTTTTCCTTCCCTGCCCCCTTCCCGAATCCAATCGGTCAAGCGCAACCAGGCTCCGCCAGCTTCTACTATGCATTTCCAGTTCACTACAAAGACCCGAATGTCCAACAGTGGAACTTCACGCTGGAGCGTGAACTCGGCTTTGGGACCGGCCTTCGCCTCTCCTACATCGGGAACCACGGCAGCAATCTGGAAGTGATGCAGGACCTCAACCAGGTTCACGCCAACACTCTGGGGTACTCCAACGGCCCCTATCAGGGGCGCCCCTTCCAGGACTGGCAGATTCTCGAGAGTGTCACCAACGGCGCGCGGAGCAACTACAACAGCTTCACCGCCGATGCGCACAAACGTTTCGGCAACGGTCTTCAGTTCGAGGGCAGCTATGTGTTCATCCGGGACCTCTCTACCGCAGGCGGCGATAATCCCACTGCCTTGGCGACCGAAGGGGGTAGTAATTGGGTGACGGATCGGTTCAATCCCAGTCTCGATTATGGGAATGTGACCTTTGATCGCCGGCACCGTTTCCTGGCCACCTACCTCTATGAACTTCCCATCGGAAAGGGCAAGAAATTTCTCGGGAATGCCAGTGGCGTCCTCGACCGGATTGTGGGTGGCTGGGAAACCGGTGGCGTATTCTTATTTCAAAGCGGCCCGTTCTTGACTCCGGTTCAAACCACGTGCGACTCCTCCGGTACCAACCTGATTAATGTCACGGGAGCGGCTCGCGCTGACATTGTCTCTGGAGCCTCACTCTACGCGCCACACAGCTCGATGAGCGGATCGAATCCGCTCTATCTGAATCCCCAGGCTTTTGCCGTACCCGGATACAATACCGGGACAGGTATCTGCAGCGCCATTGGAAGATTCGGCAATGCCGGAGTGGGCAGCGTGGTGGGGCCGGGAACCAAAGCCGTTTCGATGTCTTTCATCAAATCCGTTTCCTTCGCGGAAAAAGCGAAGTTGCAGGTGGGCGCAGAAATCTCAAACATCTTCAATCACCCCAACTATGCGCCGCCGAACATGTACGTAACGCCCGGGACCAGTGGCTTTGGCACGATTAGCGCGGTACAGACTGCCGAGGGGGCAGGCCCGCGGATGGTGGAATTCACGGCGCGAATCACCTTCTAAAGGCCTCCGCAGCCCACAAAGTAGCGCTCACCCCGCGAACCAGCGGCGGTGAGCGCGGGGCGGCGGATTTCCGGAACGGGGGTGATTTGTATCGCAAGCCCGCGCGGGGAGAAAAGCGTGGCGGAGTCAATAACCCGGTGTACTCTGTAAGCACCTGGGTGCTGCCGCCATTTTGAAGCGTTCGAAAGGGGCGCACATGTATCAGCCAGAAACCTACTGGGTTGCCTTGCTTTTCATGATCCTTTCCATGCTGTGCTGGGGATCGTGGGCAAGCACGATGAAGCTGACACCAAAATTCCCTTTCCAGCTCTTTTACTGGGACTATGTCATTGGCGCCCTGGCGACGAGCGTTTTCTGGGCATTCACGTTGGGCAGCGCCCGCGGAGGGGAGCTGTCATTCCTTCCTAACCTTCACCAGGCCGACACCGCCCACATCGCATGGGCCCTGGCGGGTGGTGTCCTTTTCAATGTTGCGAACCTTCTGCTGGTGACGGCCATTGATCTTGCCGGGTTGGCAGTTGCTTTTCCTGTGGGCATCGGGCTGGCCCTCGTGGTGGGTGTGTTGTTGAATTTTCTGATCTCTCCAAAAGGAAATCCTCTTCTGCTCTTCGGTGGCGTAGCGCTGGTAGTCGTGGCAATCGTGCTGAACGCAGTTGCCTATCGGCGCCGAGAGATCCAGAGAAAGACTCTGAGCTTGCTCGGGATCGAAATCAGTGTGGCCTGCGGCATTTTGATGGGGATCTCCTATCCATTTATAGTGAAGGCGATTACAGGCAACCATTCTCTTGGGCCTTATGCTGTTTCCTTCATCTTCGCTTTGGGCATCGCTTTTTGCACTATCCCGGTAAATTACTTCCTTATGCGGCGGCCGCTGACGGGCAGTGCGCCGGTGGACATGAAGGGCTATTTCGATGCCCGGGGCCTGGACCATTTCTGGGGAGTTGTCGGCGGAACGATCTGGTGCACTGGAACCACGCTGAACTTTACGGCTTCCCACGCTCAGATTATCGGTCCAGCAGTCTCTTACGCAATTGGCCAAGGGGCAACTATGGTGTCCGCTATATGGGGTGTATTTGTCTGGCGTGAATTCTCCGATGCGCCTGTTTCCGCTCGCAAACTGATCTTACCGATGTTTCTCTTCTTCATCGTCGGACTGGTTGCGGTGGCGATCGCCCCGGTTTTGAGGCACTGAGCATCTCGTACAAAGGACAAAACTCCATGAAGAGTACAACTGCCTTTTCCGGAATCGATCTATCCCAGTTGCAAACTCGCATGTTGATCAACGGCGAGTTGCGGAACGCCTCCAGCGGCAGCACATTCACTCTCCATGATCCGGCGACCGGCCAGGAGATTGCGCGCGTGCCGCAGGCGACGAACGCCGATGTTGACGCCGCGGTGCAAGCAGCACGAACGGCGCTGCAGAATGTGAGTTGGCGGGAAATGTTGCCGGCGGCGCGCGAGCGGCTCTTGCAGAAGCTAGCCGATTTGCTTGAACGACATGCCGACGAACTGGCCAAGCTCGAAACGCTCAACCAGGGCATGTTGCTGGGTGTGGCGCAGGCGGTTGACGTGGGTGCAAGTGTTCAGTGGTTGCGCTACATGGCTGGCTGGGCAACGAAAATCCATGGCGATTCTATCGACATTTCTTTCCCGATGCCGCCCGGCACCAAGTATCAGGCGATCGTGAGACGGCAGCCGGTTGGCGTCGTGGGCGCCATCGTACCCTGGAATTTCCCTCTTCTGATGGCGATCTGGAAAATTGCGCCGGCCCTGGCTTGCGGCTGTACGGTTGTACTTAAGCCGGCGTCAGACACGCCCCTGACGGCCCTGCGCTTTGCCGAGCTTGCGCTGGAGGCGGGCTTTCCGCCGGGGGTGCTTAACGTCATCGTAGGCAGCGGCAGCACTGCCGGCGCGGCCCTGGTTCAACATCCTGACGTCAACAAGATCACCTTAACCGGTTCCACCGAGGTCGGCGTCTGGATCGGCCAGCAGTGCGCTAATACCGTGAAGCGCGTTGCCTTGGAACTGGGCGGGAAAAGCCCCGTTATCGTGCTCGACGATTGCGATCCGGCGGTGGCGGCGGCGGGCGCCAGCGCGGCCATCTTTTTCAACCAAGGCCAGGTTTGTACGGCCGGATCCCGTCTGTATGTGCAGAAGAAGCAGTTCGAGCGCGTAGTCGAAAGCGTTGCAGACACGGCCCGCAACGCGGTGCTCGGCTCAGGGTTCGACCCGGCAACGCAGATTGGGCCACTTGTCTCCCAGCGCCAGCGGGAAAACGTATTGCGGTTTATTGATACGGGCGTGAAAGAAGGCGCCCAACTTGTGGCCGGAGGTACAGCTGCGGACCGGGATGGCTACTTCGTCCAGCCTACCGTGTTCGCCAACACCACCGGGCGCCCGCTGACCCTGACGCGCGAGGAGGTGTTCGGACCAGTCTTGATCGCTCAGCCCTACGACGATCTTGAAGAAGTCGTGCGCGAGGCGAACAACACTGTCTACGGGTTGGCCGCAAGCGTCTGGACCTCAAACATCAGCAAAGCTCTCAGGGTGGCGGAGCGCCTGGATGCGGGCACAGTCTGGATCAATTCGCACAATGTGGTCGATCCTAATATGCCTTTCGGCGGTTTCAAACAGTCTGGCATCGGGCGCGAACATGGACGCAGCGCGATCGAGGCGTACACGGAGTGCAAGTCGATTTGTATAGCTTACTAACGGTGTTGGGCGTCCAAGCCGGTGGGGTTACAACAGAGGACTGGAAGGTTTCTTCGCTGTGTGCCTCGTTACAATTATTTGCCCTCATCGTCCATGCCCTCAGATAGTGTTAACAGGCTCCCGAGGAATCCTAGAAAGACTGCGTCGTTATGTCGAAACCGATAGTTGTCGTTGGAAGCATCAACCTGGATTTGGTCGCAACCACAGAGCGAATGCCAGCCGTTGGAGAGACCGTTGCTGGAAGAGCATTTCAAACTTTTTTTGGTGGCAAAGGAGCCAATCAAGCTGTTGCGATTGCGCGACTGGGATATCCAGTTCACATGCTGGGCAAGGTCGGAGACGATGCTTTCGGTTCGCAGTTACGTCATGCTCTCGAAATCGCCGGAGTTAGCGCCACCGCAGTCGAAACCGCTCCCGGCTCCTCTGGCGTGGCAGTAATCCTTACCAGCAACCACGGAGAAAACATCATCGTTGTGGTAGCCGGCGCCAATGGAGAACTGCAGGCAGCCGATCTGGACAGACACCGTTCTTTGATCGAGGATGCGGGTCTTGTCCTTACACAGCTTGAGATCCCAATGCCAGCCGTCGAGCGACTGGCACACATCACGCAATCTGTGGGTGTTCCCCTGATGCTAGACCCCAGCCCCGCGCAGCCGCTTTCCAGCGCTCTTCTGCGATGTCTGGATTGGATCACGCCGAATGAATCAGAGACACGCGTTTTGCTAGACCTGGATGAGGGCGAAGCTATTCCGGATGTCGCTCACAGAGCTGCGGAAGAACTCCTCCAGCGGGGACCCCGCAACGTTCTACTCAAACTGGGTGAGCGTGGAGTGTTTCTGGCGCTGCAGAACGGCGACCGGTTTTTTGTCCCAGCCTATCGGGTGGAAGCTGTGGATACCACGGCGGCGGGGGATGCCTTCAATGGCGCGTTTGCCGTGAGTCTGATCCGTGGCAAGTCCCCCAAGGAGAGCGCGGATTATGCTGCGGCAGTAGCCGCAATCTCTGTGACTCGGCATGGCGCCCAGCCATCCATGCCCAACAAAGACGAGGTGGAGCGGTTTCTGGAGCAGCAGGTTGGCGGTGACCAGTGATCACCTTTTGGCAAGGAGCGGGCCCATTTCCGTTGTGACTACGTTACACACAATTACAACGGGTTGACTGACGTGTCTGATCTCGCTCAGACAAACAGTTGTTGATCTGGTCTTGACGCCGAAGCAGCCTGCAACATCAGCCTGACGTTTGCGCAAAACGACGGCAGGCAACGCAAATGCGATGGTCACATTCATCCAGGATGGCTCTCAGAGTCCTCAAACAAATGGGTGTGTCTCGCCGAAATGTCATCGGCCGAGAATGGCGCGAGTCTTTCTCGTCCGAAGCATGAACTTTGAGTCTGCACTGACCAAGTCGTCCATCTTCACGCGGGTGTGCCAGTCGTCCATGTTGCTGACGCAGAAATGGACCAGATCGCGCAGGTGGCGACGCGCCAAAAAGAAAAGTAGTAGCCGCCACAGAAACAGAGAGTAGTACCGGCCCAGAGCCAAGGTAACGGGAATCGCAGAAATTTTGGGGCATCATCCTCCGGAATGCAAGATTCATCACCGCGCCGCAGTTATGGACGCCCGGCCGACTACAATGGCGGCCATGAGGGTGCCCCTCTGGCTCAAGATCGGCTGGACCGTCTGGGTGATCGCCTGGGTCCCGTTCTACTGGAGGCAATACGGCCTGCAAAACTTCCTGTTCTTTTGTGATCTGGGAAACCTCTTCCTCATGCTCGCCCTGTGGTTGGAGAGCCCTCTGATTTTCTCCTGGCAGGCGACCGGACTGCTGCTGTTCCAGACCCTCTACACCAT
>Ga0116112_1001710_pt1 | contig 14245 bp, 10 predicted proteins | sample June2015DPH_8_15_FD_89721 | JGI IMG/M metagenome (GOLD analysis project Ga0116112, IMG submission 89721) | Peatland microbial communities from SPRUCE experiment site at the Marcell Experimental Forest, Minnesota, USA - June2015DPH_8_150 | ecosystem: Environmental > Terrestrial > Soil > Wetlands... | reverse complement strand
GCCCTGCTGTGTTCGTGATTAGCAACAAATCCTCGAACCGTAGTAAAAAACGATCAAGAAGCCAGTATGTGGTTGTGGCCGACATGCCTTAAATGGAAGTCGAAAGCAATCCGGCTGGTTTCATATGTTGCATGGCATGTTCATCGGATCGGTTACACACGGCGATGGTGGGGTATTTAAAGCCCGTCTTCGGACGGGCTTTTTTACTGGGCCGTTTCGCTCATCGGCCGTTGCTGCTGATTACCCGGAGCGGTTTGCACAACAGGCGTTGGGGCACAATTCCAAGGCGGTGCATCATGCCTACTCGAAACAGGCGGAAGTCACCGTGCCATCGTTGGATGATTGGGAAAAGGAATGGCTGGAAAATTTAGTTGGCGGTGCGCTGCACTTGAGCAGCACAATTTCCTCTAGCTGGCGGCGCTGGGGACAGACGAGAAGCACGGTAACCTGTAGCACGGCCCTTGTGGGCCAGCCTTCTTCGGTTTGATACCTAGTCTTTAATAAAAAAGACCACAACCAGTAGTGGTTTGATTTAAAACTCCACAACATATTGAAAATAGGATGTGGATAACTTGTGAAAAGCATGTGAGCATAATTTTTAGGATTGCTGATTATTTCATTTCGGGATTATGCACTTCACAAATAGTCAGCCTTTAGGGGAAGGAAACGACCTTTTGCCGTTTTTTCAGCGGCCTAGTGGCTCGCTTTTTTCACCGTCGCCGGTTTGGAATTCTTCATCGTGGCTTTCCAGTCTGGCGGCGGCTTTACGTTCATCGCACGGCGCAACGCTTCACGCGGCGGCAAGCATTGTGGCCGCTCAAGAATTGTCTTTAGAAGGATGGTTTAACATGCGCGCTGATAGGTGGGAAAGAGAAACCGGCATTCATTCATCTCCGGTGATACGGTTCATGCACAAGGATTATCAATCAATCATGGCCAGAGGCAAGGATGTAATCCCTTATATTTTAAATCGAATGAAAAAGAAGCCTGATGATTGGTTTTGGGCATTGAGACACCTTGCTGACGACTATGATGCTGCTTCTGATGCTAACAGTTTTGATGGAGCAGTTAGCGCATGGTTGAAGTGGGGCGTGGAAAATGATTATATCTCCGAATGAGGTGTCCGCATCTCGAACAGATGTTTGAAAATCTTGGGGAGCATGGTTATGACCATGATGATGTAAGCATTGCTACCCCAAGATATCTATGGGAATTTCAAGAAATTTGGTTATCAGCCGATTACCGGAGCATCAAAACCGCAATTGCCCGAAAGAGTAGAGGGTTTTTTGAAGAACATTGCTGATGTTATATTGCCGATTGACGCCTATGAATTAGAGCTTGCTACGCACAGGGAGCCACCGTGGATTAATGCTCGAAAAGGACTTCCGATGGATGCTCCATGCAAGAATGAAATTAGCGAAGAAGATATGAGGTTGTAGTCATGCATAATCGCACAAGCGTTTCGCTCTGTTAGATTTTGTGAATCATAAAGAACGACGCAACGGATAAGGATTGCATCAGCGTCGCGTGCAAATGTTAAATAATCAGCAAGCAAACGAAATACGTTGATGGAACAAACAAAAATAAATACTGAGCAAATTATACCGCCAACCTTGTGAATGGCGGCTCCGCTTTGCTTAACTTCTGCTGTGTTCAGAGCGCCGATGCTAAAAACAAGGGCTGCAACCGCAGTAACTAAGACCAATCCCAAAATAAACCCCAAATAAAAAACCATTCTTCGACACAGAAATTTACTCCACCATGCGGATTCCTCGGTGTTTTGAAGGGCACGCCGCGCGCCAGGCATTTCGGGGCTGTCAAAGTCAGAACCTTGTGTTTCTTCATCTCGGACGTCATCTAAAAATGTTTCGGACCGGTCTGCCAGCCAGTTAGTTATATCTCGGTTATCCACCACTTCACCAAAACCTTCCGCCATTTCCAATTTTCGTTTTGCCCATTCGCCTTCAGATTTCCATTCATCCGATGTCCACCGAAAACATTCTGAAATAATGACGCCAATCAGAGCTATAAGCGCACACAGATTCACACCCAATTCAGAAAAAATTGAGGTGATCGCCACAACAAGCACGGCGAGCTGACAGAGAATAAAAAGTCGATACCAACATTTCGCTTTCCGAAACGTCTTTCCGATGATTTTTTTAAGCGTTCTTAAATCGTCATTCATGCGATGTCCAAATTACCGGAGCTTTTCCGATTGATTGGCTGAATACCTCTGATCGCCCAGTTTTGTCCAGCGTTTTTCAGACAAAGCCGGGAAGGTGTGCGGGAATCTGCTGGCGCTGTGCCGGGGCCCGACGATTCCCATGCATGGAGGGTGGCACCGGCGCTCTGTTCGCACCATTCAATTCGGCGGAGTGACGAAACCTGGCTGCCGGAACGGAGCGGCAACCTGGGCGGAGTGCAGCGGTGGCACAGTTCGGTCGCCACTGACCAAGACTGGTTGCACAAGGCCACGAAGGAGATTGCAAAATATTGGCGAAGCAAGCGGGAGCGCCGTCAAACTCCTGCGCCATCCTGAGGGAGTTTGACGACTTCAAACCAATACTGGTTGAAAACTTTGACTAATTCCACCAGCGATTTGAACGTCACGGGCTTCGTGACGTATGAATTCGCACCCAGATTGTAGCTCCCCAGAATGTCTCCCTCGGCCTTTGAGGTGGTGAGAACAACAATAGGGATCCGGCGCAGGTCGGGGTCCGCTTTGATTTCCTTGAGCGCCTCACGACCGTCTTTGCGCGGCATGTTCAGGTCGAGCAGGATCAATCTGGGCAATGGTGCATTTTGTAATTCGCTGTAGCGGCCGCGCCGGTGCAAGTACTCCATCAACTCTTCACCATCCTCCACGCAATCGAGTTCATTCGCCAGGCGGTTTTCGCCAAAAGCATCACGGGTCAACTGCCGATCATCCGGGTCGTCGTCTGCCAACAAGACTTTGATTGGTGTAATTGTTTTCATACCCAGAACCCGAGGACACAAGACAGCTCGAAAATTAGGTAAATTAGAGCAGGTTGAATGCCATACTGTCCGAAAACTCACGTTTCAGGTCGTGTTTTCGATAATAGTTTCACCTAACTCAGTAGAGGAAAAGGTAATTGAAATCGAGCGCGAACTGGTTAGTGCAGCGATTCTCAAACGAGCATAGGGGATTTGTCTTCAGCAGGGCTGCTTCGCAGTTCATCGGCCTTACGCCATAAACTCATTCCGGCTTCGGAAATCGAAAGGTTTTTGAAAGACACGCTCGAATGAAAATACAAGCACCGGCATCCGATACCCTTGGCACTGCCTAGTCGAACGCTCGGCGGCGGTGGGATTCGGCAGCCAATTCGGGGAGCGTGGCGCGCGCGGAGCGCGCGTGCGCCCCCCACTGCGATGGCTTGAAGATGAACTATGTCCAGATGAAATCAAACGGGACCATGACAGACGACCTGACGCAAGCGGTACTGGCGACGTGGGCGGCAAGGGGATTGCCGGCCCGGCTGGACGTTGCTGCAACCGCAAAGCTGCTGGGCTTTGCGGAGCATGACATTCAGATTCCAATGGCGGCGGGAAAGCTCACGCCGCTGGGCGATCCAGCGCCGAACGCGCCCAAGTGGTTCGCGGCGGTCGAGGTCATCGGATTAGCAACGGACAGAGATTGGTTGCACAAGGCAACAAAGGACATTTCCAAGCATTGGCGGAGCAAGCGCGAGCAACGTGTTGACTTGCCAGCAGCGTGTTCCAGGTGACGCTTTAAACAGCGAGCAGAGGCGTGTCCAGAGTTTTTGGTTGGAAAGGTTTCTCCTCTTCCATTGCCATTTTTGGCAGCCACATGATATGGATTGACAATTTCCCAATGACTTGATATATCTGGTAAGAGTTGCGAGTGGTTCAGAATCACACTCCTGAAACTAGATGAAAACGAAATACAAATCCTTCGTCTGTGCCAAACGCCATCCATTCAGCGCGGTCTGGTCGGTTCCGATCCTCTTGCTGCTTGGAGTGCTTGCCAGTTTCGCCCAGACCGGCATATACCTGTATACTGGGTCGAAGACGACTTTCACGCTGAACCCTGGCCTTTATACTATCACTACCTACGGGGCTCAGGGCGGCGGCGGGGCTCAGGCCGGCGGCGGCCTCGGAGCCGAAATGGAAGGCGAATTTGACTTCACGACAGCGACGACACTCACCCTGCTCGTCGGCGGTGCGGCGCCAATGGTGGCGGCGGTCAGTACGGTACTGGCGGCGGTGGCGGCGGCGGGAGTTTCGTTGTCAATGGCAGCACACCGCTGGTCGTTGCCGGCGGCGGCGGCGGCGGCGGCGACACCGGCGGCGGTCCGGGCAACACCGGTAGCAGCGGCGGCTATGGCGGCATCGGCGGCAACGCCGGCGGCGCCGGCGGCACTGATGGCGGCGGCGGCGGCGGCTTCGGCACCACGGGCGGCGGTGGCGGGTACAGCGGCGGCGGCGGCGGCATTAACGGCAGCAGCTTCCTCAGTGGCGGCGGCGGCGGCTGCGGCTACGGCGGCCACGGTGGCTTCGGCGGCGGCGGCAGCGGCGGCTATGTTGTCACCGGCGGCGGCGGCGGCGGGTACAGCGGCGGCGGCGCCGGCGGCCACGGCCAATACAACCCCGACTTCGGCTTCGGCGGTGGCGGTGGCGGTTCCATCATTGACTCATCTGCAATAATGGTCCTTGCCGAGGTTTCTGGCGTCGCCAGCCCCGACGGCTCACCCAATGGCGAAATTATTATTACCGCAGTACCCGAACCCTCGGCTTTGTGGTTGCTGGCCGTAGGTGCTGCCCCATTTTTCGTGCGCCGCTGTTCGAAGTCAGAAAAAGTTTCACCTAATTCTTCACCTAACGAGCGGTGAAAGAGCAATAGATGAGCAATGGCGGAGCGATGAGTGAGCGGTCGGGAAAAGAGCTTGAATCCTTGTAAAATCAAGATACAATAAGCCTTGAAACAGAGTGTGTTAGGCTCGGAACGGTAAAGCTTCCTCGTTCGATTCCGACCCTCGCCTCCAGCCTTCGCTCGTGGCGAGCTTCGGCTGGCCATGTCGGTCATAGCTTTTTCACGAGCGGAGGCTGACAGGCTAGCCCCGACAAAAGGAGCCTATCTGGATCGTTCGACCGACCATCATGAACCAGTTTTTGGCGTTGGGAAAATTTTCATTCGGCCTGGGCGACCGTTTCGCGCACCAGGCAAAAGCCCAGTTGCAGGCGTGCCTCATGGTGGCAGAACAAGGCGTTGACATCGTCCCGGTCTGGAACAAATCCAACCGCGAACACACCATCCACGGTTCCGAACCGGCCAAAACGCGCGCGGCGGCGGATGCAGCGGTCAGGGAATTGGGCTGGAAAAAAAATTATCACGTGGACGCCGACCATATCCGGCTGGGCACCGTGGACCGCTTCATTCCGTATTCGGATTTCTTCACGATTGATGTGGCCGATTACATCGGCAACCCCGCCGATGCCGGGAGCATCCAGGCGTTTGCCGACCGCCATCCGGAGCTGGCCGGCAAAATCGTCATTCCCCGGATTGACCGTCCGTTTGAAACCACGCGCGCCGGTATCGTGCGCATTGCTGAAAAATATCTTCTCGCGGCGCAGGAGGCGGGAAAAATTTACCGTCACATTGCCCGGGCCAAAGGCGAAGCCAGCTTCATCACCGAGGTTTCGCTGGACGAGACCGACAGCCCGCAGACGCCGCCGGAATTGCTCGTCATCCTCACCGCCCTCGCCGACGAAGCCATTCCGCTCCAGACCATCGCGCCGAAATTCACCGGGCGCTTTAACAAAGGCGTGGATTATGCCGGCGACCTCGACGAGTTTGAAAAGGAATTTAACGAAGACCTTGCCGTCGTTGCGTTTGCCGTCAAACAATACGGCCTGCCGGCCGCCCTCAAACTCAGCATCCATTCCGGCAGCGACAAGTTCTCGCTCTACGCCCCCATGCGCCGCGCGCTGAAAAAATTCGACGCCGGCCTGCACCTCAAAACGGCGGGCACAACGTGGCTCGAAGAAGTCATCGGCCTCGCCGAAGCCGGCGGTGCCGGCCTGGCGCTGGCGAAGGAAATTTATGCCGGCGCTTTGGATCACGTGAACGAGCTGTGCGCGCCTTACACAGCCGTCATTGACATTGACCGGAAGAAGCTGCCGACGAAGGAAACGGTCAACGGCTGGTCATCGGCCCGGTTTGTTTCGGCGCTCCGCCATGATCCGGGCTGCAAGGATTTCAATCCGAGTTTCCGGCAATTGCTCCACGTCAGCTATAAGATTGCCGTCAAGAAAGGCGGCCGTTATCTCAACGCCCTGAAACAATACAAGACCGTCATCGCCAAAAATGTCACCGAAAATCTATTCGAGCGGCACATGAAACCATTGCTGCTCGGCAAATGACCCGTGACCTTCCGCTGCCATACCAGGATTTTCCCGTTTTTCCTGACCGGTCTGTTCGCCATCGCGGCGTTCGGGGCGGAGCCGCCGCCGTGGGGCCAGGTGCCCGAAATCCTGGCGCGCATCCAGGCGCCGGTGTTCCCCGCGCACGATTTTGCCATCACGAATTTTGGCGCGGTCGCCGACGGCAAAACCGATTGCACCACGGCAATTGGCCGGGCCATTGCCACTTGCGCGGGAGCCGGCGGCGGGCGGGTCATTATTCCCGCCGGCAAATTCCTGACCGGCCCGGTTCATTTGCAGAGCAACGTCGAACTGCATCTCGACTCCGGGGCGACGCTGGAATTCAAGACTGACCCGAAGGCTTATTTGCCGGCGGTGCGCACGCGTTTTGAAGGCATGGAATGTTGGAATTATTCGCCGCTCATTTACGCCTACGGCCAGGAAAACATCGCCGTGACCGGCGAGGGCACGCTCGATGGCCAAGCCGACGAAACACACTGGTGGCCGTGGAAAGGCAGAGAAAGCCACGGCGCGGAAGCGCGACCCGCTGCCGGTGCGCGGCTCATCAAAATGGTCGCCAATGGCGCGCCGGTGGATCGACGGCGTTTTGGCCAAGGCGATGATTTGCGTCCGAGTTTCATCGAACCGAACCACTGCCGCAACGTTCTTATCGAAGGCGTGCACATCCGCCGCTCGCCGATGTGGGAAATCCATCCGGTGCTCTGCACGAACGTTACCGTGCGTGGCGTGGATATTTTTTCGCACGGCCCGAATAACGACGGATGCGACCCGGAAAGTTGCCGCGACGTGCTGATTGAAGATTGCCGGTTCGACACCGGCGACGACTGTATCGCCATCAAATCCGGCCGCAACAACGACGGTCGCCGCATCGGCGTGCCATCCGTGAATCTGCTCATTCGCAACTGCGCCATGAGAGACGGCCACGGCGGTGTGACCATCGGGAGCGAAATTTCCGGAAGCTGCAGCAACGTTTTTGTGGAGAATTGCGAAATGAGCAGCTCAAACCTTGCTTGTGCGCTGCGTCTCAAATCCAATGCCATGCGCGGCGGCGTCATCGAAAACATCTTCATGCGCAATGTCGCCGTGGGGCACGTGTCGGATTCCGTCCTGCAAATTGATTTTCTTTACGAAGAAGGCACCAACGGTCCTTGCCGTCCGGCCGCCCGCAATATCGTGATGGAAAACATCACCGTCAATCACACCCCGCGCGTGTTGAACGTCCATGGCTTTCCGGCCGCTGAAATCAGCGGGGTGCGGATTGTCAACTCGACCTTCAAACAAGTCGAAAAACCGGACGTGGTCGAAGACGCCGATGTGAAACTGTTGAACTGCTCCATCGGAAGGTAACGGGTCAATGGAATATAGCGCCGAGACTGTGGCCCGATTTATCGGCGCGCAGCGCCGACACTACACCTCCGGCATTGCGCGGCTGGCAATTTCATCGTAACAAGAGGCGACCATGAAAAGTCGAACCACCCTTCAGATACTTTCGTTTTTGTTCGTGACCGCTGTCTTTTCCGGAAAGCTGTCGGCGGCGCCGGTTGCCGGTGCCGTGCCCAAATTCAACAGCTTGTTTTATGAAACCGCTGCCGGGCGCACGATGCTGCCGGACGGGATGGTTGCCGAAGCGCAAAAAAACGGCCACTGCAAAACCCGGATGTCCGATGGCCGCGTTGTCAAAGTCTCCGTTGAGCGTGGAGGGAAAAATTTGGACCTCGAATTTTCCGCGAAGCCGGATGCCGATATCCTCAAGTGGGGCACCGCGTTGGATGCGGGCGCGGACGAATATTTCACCGGCTTGATGGAGCGCGTGGTGGACGGTCCGCAGCAGGATTCGTGGGCGACGAACATTATGGCGGCCATGAATTTGCGGGGCGAGACAGTGGACATGATTGTCAAACCCACGATGTCCGTTTATGCGCCGTTTTACCTTTCCTCGCGCGGTTATGCCGTGTTTGTCAAAGGCAACTGGCCGGGCCGGTTCGATTTTTGTGTGAGCGATCCGCAACGGGTGAAAATCGAGTTTGAAGGCCCCTCGCTGGCCTTGAAAATCTACACGGCCAAGACCCCCGCCGCTCTAGTCAAAGCGCACGCGCTCGATGCCGGGCCGCCTTTTCTGCCGCCGAAATGGATGTATGGCACCTGGCGCTGGCGCGATGAAATCACGCAACGCACGAATTATTACGACGGCACGCCCGTCACCGGCCCGTTCAACGCCGAGTTCATGGAGGACGTTTTGCTGATGAAGGCCTACGGCATTCCGCTCGGAATTTATTGGGTGGACCGCCCGTGGGGACCCGGAAAGCTCGGCTACGACGATTTTGAAATTGACATCCATCGGCTCCCGAATTTCAGGGCGTCGGTCGAATGGCTCAACGAACAAAATGTCCAGATGTTTTTGTGGATCGCGCCCTTCTTTCAGGGGCAGATGGCAACCAAGGCGCTCGCCGCAGACTGGACGCTGGCCAGCGCGGGGCAAGAACCCTGGGCCAACAATTATCCGCTCTGCGATTTCACAAACCCCGACGCAAAACATTACTGGCAGGACGGCGTCGCCCGGTTGCTGGAGATGGGCGTGGCGGGATTCAAAATGGACCGGAGCGAGGAAGATATTCCTGAAAGCGGGCCTTACAAGGTTTTTGACGGGCGCACGGTCCGTGAAAATCGAAACGCCTACCCGGTGATGTACGTGCAGGCGGCCTACGACGTTGCCAAAGAACACCGCGATGCTTTTGTGTGCATGCCGCGTGCGGCTTACACGGGCAGCTCGCGCTACGGCGTTTTTTGGGGCGGCGACATCGGCGGCACTCAGGAGGGTTTGCGCGCCGAAATCATCGCCGTGCAACGCGCGGCGGTGATGGGTTATCCGAACTGGGGTTCGGACACGTGCGGTTACAATCAGCAATCCATGGACACCGAAGTTTGCGGGCGCTGGCTCGAATTCAGTTGTTTCACCCCCATCATGGAAGTCGGCCCGACGCAAAACCGCGCCTTCTGGGATTTTCACGACCCGCCAGCCTATGACGCGGAACTGATCGCCCTCTGGCGTCTCTATGCCCGCCTGCACACGCGGCTGGCAGATTATAGTTTTGCGCTGGCCAAAATCGCGCACCAAACCGGAATGCCGATTGTGCGTCCCCTCTTTTTGGCGGCGCCGAATGCGCCCGCGGCCTGGTCGAACTGGTGGACGTATCTTTACGGCCCCGACATCCTCGTTTCACCGGTTTGGATAAAGGGACAGCGGACACAGGAGGTTTATCTGCCGGCAGGCGCAAAATGGCGCGACGCCTGGAACCCGGAAAAAATTTATGCCGGTGGCCAAACGATTCGCGTGAATTCGGAATTGACCCAACTGCCGATTTTTGTCCGCGTCGGCTCGAAAGTTGAACTGGGTGATTTGAACCGGGAATGGAGGGACGCCCTCGCCGCCGCCAACACGCGGCCGGATTTGAAATCGCTCGACGCCGGCGTACGCGAGTGGTTTGACCGTTTCCAATCGTCGCATTGAAGTAATTATGCGCTTTACCCGCCGGAATTTCATTAAAGCCGCCAGCGCGACCGGTTTGACGCTGGCAACTGCTCCGACGTCCGCCTTGGGAAATCTCTTCAGTGACATTAACCGCCAGGCACTGGTGCGGCGCCACAACCCGGTGGTAAAACAATTTGACCCGTTTTCCGCGCTCACCGTGGGCAACGGCGAGTTCGCTTTCACCGCGGACGTAACCGGGCTGCAGACGTTCACCACCGAGTGCGCAGAAACATTTCCACTTTGCACCACAGCGCATTGGAGCTGGCACACAACACCCGCGCCCGGGGGAATTCGCCGCGAAGATTTTCGCTACCGCGACTACGACACCCACGGACGCAAAGTCGGTTACGCGACCGAGCGGAAGGGGCAGGAACAACTCTTTGACTGGCTGCGCGAAAATCCGCATCGGCTGCATCTCGGGCGGATCGGGTTTGAACTGAAAAAAGGTGATGGCCGGCTGGCGACGCCGGACGACCTGAAGAACTGCGAACAGATTTTGGATTTGTGGAGCGGCACGCTCGAAAGCCGGTTTGAATTTGAAGGTCAGCCGGTCTGCATCAAAACCTGCTGCCATGCGGATTTGGATCTGGTCGCGGCGCGAATTGAATCACCGCTGCTCGGCACGACGGAAAATTTACAGGTGCTGCTGGCGTTCCCTTATGCCTCGCCGGGAATGAGCATGGCCGATTGGAACGCGACAGCGCGGCACACAACGGCCTTTTCGCTGGCGGGAGAAAACCGCGTGGAGTTCACCCGCAAGCTGGACGAGACGGGATATCATGCCGCGCTTCAATGGAGCGGCGCGGAATTTTCACAGCGCGCCGCGCATGAATTCGTGCTGGGTGGAACCTCCGGAAACGCATTGGAATTTGTTTGCCTTTTTTCGGCAAGGGCATTCTCTGGAACTTTGCCGTCGTTTGCCCAGGCCAAATCTTCCTGCGAACGCGCCTGGAAACGCTTCTGGCACAACGGCGGCGCGGTTGACTTGAGCGGCAGCACCGACCCGCGCGCGCCGGAATTGGAGCGGCGCGTCGTGCTTTCGCATTATAACACCGCGGTTCATTGCGCCGGCTCGTTGCCGTCGGCGGAAACCGGGCTGCTGTTCAATTCGTGGTATGGGAAGTTTCATCTGGAAATGCACTGGTGGCACAGCGTCCATTTCACGGCGTGGAACCGCTTTTCGCGCTTCGAAAAAAGCCTCGCGATTTATGAGCGCATTTTACCCCTCGCGCGCGACACGGCGCGACGACAGGGTTATCGCGGCGCGCGCTGGCCGAAAATGATCGGCCCGAATGGCCACGATTCGCCGTCGTCCATCGGCCCTCTCCTGATCTGGCAGCAGCCACATCCGATTTATTACGCGGAACTTTGTTATCGGGAAAGGCCATCGAAAAAGACATTGGAACGCTGGTGCGAGATTGTTTTTGACACGGCGGAATTCATGACCTCATTTGCCGTGCTGGTCAAAGCGCGAAACCAATTTGTCCTCGGCCCGCCCTTGAAAACTGTCTCCGAAAACACAGACGCAACGACGGCGATCAACCCGACGTTCGAGCTGGCGTATTGGCGATTCGGTTTGCGTGTGGCGCAACAGTGGCGGGACCGGCTCGGCCTGGGACGCAACCCTGCCTGGGGCCGGGTTTTGAATTTGCTCGCGCCATTGCCGGAAGCGAACGGACTTTATTTGATGCAGGAGGGCATGGCCGACACTTACACCGAATGGAATTGGGAACATCCGGCACTCGTCGGAGCGCTCGGCATGTTGCCGGGCGACGACGTGGATTTGGCAACGATGCGGCAGTCGCTGGCGCGGGTGATGGAGGTGTGGCAGTGGGACCGCGCGTGGGGTTGGGACTTTGGCAACGCGGCGATGTGCGCTGCGCGAACCGGCCGACCGGACCTTGCTGTCAACGCGCTGCTGCTGGATTCGGTAAAAAACCGGTATCTCCCAAACGGGCACAATTATCAGCGCGAAGATTTGCCGGTGTATCTACCGGGGAACGGCGCGTTGCTGTGTGCGGTTGCGATGATGTGCGCTGGTTGGACGAATGGTCCCAAAAATTCCGCGCCCGGCTTTCCGTCGAACGGCCAATGGTCAGTGCGACACGAAGGTTTGAAGCGGTGGATTTGAAACCGCTCATGAACGCTGATTCAAAGGGCCGGAGGCCCGAGAGGGAATAGACGAAGGCAAGCGCAGTGAAACAAGCGCCGCCCTTGGTTTACGTTCAAAACAAATCAAAGCCCGGAGGGGCGAAAGAAGGCTCCGGCAATTTCATTTTCCGCCCGAACTAAAGCTGACCAGCGTCTCCCAGTATGTTGAACCATTTTCCTCACAAAAATCGTTGATGAATTCCCTGGTGAAATGATTGATCACGTTGTTGTAACCGCCTGCAGTCCTCTTAAACCTTGTGAAGTCCCGTGAACCAGCCGTTCCTGGTTTCCCCCTGTCAACCGGGTTGGAAACGTGACTATACCCGGCTTTGCTGGCTCTTCCTGCATTTCGTGGTTTTCCCCAAGGCCGTTTTGCTCGCAACTTGGCTGTTGTCAGTGGCTTACGAAGCCATGAATGCCTTCTTTGTGCCCCCTTCCGTCCGGTCCGGAAAACATAAGTAATAATTTGCTCGATTTATCGCCGCCTTGTGCTACAAAATATAGCTTAGACGTTTGAAAGGCAGAGCCATGAAAATCCTTTTGACTTTCACCGGCTTGAGTGATCCGTTTGGTGAAACCTCCATCGCGGGTGAACCGGAGGCCGGTCCGGTCCTCACGGTGACCTCGGTGCAGCCATTCGATCGCGTCCATCTTTTCTCCACCCCGGATACGGCAGAGATTTCGACGCAAACGAAGGAAGCGTTGCAGCAGCGAAACAAAAACCTGGCGGTTGAAATCTGCGATGTGCATTTCAAAGACCCCGCCAACCGTTCGGAAATCCCAAAACAACTGAAGTCCCACTTCAAGCGTATTCACAAACAGCATCCCCGGGCGGAATATTTCGTTTGTGTGTCATCCGGCATTCCACACGTGGACGCCGCTTGGGTCATGCTGGCCGCTGGCGGGGAGATTTCCGCTCGTATCCTGCAGACCCGGGCGACAAAATTCTTGCGCCGGGGAGACAGCCGGGTCACCGAAATTGATTTCACCAACCCGCAGTTTCCCCAACTCAAGCCGTTCGGCACCCCGCCGGAAGCAGACGGCCCTTATGATTTCCAATCGCTCTCCGACGAACTGTGCCTCGTTGGCGATCACAGCCTTTTCCTCCGGGAACTGATGACGGCCTTCTCCATGGCGGAAGATGACTCCCCGGTTTTGCTTTTGGGCGAAACCGGCACGGGCAAGGAAGCCTTCGCCCGCCTGATTCACTGCGCCAGCAAACGCTCCACCAAGCCGTTCATCACCGTCAACTGCGCCGCCTACGCTGAACCGCTCATCGAGAGCCGGCTGTTCGGCCATGTGCCAGGCGCTTTCCCCGGCGCGGATCAGGAGCACAAGGGATGCTTCGAGGAAGCAAACGGCGGGACACTTTTTCTCGATGAACTCGACGCGCTGCCCGCGCCATGTCAGACAAAACTGATGCGGGCGATGGAGCAGTGTAAAATGCGGCGGTTGGGTGACGACCAGGAGGTCCGCGTGAATGTGCGGGTGATTGCCGCAACCAACGTGGACATCGAGGACGTCATTGAAGAAAAGTCGCCACGCAAAGACCTTTATCAATCGTTCTATTTGCTGCACTTCAGTCCGAAAGCCAAAAAAAAATGGGACAGAATGTTGCGGGCGCAGTCACCCGCCCCACTGGAAGAATCAATCCAGGCCAGTCCTGAGCCGCTTCCAAATGCCGCCGTTGGCTAAACTCAAGCTGTTTCATTCTCAAATTCCTTGGCCCGTCTGGATGCACTTCGGCAAATCGAAGCGTGCGTTGTTCACCAGTTCGGAGACGCGGTAGCCGTGTCCGGAACGATGTCCTCTGCGTATTGCCTTACACACCCGCGCCAGCCAGATAAACCACGGCAATACCATTTATGCTTTACCACTGCCGGAACCGGCGGTATTTCATAATTTTTACTTAGATGATGGGCAGAAAATCAGATTCCGGAACGGCGAGCGCGCCTAAAGGCGACACCCAATGGGTGGACCGTGCTGTCTTTGGCATGGTTTGCGTCCTGGTCATTGGAATTTTTGCCTGGATCGCTGAACCGAGCTTCTCCTTGAGGTTGAAAAGTTCAGGTGCGGAAGATTCCTACTATAATTTATTGGTGCAGGGTTTTCGCGCCGGGCAACTCAGCCTGAAGAGAGAAG
>Ga0116112_1001693_pt1 | contig 14335 bp, 14 predicted proteins | sample June2015DPH_8_15_FD_89721 | JGI IMG/M metagenome (GOLD analysis project Ga0116112, IMG submission 89721) | Peatland microbial communities from SPRUCE experiment site at the Marcell Experimental Forest, Minnesota, USA - June2015DPH_8_150 | ecosystem: Environmental > Terrestrial > Soil > Wetlands... | reverse complement strand
GACAACACGCCAGCCTGGCCTCTCTCCTCACCGGGAAAGAGGGTTATTCCGCGCCGGTGGTCAATGCCGCTTGCGGAGCGCAAACACCAAGCCGCCGAACGCCAACAAAGCCCAAGGCGCCGGGTAACCGGCACCTGTGGCTATTCTCGGTTGCACCTGCAATCGTTGGACATTGTGCAGGTGGCTTTGAGAATTCAACTTGAAAGCGCGGGTTTGCCGCCCGTTCAAGTTTGCCCTCCTAAACCGCTGTTGAAAGTAATGTTCCATTTACTGGCTTAACCAAAAGAACCTCTGTGCGCCGGAGAGTGGAATGGTCACGGTGTACTGCCCATTGACGACGGCCGGTGTGTTAGAACCGGCGTTCCAGACCACAGGTGGAACCAGGTTCATGGTTGATTCCAACGTAAAGCCGGAGGAGAAATTGGTCGGCCACGCCAAAGTCACACTGTCGCCGGAAAGATTGATGCTAATGGCCGGCGACGGATTAAGCAAAAAGGCATGGGTCTGGCCCGAAGGATTGAAGCCAAAACCGACAATCTGACCGCTGTCGTTGATGGCTTGGCCATCTCCAGGTTCCAACCGGAGGCGCTGAAGATCTGTGTGTTGAGGTCAACCATTTCACCGCCGCTAACTGGAAGGCATGTTCGGCCCAGCTTGCCGTGTGGTCCCAGCCAACGATTTGGCCGTTGTTGTTAATGCCGGCTGCACCGCTTTCACCGCCGCTGGGTAATCTCACTGGTGGAATGGTGCGCGCTGCAGGGTTTGAACCTGCGACCCCCAGTGTGTGATACTGGTGCTCTACCGCTGAGCTAAGCGCGCAACCATTACAGCCTATCCGGCGGCTGCATTAATTCAAGATTTTCTTAGGACGGTGTCCCGCTGCGCCCAGTCGGGATTGGCACCCGGGTAATCCAGGTTGTAATGCAATCCGCGGCTTTCCGGGCGCATTTGCGCGCAACGCACAATCAGTTCCGCCGTGGTCGCGATGTTGCGCAGTTCCAGCAGGTCGCTCGTTACGATGAAATTCCAGTAATACTCCTGAATTTCCTGTTGCAGGTTGGCGAGGCGCTTTTGCGCCCGCGCCAGCCGCTTGTTCGTCCGCACGATGCCCACGTAGTCCCACAGGCAACGCCGGATTTCGTCCCAGTTGTGCGAGACCACAACCATCTCGTCCGGATTGTGCGCGTCGCCCGATTGCCACAGCGGAATTTTGGAATCAACCGGGGGAAATGAATGGGCAATGACTTTTTCTGCCGCGCGATGCGAGCAAACCAGTGCTTCCAGCAACGAATTGCTCGCCAGCCGGTTCGCGCCGTGCAACCCGGTGCAGGCCACCTCACCCACCGCGTAAAGTCCGGCAATGTCCGTCTCGCCATCCACGTTCGTCACCACGCCGCCGCACTGATAATGCGCCGCCGGCACAACCGGGATTGGCTCCTTGGTAATGTCAATGCCGTAGCGCAGGCAAGTCTGGTAAATGTTCGGAAACCGCTCGATGATGAATCGCGCCGGTTTGTGCGTGATGTCCAGCCACACGTGTTCTGCGCCGCTCTTTTTTATCTCGCTGTCAATCGCGCGGGCCACCACATCGCGCGGCGCCAGCGATTTTAACGGGTGCCAGGCATCCATGAATTCGACGCCGTCGAGCGACTTGAGCACGCCGCCTTCGCCACGCACCGCTTCGCTGATAAGGAATGATTTGGCCTCTGGATGATAAAGGCACGTTGGGTGGAACTGGACAAATTCCATGTCCGCAATCGTCGCGCCGGCCCGATACGCCATTGCCACGCCGTCACCGGTGGCAATGTCGGGATTCGTCGTATAAAGGTAAACCTTGCCGCAACCGCCCGTGGCCAGCAGTGTCACCGGCGCGGTGAACGCCCAGACGCGTCCCGATTTTTTGTCGAACACATACGCGCCGAGGCAGCGATTGCCGTCTCTCAACCCGAATTTCCGGCTCGTGATTAAATCAATCGCGATGTGGTTCTCGAAAATTTCGATGTTCGGCTGCCGTGACGCCGCGTTCAGCAACGCGCGTTCGATTTCGCGCCCCGTCACGTCCTTCGCGTGCAAAATGCGCCGTTTCGAATGGCCGCCTTCCTTGCCCAGATCAAGTTCCTTGCCGCCGTCTTCGGCCGGGGCATCGCGCTCGGAAAATTTCATGCCCAACGCGATCAATTCGGCGATGCGTGCCGGGCCTTCCTCGACGATGGTGCGGACGACGTTTTCCTTGCACAACCCCGCGCCCGCCGTGAGCGTGTCGCGCACGTGCAGCTCGAACGAGTCCTCCTTGCTCGTCACCGCCGCAATGCCGCCCTGCGCATAGTTCGTGTTCGACTCCGCGCGGTCCTTTTTGGTGACGATGGCCACGCGCCCGCGCGGCGCGACTTTCAACGCGAAGGACAACCCGGCGATGCCGCTGCCCAAAACCAAATAATCGAATTGTTTCATTTCAAAGCTGCGCGTTGTCAATCAACCGCGTTTTGCCGACGAACACTGCCAACGCCATGTGCGTGCCGCGCGCCACCTTTGAAACGGGCGACAGCGTGTCCGGTTCAAAAAATTCCACGTAGTCCAGCTTCGCAGCCGGCTCGCATTCGACCAGCTTTTTCACGGCCGCCTTCAGTTTTGCCGCGGGAAACGCCTTCAATTTTTTCGCGGCGGCCCGGGCGATTTGAATGCAGCACCAAAGCACGGTGGCCTGCCGGCGCAAATCACCCACAAGATATAGGTTCCGCGAGCTCATCGCCAGCCCGTTGCGTCCCCGCAGCGTCGGCGCCACGATGATTTTAACCGGGAAATTCAAATCCGCGACCATGCGTTTGATGATGACCGCCTGCTGCCAATCTTTTGCGCCGAACACCGCCACGTCCGGCAAAACAAGGTTGAACAACTTGGCCACCACTGTCGTCACGCCGCGAAAATGCGCTGGCCGCGACGCCCCTTCCATCGTCTGCGACAATTTTTCCTCGCCGACGTAAGTGCTGTAGCCGCGCTTGTCAAAGCGCGGTTCGTCCGCCGATTCATATCGGCGGCTACAGGTTTTACCCGGATACATTTCCCTGTCACCGGGCGTGAAGACCACGTCCACACCCGCGGCGCGGCATAATTTCAAGTCGCGTTTCAAGTCACGCGGGTATTTTGAAAAATCCTCCCTCGGCCCGAACTGTGTCGGATTCACGTAAATGCTCACGACCACGACGCCCTTTTTGCCCACGGCCCGCCGCGCGCGTTTGACAAGGCTTATGTGGCCCGCGTGCAAATAGCCCATCGTCGGCACGAAGCCGGTACGCGCCCCCGCGCGTTTCCAGTGCAAGGCCAGCTTCTGCATGGCGGCCGCTTTGGAGACGATTCGCACAAACTCTGTCTAATCGAAGTCGGGTGCGATTTCACCAAATAAAAAATGCCGCACCGGGATTTCCGATGCGGCGTTCCCCACCCACCCTGTTTCAGCCTTTGGCAAACAGATGAAGATGTTCGTCGCACGACTGGTTGGTTGGCGCCTCCGGCACGCGGTCGTTAGGCCCCACGATTTCGTTGGCCAGCAACCAGGTTTCCACCTCCTCACCGCTGACGTCGGCAAGCATATGCCCATTGATTACGACACACGGACTGAACGTCTGGCCGCTCTTTTCAAGCATTTCCTGGCGCTGCTGCGGGTCGTTGATGATGTCGCGGTCCTCAAACGGCAGGTCGTATTTGCGGAGCACGGCGCGAACGCCCTTGCTCCAGCCACAAGTCGGTTTCAAATAAGCGATAATTTTCGGCTTTTCCATAACTTTGCAATAATTGGCTTTCGGATGTCAATAAACTGCCATATTACCACCGCGTGGCAAGAAGTTTTTTAACGCTCGGTATCCCGTTGCCGGGCAGAAAGTACTTTTCGTGATGGCGTGTAATTCGCCACGAACTCGCGGTAAAACTCCGCGAAGGTCCCGGCGGCGATTTCCGCGCGGGCCTCAGCCATCAGTTTCAAAAACAGATGAACGTTGTGGACGCTCAACATCCGCAGCCCGAGGATTTCGTTTGCGTTCAGCAAGTGCCGGAGATACGCGCGGGTGAAATTTTTGCAGGCGAAGCACCCGCAGCCTTCCTCAATCGGCCGGAAATCCGCCTTGCAAGCGCCGGCTTTGAGGCCGAACGCGCCGCGGCGCGTGATGGCCATGCCGTTGCGCGCGACGCGCGTCGGCAGCACGCAATCGAACATGTCCACGCCACGCGCGATGAGTTCGAGCATCTGCGCGGGCGTGCCGAGGCCCATCGCGTAACGCGGCTTGGGCGCCGGTAAAAATGGTTCGGTCAATTCAACAGCCTTGAACATTTCCGGTTCCGGTTCGCCGACGCTCACGCCGCCGATGGCATAGCCGTCAAAGTCCATCGCTACGAGCGCCTTGGCGCATTCCTCGCGCAACGCGGGATTGGAACCGCCTTGCACGATGCCAAAAACCTGTTGTCCCGGCGCGCCGGGCTGTTCGCGGCATTCGCGTGCCCAGTGGATGGTGCGCTCGACGGCAAGTTTTTGCTCCCTGGCCGGCGTGTCGTGCGGCGGGCATTCGTCGAACACCATGGCGATGTCCGAACCGAGGGTGCGCTGGATTTCCATGGCCTCCTTCGGCCCGAGGAACAGCGGGGCACCATCCACATGCGAATTGAATTCGACGCCGTGCGGTTTGATTTTCCGGATTTTGGCCAGGCTGAAAACCTGGTAGCCGCCGCTGTCGGTGAGAATCGGCGCATTCCAGTTCATGAAGCGATGCAACCCGCCGGCGGCGCGGAGAATGTCGAGGCCGGGGCGAATGTTGAGATGATAGGCATTGCTGAGAATGATTTGCGCGCCCATTTCGCGCAGTTCGCGCGGGTCGAGCGTTTTCACGCTGGCCTGCGTGCCAACGGGGATGAACACGGGCGTGTCCACGACGCCGTGCGCGGTGGTGAGCCGGCCAAGTCGCGCCTTGGTGCGCGTGTCGGTTTTGAGCAGTTCGAACATCGCGCAAAGGGTTAATCAAAACCGCGCGGTTGAACATGAAATTTTGCCTTTGTCTGCACCCATTCAGGGGTTGCCCGCCAAATCCAGCAGGTGTCTCGCTTCGAGCAACAAGCCCCACCACCACGTCAATAACACCCCGCCACGCAAATAGAACAACACCGACAAAAAACCCACAACGATTCTGACGGCCAGGAGCGCAGCAAACAGCGGCGGGGGAATTGGCGTTGGGGAAGACCCGGTTTTGATTGCCAGCACGATCACGCCAAACAAAACGGTCAGGCCGGTTGCCACCCATCGGTTTTGAAACAACCGGATGAGCCAGGCAAAGGGAGCGAAGACAAGGAACATTTGACTGAAAGCCAGGGAAAACAGTGTCATCGCAATCCATTGCTTCAGGTCAACTGGATAATCCTCCGGCATTCGGGGTCGGAGCGATGGGTCGAGAAACAGGTGAAACACAACCGCAACCATGATGCCTGCCAGGGTTGCCGTAATAAACGGTCCGGATTCCATCTTGAGGGTAAAGACCGGCCGGTGGGTGTATGGCGTGTGCCAGGCAAAGACAAAGCCCCACAAGACAATGCCGCCGAAAAAAATGATCGCTTCCAGATACCAGACCGGAGCTGAACGATTCGACCAAAGTGACAGACGAGGATAACACGCGAACGCCGTGGCCAGCGCAGCGATGCCCGCCAATTTCAGGGTCCTGGGTTGGAGGAATCGGTGCATGTCCTGTCTGCTGAATGTTGGCCCGCAGGATAGGCACCCCTTTCAGCGCAACCAAGACTCTTCTTGTGGATTGCGGAGTCTAGCAGCACCTTGGCGGCAATTTGCGCCAGCCCTTTTCACGCAGCGCGGGTTAATCCGCTTTGCCAAACGATCAGGATCGGGGTCAGGATTAAGCCAGTGCCGGACTCTCCGAGTCGCTAAATCAATCAGTTGCCATCAGACTGAAAATTCGCAGGGCTAAATTCGTTCACAAAATGCACAATTATCCCGCCTCCAGCCTTTCCAGTCGGCGGTTTCTGTGCTAGAGAACAGCCGGCCAGGAAAAGGCCCGTTATGATGCTCGAATACGCATTGGAAAAATTCCCGTTCACGGTGAAGTTGCGCGACGGCACGGAATGCGTCGTGCGCCCACTGGGCAGGCGGGATGACGCGCGCCTGCACAAGTTCTTCCTCGTTGTGCCCGAAGAGGAGCGGTTGTTCATCAAGCAGCCGATTTTCGACCGCGCGATGTTCAAGGAATGGTGCCGCCACGCGGATTTTGAGCGGAACCTGCCCCTGCTGATGTTGCACCGGCAGAAAGTCATCGGCGAGGCAACGTTGCATCAGCGTTTCGGCGGCTGGAAACGACATATTGGCCTGGTCACCGTGCTGACGCATCCGCAATACCGCGGGCGCGACGTGGCGAAAATTCTGGTCACGGAAGCGGTCGAGGTTGCGCGCATTCTGGGGCTGCGCCGTTTGGAGGCGGAGTTGAACGGCGAACGTAAGGTCGCCATCCTCGCGCTGGAACAGATCGGCTTCCAGCATCTGTTGCGGCAGGAGGATTATGTGCTCGACATGAAGGCCATCACGCACGATTACGTGCTCATGGGCATGGACCTGCGAACGGATGAGGAATACGCCGGAGTCGGCGGTTAAACTTCAGGGCCGGCTCGTGATTTTCTGCCAGTTGACGCCTTGCGCCCCGGCGTAAGCGGCGAAGGCCTTCTCGTTCTGTATCAGCACCGCGCGCACGACGCTCGAATCATCTGCGCGGCCCAGTTCCAGAATGCTGTCCGGAATGATGCCCATTTTTTTGTGCGCGTAGAGCAGCGCAAACACCGCCTGGGCAACAGCGGCATAAGGCAATTCCTTGTAAGCACCCTCAACCGCGTCTTCAACCGCGTCGGCGAGAAATTCCAGTTGGTCCACCAGATGCGGAAAATGGGGCGTGCGAATCTGCGTGAATTCGAGCTTCCACTGCGGCAACTGACGCAGGACCTTTTCCGCAATGGCCGGTGTGATGCTCGCGGCGGCACCGTTCACAAATTTCGCAATTTCGGGCATGACGGCGGCAATTTAGGGAAAGCCGCGCGCCAGTGAAAGTAAAAATGTGGTGACAAACGCGCTTTCATTTGCCGCCGGGTTCCTGTTACGAATAGGCCGTGCAAGACCTCATCGCCAAAGCCAACACGCTGCTGGAAGCGCTGCCCTACATCCAGAAGTTCAGCGGCGCAACGTTTGTCGTCAAATACGGCGGCAGTTTCATGGACTCGCCGGATGCCAACGTCCGCAACAGTGTCGCGCGCGACGTCGTTTTTCTCGAGACCGTCGAAATCAATCCCGTGGTCGTCCACGGTGGCGGCAAGGCCATCACTCGCGCGATGCAAAAGGCGGGATTGAAGGCGGATTTCATCCAGGGCCAGCGCGTCACTGACGAGACGACGGCGAAAATCGTGGACGAGGTGCTGTCGCGCGAAATCAATCCGGAAATTGTCAAAACCATCAACGCGCTCGGCGGCAAGGCCGTCGGTTTTGCCGGGCCGGACATTTTCAAGTGCCGCAAGCTGTTGCTGGACGACTATGAAAAGCCCGGCGCAAAAATTGACATCGGCTACGTCGGCGAAGTGGTGGAAGTTAACGTCGCGCCGCTGAAGGAAAGCATCTGGTGCGGCTTTACGCCGGTCATCAGCCCGACGGCGCGGGGCGAGGACGGGAAAATCTACAACTGCAACGCGGACGTCGCCGCCGCGCAAGCCGCCATCGCGCTCAAGGCCAAGCGGCTCGTGTTCATGAGCGACGTGCCGGGATTGCTGCGCGATCCGAACCAGCCCGACTCGGTCGTCCCCCATCTCAAAACCAGCGAGGTCGGCGAGCTCAAGCAGAACGGTGTCATTGACAAAGGCATGATTCCCAAGGTGGACAGTGCCGTCGCCGCCGTACAATCCGGCGTGGAGAAGGTTTCGTTTGTGGACGGCCGGGTGCCGCATGCCGTGCTGCTGGAAATTTTCACCGACGAAGGCGTGGGGACGGAAATCGTTTTGTAATTCACGATTTACGATTTACGATTTACGTGCGAGTTGGAGTTCACGCTTTAGCGTGCTTGCAGAAATGAGCGCGAGCCCTGCAAGCTGAAGCTTGAACTCCAACATTAAACTCGCAAATCGCAAATAATAACCGATGAAAGAAATTGTGCCATCACCGCCGCCGCTCGTTCACAACCAGTTCGAGGCGGTGCGGGAGTTGTTCAGCAAAAACGTCGTGCCCAGCTACGGCCGTTTCGACCTCGCGTTCAGCCACGGGGCCGGCAGTTACTTGTTTGACGTCGCCGGCAAACGTTATCTCGATCTCGGCGCGGGGATTGCCGTCTGCTGCCTCGGCCACGCCCACCCGGCTATCACCGAGGCGCTCGCCGAGCAATCGCGCAAACTGATTCATGTCTCCAACCTTTATTTCACCGAACCGCAGGGCCGGCTGGCTGCCGAACTCGTCAAACGCATCGGTCCGGGAAAATGCTTCTTCGCCAACAGCGGTGCCGAAGCCAATGAAGGCCTGTTCAAGCTGGCGCGGAAATTCGGTCACGACGAAGGCCGGTTTGAAATCCTGACGGCGACGAATTCGTTTCACGGGCGCACGCTGGCCGGCATCGCCGCCACCGGCCAGGACAAGGTGAAGAAAGGGTTCGAGCCGATGACGCCGGGGTTCCGGCACATTCCGTTCAACGACCTGGCTGCCGCCCGCAACGCGCTTTCGCCCGCGACGGTGGCCATCATGATTGAGGGCGTGCAGGGCGAAGGTGGTATCACGCCCGCCACGCCCGAATACCTGCTCGGGCTGCGCGCCTTATGCGACGAGAAAAAGCTGTTGTTGTTTCTGGACGGCGTGCAGTGCGGACATTACCGCACCGGGCGATTCCAGAGTTATCAGCGGATTTTGGAAAACGTTCCCGGCGGTAAAAAATTTCTGCCCGACGGCGTGGCAATGGCCAAATCGCTGGGTGGAGGATTTCCCATCGGCGCGTTCTGGGTGCGCGCGCCGTTTGCCGATTTGCTGGGGCCGGGCACACACGCCTCGACATTCGGCGGCACGCCGCTGGCCTGCGCTGTCGCGCTCAAGGTGCTCGAAGTCATCGAACGCGAACGGCTCGACGAGCACGCCCGCAAACTCGGCGAATGGTTCAAACGGGAGTTGGAACGGCTCGCGGCCAATTATCCGCAGGTGGTCCAGCGGGCCCGTGGCCTCGGCTTCATGCTCGGCCTGGAATTGGTTGAAAAAGAGAAAATTCCCAAGTTGGCCGCGAGCGACAAGACCGCCGCCCTTCAATTCGTCAATCGGCTGCATCAACTCGGCGTGATGACCATTCCGGCGGGCACACAAATTGTGCGCCTGTTGCCGCCGCTCAACTTGAAACCGCAGGAAGCCGGCGAAGGCATCGTGAGAATTGAGGAAGTCGTCAAATCGCTGGCGTGACTGTTGCATGACGCCCGCAGCGCACAAATATCTGGCCAGACGCGATCCCGTGATGAAACGGCTCATCCGGGAACACAGGAAATGTGACCTGACGCCGGAAACGCGCCGTTCGCCGTTCCAATCGCTGGTGCAGGCGGTGGCGCACCAGCAGCTCAACGGCACGGCGGCGAACAACATCCTCACGCGTTTCAAAAAATTATTTCCCAAACGAAAATTCCCGTGCGCGGAGGATCTGGCGTCGGTCACGGACAAACAATTGCGCGCCTGCGGATTTTCCTTTGCCAAGATTGCGTCCATCCGCGACATCGCGGCAAAAACCTTGGACGGGGTGGTGCCGCCTTCCCGGCAGATTGCGAAGCTGTCCGACAATGACATCATCGAGCGGCTTACGGAAGTTCGCGGCGTTGGCCGCTGGACGGCGGAGATGCTGTTGATTTTTCAGCTTGGCCGGCCCGATGTCCTGCCGGCAGACGATTTCGGGGTGCGCAACGGTTTTCGCCAGGCATACCAAAAGCGCGCTTTGCCGACCGTGAAGGACGTGCTGGCGCATGGCGAACGCTGGCGTCCGCATCGCACGACCGCCGCGTGGTATCTTTGGCGCGCTGCCGATGCCGCACGCAAAAAGAAGTGACGTCCGGCCCGGGTTGGGTTATAACCTTTCTTTGGGCAAAATTCCCGGAATTTTCGAGAAATGAAGCATTTGTTGTCATTGGAAAAGCTGCCGAGCGCCGACATCGAAAAAATCCTGCGCGACGCCGTGGTGTTCAAACGCGAGCGGGCGCGGCGCGACCGGCAGCCGCTGGCCGGCCAAATCTGGGCGTTGTTGTTCGCCAAATCATCCACGCGCACACGGGTTTCGTTCGAGGTCGGCATCCGCGAATTCGGCGGGCAGACAATGTTTCTCAATGCAAATGACATCCAGCTCGGCCGCGGCGAGCCGGTTAAGGACACGGCGCGCGTGCTGGGCCGCATGATCCACGGCGCGGTCATCCGCACCTTTGCGCAGAGCGACGTGGAACAATTTGCCGGATTTTCCGGCATCCCAACCATCAACGCACTCACGGACGACGAGCATCCCTGCCAGATCATCACCGATATTTTCACCTTCAAGGAAAAGCGCGGGCCGATTGCAGGCAAAGTGGTGACGTTCATCGGCGACGGCGCGTGCAACGTGGCGGCGTCATGGATTTTTGCCGCGGCGAAACTGGGTTTTGAACTGCGCATCGCCGCGCCGAAAAAATTCCAGCCGGCGGCGGGAATTTTGAAACGCGCCGGCGGAAAAACCGTCTGCACCGAAGATCTAAAGGCAGCCGTGAGCGGCGCGGACCTGCTTTACACCGACGTCTGGGTTTCGATGGGCAAGGAGGCGGAATCCGCCGAGCGGCTGAAGCTGCTGAGCGGCTACCAGATCAACCAGAAGCTCGTGAAGCTGGCCAAAACGGACGCATTGGTGATGCACTGCCTGCCGGCCTACCGCGGCAAGGAAATTGACGAGGAAACGTTCGAAGCCAACGCCGACACGATTTTCATGCAGGCCGAAAACCGGCTGCACGTGCAGAAGGCAATTTTGAACTGGGCGGTGAGTTGAGGAAATGGAGTGTTGGAGTAATGGAAACCATGGGCAGATCAAAACTCCAATACTCCGCTACTCCATCACTCCATTGCCCCGTTGCCCATACTGCCGCAGGTATTTCACCGCCACCTTCAAATCCTTCGGCCACGGAGCGATGATAGTCAGCGTTTCGCCGGTGACGGGATGCGTCAGGGTCAGTTGCTCGGCGTGCAGCGCGACCCGCGCCATCAGCGGCCGTTCTGCTCGTCCGCGTCCGAGCCGGTAAGCCGGTTTCAAGCGCGAAAGCCAGAGTGGTTTGCCGCCATAAAGTTCATCGCCGACGACTGGCAAACCGGCGTGGCACAGATGAACGCGAATCTGGTGGGTGCGGCCGGTAAGCGGCTTGCAGCGGAGCAACGTCCAACCGGAAAATTTTTCAAGCACTTCGAAAACCGTTCGCGAGCGCTGGCCATTTTTCGGGTCAACGCGCATCAGGTCCGTTTTGACCGGATGCGGCGCGAGCCGGACATCCACTTCAAATTTTTCCTCCAACGGAGTTCCCTGCACGAGCGCGGTGTATTGCTTGAGCGGCTTTTCGGAGCCGAACAAATTGGCCAGCGCAACGAGGACGGGCCTGGACTTGGCCAGCAGGAGGACGCCGCTCGTTCCGAAATCCAGCCGGTGGGCATTCATCAGATAATTCAGCCTCCGTTCGTTTGCCCACAGTTTGCCGTCGGCGATGGCGGCGTGCAGCAATTTCATCAGATTAGGCCGCTGCGGGTCGCAGCGGTCGAGCGATGTCGAAAGTCCGCCGGGTTTGTCGAGTACCAACAGGTATTCGTCCTCAAAGAGGACGGGAATTTCCCAAAACTTGCGCCCGGCGGGCGACGAGAGTTTGATGCGACTCACAACTTTCACTCGCCACCTTAGTCACAATTGTCATCGAAAGACGGATCAAGATTGATTTGGCATCGCCGCCGATTGTTGGCGGAAGGCCGGCGCGTTGCGCAGTTGGCGGTTGATCTCGATTTTCAGCCATTCGCTGAACGCCTCGTTTTGCCGCGCGCGGCGGAGTTGAGCGATGAACTGCGGCATTTCGGCGTTCATGGCCGCCTGATCCACCGGCAATCGCGATTGGACGTAAAGGACAAACCCCCCGTCACTGGTTTCTTCGAACCCGCTCGTGCGGCCAACCGGCGTGCTGAACGCGGCCTGCTTGAGCTGACCCAATTCGACGCGGTCGCCGAGTTCGGGCAGGTCCCGGGTACTCCACGAAAACGGCGGCAGCGCCCGCGGCTGCAAACCGGCGGCGACGCAAATGGACGCGAAGGTGTGGCCATTGGTCATCTGGCTGGCGAGCGTGTGAACAAAATTAGTGCCGGCGCGTTGCGCAAGGAGTGTGGCTTCATGCAATTGGTAATCCTCCGTGACGCGGGCGCGGATTTGGTTGAGCGACGGAATTTCACTGGGCAATTGTTTGACCAGCGCGATGATATAGACGGCATCCGGCCCAACCACCGGGCCGGCGAGCGGCTCATCGGGCGCCAGTACAAAGGCGGCTTTGATGAAATCGGGCGGCGCGTCAAATTCTTTTGGGCCGTAGGTGCGGTCGAACGGGGTGGTGAGGTGAACGGTCAATCCTTTTTGTTTGGCAACGGTATTGAGGTTTTCCGGCTTTGCTGGTTCAAGGGCATAAAGCGCGCTGGCAAAGTCATTGGCCTGCTGGCTCGCGTCGGTGAGCGCGCGGTTCCGGATGAGCAATTCACGGATTTTCGCCTTGGTCGCCTCCGGCGTCTTGGCGTCGGGAAAATAATTCGGGCCGATTTGGCGGTAATTCACATTCACGATTTCATCGAAGTTGGTTTTGGCCCATTCCGCCCTGGACTGCGCGAGAAAATTGGTCACCTCAAAAGCGACGTAGCTGACCTGGACACGGTCAGGCAGACGGTAGGCCGCCAGGTAATTCGTGTAAAATTGCGCGACGGCGGCGGGCGTAACCGTGACGGCGGACAAATAGTTCGACGCGGAAAAGAAAACGGCTTGCGTGGAAAATTCCCGATACTCGCGCGCGTATTGCGCCACGGCTTCCTGCGGCGTGACAAGTTCGCCGGGCAAACCCATCGTCTGAATCAACTGTTGGACGGCCAGGTCATGGCGGATGAACCGCTCGAAATCATCGGCGGTCAGGCCTTTGGGTTGCAGGATCTGTTTGACAAAGAGATCCATCGGCACGGGTTGCCCGTTTCGCCCGATGGAGCGGAGCATTCCATCCGCTGCCGCCACCACGTTCGCCTCGGGGACATAAATGCCCAGCTCCTTGGCTTTTTGATTGAGCAAGAGGCGGATATAGATTTCGCGCTCCGAGTCGTTTTTGGAGAGATTGGGATTTCTGTCCGGCCACTCGCCGTAACGGGTCCGGTAAAAAAGTTCAAATTCGTTTGCGGCTTCGACGTAATCTTGCAGCGTGATTTTGCGGCCGTAAATCGTGCCAAAATCACCGCCCCCGCGCCTGCCGCCGCTGCGCGCCGATGGCCCTGCACCCCAAAAAACGAAGGAAATAATCGTGGCGGTGATGATGACAGCCCACAGCCATCCAGAATGTTTGCGAATCGTTCCGATCATAGTGACAAAACGGACGAAGAGCTTAACCAGCGCCAGTGAATATGGCAAACGAAAAACGCCTTCGTCCCCGTTCTCCTTCTCGTCCTCGTCCTCGATTTTCAGATAGATTTCGCGGACAAGAACAACGACGGGGGCGATTACGATTGTGGTTTCAGCCACTTTGCGGCGTCCGTTGCCGCGTAAGTAATAAGGATGTCTGCGCCCGCGCGCCGCATGGCCAGCAAACATTCCAGCGTCACCGCCCGTTCGTCAATCCAGCCTCGCGCCGTCGCCGCCTTGATCATCGCGTACTCGGCGCTCACGGCGTAGGCGGCGGTGGGATAACCGAATTCGGTCTTCACGCGGTGAATCAAATCCAGATACGCCAGAGCCGGTTTGACCATGACGATGTCCGCGCCTTCCTGAATATCCAGCGCCACTTCGCGCAACGCCTCGTGGGCATTGGCGGCGTCCATCTGGTAACTGCGCCGGTCGCCAAATTGGGGCGCAGACCCGGCAGCCTCGCGGAACGGCCCGTAAAACGCCGACGCGAACTTCGCCGCGTAACTCATGATCGGCGTGTCGGTGAAACCGTTTTTGTCCAGCGCCGCCCGAATCGCGGCCACGCGTCCATCCATCATATCACTGGGGGCAACCAGGTCCGCGCCAGCCTCCGCGTGGCTGACCGCGGTTTGCGCCAGCAATTTCAGCGTTGGATCGTTTAAAACTTTTCCATG
>Ga0116112_1001685_pt1 | contig 14388 bp, 9 predicted proteins | sample June2015DPH_8_15_FD_89721 | JGI IMG/M metagenome (GOLD analysis project Ga0116112, IMG submission 89721) | Peatland microbial communities from SPRUCE experiment site at the Marcell Experimental Forest, Minnesota, USA - June2015DPH_8_150 | ecosystem: Environmental > Terrestrial > Soil > Wetlands >... | reverse complement strand
TATCAAAACAAAGGCTTTGCAAAGCAAAACAGCGAGTTTCTAAGTCCTTTGTTTTCACATCGATGCGCACGCTTGCGCCCGTATCCGGCTTTGTTGACATCCTCGACACGGAAGCTCATTTTCGATGGAGACCGGCGAGCCGCGATGATGTTTTCTACTAGGGCAGGAGGTGCGATGCCAGAGATCGGACTCCTGCCTTTTGCGCGCGTGGCCTGGCAAGTGGCCAGCGCCGTTCTGCCGCCCTACCGAACGCGTTTCAGCAAACATCAATTCACGCAGCCACAGTTGCTGACGATCCTCTGTCTGATGCGTTACGAAGACTGGACCTTCCGCGAAGCCGAGGTGCGCTTGCGGGAACATGCGGAGTTGCGCGCGGTGCTGCGACTGTCGAGCGTGCCCGACTACACCACGGTGTATCGTTTCTTGCGGCGGCTGCCGGACGACGCTATCGAGAGCGTGTTGGGAGAATCGGTACGCCGACTGCGCCGCAGTTCGCGCCGCGGTCGGCGACGAGCGGCGGTGGCTGTAGATGGCACGGGACTCTCGCCGCATGGCGTCAGCACCTACTTCATACGTCGCATGGAGCAGCAGTCCCACGGGGAGAAACGCTATCGGTACTTTCTGAAGTGGTTGGTGGTTGCCGACGTGGATCGCCAAATTATCCTGGCGCAGCGGGCCAAACGGGGCCCTCGGTGTGACACGCCCGATCTGCGCGGCCTGGTGGATGCGGCCAGCCGCATCCTGCCCCTGCCCATCGGCGTGGTGCTGGCCGACGCCGAGTTCGACTCCGAAGCCAATCATCGCCACATTCGCACGACGCTGGGGGCGCACAGCGTGATCCCCACCAACCCACGACGCGGTATCCCGGAAGGAGAAATCCGCTACCAGATGCATCGTGCTTTTCCGCGGAAGTTGTATGCGCCGCGCGCGAAGATAGAAACGGTCTTCTCGGTGATCAAACGCAAACTCTCGGCGAAAGCACCGGGCCGCAGCCTGCCCTTGCAGATCCGGCAGGCGTTGCTGCTGGGCTTGGCCTTTAACCTCTACCGCTTGAGGCATCGCCGCGCTCCCCAAGGATGTCAACAGAGCCCCCGTATCCCCTTTGTTTTGAAATACTTCACAAAAATAGGCGGGGGAGGGGGTTACTCCATCGCCAACACTTCCCTCCCGAATCGGAACGACCGCCGCTCCCATCCCCAAGAACAAAGAGAGCGCCGCCGAGTTCGCTTGGACTAACTGGTTATCGCAATTCGTGGATGATCTCTTTGGCTGCGTTCGCTCCCGAAGCGCCTGTCAAGCCATTTCCCGGATGCGTGCCATTGCTGCACAGGAAGAGACCCTTCACCGGCGTCTGGTAGCGCGCCCAATCCAGCACCGGCCTCATCGTGAACATCTGGTCCAGCGCCAGTTCGCCGTGATAAATGTGCCCGCCGGTGAAGCCGTAAATTGTTTCCAGATCCTCCGGCGTGACCACGTGCGCCGCTTCCACGAGGCTCGCCAGGTTTGGCGAGTAGTTCGCCAGCGTTTTGATCACGATGTTGGCCAGTTCCCCGCGCCGCTGGCTCCAGTTCCCTTCTTTCAGCTTGTACGGCGCGTACTGGAAATACGCGGAAAGGACGTGCTTCCCTTCCGGCGCCAGCGTGGAATCGAGCAGCGATGGAATCGTTACATCCAGGTGCGGCGCCGCGGAAATATCGCCATATTTTGCCGCGTCAAACGCCTTCTCCAGGTATTCGAGGTCCGGCCCAATGTGAATACGTCCCGAAAGCGCTTGCCGCAAGCCGTCCGGCCCCATGGCATCCGCGAGCGCCGGAAAATTCGGCAGCCCGCCCAGTGCCAGATGCACTTTCGCTACCTTGCCCAACGAACGGTAATTCCTGATGCGCGTCGCGAACACAGGATCCAGGTTTGCCGGGTCCAGCAATTGGAAAAATGTCCGCTTTGGATCCACGCCGGAGACCACTGCTTCGCTCGCGATCTCTTCGCCGTCCGCCAGCACCACGCCGGTGACGCGTCCTTCCTTCGTACGGACCAGTTGTACTTCCGCGTTGGTGCGAATTTCCGCGCCGGCTTTCTTTGCAGCGTCGCCCAGTGCTCGCGTGAATTCGCCCAGCCCTCCGCGCGGGAATGCCGCCGAACCGATGGGATGCGCATCCGCAGCGGCGCGCAGCAGCAAAACGGCCGTGGATCCCGCGGACCAGGGTCCCAGATTTGTGCCGAATATCCCGCGCGCTGCCACTGCCGCGCGCAGCAGCTCCGTTTCAAAGAATTCCGAAACGAAATCCGCCACGCACATGGGTCCCCAGCGCAGCAAATCGAAAATGCCGTTCTTGCCCAGGCTCCGTATGCCGCGGCCCGTCTGCAGCAGGTTCCACAAATCCAACGGTGTCGGCTTGTCAATCTCCGGCGGCGTAATGGACGCCAGTTTCAGAAACACGCCGGAAAGCTCTTGCAGCGCTTTGGCAAATTCGGTGTAGCGCGAGCCGTCTTTCGCGGAGATCCGAGTGATCCCGCCAGCCGTCTTCGCCGCATCGTTATAAAACACGATGGCCTTGCCATTCAGCCCCAACGCGATCAACCGCGGATCGGGGTGGAAGATGCCGAACTTGAAACGCTCGAGCCGCATATCGCGCGCGATGTCCGCTCGCAGCGGCCCCATCGTGTGCGCCAGCGTGGAAACCTTGAATCCCGGATGGAACTCCTCCGTGACCGCGCCCCCGCCCACCACTTCGCGGCGCTCCAGCACCAGCGGCTTGAACCCGCCCTTCGCCAGATAATATGCGGTGATCAGCGCGTTGTGACCCCCGCCAATGAGCACTACTTTCTGTCCGATGGGCATGGTCAGTTCGCCGCCTTCTTCCATTCTTTCAGGATGACCTGGCTGGCGATGCGCCCGTTTGCGGCCATGATGCCGCCGCCCGGATGCGTCGCCGAGCCGCACATATAGAGGTTGCTGACCGGTGTCCTGTAGTACGCCCAACCCGGCGCCGGCCGCAGGAAGAAGAGCTGCTCGAGCGAAAGCTCGCCCTGGAAAATGTTGCCTTCCGTCAGGCCGAATTCGCGCTCCATGTCCAGCGGCGTCACGAACTGTTTGCCGATGATGATGTCCTTGATGTTCGGCGCGTGTTCGGCGATGGTGTCAATCACGTTGTTGCCGAAGGCTTCTTTCTGATCGTCCCAAGTGCCTTCGGCCAGCTTGTATGGCGCATATTGCACGAAGCACGAAAGCACGTGTTTGCCCGGCGGCGCCACGGAAGGATCGGTGAGGCTCGGAATCACCATGTCGATGTAAGGCCGGCGCGAGAAGTGGCCGTACTTCGCATCGTCGTACGCGCGTTCCATGTATTCCATCTTCGGCGAAATGGACATCGCGCCGCGGAGGTGCGCGCCCACGCCGGGCAGCGCCCTGAAATTCGGCAGCCCGTCCAGCGCCAGATTTACTTTGCCGGAGGAGCCCCGGAATTTGTATCGCCGCACGCTTTCCAGAAAATCAGAAGGAAGATCCTTCGGCTCCAGGAAAACTTCAAACGTCAGGTGCGGATCCACGCTGGAGGAAACCACGTTGCACCTGATTTCCTCGCCGGATTTCAGCACCACGCCGCATGCGCGGCCATTCTTCACCAGAATCTTGGTGACCGCGGCCTGGGTGCGGATTTCGGCGCCTGCTTCGCGCGCCGCCGATGCAATCGCCAGCGAGATGCCGCCCGTACCGCCGCGGCTGAAGCCCCACGAACGGAACGCCCCGTCAATCTCGCCCATATAGTGGTGCAGCAGCACGTAAGCCGTGCCCGGCGAACGAATGCCCAAAAACGTGCCGATGATTCCGGATGCGGACATCGTCGCCTTCAACACGTCCGTCTCAAACCACTGGTCCAGGAAATCCGCCGCGCTCATGGTCATCAACTGCACCAGCGTGTAACGTTCGTCAGAGGAAAGCTCGCGAAAACGCTGGAAAAGAAAATTCAGTTGCTTCAAGTCCCTCGGATTCAGCGTGGTCGGGTCCGGTGGAATCATGGAAAGCAGCGGCTTCACGAAGCGGCACATCGGCGTCATCAGCTTCGAGAATTCGTCGTACGCTTCGGCGTCCAGGCGCGAGTGGCGTCGGATTTCGCGCTGCGTTTTTGCATGATCGTTCACGCGCCACAGGTAATCGCCGTTCAGCATCGGCGAGAACGTGCCGTCGAGAGGAAGGATTTCCAGACCGTGCCGCGGAAGATCGAGTTCGCGGATGATTTCGGGGCGCAGCAGGGAAACCACGTAAGAAAGCTCGGAGAAAAGAAAGCCGGGAATGATTTCTTCGGTAACTGCGGCGCCGCCAAGAACTCCACGGCGTTCCAGAACCAGCACCTTTTTCCCTGCTTTGGCCAGATACGCGGCGTTCACCAGACCGTTGTGACCGCCGCCAATGACGACCACATCATAAAACTGGGGCATGCGTTGTGACTCCGCTATGTAGAAAGGAGCGAAATGAATCGAGGAACTCATCATTCTACTGAGAGCCTGCGCGCCTTTCAAGAGAATCACCGGGATTTTTGCACTCTCCAGCGCTTGCAGCCGCCATGAACTCGAAACTATAATCCGAAGTTAACCCGGCAGCCCCTGCCAGGTTCTCCTGAATTTTTCGTGCGCCAGCATGGGAGGGAACGTGCCCGTCGGAACCGCTTTTCACGAAAGAACTCTCGCGCTCTGCGAGAGCCTCAACTTCAAGGAATGGTCGGGCTACTACACCGCCAGCGTCTACGAAATGACGCATGACCACGAGTACAACGCCATTCGCAGTACAGCGGCCTTGATCGACATCACACCGCTCTTCAAATACCGCGTCACCGGCAACGATGCCACAAAACTCGTCAATCGCGTCATCGCCCGCGACATCAACAAGGTGGCCATCGATCAGGTCATTTACTGCTGCTGGTGCGATCCCCAGGGCAAGGTCATCGACGACGGCACCGTCACCCGCCTCGGTGAAAACGACTACCGCTGGACCGCGGCCGATCCCAGCCTGCGCTGGTTCCGGCAGAATGCCCTCGGCTTGGATGTGCAGATTGAAGACATTTCCGAGAAAGTTGCGGCGCTCGCGCTGCAAGGTCCCACCTCCGGCAAACTGCTGCACACGGTTGCGGACGCCGACATTGCCACGCTGAAATATTTCCGCGTGACCCACGGCAAAATCGCCGGTGTTCCCGTGGACATTTCGCGCACCGGCTACACCGGTGACCTGGGCTACGAAATCTGGGTCAACTGGAATGATGCCGTCAAAGTGTTCGACGAGCTGATGAACAAGGGCAAGCCCTTCGATATCCATCCCGCGGGCATGGTGGCCCTGGATATCGCGCGCATCGAAGCGGGACTGATCCTCATCGAGGTGGACTACATCTCCAGCAAGCGCGCCCTGATCGAAGATCAGAAATACTCGCCGGGCGAAATCGGCCTCGGCAAGCTTGTGGATTTGAAGAAGGAAAGCTTCGTCGGGCGCGAAGCCCTGGCGCTGGAAGCAAAGAAGGGTGGCCCGCGGCGCAGGCTGGTGGGACTGGAAATCAATTGGAGCGAGGTCGAAGCGCTCTACGAAAAAATTGGTATGGCGCCGCAAGTGCCGGGAACGGCGTCGCGCGTGGCCGTTCCGGTCTATCGCGGCGGGCGGCAGGTGGGCAAGGCCACGTCCACGACCTGGTCGCCTACTCTCAAACGCATGATCGCGCTGGCAACCATAAACCGGGAAAGCGCCAAGGTGGGTCAGATGCTCAGCATGGAATTGACGGTGGAAGCCTCGCGCAAAACGGTTTCCGCCAAAATCGTGCCCTTGCCATTCTTCAATCCACCGCGCAAGACCGCGCCACTCGCGCTCTAAGTACACCGACCACGGCCGCATCGAGCCCCCGCAAGGGCATCTTACGGATTCAGCCGGTTGTATTTCTTCAGCACGGCGCGGAGTTGATCGTGGGGCAGCGCGGTGACGTGATGATTATCTCTCCCAGTCATCGAATCGGCTGCAACCATCGCGTTGATGATCGACTCTTCCGTCGCTTCCACTGTGGCCGCAAACAATGGCGCAAGCTGATCGTTCGGCAACATCTTCACATCCAGCACGTGGTCCGTCGCAGCGGCCCCGGGATTCGCCGTTGAAAACGCGATGAAAATGTCGCCCGAGCCGTTGTCAGAAATGCTGCCGTTCCGGCCCAGGCCGAGGGAGACGCGGCGTGCCAGGCGCTTGAGCTGATGCGCCACCAGCGGCGCGTCTGTCGCCACGACAACAATAATCGAGCCGCGCTCGGAAATCTCTGACGGCTGGTAAGCGTACGGATCTTCCGACCAGATCTCGCGCCCCACCGGAATGCCGGCCACGCGGAAATTCTGCCGCGATCCGTAATTGCATTGCACCAGCACGCCGACGGTGTAACCGCCATCTTTCGCCGTTAATTCGCGCGAGGACGTGCCAATCCCGCCCTTGTAACCGCCACAAATCATCCCCGTGCCGCCGCCAACGTTTCCTTCTTCCACAACTCCGCCATGGGCGGAATCGATGGCGTGAAACGCATGCTCGGGTTTCACGTGAAAGCCGTTGATGTCGTTCAGCCAGCCGTCCCAAGTTTCCGCGACCACCGGGAGCGACCACCAATCATCCTCGGGTCCCGCTTTGTGATGCGCGACGATCCATTGGATGACCGCGTCGCGCACCACACCCACGCTGTGCGTGTTCGTGATCATCACCGGACCCACCAGAAAACCGGATTCTTCCACCCAGGTCGTGCCGGTCATTTCGCCGTTGCCATTCAGCGACCACCAGCCCGCAAACACGGCGCCGTCAAACGATTCTTTCCCGCGCGGCAGGATCGCGGTGACACCCGTGCGCACCGGCCCTTTGCCGACCTCCAGCTTTCCTTCGCCCGAGATCAGCGTAGTGTGGCCGACGGTTACGCCCGGCACATCGGTGATAGTGTTGAACGGGCCGGGTGTCCCATCAAAGGGCACGCCAAGATCGCGTGCGCGTGCTTTAGCTGCGTTTTTTTCCTGTGGACAAGAAGGAATCGCGATAAGAACAGAGGCGAAAAACAAGGCAAAGAACTGCAGATGACGGCGCATGAAAGGCATCTCCCAAATGATCGAGCGAATGGATGACGATGAAGTGCTGCCAAGAAGAGTAGCGCGAGCCGCTCAGGCGGGAAAGACTTTTGCCAGTGCGTGCTGCAATGCCCCAGCAACGAGCCGGCACTCTTCTGGTGTGATGATGAAGGGTGGCGCAAGGAGGACGTGGTCGCCGCGCGAGCCGTCCACGCAGCCCTGCGTGGGATAGGTGAGAACGTTCTTTTCGAGCGCGGCCTGGCGAATCTTCTCGGCAATGCCTTCCTCCTTGTTAAACGGTTCGCGCGTGGGCTTGTCCTTCACGAATTCGACTCCTTGCAGCAGTCCCAAACCGCGCACCTGCCCGACGTGTGGGTGGCTTTCCAGTACGGCGAGCGCCTTGCGCAGCGTTTCGCCGGCAGGAGTCACGCGATCGAACAATTTGTGCGCTCCCAAATAGTCAAACACCGCATTCCCCGCAGCCATGGACACCGGATGCGACTGGTATGTGAAGCCATGCATGAACGCCGCGGTGCCTTTTTCGAAGGCTTCGACCACGTTCGGTGCCGCAAGAACCGCGCCAAGAGGCGCGTAGCCGCTGGCGATGCCCTTCCCCGTAAGAATAATGTCCGGCTCGAGGCCCCAGTGCTGGCTCGCAAAGGGCTTGCCCGTGCGGCCCATCCCGCTCATGACCTCGTCGGCAATCAGCAGGATGCCATGCTTGCGGCAAATCTCGGCGAGGCGCGCGGTGTAGCCATCCACGGCGGCCGCGGCCCCAAGCGTCGCACCGACAACAGGCTCAAAAATAAACGCGGCGACAGTGGAGGCATCATTCACCTTGAGAAATGCATCCAGATCGTCCGCGCAGGCAAGATCGCATTCCGGAAATGTCTTGTCAAACGGGCAGTGGTAGCAGAAGCAAGGAGCGACGTGGCCCCACTCCGGAATCATCGGCGCATACGGCGCCCGCCGCGCCACGTTGCCGCTGACAGACATCGCGCCGAGCGTGCTGCCGTGATAACTCTGCTTGCGCGAAATCACGCGGTAACGCGCGTTCTGCTTGCGTTCCAGAAAATATTGCCGTACCAGTTTGAGCGCGGTTTCCGTCGCCTCCGAGCCGCCCGAAGTGAAATAGACCCGCCCGCCATCGTGGAAATTCTTTGGAGCGAGCGCTAGCACACGCGCCGCAAGCTTTTCAGCCGGCGCGGTGTGAAATTGCGAGGTGTGCGCGAAGGCGATATTGTTGGACTGTTCGGCCATGGCCTGGCCGATCTCCGGAACGCCGTGGCCGATGCTGACAACCGCAGCTTGCCCGGAAGCGTCCAGATAGCGGCGGCCATCGGCGGCAGTAATCCAACTGCCTTCGCCGCGCAACGCAACCGGATACTGTTTTCGGAGATTGCGGGAAAATAGCGGCGAAGAGTGCGTGTCCGTACTCATACAGTGATTGTAGCAAACCAGGCGGCGCCTCCTGAAGGTGACCTCACGGTACAGTCGTGTAATACTCTTTCGCGGGTTTGGAGGATTCCACTTGCTCACGCGTTTCTGTTTTCGTTCTCTCATTCTTCTTCTTGTGCCGGGTCTCGTCACCATCAGCGGGAGTCACGCGCAGTCCACGCAGGAGCCGGTGAAAATTGCCGTGGATTTGCGCGACGTTGCGAAGCACCTTTTTCACGCGCAACTCGTGTTTCCCGTGAAGCCCGGACCGCTCACTCTCGTCTACCCGAAGTGGATCCAGGGCGAGCACTCGCCGACGGGCCCGATCGTGAATCTCATCGGCCCAAAAATGCGGGCCGCGGGACAGCAAGTCGCATGGCGCCGCGATGATCTGGATATGTACGCTTTTCATCTGGAAGTTCCAGGGGGCGCCAGCACGCTGGAGGTGGCGTTGGATTATTTGTCGCCGGCGGAGGCGAACGGGTCGCGAGAGACTCCTTCTGCGACGGTGCAAATCGCGGTGTTGAACTGGTATCTCGTCACGCTCTATCCGCAAGGGGCGAAGACCGACGATCTGACTTACGCCGCGAGTTTGCGCCTACCCGGAGGGTGGAAGTACGGCACGGCGCTGCCGGTGGCGAAGGAGGCAGCGGACGCGGTGGAGTTTGCTCCTGCTTCCTTAACCACGCTGATCGATTCGCCAGTGCTTACAGGAGCCTATTTCCGCACAATCGATTTGGCGCCAGGACAGAAACCTGAACACTTCATCCATATCGCGGCGGATGGACCCGCGGCGCTGGCGGCCAGCCCCGGCGAGGTGCAGCAAATGCGCCAACTGGTGGCAGAGACCGGAGCGCTTTTCGGCGCACGACACTATCGCCGCTACGACTTCCTGCTCTCTCTGAGCGACGTCATGCCTCCCGAGGGCGTCGAGCATCACGAATCCAGTGATGACCGCACCCCCGAAGCGCTGTTCCTGGATCCGGAGGTCCGCGAAACACAGATGGATCTGCTGGCGCATGAATTCACGCATTCCTGGAACGGCAAGTACCGCCGCCCCGTGGGCCTGGTCGCCTCCGATTATCAGACGCCGCTCAAAGGTGATCTGCTCTGGGTCTATGAAGGACTGACGCAATATCTCGGAGTGATGCTGGCGGCGCGCAGCGGCTCCTGGACCCCTGAATGCCTCCGCGAGTATCTCGCGGCCACCGCAGCGTATTTGAATGACTGGCCGGGACGCGCGTGGCGGGATCTGCAGGACACGGCGATTTCCGCGCAGATCCTTTACGGCGCACCGGCAGGGGGGACTTCGCGGCGCCGCAGCATTGATTACTATGACGAAAGCACGTTCATCTGGCTGGAGGCCGATACTATAATCCGCCGCGAAACCCGGGGCAAGAAATCACTCGATGACTTCTGCCGGAAATTTTATGGCGGCGAAAATACCGGACCAAAAGTCGTTTCCTATACGTACGAGGATGTCTTGGCGGGAATGAACGAAGTTTTGCCCTACGACTGGCGGGGATTTTTTGCCGAGCGCCTCAGGTCTCACGGGCCGGGCGCCCCGCTCGGCGGGCTGGAGAATTCCGGCTGGAAAGTGGTGTTTACGGATGTTCCCAACGAACACGTGAAGGCGGAAGAAATCGTCACCCAAGTGGCCGCGTACACCTTTTCGTTGGGCTTTGACGTGCATGCCCCCGGAGGTGATTTGAGCGACCGCATTCTGGACGTGATTCCCGGCTCGCCGGCGGATCAGGCGGGGCTGGCACCTGGAATGCATCTGGTGGCGGTGAACGGCCGGAAGTGGTCGCCGGAAGTATTGCACAGCGCCATCCAGTGGGCGAAAGACCACAATGAACCCATCGAGCTGCTCGCCGAAGGCGCCGATTATTACAGGACCTACCGCATCGAATATCACGGCGGCGAGCGTAATCCGCATCTCGAAGCGATCAACGGGAAGAGCGATGTGCTGGGCGAGATCGCGCGCATGAAAGCAGCTCCGGTCAGCGTACCGAAGACATACTAGTGCCGTTCCGACTATTTGGGCCAAATGACGGTCCAAGCGTCTGCCGCGAACACGAAGAAAGCATTCTCGAAGGGATTTGCTGGAACAAGTTGGAACGGCACTAGGAAATCCTCTGGCGGGAAGGATTGCCGCGGTTGACGCAAAGCTCGCACGCATTGGTGCGCACAATCGGCCGTTGGAGTCTGACGGCTCTGATGGTCAATTCGATTGTCGGCGTCAGCATTTTCAAATTGCCCGCCGATCTGGCCGCGCGGTTGGGTGGCCTCAGCCCGGTAAGCTGCCTGGGCGCGGGCGCGGGAATTCTCATCATTGCAGGATGTATCGCGGAAGTTTCTTCCTACTACGAAGAAACCGGCGGGCTGTATCTTTACGCACGGGACGCCCTGGGGCGCTTCGCGGGGCTGCTGGTCGCCTGGCTGACATGGCTGACGCGCATCGCCGCTCCGGCCGCGGCAGCGAATCTTTTCTGCACCTTCGCGGCGCAGTTTTTCCCCGCATTGGGAGCGCGCCTGGGCGAGCTGCTCCTTCTGGGAGTATTGATCGGCCATCTGGCATTGCTGAACTACATCGGCGTAAAGACCGGGAAAAACGTCAGCAACTTTTTCACCGCGATCAAGGTGGGGTTCTTGCTGTTCTTCGCGATGGCGGCGCTGCTCGCTCTGGCGATCAAGCCGGAACTTCGCGTGGCGATTGTGTTTCCCGCTGTTTCCGCGAAAAGCTGGTTTGAGGCCATGCTGCTGCTCGTTTATGCCTACGGCGGCTTTGAGGGCGCGCTGTTTGTCGGCGGCGAAACGACTAATCCCAAACGCGACACGCCTATCGCCCTGCTGACGGCGCTCGCCGTGGTTTGTGTAATCTACACGGCAGTGCAGTTCGCCGTCGTGGCCATCTTGCCGAACGCAGGCGCGTCCCCGCGCCCCCTTGCTGATGCCGCGCAGCGATTCTTGGGACCCGCGGGCGGAATCGCGATCGCGCTGGCGGCGCTGGTTTCCGCGTACGGCTATTTGAGCGCGAACCTGTTGCATGCGCCACGCGTCACCTTTGCTCTCGCCGAGCAGGGCGATTTCCCCGCGTTCCTGGGCGCGGTTCATCCAAGATATAGAACGCCCTATGTTTCTATTTTTCTATACGCCGTTTTAGTTGTCGCGTTCGCGGCACTGGGAGATTTCGAGTGGAACGCCATCCTATCGGCGGTCTCGCGCCTGGCGGTCTATGGCGCGATGGCAGTGGCAGTGCCCCTCTTGCGGCGGCGCAGAGATCGCCAGGCGCAATTCGTTCTCCCTTGGCCATATCTTTTCGCGGGACTCGGTCTGATCTTTTCTCTGCTGCTGCTAACACAGATGGGCAAAGGCGAATTTGTAATTGTAGGAGCGACGTGCGTGGTGGCACTCGCAAACTGGCTAGTGGTGCGGAGGTGATTTCATGACAAAAACGCGTACTGGCGATGCCTTCATGCCCGCGGATGATTACGGCCGGGCTATGCCGAAATTCAGCGTTAATCTGCTCGTGCGAAGCGTGGAAAAATCGCTGCCGTTTTACCGAGACATCCTTGGAGCGACGGTGCGCTACGCCGATGGCGATTTTGCAGCATTGGCGCTGCTGGGTATCGACTTCATGCTCCATGCGGACCACACTTACGATCATCATCCGCTTTACCAGCGATTACGGGACGCAGCGCCGCGCGGAACCGGAGCGGAATTGCGTGTGCTCGGCATTGATCCCGATGCAGTGGAAGCGCGAGCGAGGGCCGCGGGCATTACGATATTGCAGCCCGCGCAGGATTTTCCGCATGGCTGGCGCGACATCATGCTTGTGGATCCTGATGGGTACATCTGGGCCGTGGGCTTGCCGACTGCCAGAGGGAAATGATCAATCAGAAGCGAATCACCCACCTTGGATTCGCCGTGCAATCGTGACATCATGCACTGTTTTGGGGATTGTTGGGGAAATCGCTGTACGGGTGGAGGCACAATGAGAAATCGCATAGCAATGCGCAGTGGAATTTTGGGCATCGCGCTGGGCATAGCTTTGGCCGCACATGCACAGGCGCAAGCACCCGCGAAGCACGCGATCACGTTTGACGACCTGATCAAAATGCATCGCGTCTCGGGATCGCAGATCTCGCGCGACGGCAGATGGGTGGCCTACGCGGTGTCCACGCCGGACATGGAGTTAAACCGCGGCGTCAGCAATATCTGGCTCATTCCCGCGGCGGGCGGCGAAGCCATTCAAGTGACCCAGGGCGGCCGCGACACTTCTCCCGCTTGGTCCCCTGATGGCAAGATGCTGGCGTTTCTTTCCGCGCGCGACGGCACTTCCCAGATCTATCTGCTCTCGATGGAAGGCGGCGAAGCGAGAAAACTAACGCAGCTTTCGACGGGAGCCGATCTGTTTAAATGGGCGCCGGATGGGAAGAGCATCGCCTTCACGTCGCCTGTGTATGTGGGCTGCAAAGACGACGCGTGCAACGCCAAGCGCGATGAAGAAAAAGAAAAGAGCAAAGTAAAAGCGCACATTTATGACCACCTTCTCTACCGCCACTGGGATCACTGGTCCGAAGGCAAGCGCAGCCACCTTTTCGTAATGCCAGCCGACGGCAGTTCGCCCGCGCGCGATCTTACGCCGGAAGCGGACTACGATATTCCGCCGGACGAGCGAGGCGCTCCCAGCGACGTCAATTTTTCGCCCGACAGCAAGGAAATTTGTTACACGACGGTAACGGACAAAGTGGAGGCGATCAGCACGAATGCCGACCTGTTCGTCGTGTCCGCCTCCGGTGGCGAAGCGAAGCGCATCACTTCCAATCCCGGGTTCGATGGGAATCCCGTGTATTCGCCGGATGGACGTGCGATCGCCTACCATGCGCAATTGACTGCGGGATATGAGGCCGACCGGTGGCGCGTCATGCTGTACGACCGCCAGACGGGCAAGAGCGCGGATCTCACAGCCGGTTTCGACCGCAGCGCGAACGATTTGGCATGGTCGCCGGACAGCAAAACCATTTACTTCACCGCGGAAAATGAGACTCTCCAGCCGATTTATGCCCTAGAGGCGCGCGCCGGCGCGGCGCCGAAGAAACTGCTCGATGGTTATAACGGCGCATTCTCCTTCAACGGCGACGCGACCGTTTTGGTGACGGAGCGGACCAGCTTGACTTCACCCTCGGAATTATTTGTCGCCGCGGGCGATGGCAGCGGCCTGAAGCAATTGACGCATCACAACGACGCCATCCTCGCGCAAGTGGAAATGAATGCGCCGGAGAGCTTCTGGTTTGAAGGGGCCGAGGGGACGAAAGTGGAGGCGATGGTGGTGCGGCCCCCTGGATTTTCGCCCGCGAAGAAATACCCGATGCTCGTGCTGCTGCACGGCGGGCCGCAGTCCATGTGGGAAAACGCGTGGGGCTACCGCTGGAATGAGCAAGTGTTCTCGGCTGCGGGCTACGTTACGCTGATGATCAATCGCCGGGGCTCCACGAGCTATGGGCAGAAATTCACGGACGAGATTACCAACGATTGGGGAGGGAAAGCATACGTTGACATAATGAAGGGAGTGGACGCATCAATCGCGAAGTATCCCTTCATTGACAAAACGAGGTTGGCCGCAGCGGGCGGCTCCTACGGCGGATACATGGCGGACTGGCTGGCGACGCACACGGAACGGTTCAAGGCGATCGTGAGCCATGCGGGCGTGTACGACCAAGTGTCCATGTACGCGACCGAAGAGCTGTGGTTTGGAGAGCACGACATGCAAGGTACGCCGTGGACGGCGCCGGAGAATTACAAGAAGTGGTCACCGTCTACCTACGCCGCGGAGCTCGGCAAGTACAAGACGCCGACGCTGGTGGTGGCAGGCGAACGGGATTACCG
>Ga0116112_1001665_pt1 | contig 14468 bp, 7 predicted proteins | sample June2015DPH_8_15_FD_89721 | JGI IMG/M metagenome (GOLD analysis project Ga0116112, IMG submission 89721) | Peatland microbial communities from SPRUCE experiment site at the Marcell Experimental Forest, Minnesota, USA - June2015DPH_8_150 | ecosystem: Environmental > Terrestrial > Soil > Wetlands >... | reverse complement strand
TCATCGATTTGAGCATCAATACCTCGCAGTGAATAAGCCCACTCCATACAGAATGTTGATGGTTCCCCGAAACGTACTAGCACATCGTCTTTCTCGCAATTCGGTAATACACCCGGCCACCACTGCTGGAGTGGCAATTCCATTTTCAAAAGCAAATCAAACCGACTAATAGGCAACGGTGCCTTCCCGTGTAAAAGATTTAGTGCCTGTAAATCACGAATCCCTAACTCCAAAATGTCTGGGAATTCTGTGGCAGGGCTCTTTAGCAATGATAACCCTGTAGCGATTCTGGAAAGCACCCGATCTGGTTCAATCATGTTTAGGATCCTCAAAGGGCCAGAACTGGTAGATATATTGCAATCCGTTATCGGTGATTTCATAATCCCGCTTGACAAGATGTAAATCGTATAAACGTTTTAGGCGGGTGCTCGCAGTATTTACTGCTAACCCTAATCGTTTAACTAAATCTGGGGCTGTAAGCCGACCTTGAGTAAAGAGAAGGTTCAATGTATCGCGCAGATTTTGTTCTAGTTGCCCAACGCATTCCCATTCTCCAGATGATTTTATTACTAGGAAAGCTATCTTTAGTTTTTGCAACCTCACTGCCGCGGTTAGATTTTTAATTGAATCATCGCCGAGTCCCTGTAAAATGATCCCTTGATCTTGCCCGAAAAAGCCACTGACTAATTCCTCCCCCATGCGAATGACAACTTCATCGGCGAAAGATACATCCATAAGTTGGTTTTCCGGAAAAATAATCTTAATAGGGGATATCGAAACACCAACACCTTGAAGATGTTTCAATAACGATAGATATACTTTCTGCCCTTTTTCTCGAGTAATCAACAGGGTAGGATTCCCATCTCCAGCGTCACTACAGACTGCTTCAAAGCTTATGTTTACCATACCTTATCCTCTATGAGTTCAAGTGTTTATATTGACCATTCAAGTAATTATATTGAACTCATGGCGTTATTTTACATCAGGTTTATTTTTGAGTCAAGCAAAATAAATATTATGAATCTTGTAATAAAGGAAAATTAAGCCCCAAGGCAATTTGTGTTCCTGGAAAAAAAACGTTACCAGAAGTAAACACTCTGCCGGTTTTATAGTGGCTTAGAATAGCAGCGTCATGCGAACGTAAATAAATGGAACCACGGTTTTCTTGAAGAATTTGCTCAACGCGTCGTAATCCCAGCCCACCGCGTCCTGTATTTCTCGCTGATTTACCTTCCATTGCCAGCTTGAGATATTCAACTGCATTATCGGCTATGGGGCCATACCGTAATTCCAAACTTCCCTGTATCCCACACCCAAGATCTCCAACTGCTACTTGAACATTGACAACATTAAGACTTTGTTTTTCGTATTTTTGAATAAGCACAATACCATTTGGATCAGTACTGTGCTGGTATATGTTTGAGCACAACTCGCTTAGAGAGCTCAAAAGACTATTAAGTGAATCTTTGTTTAGCCAAGGACTGAAAATATTGCCGGTGCGTTCAATAGCATGCTCGACATCAGATGTTGAGCCGATTCTGGTCATTTCTAATAATTGGGTGGTTTGAGGATTTCGTGCCCACTCATCAGTACCTAAATTCTCTATTTCTATCCATTCACGCGCTCCAACCGGAATATCCATCCTGAGAAGATATTTCTGAACATCCCTGGGAATATTTCTCAATAAGACTTTTTTCTTTGCAATTGAACATACGTATCGACACGCGAGCACTAAGCCAACAGCTCGGGAAGGCGTAATGAACCCTGTTCGCTCCATGTTTAATACAACTTCAGAAGATAAAGTTACCTCTGTTACACAAGAAAATAATTGATCTAAATCGGTAAAGCTGCCCTCTGAAGTAGATGGCAAAAACAGGATTTGGTTTTTATCAAAAGTATCCATATGCAATTTACAACTACAGTAACACCAAGAGCAGCATGGCACCGTTGCCGAAATTTACGAACTTATTATCTTCTGTAAATCCAGTTTCGCCTGTTCCCAATCCAGCCACTCTTGCCCTGCTCTTGCCCTAATAAGCTCATCCAGCAAATACTCATCGAATTTGTGAGTGCGAAGAATCTCAATAGGAATTTTGCGAACAACATCTTTTAACTCTTGGCTGGATGTCACTACATCTTTTAACCGGTTTAGAAACTGAATTTTGGTCTCACTGGAATTAGCCTTCGCCACAGTCATTACCCATGGAAACATCATCATTGGGAATTCGACTTCAAACCCGCAAGCTTGGAGCCAATATTGTATAGTCCGCGCAGAACATGTGCCCGTCCAAGGAAAAATAACCCACCTTTCAGCCGTATCAAATACCTGGCTTTTCCCCAAACCCCAATCCTGGCTCATACGCCGAGCATCGTCTAGCGCTTGAAGACCGGTATTTCCGAGGTAGGTTGGCGTTTTTTCAGAAAGAAGAAATTCGCGTACTCGCTGGGCAACCTTGGGGTGCATTTCCGGGATGCCTGTACCCAAGAACATTACATCGTGTGCATCTTTGGCTGACTCAACTATTACCTGTTGCTTTTCGGTCAGAATATCCTTTACTTCCCATAACCGACCCACCAACAACAGACAGGTGCCCGGCTGCAAATCTGGCCTAGGAGTGATCCGCCCTAGAGTTCGCTCTTTATAAAACACATCCCATTCCGGTGGTGTTGCAAAAACAGCGTAGAAATCTTTCGAACGCAGCACCTTTTCGCCGGCCAAACCTAGTATTAATTCGCCAGTCTCCATTTGTTCAATATGATCAATAGAAGCTAGGTGTTTAAGTAACCCAGCATAGTCATCTGGGGTTGCACCAGGGAAGACACCCGAATTCATGAAATACGCTACCAGATCTTTGGGCATTGCGCCATGTGTTTCCACAAGTCGTGAAAGCAATTGATGGTAAAGAACGTTATAGGGAATGGTTCTTTGTTGAGGAGGTTCGAGCCAACCTTCCAGAAAAAGATCCACTACAGACAACGCTTTTAAGAGCGAATAAGGTAACCTTTCGTAGAATTCATCACTTGGCTCTGGTTGCAAATCGGATGTGTAAATTTGTAAAATGCGACTCGCCCCTTGTCGTCGGCCAGTTCTTCCCAAGCGTTGGACAAAAGACAGGACAGTGTGCGTGCTATCGATCTGAACTGCCAAATCCAATTGTCCGATATCAATCCCCAATTCCAAAGTATTCGTGCAAACCACAGATGTTGGTTGATCATCATCGCGCATCCGGCGTTCAGCGTCTTCTCTAATCTCCTTACTTATCGAACCGTGATGGGGAAGGTAGTGTTCAAGGACACGATCACGGTTGCTGCGGCGATTTAGTTGCGATGTCACCAACTAACGAATCTACGGCTGTTACAAAAAATCAACGAACGTTTTTGTTTGGTGAGTGTATATAAGTCATCTAACAGCTCCGTTGGCAGATCTTCTTTAGTTAGTGTAAAGTGCAGGTGGCTTAACCGCACAGGTATATCATCTATTACTGGATCGATGATTCGTACTTTGTTTGGATTGCGAGGATTAAGCCATTGTTTTGCAACTTCAGGATTGCCAACAGTCGCAGATAAACCGATTCGCCGCGGACGAGTGGTTGTTGCATATTGTTCAAGGCGATACAACTGGCTTCTTAATTGCACACCCCGGTCTGATTCTAGGAAAGAATGAACTTCATCCACTACGATATACCGCAACCCGCCAAACAACCTATGGAGATAGTTGGTTTTATTGATGAATAGGCTTTCAATCGACTCGGGTGTAATCTGCAGAACACCTCCAGGATTATCCACCAATTCTGATTTCTGACTACTCCCCACATCGCCATGCCAGCGATGGATGGGAATTCCCCCATCATTGCACAAAAGTTCAAGTCGTCTGAATTGATCATTAATAAGGGCTTTGAGCGGGCCAACATAAATCGCCCTCACTGAGCCAACCGGCTCTACAGATATTAAACTTAAGATTGGCAAAAAAGCTGCTTCAGTCTTCCCACTGGCCGTACCAGTCGTAATTAAAATATCATCATCACTGTCAAAAATCGCTTCGATTGCCTGCACTTGAAGGGAACGCAATTCTTTCCAAGATTGCCTGTAAACGAATTCTTGCACGAATGGAGCGAGACGTTGAAAAGCGTCTGGAGACGACATACTTATTTAACCTTGAAATTACTGAACCGATCCAAGGGGTCGCGATCGCCTGAAGGTGAATCATCGAGTGTTTCTACCGGCACCGTTTCTTTAGGAGCCGGCAATCCCATAACTATTTCTCGCCAGTTCTTTTGCGGGTACTGAACAAGCAGATTTAATAAATTCACAAACTCCCTCACCAGCTCTCGTGGTGTAGTGAATTCCCTCGCTCCCATTCGGCGTAAAGTCTCCTCCATGTAAGTGTAGATATCTTTGTCCGTCATTTCAATTTTAACCATAGCCTGGTCACGGTGAATATCGCGGATTTTCTGAAGCAAGACAAATATCTCTTCGGCAGTTAACGAAGAAAGTTTGATTACTGGTCCAGAGAAATCTTGCAATCCTTCTCCCAGAAAGCGATTAGCTGCCAAGCGTGAGCGCAGTGCCTCGTAGCTGAACAGACCACGACGTTGATCTTCCAAAAACTCAGGCGTTCCGCCAATCAGAAAACCAATAAAGCTGGCTCTGCCTTGTAGACAGTCATTCACTATCGAAAGGATTACCTCGTAATTATTGTTGCGAGACACACTGTTAGTAATCTTATAAAGATAAGCAGCCTCATCAAGGCATACGACCAGACCAGCATAACCAATCTTATGCACAAAACCTGCCAGAGCCTTTAAATAATCATAATAATTGTTGCTGTCGATGATTGAACGCACTTTTAGGGCAGCGAATGCTTCAGTCTTTGTGGTGTATTCTCCACGCAACCAACGAATTGCACTGGCTTTCAACTCATCGTTATTGTCGACATACCCCTGATAATACGCTGCAAGTACGTTCCCGAAATCGAAACCATGCACCAATTCCTGCATTTCGTTGAGCGTACCAATAATTCGCGCTTTTACCTGGTTCACGAATTCCGGAGTCCCTGATTGCGCATTATTTTCGGTAACCACAACTGTTTGAATACCAGAAATCCATTTTTCAATAATGGTAGGTAGTGCATTTCCATCTGGGCGAGTCTGAGTCGAAAGATTTTTCATCAACTCACGGTAAGTAGCCTGCCCCTCATCTCCTGAACCGTACAACCTACGCTCTGGGGAGAAATCCACATCCGCCACGACGAACCTGCTCTCCAAAGCATAGGTGCGCATGAGTTGCAGCATGAAGCTTTTACCACTACCATACCGCCCAATAATAAAACGGACGGTTGAACCACCTTCTCGGTTATGATCCAGATCGTTTTTCAAGGCAGCAATTTCTTGCAAACGTCCCACAGCAATGTGGCGAAGCCCTGTTCTGGGTACAACTCCAGCGCCAAGCGAAGTCAAAATAGTAACAGCTTCCCGTTTCATGACCGGCATAGTTAAATTACCTCGAGACCAAGATGTTTTTGCAAGATAGGTAGATCATCTTCCTCAACCAACCATTCCTCACCACTGAGATAAATTGGTAGATGACCAAGATGATCCAAGGCTTTTTCGTTCAACGAATCCATTGCAGCATTTCCCATCAAGTTGTATGCCTTGGCAATGGCATCAACCTCTGCCTCAGACAGACTTCCTTTTTGGCCGAAGAGTTTTAGGAGTTCAACTTCTGCAGTATCCAACTTATCAAAAAGCAATAACCATGGATCAGACACAAAACTCCCGCCTATTTCCACGGCGACTTTTTCAGAAGGAAATTCTTGAATAACCACATCCAATTCGTCAAGAAAGTCTTCAGCCAAGCTTACATCCAGGTTGGATAGATAAACCAAGCGATCACCTAAAATGGGCAATGATTTACTATTTATCGTCTCAATAATGTTGCTCGCTGTTATCTTTTGCGGTTCAAGTGTCTGTTCAACTTGAATCGCAGTTTTCAAGTCTCCTTTGAAAATTCCCGCGATAATTTGTCGCTCCAAGATATTCAGCCCCATCCAGATGATACGCATTTCTGCCAAATCAGTCAACAATGCCTTTCCCGTATTTTCAGTTTCAGTCGCTAATATGGTACTCACTTCCTGACTTTCTTTATACAAGGCAGCCACGCGAGTTGGATCAATCGTGAGATGGATTGGTTCAAGGTCAGGCTTAACAGGGAGAAAGGCAAGATCCAATTCTTTAGCCAATTCCGCAGGAATTTCAACACCCGATAATTTTGCCGAAAAATTCAATTGCTCACGTAATATATTCTCGGCATATTTCATGATCGACGTTATGTTGTTTGCCAGGCGCGTAGAACCAGTATAGTTACGGCCACTGGCCAACCGAGCCACCCTCTGATAGGGATAACCTATTAGTGCGGATGCAAAAACATTCTTGTCATAGTTATAAATATGGTCTGATACGAACATGTCAATCAAGGACTTTTTCGAAGTTCGTAAATAGTAGTCGTTTGCAACATTAATCGCTTTTTCATAAGCCAAATCGATTTGGTGATTGATGTTATGTATCTTATAGAATTTTTTCTTGGGCTGGTAATCAGACAACAAGGCCCAGATTCTGTATGGTAATGTATTTGTTCCGCCAGTTCGGATTGCTTTTTCAACAATGGTGTTTATAACCGGGTCAGGGATCATAAGCCCATCGACGTCCAAAAAACTCTCCCACCACCCTAGGGCATGTCCACCATCAGCTTTCACCGCCAGCAAGTCACCGCCCCAATCCGGCAAATACCTGTCAAGTTGAGGATAATATCCACGATATGCCTGCCAGAGAATCTTAATTCGGTTTGCTGCCTGGATGGTATTTGGAATTTCAACTAAGTTGAGAATTTCGTAGATATGAAGAAAGATGTAACTCGAGTCAGTAGGCAGGTAATTACCCTTACGTGCCTGGGAACGCCAGTAAAAATACCAATCCTGTTGCGATGCATTCATGTCGCGATAAGTTGGCCAGTAGTGCATAAATGGGACGTGGCTGGCAAGATCTCCTTCTCTGTTTCTATACTTCTGGATCTCTTTCAGGAAAATTGTTGCAGTGCTTTCATAAGATATCGAAACGCCAACAGATGGCTGATAGGGTTCGCGCGATCTGACAGGAGTAACGTCAACGAATCTGTTTTCGCTGGATCGATTTTGTGATTGAAAATAATTTAAAGCGTGCTGGTTATCTATCGAAGGAATTGCAAAGCCTTCTGGTAGCCAAAGTTCTGGTCTTATATCTCCCCAAAGACTTCCCATTCCGGCAGCAGCTTGGAGTAATCTCAGATCTTCGCGATTAATATTCCCCAAGGCTTTTGGCTTCCTATCCAAGATGAATTGAAGTTCTTTTATCGCATACGGACCGTTCTTGTAAGGAAAGTTGGAATATCTCCTGTGATAATCTGCATAACTTTTATAAGCATCCATCGGATTTCCATTTTTCAAAGATTCATAGGAGAGTTTCTGTGCCGATTTTAAATCTTGAGATTGTCTATATTTGCGGTCATCAAGGATTGTTAAAGCTGCTAAAGAACATTTCATGACTTTATGTTTCGCCAGCAGCTTCTCTGCCCCATTCAAATCAGTCTTAACTAATCGTTCTACCAACTCTCTTTTGCTTCCCGATAATCCTAAATGCCTTGCTTCCATCAGCTTCTTGAGGTCTGCTACTTGCAGGACAACGGCAATACTTTCTTCAAGCGATGCTGTGATAAGAAGACCATCACGCACAAAACGCTCAATAGCATCTTCTGTGGTCTCACCCAACATTGTCCTAATGGTCTGCCATGTCAGAATATGATATACATCGTGCGGTTTGGAAAAAACGTTAAGTAATTCAATATGAGTCGGCGATTCTTTCCAATCAAAGTTTGCAGGTAATTTTGGCATAGCATTCTCAATGGTTATTATTTGTCACTTCGGGACCAAGAAGTTTTTGTAAAATAGGTAGATCATCTTCCTCAACCTGCCATTCCTTGCCGTTGAGATAAATTGGCAAATGACCAAGATGATCCAGGGCTTTTTCGCTCAAGGAATCCATGACAGCATTGCCCATCAAGTTGTATGCTTTAGCGATGGCATCAACCTCTGCTTCGGACAGGCTTCCTTTTGGGCTAAACAATTTCAAGAGTTCAACCTCAACTGGGTCTAACTTATCAAAGAGCATCAACCAGGGGTTAGAAACCAGGCTTCCTCCTTTTTCCGCCATGGCTTTTTCAGGAGGTAGTTCTTGAATCACTACTTCCAATTCGTCGAGGAAGTCTTCAGCCAGGATTAAACCTCGGTTCGAAAGATAAACCAGTTGATCGCCTATAATAGGAAACGATTTATTATTTATAGTTTCAATGATACTGCTTACTGTAATCTCTGAAGGCGCAAGAATTTCTTCAACGTGAGTCAGCGATGGCAAGTCTCCCTTGAAAATCCCTGCCACAATTTGCCGTTCCAAGATGTTTAACTCCATCCAAAGGGCACGTACTTCCGCCAAATCAGTCAATAGCGCTTTTTCTGTGCTTTCAGCTTCTGTCGCTAACATGGCACTTACTTCTTTACTCTCCTTGTTTAAGGCAGCCACGCGACTTGGGTCAATCGTGAGGTGAATTGGTTCGGGCTCAGGCACTACTGGGATGAAGGCGATATCCAGTTCTTTCGCCAATTTCACTGGAAGTTCAACACCAGATAACTTTGCTGAAAACTTTAATTGCTTTCGCAATATATTCTCAGCATATTTCATAATCGATGTAATATTACTTGCAAGGCGCGCCGAACCAGCGTAGTTTCGCCCGCTGGCTAAACGAGTCATTCTCTGGTAAGGGTAACCAATCAGTGCAGAGGCAAAAACGTTCTTATCATAAGAGCAGACTTGCTCTGAAACGAACATGTCTATCAAAGTTTTTTTGGAAGTTCTCAAATAATAATCATTTGCAACCTTGATGGCTTTTTCATAAGCCGAATCGATTTGATGGTCAGTATTATGCATCTGATAGAACTTGTTCTTCGGTTGATAATCAGAGAGCAAAGCCCAGATCTTATAGGGCATTATATTTGTTCCACTCGTACGAATTGTTTTTTCAACGATTGTATTTAAAACTGGATCAGGGATTGCCAATCCGTCAACAGTCAAAAGACCTTCCCACCAACTCAGAGCGTATGCACCACTAGCTTTCACTGCCAATAAGTCGCCTCCCCATTCCGGCAAATACCTATCCACTTGATGATAAATTCCACGATAGGCCTGCCAGAGAACCTTAATCCGATTGGCAGCTTGTATTGGGTCTGGTATTTCAACAAGATTCAGAATTTCATAAATATGGACAAATATATAACTCAAATCGGTAGGCAAATAATTTCCACTACGTGCCTGGGTGCGCCAGTAGAAGTACCAACGTTTTTGCGATGCATTCATATCGCGGTAGGTTGGCCAATAGTGCATAAATGGAATATGGCTGGCAGAATCCCCTTCTATATTTCTAAACTTCTGGGCTTCCTTTAGAAAAATCGTTTGATTGCTTTCGTAAGAGATCGAAACATTGAAAGATGGCTTATTGGAGTTGTTTGATCTGGCTGGAGAAACCTCATCAAATCTACCCTCTTTGGATTGTCCTTGTGACTGAACATTGTTCTGGACTATACTGCGTTTAGATGGCGGAGTATGAACTTTTGTCTGTCCCCTCAATGCTTTTATCAAATTCTCCAACAATCTGAAAGGCCACAAGAATACCGAAACCAGACAACAGCTTTGATTGGTGCTTCTTGAACGTTTAGGCATAAAAAGCTTCCATGAAGATTATTACGATACTTAAAACGCTTTCCCGAAGTAAATTATTTATTCAATCCTAATAGTTTAAATCAGTTTACACTGACAATATTTAAGCTTTCGGAATCATCCAAAAAGCATATGCGAGATTTTGGGATTTGGCCAAGTAATGTTTCCACTGCATTCTCATATCTATACATTTGTTGTTTATACTGTTCTGTCAACTTATTAAGTACAATATTGCTGAGAATCGTATCGGTCTTGAAATCTATCACCTGCCATCCATCGGATGTGCAATAGAGCAAATCGATATATCCTGTTTCTGTGCGCTCTCCTACCATGCGCGAATATGGTACCTCATGGTATCGCTTCTCGGCAGAATTAATCTCATCCCACAATGGGTGCGCTCGCAAGCGCATCAGCAGTTCCACTGTCCGCCGAATAGCCTCAACCCGTTGTTCAGGATTTGCCAAGCCGGCATTCAGCACCTCGGTTTCCAATAACTTGATCAGCCTTGCATCCTCTGGGAATAACCATAGTTCAATCGCTTTGTGGACCATCTGCCCTACAACGCCTGGCGGGATATGTGCGCTGTTCCCTGTAGCCCGCCAGGGATGGGTCTCCTCATGCTCATCATGTAATTCAGACACGGTCAGCGGTTCGCCAATCGGCTGGAACAAGGGATGCACATCAGATCCCTCATCTACACCGTTCAAGGCCTCTGGAAAATCTACTGCATATTCTTCATCCTTAAGATAAACAATTGCACGCACCGGATGACCAGAGGAGGTCTGCGATGTCACAGGTATTCCCGCCTGAGCCACCAAATCGTTTATAGTTACCTGAGCCCCAGCGGCAATTTCCCCCATCCATTCCGGAGACTTCCATTCCCCTTTTGATGTCGGAGTAGTGTGCCCGCTGATGATGAGTTTTTCTTTTGCGCGCGTTAGGGCCACATACAAAATTCGCAGCGACTCAGCCTCATTCTGCAAACCATCCTGCCATTTTGCCAGACGATAAAGCATTGGTGGCGGGTCCAATTTCAACGCCAGCCCGATTTCTGGGAGTAGGTAGGCCTGGTCGCTCAACGCTCGCCTTTCCTTACCGGCATCCGCCAGGACCACCACCGGGAACTCTAGCCCCTTAGACTTATGTATAGTCATCAAACGCACCGATCCTTGTGCGTCCGCGGGCGCTTCCCCCTCTCTCGCTCCAGCCTCAGACAACGTGACAAGGTAATCCAAGAAATCCCGAACATTCACCTGGCCGCTTGCTTGTGCGTCTGAGAGTAGTTTATCCAGGTTGCGCCACAGCCGACCTCCTACACTGCTTTCGCCTTCAGCAGCCAAAATAGCGCGGTAATCGGTTGCATCCACCAACTGTTTGAGCAGTTCTGCTACCGGGATACGATCAACCTGTGGCAGCAAACGAATTAAGATTTCAATTGCGCGTTTGGCGCGGCTCTGATCAGTTTCATCTAGCAAGGTGACATTACTCTGCAAAGATTGCCAATATGGAACTGTCAAGTTTCCTTGTTTACGAAGCAAATACAGAGCGGCATCTGTCAGCCCAAAGGCTGGCGAGCGTAGCAGCCCAGCCATTGCCAGATCATCCGTTGGGTCTGCCAGGGCGCGCAGCAAGTTAAGCACATCGCGGATTTCCGGACGATCATAGAAACCACGTCCGGCTACGGTTACAAAGGGAATCCCCAAATCCTCAAATGCATTTTCGTAAAACGAAAATCCTGTGGAGGCGCGAAACAGCAGAACGACATCATCCCAAGTGCGAATTTGTTTCTCATCTTTCAGTTCTAACAGCCGCCTAGCCAAGGCATTTGCCATCACTGGACGCGCACTGGGAGCATCTTCACCCGCGCCAAAAACGAGTTCAATATGTGGTGTATAGATATACTCTGGCGGTGCTTTTCGGTGCGCGTCTAACTGGGAAAAAGGAACGTAGTATGGTCGGGATTGGTCTTCAGTTGTCCCCATGATCCCGGCTAGCAGATCTCCGGTGGTTTTCAGGAGCGGTTCATGCGCTCGGTAGGTTTGATCCAGATCAACCACCAGCCCGCCGGAATTTTTCGCCTTTTGTTGGATGGCACGAAAAACGGTCACATCTGCCCGCCGGAAGCGGTAAATGGACTGGCGGGCATCACCAACCACAAACAGGCGGCCGGTATCACCCGCCAACGCCTCAACGATCCTGCGCTGACGAGCGTTGGTATCCTGAAATTCGTCCACCAGCAGTGCATCCAGTTCGCCTTGCCATCTGGAACGGATATCATCTCTTAAAAGCAGCCCTTCTGCACCGGCTTCCAGGTCGTCGAAGTCGAGCGCCTGGCGCTGGACAAGGGCTTCTCTGTAATTGTGGGAAAGCTGTTCAAAGGCTTGCGCCAAAAGCGGCATCAGCGCAGCGAAACGCGTTTCAGATTCGCGGTCTGGTTCGCTATTCGAAGTACTACCACCCACAAATGGATCAAGAAAATCATCAAAGGCTTTTTGAATAACACCGAGAATCTCTCTTGTGTGACTGTCCTTTTTCCCGACGTTTAAGCGCATCTTTTCCCGGCGCGCCTGATAAAGTGCTTCCGCACAACCCAGCACATCCCCTCGGACCAGAGCATCTTCTGCGCTTCCCCATAGAGAAAGCAAATCGGCCGCCATCTCATAGAGTTTGTCAGCTTCAAGGGCTGCGCGGGGCATCCCGCGTAATTCCAAAATCGCATCCGCAAGGTCAGGGCGGCGTAATGCACTTTCAAGGTATTGCCGAACGATCGCAACGGCATCCAGCTTTTCAGCAAAATTTTCAAAGGTTTCAAGCCGGTGTTCAATCAGGAAATGCAGCAAATTGCTCAGTTCTCTGGTGGTCAGTGTGTTGAAAAGGGGTGTAAATGCGGGATTTTCCACGAACCCGCTAAGGGTATCATCTACCACCTGCGCTCGTAATGCAGATGTGAGACCTTCATCCAGAACATCAAAGCGTGGGTCGATGCCAGCTTCGGCAGGATGGGCCTGCAGGATTTCAGCGCAAAAACTGTGAATGGTACCGATCCGGGCTGAGTCCATTCGGGCACTGAGCGCAAGCCATCTTTGCTGTTCATCCCCTGGCTGTGCCTCCTGGATCAATCTCGTCAGGGCATCTCGCACACGCGAACGCATTTCACGCGCAGCCTTATCAGTAAAGGTGATGGCCACCACCCGGCGTGGTTCAAACCCTTCCGCTAATAAGGATGCATATCGGGCAACCAGCGTGCGTGTCTTGCCACTACCAGCCCCAGCGGTCACAACCACATCCCGGCCACGTTCCAGCGCAGCCTGCTTTTGAATCTCTGTAAGCCCAAAACTGGAAGCTACCCGTTGCGCCAATGGTATGCTCATTTTTCACCTCCCCAACCTGGCTGGTAGCGCCAGCACCATTGTGCGGCAGGGCAATATACCGGGCAGCCTCCTTTGGGCGGAATCGGCGGAAATTCTGCAGCCCGAATACCTGCAAGAATCCTCGTCAGGTGCGCCACAAGCACCCGGATGGCCTCATCAACCCCCTGTCCATTTTCTGTTTTGAAGCGGGATAATTTCAATGTGCCCGGTTTCGCGGCCTGGATCATCCAATAAAAACCTTCCACCACATTTCCTAAGTGTAAGGTGTCTTGAGCAGCCATGGCATACAGGGGCAATTGCAAACGTGCGCCGCTCTTCAGATCCTTAGGGTCCAGATGGCTGCTGCCGGTCTTGTAGTCTACGACACGTACATCGCCATTCTCGTTACGATCCAACCGGTCAATCACACCACGCAACCGCATTTTTTCTGTCCCCAGGTCAACTTCAAGGGGCGGTATGGCATCTATTCCAAATTTCTGCTCAAATGCCAGTGGCACCCAGCCTACGCTTTCACTTGCTAAAGCATCGATCGTTACCTGAAGCATCGATAACAACTGGGCTTGTTCGAATTCCCAAAGGGAAGACGGCCTGAAACCGTACTCTTTTGGTGCATCTGCAAACACCCTCCCAGCAATATCTGGAAGAGCAGCATGCAGGGATGGAACATCTTCAGGATTGGCCGCAGTGCGATAAGTCTCTTCGAGGATCTTGTGAAGCAATGTGCCCAGTTGGCTGACATCCAACCCCAATTCTGGGATTGTCCTTGTTTCTAGGCCAAGTGCCACCTTGACAAAAAACTGGTGGGGGCAATTTCCATATGCCTCAAGGCGCGAGGCGCTCCATACGGATCCTGGCGCGTATCGCTCAATCATTTTTGGGGAGATACCTGAGGCAAAGCCTTCATGCCCACCTTCAGGCAGTTTGGCACGGCGCGCGAGCAAGACATTCCGCGCATCGCGCAAAGCCTCCCAGCGTGGTTCCAGTTCTCGAAAACGCCCAGGCAGCTTTTTATGCCGGGCAGCCCAGAAGAGGAGTTCCTGACTGGATGCGGCATCATTCAAAGACAGCATATCATCAGGCCGGACCACTTTTAGGGCGGTTTTATCAAAGCGTTTTTGCGTATCCTTCCAAAATGGAGAGGCTTCCCAATCTTCGCCATCTTCGGATAAATACGGGCGGGTAATCAACAAATATTGGTCTGTCCGCGTCACTGCCTGGTAAAAAAGCCCCGCCTGTTCCCGGTTCAAGCGCTGTTCCAACCCAAGTGCCTGGCGCAGTTGTTCGTCCAGAAATGGATCCG
>Ga0116112_1001660_pt1 | contig 14535 bp, 8 predicted proteins | sample June2015DPH_8_15_FD_89721 | JGI IMG/M metagenome (GOLD analysis project Ga0116112, IMG submission 89721) | Peatland microbial communities from SPRUCE experiment site at the Marcell Experimental Forest, Minnesota, USA - June2015DPH_8_150 | ecosystem: Environmental > Terrestrial > Soil > Wetlands >... | reverse complement strand
TGACATCGAGCGCGCGGTATACCACGCCCATGCCCCCGGCTCCGGCCAGGCCGAGGATTTTGTAGTTGCCGACGAGATCTCCCGCGGACAAAGTAGCGGTTGAATCAGACACCCAGCGTCCCCCAATGGCGATCAACGCCAACCCCAATGCCCGCAGCGATTGCCGGTACCAGGATGGGATGAATCTGGTTCCGAGCCACGATCATATGCGCTACCGCATTTTTTTCCACCAAGAAAATAGCCAGAACTGCACGCGATGCCAAATGCCGGCCTCCTCACTTTGCCGGGGCAGAACTCGGCGGAGCGTCCGTCGTTGCCGTCGCCGGCTTCGGTTTCGTGACTTTCTTTTTCGCCGGCTTCTTCGGAGGTTCGGTATCATCCACAATAATCTTCTTTAGTGGCGGAGGCGGCGCGGGCGCCGCAGTCAGCGTCTTGACCTGCGCGCGCAAATTCGTCATCTCAGCTTCCTTGCTCGCCGCCAGTTTTTGCATGCGCTCGCCAAACGCACGACGCGCGCTCTCGAGTCCGTTCATGTCGTTGGCCAGGCTCTGAAACTCATCTTTCGATCCGAACGCTCCCGCCGATTCCACCACCGAACCAAAGACGTCATATAGCGCATCGAGGTTGCGATAGAGTTTGAAACTCACTCCCAGATCTTCCGGCGCATTGTTCAGTTGCGTGATGGTTTCCGGCAGCGCCGACTGCAAGTTGCGCTGGATGGATTCCACGTTCGCCAAAGTCTGTCGCTTGGTCGCGCCGTCGGTCTTCCATTTCTCGATGCGCGTGTTCCCGAGATCGGATTGCATGCTCTGCGCCGTCTGTTGCAATTGCGCCAGGATGCCCTTCAATTCGCTTACCGATGCATAAGCGACCGGAGGCTGCGCTCCAGATGGCACGGCAGCCGCGTCTTGCGCGGGTGCCGTAGCCGGCGCAAACGCCGCCGCAAGCACAGCGATGAGGCAGGGAAGTGACCGAACAAAGATGTTCCGCGAGTTCAACATGGGGCTCCGATTATGTCTTTGCTTCTTACCAACCCTATCCTAGTTGAGGTGGACTGCCCAAGTCGAGTTTGACGCGGAGACGAAGCTAAGCGAAAATTGAAACACGGCAATTGCCAAGTGGGCCTGTGGCGCAGCTGGGAGCGCGCTTCCATGGCATGGAAGAGGTCGTCGGTTCGATCCCGACCAGGTCCACCAAATCTCCCAACAACTTAGGTTCGGCGAACACTTGCAGCAACGTGGTTTGTGTTCCAGTGCTGACCGCAAGGCTTCCATCGCTCTGAATCCTGCTATTCCGGTTCAACGGCTTCTTGCCCGGTGGGCAGCAGCCCACGCAGCGAATCAGAAAATCCCAGCTTCGTTCCTTGCGGATTCCCGTTAGTCACTTCCCAGCGCGACCGAAACATTAGACGCTGAATGGTGTTCAATCTAGTTGTACAGGTTTTTCCATGGAGGCTAGTCGATTATGAACCGCCAAAAGGCTTGGCTATGGCCGTTCTGCGCAGTTCTTGTTCTTTGCTCGTTTCTTTTGCCGGCCCGGAGCTGGGCCGATGACGACGATCCCCCGGCGCGCGTTGCCCGGATGAATTACACGCAAGGGTCGGTTTCTTTTCAGCCCGGCGGCGAGGGCGACTGGGTCGATGCCGTCCCCAATCGTCCGCTGACCACGGGCGATAATTTGTGGACCGATAAGGACGCGCGCGCGGAATTGCATGTGGGCTCGACCGCGATCCGCCTCGGCAGCGAAACCAGTCTGACGTTCCTTGAACTTGACGACCGCGTCCTGCAACTGCGGCTGGCGCAGGGCTCGGCGCTGGTGCGCGTGCATCACCTCGACGACGATGACACCGTCGAGGTCGACACTCCCAATCTTGCTTTCATCGTGCAGCGCACCGGCGAATATCGCGTGGATGTTAATCCCGACGGCAAGACCACAATCGTGGACGTGTACGGAGGCCGTGGCGAGGCCATCGGCGGCGGCAACAACTACACCATCATCGCCAATCAAGAGGCGAGTTTCACTGGAGACGAGGATCAGCAACTCACTTACGACATCGATACGCTTCCCTCGCCCGACGACTTCACCCGCTGGGCCTTCGATTGCGATCGTCGTGAAGATCAGTCGCAATCGGCGAACTACGTATCGCCGGAGATGACCGGCTACGAGGATCTGGATGATAACGGAGACTGGTCGTACGACGGAAACTACGGTCCGGTGTGGATGCCGATCAGTATCCCGGTGGGCTGGGCGCCGTATCGCTTCGGTCATTGGGTGTGGGTCGCTCCCTGGGGATGGACCTGGGTCGATGACGCACGCTGGGGATTCGCTCCCTTTCACTACGGCCGCTGGTTTCTCATTCGCGGACGCTGGGCTTGGGTGCCCGGGCCGGCCGCGGTGCGGCCGGTGTACGCTCCCGCGCTGGTAGCTTTTGTCGGAGGCCCGGGAGGGTTCCATTTCTCGGCGTTCGGCGGAGGCGCCGGCGTGGCGTGGTTCCCGCTCGGGCCCGGGGAGGTGTTTGTCCCCGCATATCACGTGAGCCGGGTTTACGTGAAGCAGGTCAATGTTACTAACACGGTGGTAAATGTCACTAAGGTGGCGAGCGTCTATAACACTTACACGGCCACTAAGATCAACAACACAGTTGCGAATCGCATCGCCTACGTCAACCAGACGGCCGCTACGACTGCCGTTTCGCGCGATACTTTCGTGAATGCGCGTCCGGTCGCCCGCAACGTTGTGGCGGTGCAGCCGCGTGAAATCGCACAGGCGCCGGTCAGCCACATGAGCGGCGTCGAGCCCGTGCGCGGCAGCGTGATGGGAGCCGGCCGGCCGGCCACGGTTGCGCCTCCCCGGGCTGTCGTCAACCGTCAAGTCGTAGCGCAGCACGCGCCCTCGCAGCCGCCCGTGCCCTTCGCGCAGCGGCAGGATAAGCTCCTCGTGCGTCCGGTAGCGCCGGGGAAACAGCCGGTCACCGCCTGGCCAGAGCCGGAATGGCAAGCGCCTCGGCCCGGTTCGCAGGCGCAGCCTGAAACCTCGCAGCCGACGCGCGCTTCCGAGCCTAACAACCAGGAAGCGCGTCCGCAACCGAGTTCGCAACCAGGATGGTCGCATCCGCAAGCCCGGCCCGCGCCTACGGTGCAGCCCAAGAGCGAGACCCAGGCGCGCGACGAAGAGACGAAGTATCGCAACTGGCAGGCAAAGCCCCAACCGGCAAAGGACCAGCCAGAGAAATCGCAGCAGGAGAAGCCAGCCCCACACAAATGAAGGCAAGCAGCGATAGGGAAGGCTCTGCGGACTTGGCGGAATCGATCGACGGCTTAAGAAATGGCGTTTCGATTCCGCCCGGTCCAGTTCTTCTTGGAGCCTGTGTAACCGCAATGCGCGAACGCCTCTTCCATTTCGTTGCACTCATTGCGCTGCTGCTGTTTTCGCGAGCCGCGAACTTATCGGCCGCAACTGCCGCGCAGCAGACTGCCGGAAATTGGACTGTCGGCAACCAGCCTGCTCGCCTGGTCAACGGATCGCCGGTGCTCTTCCGCGTCACTACGCCGAAGCCGGTGCGCGCGCTTTCGGGGAACTGGCTAGGCCACGAGATCGCATTCAGCTTCGACGTGAGCCACAGATCATGGTTCGCGCTCGCCGGAGTCAGTCTGGAAACCAAGCCGGGAACTTATCCCATTCAGCTTCACGCCGAAACCGCCTCTGGGCAATCCGCTGGGCAAGCGATCTCATTCGAAAAGAAAATCCGCGTGGAACGCCAACGTTATCCCCGCGTGCTGCTGAAGGTTCCCGCGCGCTATACCGCGCCCAGCCCCGAAGAACAGCGCCAGATCGAGCAGGACAAGGAAACAAAAGCCGAGGTTTTTAAGACTGTCAGCGCCGGCCGCGAATGGAAAGGATCGTTTGCGCCTCCGGTGAATGCCGCGATCTCCGATGTGTTCGGAGTCGAGCGCGTCTTTAACGGTTCCGTCGAGAGCACGCACCAGGGGCTCGATTTCCGGGTGCCCAGTGGAACCTCGGTCGCAGCCGTCAATAGCGGGCGCGTCATCCTGGCGCGGGCTCTGTTCTTTGAAGGGAATTGCGTGGTGATCGATCATGGGCAAGGACTGCTGACGCTCTATCTGCATTTGTCGAAATTTTCCGTCAAAGAAGGCGACGAGGTGAGTAAAGGCCAGGAGATCGGACTGAGCGGAGGCACCGGACGCGCCACAGGCCCTCATCTGCATCTGGCGGTGCGCTGGCAAGGAGTGTATTTGAATCCGCAGGTGCTGCTAGAATTGCAGTTGCCGTGATCGGGCCAACCCTCGCTCAGGATGACAATGAGCTTGTGGATCCGGCCTACTTCGCTTTCTTCGCTACCGCAAAACCTCCCACGCGGAGCGCGCATTGTGGTTGAACATCGAGCCACGCATTGACAGCGTGATTCACGATCCAGGTTATCGAGACTCCGGTCTCGGCGGAGAACTTCCGGAGTCGCCTGATGGTCTTCGCATCGACCTGGACCGGCTGTCGGATCGCGGCTTTGACTCGTTTCCTAATCTCCGCCTCGAACTCCTCTGCTTCCGTCCTGGTAGTGTTGGTTGGCATTGTACGCACCTCCTCACACAAGCATACAGTAACATACACCAATGTCAAGGTCAAATACAGGGCTGCATTCCGCGCGTGCGCCAGAAGCTAGTAGCCAGAGGCGAGGAGCGCATCTTCCGCGTCCCACACGCCGTCGCGAAACGTAACGCTTCTTCCTGAGATTGCGGGAATGCGCTCGCCGGGAACGATGATTCCCACCAGGTTCAGCGGATCCGCGGCTGCGACGACGACGCGCTCGCCATTTGCATTCTGCGGCAGATTGCGGTGGGCGCGCAGGGATTCTACTGCCACCGGAAGCGCGAACTGCTCTCCCAGAAATCCATCGACGAATCGGCCGCCGCGCACTTCGCCGCGGTCTTCGAGGCGGCGGTAGCCGATCTGCAATTCACGCCAGCGGGGCAGAATCGTTTCGCGCGCCAGCAGGTCGCGGAAGACCACACCATAGCGACGCAACAACATCCAACAGCAGGACTCGACACTGCGGTCGCGATCGGCGCTCTCCGTGTGCAAGAGCGACCAACGTCCCGGCGCATGACGCGGCCGGCGGGCTTTGCCGCTGCCGCTGCCAGCCGCACTTTTCGGCGTCACCAGCGCGCGCAGGTTTTCGAATCCGTCGGCGGTCACGAGGCCGGCTGCGACCAGTTCCCATAGGCCAGTCTCGATTTCGGCCTTGAGGCGGCCCGTCGCTCGCACCATGTCGGGGAAAAACAGCGCGCCTCGCTGCTTCAAAAGTTCGAGTACCGCCTGCGCTACGGGACTTAAGAATGAATTAGCAGAATCCTCCGCTCCGGGATGATGCGGGCGCAGCCAGTCGGCATCTTCGCGGACGAAGAATGCAATCGGCGCGACTCGCGTCGGAATCACTCGCCGGCGATTCTCGTGTCCGCTCTCATCGGTTCCCGCTGCTTCAAGGGTCGCGGGATGCGGTGACAAGCGGCCCCATCCGACCGCGCCTGTCAGGCACAGCTGATCGATGTGCGCGGGATCGTAGTCCGAGATTCGGCGCGCGAGCACAAACCGTTCCCACGCGCTCGCCGGAATCTCAAACCCCTGCAACTGGCGGATCACTTCGAGCGTCCCGTGCTCGCCGCGTACCTGCGTGCCCGGAGCCAGGTGCTGCCAGCGCAAAAGCCAGTTCATGAACTGCGCGGCTGTGACCGGCTCGATTTGTTTGCGCAACGTTGCGACCGTCAGGCGATGAATGCGCGCCAGCAGACGGCGCTCGCACCACTCGGTTTCGGCCTCGCGCGCAGTGGACAGTGCGGGGTGCGAATCGGCGGGACGGAACTGGCCGCGCAGAATGGCTCCGCTGGCTTCCATGCGGAGTAGAGCTTGCTCGATCTCGGAAGCCGCCAGTCCCAATATCTCGCCAATTTCCGATGCTGTGGTTGGGCCGAGATGCGACACCCATCCCTGGACCGCAGTCAGCACCGCGTCATCAAAGTTCATCGTAGAGATGCGGCTTGCTGCGTCTGCTTGTGTGGTGACGGGGCTCCGCCCCGCCGGGACGGGGCACAGCCCCGTGACCACACGAGATGGGGCAAGCCCCGTCTCTACGGGATGGATTGCCTGGAACCATGCGAGGCGCTCGCTCGCCACCCAAAATTGCCTGCCCGCGGTTTCCGCCAGCAGCGCGCGATTCTCACTCTGCAATCTGCTAAAAAAGTTATTCCAGTTGGCTGTCGATGGCTGTTGCTGAGAACTGACAACTGAGAACTGAGAACTGCGCTCCGGCATCATTACCAGCGTATGCAGCGCATCGTGCAGTTCATCGGCATCGCGCACGTCTGGCCACGCTTCCTGCTGCACTTGCGCGATGGCTGCGGGATCGAGCGCTCCGACTTCTTCGAGGACCGACGCGGGCAACACTCGCCGCATTTCGACGGCTCGCGCTCGGCGTTCTTCAAGCGGCGCATCGTCTAGATATGCGTTCGGATTCGCATTTAGAATTTCGTGCGAGAACTGCGATGGCATCGGAGTGTCGACCGCGAGGCAGCGAATCCGTCCCTGCTCGATTCCGCGCAGCACAGCGGCGAGGCCTTCGATATCCAGCGCCTCGGTCAGCACGTCTTTCATGACTTCGGCGACCAGTGGATGGCCGGGTATCTTGATGTCGCCTTCGATATTTTCGAAGCACGCCGCTGCATCGGGAAACACCGAGGCCAGCAGATCGTCGGAGCGCATGCGCTGAATCTGCGGCGGAACTTTCTTGCCGCCCTGAAAACGCAAGAGAGCCAAGGCGCGCGTGGCATCCCAGCGCCAGCGGGTCTTAAAAATCGGAGAAGCTAGCGCCGCCTGTTCGAGGATCGGCGGCATGGTTTCGGAATTCAGGAAGTGAAAAACATCGGCCAGAGGAAAGCTGTGCTGCTCGGCGAGGGCGATGTTCAAGCCATTGTCGGTGGCCGCCGCTTGCAGCTCAAAATTGAAGCCGCGGCAGAAGCGCTTGCGCAGCGCCAGTCCCCAGGCTTTGTTGATGCGGCCGCCAAAGGGCGCGTGGATGATTAGCTGCATCCCGCCGCCCTCGTCGAAGAATCTCTCGGCGATGATCGTCGCCTGCGTCGGCACATCGCCCAGCACCGCGCGGCCCTCGATCACGTACTGGATCAACTGTTCCGCGCCTGCCTGATCGAGTCTGCACTCTTCGCCCAGCCAACTCACCGTGTCCGCGACTACCGGCAAACTCCGCCATCCTTCTACAGGAACCACGCCGGGCAAGCGGTCGCTGATCTCCCGCCGCAATTCGCCGAGCTGGGCTGAAAGCTCCGAAGTCCGCGCCAGCCCCTCGCCGAGCCAGAAGGGAATGCCGGGCGCTGCGCCATGCGCGTCTTCCACCAGCAAACGGCCAGTCCGGTACTCGATGTGACGGATGCGCCACGACGTGTTTCCCAGCAGCATGACTTCCCCAGCCATGCTTTCAGTGGCGAAATCTTCATCCACCGTGCCCACGACAACGCCTTCCGGTTCCGCCACCACCGTGAACAGCGCGTTGTCGGGAATCGCGCCGCCGCCGGTGATCGCGGCCAGGCGCGCGCCGCGCCGCGCCCGCAGCTTGCGATTGATGCGGTCGTGATGCAGGTAAGCGCCATAGCGGCCTCGTTGCGTGGCGATTCCTTCGGAAAGCATGGCGACGACGGCATCGAACGCTTGGCGCGAGAGATTGCGATAGGGATAGGCGCGCTTCACGAGCGCAAATAACTCATCCTCGTCCCATCCGTCGTTGGATTGATCACCCGATTTGTTAGCCGTGGCGGCGCTGCCCGAAGCCGCGCAGCAAGCTACAATCTGTTGCGCCAGCACATCGAGCGAAGCTTCGGGAAAAATCAGGCGGTCGAGTTCTCCGTGACGAATCGCGCGCACCAGCACGGCGCACTCGGCGAGGTCGTCGCGCGTGGTGACAAAAAATCTTCCCTTGGGAACCGCGCCGCGCCAGTGCCCCGACCGCCCCACGCGCTGCAAAGCAACCGCAATCGAACGCGGCGAGCTGATCTGGCACACCAAGTCGACCGTTCCAATGTCAATGCCAAGTTCGAGCGATGCGGTCGCCACCAGAACTCTTATCTGGCCTTCTTTCAGCTTCCGCTCCGCCTCCAGACGCAGCTTGCGCGACAGGCTTCCGTGATGTGCGGCGACGTTTTCCTCACCGAGCCGCTCGCCTAGCTGATGGGCAATGCGCTCGGCCAGTCGGCGCGTGTTCACAAAGACCAGCGTCGAGCGGTGCGCATTGACCAGTTGCACGATGCGGTCGTAAATCTCATCCCACATTTCGTTCGACGCGACCGGGCCGAGTTCGGACGACGGGACTTCGACTCCGAGATCGAGCGTGCGCTTGTGTCCAACGTTGACGATCACGGGAGTGGGGCGGGCTTTCTTTCGAGCGAATTGGGGGTCGGAGTTGCCCGCAGGATTTCCTGAAAGAAAATGCGCGACTTCCTCAATCGGCTTCTGCGTCGCGGAAAGCCCAATGCGCACGGGCGGGCGCTCGGTCAGCGCTTCCAGCCGCTCCAGCGAAAGCGCGAGATGCACGCCGCGCTTGTCGTCGGCGACGGCGTGAATTTCGTCCACGATCACGGTCTCGACATCGCGCAGGATGGCGCGGCTTTTCTCCGCCGTCAGCAGGATGTAGAACGACTCGGGCGTGGTGACAAGAATATGCGGCGGACGCTTCAACATGGCGCGCCGGTCTTTCATCAAGGTATCGCCCGTGCGCACGGCAGTGCGGATCTCCGGCATCAGCAGCCCGCGATCACCCGCCATTTGCAGAATTTCTCCCAGCGGGATTTCGAGATTTCTCTGGATGTCGTTGCCGAGGGCCTTGAGCGGGGACACGTAGAGAACTTCGGTGCGGTCGCGCAGTTCGCCCGCGAGGGCCTTGCACACAAGGCGATTGATGCAGGCGAGGAATGCTGCGAGCGTCTTACCCGATCCGGTTGGGGCCGAGATCAGCGTGGTGTGGCCGGCGAAGATGTGGGGCCAGCCCTGCTCCTGTGGCTCGGTCGGCGTGGAGAAGTGCGCGGTGAACCACTCCTGCACCAGCGGATGAGCCCAGGCCAGCGAAGGAGAGACTGCGGACGGCATGAAAGCGATTGTAGCGAGAATCGGCAGTTTCGTAAAATGTTCGCCTGATCTAGTAGAGAGCCGGTTTCCGTCGGGCGTTATACCGTCGAGCGGGCGATTGGCAGGCGAAGGAGAAAAGCCACCTGCGGGGTGGATTTTCTATTGGGCGCTAAAGCAGCCCAAGCGCCGGCAGCGGTTGCCACCGGCGCCAAAGTTCGGACTCATTACTCTGCACTCAGCCTAGGCAGCTTTGCGTGGTCCCGGCCGGTCACTCTTGTTTTTGTCGGAACTCTCTTCACGGTTAAAAGAAAGATTTGGGGCGCCCGTCCGCTCCAAGATTTTCCGTTTTCGCCACCTGTGGATGAGAGGAACCATCGTGCCAATGACGACTACCAGCACGACGAACGGAATCAAGAGCCATGAGGACCAGCTCCTGGCAGGCGCAGTGGGTGTAGTGGCGGCTGCAGCAGGTGTGCTGACAGCCTCCGAGGACGTGCTGGCGGTCGCAGCGGGTGTAGTCGCGACTGCAGTAGGTGTGGTGACAGTCCCCGAGGACGTGCTGGCAGTCACGTCGGGCGTAGTGGTGGCTGCAGCAGGTGTTGCTGACATTCTCCGAGGACGTCGAGCAGGTGTGCTGGCAGTCTCCGCAGGTGGAGTGGCGGCTGCAGCGGGTATGACGACAGTCTCCGCAGGTGGAGTGGCGGCTGCAGGGGGTGTAACGACAGTCTCCGCAGGTGGAGCGGCGGCTGCAGGGGGTGTAACGACAGTCTCCGCAGGTGGAGCGGCGGCTGCAGGGGGTGCGACGGCAGTCTCCGCAGGTGTGGTGACAGTCGCAGCGGGTGCAGCGGCGGTCACAGCGGGTGTGACGGCAGTCTCCGGGAGTGTGCTGATCGTGGCAGCGGGCGCAGTAGCGGGCGCAGCCGGTGTGGTGGCGGTTTCCGAAGGCGTGCTGGCAGTCGCAGTGGTTGCAGCGGCGGCCGCAGCGCAGTGTTCGGAGATCAGGTTCAGTTCGGTGACGGCAAAGCTGTTATCGGCAGCGGCGGGATCCACTCCACTGGCTCTGTGCCCGATAAGGGTTACATCATGGCCCAGATGTGGTTTGAGATCGACACTGCTGGTAGTGATCTTGAAAATGCGGCCAGTGTTGTCTTGCACAACTGTGTAGTTACCATCAGAGCCACCCAGGCAACCCTTAATGTTGGTCTGGTCTGTATTGATGCTCGTCGCGGGAGTCTGTGCAAACCCCAGCGCGACCAGCAGGGCCGGTACAACGATCAACAGGAATGCTCTCTTCATGGAATCCTCCGAAGATTCTCGCCTTGCGGCGGTCTAGAATTTCGCTTGGGATTTGATTCTGCTTCCGATTCCGATGTCGAACCCTCGCGGCTTTCGGGCTCCGGCCTAAGAACTTGGAGCATCCAGGGGAAACGGGATAATCTTATTCGGTAAGAATCTGGCCGTCTGTTCCAAACCGCTCACATTTGAGAAGAGGCGAACAAAACATCGATCGGAATCTTCCCGATTAGTCTGAGACCAGCGGAGCGGTTAATTGGCTAGCGCGCCTCCATTCCGATGAATGACACTGCCAGTGGAGGTATTGAGGAGAATGAGCCGTCTTGAACAGTTGAACCATGGCTGCTAGCCCTACCACGACCACGATGAAGGGGCAGCGATGGCAGAAGCCGCAGAACAGATGCTTTGATACGAAACCCGAGTTTTCCCGCAGCCTGCTAGAATCTCGGCGATGCCTAAACCATCCGCTACCGCTCGCGCCCGCAAAATTAAACTCATTCTTTTCGACGTCGACGGCGTTCTTACCGACGGCAAAATCTGGATTTTCCCTGCGCCTGGCCCGCAATCTGGAGTCCAGCAAAGTGTCCTCGAAAAGTCCGCGCAGTATGGCGGACAGGGCGGCTTCGGGTTCCAGAGCGCCAGCCTGATCGAAGCCAAAGGCTTCCACGCGCACGACGGCACCGCCATTTCGCTGGCGCGCCTGGCGGGAATCAAGACCGGGATTATCACCAAGCGCATCTCGGAAACGGTTGCCCTGCGGGCGCGTGATCTGAAGATTGACCACGTGTACCAGGGCATTCAGGACAAGGCGTCGGTGTTGGCGCAGATTCTTGATAAAGACGGGATCACCGCCGCCGAGGCCGCTTTCGTTGGCGATGATGTGATCGATCTGCCGGCGATGCGCCAATGCGGGCTGGCGGTCGCGGTGAAGAACGCGCGGCCCGAGGTGAAAGCCGAAGCCCACTGGGCTACGGCGCACGCCGGAGGAGACGGCGCCGCGCGCGACGCGGTTGAGTACATCCTGAAAGCGCAGGGCAAATGGAAAAAGGCAGTCGAGGAATATATTTCGGAGAGAAGCTGAGGGCTTTTAGCTGTCGGCTCTCAGTTCTCAGTTGAAATTCACCCACCGGTTGCTTGCTTGGGGCGTGCTCGGGTTCGGCAGCCGGTGGGCGTTTGTTCTCCCTACTCACCCTGTTGTTTTCAGGAGCATTGAGTTTGCAAACCCCGCTTCACCGCGAAAGTTTCGCGGGTTTCTCCAATTTTCTCCCGTTTCTTCTAACTCATTTACTGCCAGCAAGTTATCCGGCATCTAGAGCGGATTCAGCGTTGCTGTATCCCGCTCGTGTGGGGACGGGCGCCCTCGCCCGTCCATGCCGAGCGCAACTCGGCAGTTGCCGGCGGCTACAGCAACTATGGATTTGCTCTAATCGGGGATGGCCGGCGTCTTCGAGGCCATCAGTTCCACAAAGCGAGGGTCTTTGCGCAGGGTGCTGAACTCGCTGTCTTTATATACGTTCTTGATGTCCTTGTAACCCTCTTCCATCGCCTTCTTCAGATAGTGCAACGAACGCTCTGGCGAGCCAGACTTAGCGTACAGCTTGGCGAGAACGTAATCGTAGTGGGCTTGGTCTTCGGGAGAAGGAAGCTGGGCCAGAATTCCGGCGCGCGAGCTTCGCTCGAAGATGTCGGGATCAAGCTCCAGCGCCTTGGAATAATTCTGGATGGCTTTGTCGAACTGTTTTTTCCCAAAATATGCCGCGCCCAAGTTGTTGTAATAGGACGCCGCGTCATTCTGCAACGAGATCGCTTTCTCGTAATACCGGATCGCTGCGGTGTAGTTATGCACCTCGTAATAAACGACGCCGAGATTGTTGTAAGCGACGTCGTCTTTACGATCGGCGCGGATGGCGCGCTCGAAATTCTTCCTGGCTTCTCTGTAGCGCTGCATCAGAAGCTGGCAAATCCCGATTTTCTTGAACACGGACACATTGCCGGGCGCGGCTTTCAGAGCGGCCTGGTAGTAGTCGATGGCGTCGAGATAGTTCTTCTTCTCGCGCAGTTCGTCGCCACGTTGTTCGAGTTGCTCGGGCGTCGCTCCGGGAGCGGGTGGATCGGCGCGGTGCAGCGGTGGAGGGCCGACTTCCAACTGTTCGGAATTCTGAGCCTGCAATGGGAGAACGAGAAGCGCAGCGAAGAGAAGTGACACAGAGCTGACGCGGATCCAGAAAAGCATATCCACCCCCGGGCCGAACGTTACAAACCTTCAGAGTCCCATAGTTTTCAGCGTATGGCGTTACGTCCCTTGCAAGTTTGAGACCACGGAACCGGGCTTCTATAGTACGGCCTATATTAAGGCGCTCTGTATTACGACGCTACTATTGCGGCGGCGTGCCGCTGTCACTGCTCTTAGACGGCGCAGGCTCGTTTTTGTCATTCTTTTGGGAGCTGCTGTCTCCCTTGAACACGCCAATGATCTTGCCGAAGAAACTTTTCTTTTTCTTGGCCTCTTCCTCTGCTTGGACACCGGTCGGGGGCTGCTGGTTCCCGTCGGCGCTGGCCGGAGGCAGCGCTTTCTCGGAATTTCCGCCGAACATGCGGGAAAAGAACCCTTGCACACCGCCGCTCTGGTCGCAGGTATCGCGAGGCTCGGTGCCGGCCACGAAGGCGATCGTGTAATCGTCGGGACAAGAGGGCGTCGCCAGGCGGTTGGTGATTTTGTCGAGCTGCACATCGATCACGCCTTCCGGCTGGGTGAAGGGCTTCACGTCGGAATACTGGGGCAACGTAACCGCTTTCTTCATGAACTCGGCCCAAATGGGGGCTGCAGTCTGCGCGCCGCTCAGGCGAATGTCGCTGTAATCGTCGTATCCTACCCAGACGATGCAAAGCAAATTGCTGGTGTATCCGGCGAACCATCCGTCGTGCGAACTGCCGGTCTTACCTGCCGCCGGGGCGGCGAACCCGCGGGAGCGCACCCCGTAAGCGGTGCCGAAGTTCATTACTCCTTCCAGCATGTTCGTCATCACGAAGGCAATGCGCGGATCGAGGACTTGCTTCTTCTCGGTCCCAAAGTTGACGATGACGTCGCCCTTGGAGCTGCGCACGGAATTTACGAAAATGGGTGAAAGCCGCACTCCGCCGTTCGCAAAACTGGTATAGGCGGCCGTCATGTCGACGGGCGTGGCGTCGTAGGCGCCGAGTGCCATTGCCGGTGTGGCTTTCACCGATGCGATTCCGGCAGACCGGGCGAGATCCGCCACCTTGTCATAACCCACTTCTTCCGCCAGTTTTACCGTTGCGTTGTTGAGCGAAAGCGCCAGCGCATAGCGGACCGTGACGTCGCCGTGGTACTCCTCCTTGTAGTTGCGCGGCTCATAGATCTGGTCGCCGTAGGAGAACGTCGAAGGCTGATCGGCGACCAGGGAGGTCGGAGTGATTACCGTCGTCGAGCCATCGAGCGCCGTATTCATGGCGGCTGCGTACACAAACGGCTTGAAGATGGAACCCGTGGGGCGCTTGGCGAGCGCGTGGTTGAGTTGGCTCGCTCCGTAGTTTCGTCCGCCGACCAGAGCCTTGATTTCGCCGGTGTGAGGGTCCATGGCGACGAGCGCCACCTGCGCCTGCGGGCCGGGCGCGACGGTGGTTTCAAACTTGTTCTTCCCGACCTTCGTCTTGTGAGTACGCATTTTCGTGACCTGATCGTCCACCAGCTTGATGCCGGTTTCGACGGCTTGCGCGGCCGCCCGCTGCAGTCCGGGATCGAGCGTCGTGTAGATGCGGTACTCCTGTTCGTTGACCTCGCGCTCGTTCAGTTTGCCGACGACGGTGTCGCGAACCATATCCACGAAGTACGGCGCGTCGCTGGCCTCGACGTTCGGCGGGGCCAACTTCAGCGGCGTGGCCTTGGCTTTATCGGCTTGCGCGCGCGTGATGGCGCCGGTTTCGACCATGGACTCGATCACGGTATTGCGGCGATCGAGGGCGCGCTCGGGATGACGATAGGGCGAAAGATAGCTGGGCGCCTGGATCAACCCGGCGAGCAGCGCGGCTTCCGGCAGGGTGATGTCTTTCAGGTCTTTGTTGAAATAGGAGCGCGAGCCT
>Ga0116112_1001649_pt1 | contig 14592 bp, 15 predicted proteins | sample June2015DPH_8_15_FD_89721 | JGI IMG/M metagenome (GOLD analysis project Ga0116112, IMG submission 89721) | Peatland microbial communities from SPRUCE experiment site at the Marcell Experimental Forest, Minnesota, USA - June2015DPH_8_150 | ecosystem: Environmental > Terrestrial > Soil > Wetlands... | reverse complement strand
TAAGCTTGAAGTATTTTGCTTGTATTTTTGCTTTTATCTTGTGTTTAGTAACATTTTAGGCGACTGGTTTGCAGTATGTTTGGGTTTAAAAGTTCTGCCCACGCGACGTTTCTTAAGGGTATGCGGATGGTTCTGCGGTTTCCACATGGAGTGCACGCGATTAAGCTGTTTTTTCCTGAGCCTTTAAGGATTCCAGTTAATTGCACGTTTATTATCACGGCTCCATCCTTTAAGTGCAGGTTAACGTTTTTTCCAATGTATGATTTAGCGCTGTTAGCGCTGAAGTTCTCCATTGTCTTTTCACCACTCGTTTTCTTGGTCAGCTATTTTGTTCCAGCATTGTTGGCAGATGGGTAATTTTTCGCCTTTTATTTGAATGTATAGTTTGATGTTTTCGCTTTTGCAGTCGTCTTTCCAGGGGTTTTTGCAATGCTCCATTTTTCTTACCTCTGAATTACCGTTTTTAGCGTTTAGTGCTTTTAAGGCGGTTGCAGAAACTACTGTTTGGAGCAGGGGAGGGGTGAGTGAAAGTAAAACTGGTTTAGCTGTAGAGTACATGTCTCTTTTAAATAACCCTTTTGCGCTCATTGCAACGACTAGTTTAACTATTCAAATCATTGTTTTATTTTTGCTTCTGTACGGTTACTCGCTGAAGAGGAAGCTGAGGTTTCGGCAGCATGGAATCACCATGTCCGCCGCTGTTGTTTTGCATCTAGTAGTAGTGTTTGCGATTATGATTCCTTCCTTTGTTCTTGCGGTGATTCCAGGATATGTTATTCCGAATTTTTCTGGAATAATATCTGTTGTTAGTTTGGTTCATGCAGTCGCTGGAGCTTTAGCAGGTTCACTTGGTGTCTGGCTGGTTGCTTCTTAGCGCTTTCGCGACTTGAAGGGTTGCTTTAAGAAAAAAAGGTTTATGCTTTGGACAATAACAGTTTGGTTTATATCATTGTCTTTTGGAATCGCGCTGTACATCATCTTTTATTGGGCTATTCTAATCAGTTAAAGGTTTATTATATACGGCGTTATGGTTTCTTTTGTTATTTTTAGCAACCCAACCGACGGTTTATTCAGGAAAGACGCTGGGTCAGTAGGGCTTCCCGGATTAATATAGAGGATTTTTCCTTCCCATTTTATGCTGGAACTATGCGTGTGCCCATAGACAAAAACGTTGAAACCGTCCTGTTTAGCAATTTCAGCCATCTTACCCGAGCCAAAAAGAATGTTTGTGTCATGCTTTACTCCTATTTTCCAATCGAAAATTTTAAGCGAATTAAGTATAGGTAAGGCGTCGCTGACTTCTGGGCCATCCATGTTGCCATGAACCGCTAAAACTGGGGCAATCTGCTCCAGCTCATCGATCACTGTTAATTCCACTAAGTCGCCAGCGTGTATAATGAAATCCACGTGTTCGAAGATTTCAAAGACTTTCTTGGGAATGCATCTTGCTTTTTTAGGGACGTGCGTGTCTGAAATTAAGCCGATGATTTTGGTCGCTTCGAAATTTGCTGCATCCCGACTAACTATTGTTTGTGCGCTGGTCATTTTGCGGTTGACACCAAGATAGGTACATCTTGCTTGTTAGAAAAGGTAATGTTAGTATAAAAAATTTTACATTTGCAAAAATTTAAAGCATAATTTTAGAGTTAAGAACATCACCTTTCGTTCAGCCTAGGCGTGGCAGGCAAGTATAGCCTTGTTTTTAACTCATGAATCTTTTTACGGTTTCATAGAGTATACTTGTTCCGTAAACAAGGTTTTCTATAGTTATTCGCTCGTCGATGCCGTGCATTCGCTTGTTTAATTGGTCGTTTGGCTCGTCTGGGATCATTGGTTGAAAACCATAGCATATGCTGCCGTTTTCTCTAAAGAAGCGCGAATCAGTTCCGCCCGTGGTTAAAGTCGGCGTTACTCCGCAGTCAGGTTCAAACTCTTTCAGAACCTGTGTGATAGCATTGTAAAGTGGTGTTTCTGTAGTTGATTCCGAGCCGTCATGCGCTTGTATAATCTCAAAAGTTAACTTCTCCATGCCCACATCTTTCAGCAGATCTTTGATTAAATCAATCGTTTTGGTCACGCTTTGCCCAGGGAGTATCCTGCAATCAAACACTGCTTCGCAGTCTGAAGGTATGATGTTCTCTTTGACTCCACCTTGGATCATGGTTGGTGCGATTGTCATTTTGGTTCGAGGCCTGATTTCTTCAGCTAAAGCCCTATCTTTTTTCGCCAACTCGTCCAGGATTTGTTCGCTCTGCTTGGGATTGGCAAGTAAACGAGAAAACATCTCGTCAATTTCAGGGTAATGCTTCGCTATTTCAGCAAGGAACTGTTTTAGGGTGGGAACATACATGGTTTCTGGCTGGTAATTTCCAAGGTTGTTGATGACTTTGTTCATGCGCACAATGGCATTGTCAGCCATGTTAGGAGTGGAACCATGACCTGGAACTCCTTTCGCTTTAATTTTGAGCCACAAAATTCCTTTTTCAGCCGTCTGTACGGTAAAGACGTCGCCTTTTTTGGTTGGAGTGGCTAGTCCTCCGCCTTCATTTAGAACGTATGGACACCAAATTTTCTCTCGGTGATGTTGCAGAAGGTAGCCTGCTCCTTCTTCGCCGCCTTTTTCTTCATCCGCCGTTGCAGCTAAAACGACGTCGCCTTTGAGTTTGGCATTGTTTTTCTTTAAAAGTTTCATGACGAGCACTTCGATGGCTGTCATGCTTTTCATATCTATGGCTCCTCTACCATACACGTAGCCATCCTTTATTGTGCCAGCAAACGGGGGTACGGTCCATTCGTTTGGGTTAGCTGCAACCACATCGAGATGTGATAATAAGAGTATGCTGGGTTTTTCACCTGTTCCCTTAAGCCGTGTGATCACGTTGCCTCTTCCGGGCGCTGACTCGATAATTTCAGTTTTGAAGCCCTCTTTGGCTAAGTATTGTGCTATGTAGTTTGCTGCTTTTGTTTCGTTGCCTGGAGGATTGGTTGTGTTTATGCGTATTAAATCACTGAGGAAATTAGTGATTTCTTGCTCTATCTCTTTTAAAATTTGAAGTGGCATTTCCGAGCTCCTTCATGGTGTCTAGTGGCTTTTTTCACTTAAGAGTTGCTGTTACTGCTGCTTGGTAAAAATGGGTGGATTTTTAGTTTATTCAACAATGATGTACGCTTTCTCCAAAATGTAATTTATACATTTTATTGATTTGTTTCTGCATCTTTTTCCTCTCGGACTTCTTTTAGTAATTGTTGTTTTAAAGCGATACTGAGCTGTTGAAGCTGGTATTCTTCGCGTTGCTCGGATCCTATAACGGTGGCATTTGGCTTTGTTAGAGCTTCTCTGGTTAGGATTTCTTCGGGGTTTAAGCCCCATGCGCGTATGATTTCTTTGAGAGCGTCTATTTTGCTGATTCGTGTTTTAGGTTTGATGCTAAGGCCTGAGGTTGCGTATATGCCGCGTAGGTATTCTATGCCTTTCATCTGTATATCGTGGTAGGTGCTTATGGTGTGACCCATCATATACTCGATGTAATCTGTCTGAATGTTTAAGGATGCTAATTGTGTGCGGAAGAATTTGCGAATGCTATGAACGCAAATTTCGTATCGTCTTCCAAGCGGTTCATCAGAAATCAATCCTGCTTTTTGATATAGTCTATGAACTACCGTGTAGACTGCTGTAGTTGTTATTGGAGCTGGCCTTCGAATGCGCATATTTCTTATCAGCGGTGATTCGTCATGAATATTTTCTGGTGGAATATTTTTGGTGCCTTTACGTCTCATTTGTAGGTAAAGCCTAAGATAGTCAACAGCTTCTTGACCAAGAAAAGTATCGTAGTCATGGTATTTTCCCTTAGTAATTTCAGCTTCGACATGTATGTGAAGTGGAATTATGCCGTTTTCTAAGTCACGTTTAATGTGTCGATATTTGAGCTTTGTGAGGGTTCCTTCTCTGAATCCGCCGAAAGCAAACATTGAAACTATTACTCTTTCGCGTAGTGCGGCTATGTCTAGTATTTTTTGTAGTTCTTCAGGTGTTGGAGCGCGGTCACGGTATACTATTCGATTTGGCAGGCTGTACTTTAATTCGAGTCTTATCCCATTGCAGCGGAATAGTGATTTTACACCTTTAATAAATCCAGTTACCCCGCTTGGAGTGATATCTTGTGCTTGGAGTTCTCCTATATAGTCGTCAAGTAACTTGTTGTATTTTGCTATTGCTTTGGGGTTAGGGTCTCCGTCCTGGTCTTTACAATCTTTTATCATCTGATCAGGTTGGTTGTTGAGCCAGTTGCAAAAGCGGTAAACGTCATAGAGGTACTGTAAGAGGGTTCCTTGGCTTCCTGTTCTGTAACGTAGCAGGTATTTGGCGAGTTCCATTGTTGATTGATTATTGAAGGCGAAAGACAGTATTGCGGGCATTTTTGAGCTTAAGCTGTCGATTATGTATTTTTGTAGTTGTTCTTCGGCTGCTGATTGCGGTTCTGGGATTGAAAGCGTAATTTTTTGTTTTGTTCCGAGAGGTATAGAGGTTATGTTCAGCGTTTGCATTGTTGTTCATCCTTCCCTTTTGATTTTGGGCTGAGTTTTTCGCTTCTTTGGCTGAAGCGCATACTCAGCTTTACCTTTGTTTTTTGAGAATTTAAATGCCAGTTTGAAATTTTTTGTAATGGTAGCAAGCGGATTTCCAAGATGCAACTTTTGAGAATGATGATACCGTTGCCTTGACCGCTTGGTAGCTGGGCGTTTGAAACTGTTCTGTCGTGTTCAACGAGCAGTATTTCCTCGTTCTGCTTTGTAAGCCATCCGACCGTTTCACGTTCCACAGCTTCAGCTACGGGATGTTGAATGTTTTTGTAGATTGCATGGTCCTTGTATTTGACATAAATCAATGGGTTTAGGGGGATGGTGCCGGCGGACATTGTACCGTCCGACTTACCTTTATTAGAACCGGCTTTGCCAAATATGCAGTCTGGGGAAATTGCATTCCTTGTAAGCTCAGCCATTCCCTCCCCCTCTCAGCACTCAAGCTTTAGTGTGACGTGTTCTGCCTGGAGCATGATGGCTTTGATTTTCTCCGCGGAAGCAATGGTCTGTTCTTTGCAGGTTGCCTTCTCAATATCAAGGAGCAAATCATTAATTTCGCTAACCTGAGGGTCAGTTAAAACCTTCATGCCTGGTCACTGATTTTATCGATTTCATTTTCTTCAATGTTCTTGGCGTGTGCTTTGCCGTGTAGTTTGCCTTGGCATTTGCATTTGCATTTTTTCTTGTCACTCTTAGCCCTGTAGCAGCTAGAACTGCATATACCCCTCCAAGCATCAGCCTCAGAGGCTTCCTGTTTCCTTTTGTTTTGAAGGGTTAAATCGTGGGATGCAGCTTTGGCCATTGTATTTTGCCTCTTGTTTACTTGAAGAATTCTTCGTCTCGAAGTTTCTGGCTGACTCTGATATAGCGGTGTCTTCTGCAGAAGTCGAGGATTTTGTTTAGCTCTGGATCGTCGCCGGAGGCATACTCTTTTTTGAAGCCCACCTTTCCAGTTTGTACGCGAATTTCAAAGGTTCCATCCAATGCTAGGAGCTGGTAAAAACCTAGCTTTTCCCCAGCATACTCCTCAAGGACATCCCAGTCCTCAATAATGTTTACCAAGTTTGTTTCACCTAAAACTAGGTTACAGCAAGGAGTTAAAGGAATTCTGGCACCTCCAAAGAACAGTGTTCTTTCAGATACCTGCCATAGAACAGTGTTCTTTGACGGGCTTATCAAAGAACAGTATCCAAAAACGGACATATCTACAGAATAGGACGATTGTTTTCCTTTAATGTAGTTTTTAGCCAGTTATTTGTTTCATAGAATCGTGTTTTCGGAAGTTAGTATCAGTTAAAGTAAAGAAATAGCTTATTTTCGTCTTTTTTGGATTATTATAGTCGTTGCGACAACTACTCCTATGACGATTGCAATAACAACTGGATATACGATTTGTGCTTGCAAGGCTAGAAGAGGTTGAAGCGTTGGCGTTGTTGGCTGTGTAGTTGAAGCGGGTGAACTTGAAGAAGGAGAAGTTGAAGGACTCGGAGAAGGACTTTTCGCTGGAGATGTGGATGGAGTCGGGGAAGACGTTAAATTTGGAGCAAATGTGGGAGCAGAAGTTGGAGTGGGTGTGGGGGTTGGAGTTGGTGTGGGCGTAGGCGTAGGCATGGGTGTCGGGGTTGGAGCAGGGAGCTTTTCGTATGATGATACATTAAATCCCCAATTAAGAAATGTTTGTTTGAGAGACATGTTGGAAGCTAATTCAAAGTAAATAGAAAAATACTCTTACTAAGTAGTTACGTTTATATTGCCAGAGCTATTACTATAGGGTAGAGAGTGAGAGAAAATGAATCCTAAAATAGAAAGTTGGTTAAGCGAATTTGATAATGCTAAAACCAAAAGGGAATATGAACGAAATATAACCAAGTTTCTTGATGGTACAGGATTAACCGCTGAAAAACTTCAATCCATGACCCCTGAGGAAATCAAGCATGTGCTTTTAAAATTCAGGGCGGATGCGATAAATAACGGTACAGGACAAAATAGTATCCTAACGTATGTCAATGCTGTGAGAAGTTTTTCTGCTTATATTGAAAAACCTCTAAAATTCAGAAGAGGAGCATTAGGCAAATTTCAACCTGATATTACTAGTCATGTTTTTTCTAACGGAGATTTGAAAACCCTATTTGATATTGGAGATGTAACAGAAAAAGCAATCTTAGCAACAGCATGTTCTCTAGGCTGGGAAATATCAGGGTTCTTAGAACTTGATAGAGACAAAGTGCAAAGGCAAATTGAACATGCCAAAGCTAACGGAGAGAACTATGTCTTTTTTGAAGATATCAGAGCTAAGACTGGAGAAGCACGATTAGCCGTTTTAAACCCTTTAGCTATACAATGGATAAGCAAGTATTTAGAAACTACAAAAAACAATACTGAAAAATTATTCGATTATACTCCTGACGGAATTAATAAAATGTTAACCGCTTTAGCTGTGAAAAGTGGTTTAAAAACAACAGGTCAAATAAGGTTTCATAATATTCGTAAGTGGCTGATGTCAAGACTGAGCAGATGTGGGTTTAACGAATTTCAAATTAAATACATTCTGGGAAAGTCAATCAACGTTTCAGATCGCACTTATTTACAGACTTTAATGAGCGAAGTTGAGGAGAAATATCCTAAAGTTTACAATGACTATCTTAACATCGTCCCAGAACTTAACACTAACAAAGAAGAACTAGCGAAACTCATCAATTTGAAAACAGAGTTTGATACTACTAAAGCCCAGCTTGCCGACATTATAGCCCAACAAAAGAAGGACAAGGAGAAGCTGGAGCAACAAATAAACAGCATGTACACGTTTGTTCACAAGAACCTTGACCCATTGCTTGATGTTATTGATGAGATTTCAAATACGCCTGAAGGCACGGAACTGCTGAAGAAGTTGCAAGCTAAAAAACAAAGTAAGATCGAGGAAGAGTACGAGAAGTCAAGGACAGAAGACTGAAAGGTTTAGAGCAAGATTCGGATTTCCTATTTTTGTTTATAGCCCACACCCAAAGTGTTTGTTCGTTTTTTGTCGTTATCGTCGTCGTCAGCAAGTTGTATTTGTAATCGCGAGGGCATTTTCACTATTTTTAAAGTTTTGTAAGTAAGTTGGTGACAAAAAGGGTTTCATTGGGCGAGAACATTTACGTTTCTTGTTCAATAAAAAAAATTTAAAGGAAGAAAAAACAAAATGAAAATTGCTAAGCGCGCACGCTATTAAAATAATGCACCCGCGCTTAAAGCATAACTTGCATTTACTTTAGCGCCCCATTGCAGACGTATCTACCTTTTTATCTGATTTGTTTAATAGTGGAGACCAGAAATCTATGGGAAATAGTGGACTCTTATCTAAGTAGAGGTCGACTTGATCAATATTCTCGAGTCGATCGGTCATCTCTTTCAATTCAAAGAAGTCGGAAAGCTCTCTCACCGCAACACCTATACACAGATCAAGTGGTGATGCAACAAACCTTATCGACGTGATGACGTTCGGCGTCTGCAATATTTGGCCAAGGATATCTTCTATCTTGTTTTTGTTTTTAGCTTTGATGTATATAAGAACCCAAGCAGGGTATCCGATCTTGCTTAAATCGACTACTATCGTGGAAAGTGTCAGCACGTTTGTTTTGAGTTTTTTGTATCTCTGGATTACGGTATTGGTTGATATGTTAAGTTCTTTGGCTATTTTGCTGAAGGATTTCCTAGATTCCTTTACGAGTATTGCTGCAATCTGGCGATCCAGATCATCGATTTCCGCTTTTTTCCCGAGATCTACAGCCTCTCGTCTGGGTAGTTTCAAATCATTTTTCTCTTTTCCTAATAACAGATTTTCAGGATGTTCCGCAATGGGATGCCCCCAAATTAGTGGGTTTTCTGTGCGTTTGACATAGATGCAGGATTCTATATACTTCAATACTTGGGTAAACTCGTTCATGTTTCGACAGGCTAAAGCTGCACCAATATTGTTTTTGCCGATAGGAGGCATGATTCCTACAACATTATAATTCATTAGTAGATATTTTTCGACTTCCTTCTCTTTGCCTTTGAACGTTTGGATTGACAAACCTGCAAAGATATCGTAACCCAAGCTGTGGGGGTTTACGAGTGTTATTTCGCCTTTTATGATGCCTTTTCTTTTGAGGTTTGCAATCCGCATTTGGGTTGCGCCAACGGTTATGCCGCATTTATGGGCGATCTCTGTTAGGCTTGTGCGAGCATCGCATAGCATCATCTTCAAAATCTTGGCATCGATTTCATCAATCGTATTTTTATTAGATGAGTTATCCAATGGTTTATCCGTCGAACCTGAATTTGATATTTCATTAGGCTGTTCAGCATTTAAGCATATCTGTAATCTGTTTCTGACTGAACGTTTTTTAGAATTATGAGATAAAAATTGAATTATATTCAATAATCAGCAATTTTGGCACAAATTTTATAAGCGATGAGATGACAACTTTGATTTCATCAAAAAAAGGAGAATAAAAATACATGAAATTTGCAAAAAACAAAACTACAACTATTGTGATCGCTCTATTCTTAATGTTTTCAATCGGAGTTTCAATGATGCTAGTGCCAACTGCTAACGCGCACACGCCGCCATGGCAAATTGCAACCATGGCCTTTCTCAATGTGGCACCTAACCCTATAGGTGCCGGTCAAACACTTACCGTTAACTTCTGGCTCCAGATGCCACCACCCACAGCAGGCATTACGTATGGCGATAGATGGGAGAATATAACAGTGAAAGTTACACTGCCTGATGGAACTACTACAACACTGGGACCTTTTGCATCCGATGACACAGGAGGAACATTTACCACATACACGCCCACTCAACTTGGCAACTACACTTTCCAGATGAGTTTTCCAGGACAAACATTAGCAGGCAACAATCCTCCGCCGGCAGGCTTCGGTGTCGCAGCACCGTTTGTTGGCGATTATTTTGGGCCTTCTGTTAGCAACACAGTAAAGGTTACAGTGCAAAAGGAGCCCATACCCTCTATTCCGCTAAATCCGCTTCCGACAACCTACTGGACACGCCCAATAAGCGCTGAGAACAACAATTGGTACTCGATAGCCGGGAACTGGCTTGGGATGGGAGGATCCTACAACGCCAGTGGCAATTATAATCCATGGAGCACAGCGCCAACCACCGCCCATATCCTATGGACAAAGCCTATTGCATTCGGAGGCACAGTCGGAGGAGAATTCGGCGGAAGCCTAACAAGCAACTTCTACACAAACAGGCAGTATGAAACACCGTATGAACCGATAATTATGAACGGCATCCTCTACTACACTGAATACCCCACTGGAGGATCAGCCTACATGGGATACCCCGCTAATAATCAAGGCTGGGCTGCCGTAAACTTGCAGACGGGACAAACAATTTGGACTGACGATTCCGCCAACTACGGTGGTGGTTCTCCAGAGCAAACTGCTCTAATATCAAGTGGCATATGTACGTATTTAGCTTGCGGTCAACTACTCAATTTTGTATCACCTAACCAGTACGGATGCCAAGCATTCTTATGGAGCACCGGAACCCCGGATGGAATCAATGCGGTCGCTGGGTCAACTACATGGAACATGTTTGACGCCTTTGATGGAAGCTATTTGCTGAGCATTGTTAACGGTACTGGACTGACGCTTACGGAAGATCAAAATGGAGACTTGATAGGCTACTACATTAACTTCGCTGATAACACGCTGAATATGTGGAACTCGACATGGTGCATCCAGAACTACGATAACATAACTGGAATGACAACCGGAATCAGCCAGTATACTAATCCTTGGATGTGGAGGCCTATTCAAGGTTCCCAAATTCCGTTTTCAGATGGAATAGAATGGTCAGAACCAATAGCTACTAACTATTCAGGTAATGCTTTGCCAGGGACTCTCTGGCCTGGCGCAATTAATAGCGGTGTAATAATCATGAGCGCAAATAACGGTGCTAACGGTGGAGGCTCAGGTGGAATGGCAGGTGGAGGCATTTTCCAATCTGGATATCAAATTGAAGCAGGCTACAGTGCAGACACGGGTGCACAACTATGGATAACTAACCGAACTGAAACACCGTACACATCGCTTGCTGGTCCTAGCTCATTTCTAGATGGATGTGGAGTCTACGTTGTAGTGAACCAAAACACGCTTACAGCAACTGGTTACAGTATTTATACAGGCGCGGAGCTGTGGACAAAAGTACTTCCCAATGCTAATACTTATGATACCTATATGATTAGTGGAATGGTTGCTAATGGCACACTTTACATGTATGCGCTTGGAGGAGACGTGTATGCTATGAACATACAGACAGGAACTATCTTGTGGCACTATACTACTGGAAGCGCCGAGTATAATACTCCCTATGGTGTATGGCCAATTTGGGCGTGGAATTATCCGTCGTCAGAGGCTATTGCTGACGGAGTGCTATTCATCAACGAGGGTCATGAGTATAGTCCACCACTATTCCGTGGCGCTCAAGTAGTAGCCTTGAACCTCACTGATGGGCAACCGATATGGAACGATCTTGGATTTTACGTTAGTGGTGGTCCAGCTATTTCAGACGGTGTCTTGGTAATGCTCAATTCCTATGACAATCAGCTATACAGCTATGGCATGGGACCCAGCAAAACAACGGTTACAGCACCTAGCGTTGGCGTGACAACTTCCACACCATTGACGATAACGGGTACAGTAACTGACATCTCTGCCGGCTCACAACAAGAAGCACCAGCAGCGAACTTCCCAAATGGTCTTCCATGCGTTTCTGACGTAAGCATGACTCAATGGATGGACTACGTTTACCAGCAGCAGCCAATGCCAACCAACGCAACCGGAGTTCCAGTTACCATAAGCGTCGTTGACTCTAACGGCAACTACAGAACCATCGGCACCGCCACAAGCAATGTCTATGGGACCTACAGTTTAACTTGGACACCTGACATTCCAGGCAACTACACTGTCATCGCCAGCTTCGCAGGTTCAGGATCATACTATGGATCGTCCGCTACAACAGCCTTCTATGCTAGCGCTGCACCCGCAACACCATCTCCATATCCAGTTACAGTGTTGCCTCCTACTGAAATGTACATTGGCGTAGCAGCAGTCGCAATAATAGTTGTAATAATCATCGGCTTTGCTTTACTCTTCTTAACGCTTAGAAAACGCCCATAAAAACTGCAAAAGCAAAAATCCACTTTCCCCTTTTTTAGTCTTAAAAAGCAATGGAGAAGAGTTAGGGGCTGAGAAGGCTCTGGTTAAAATTCACGATGTTAGTCATAGCAATCGTGATTACGCATTTGCATTTACGTTCTTTTCTCCTTAAAGAATGTTCCAGAGCCTCAGCAAACCCTTACTAAAATGTAAACTATTGGTGACCTAGACAAGTTACTAATATTCAAATTAATAAAACTCAGCTGCACTGTAACAATAGTTACCCAAGTATAGGAGCTAAAAAAAATGAGTTCAAAAGAGGAAATAAATCAACAGCTAAGAGCTTTAACATCTGGTTATAGATGGGTAATATTGCTTGTTGTTGTATATTCTTTTGTGGCTTCCAGTGTTGCTTTTGAATCAGTACCCCCTGCCCTTCCTGCAATGATAAAGGCGTTTTCTATAAATGATGTGCATGCAGGTCTCATTATGTCAATCGTTATTATTCCCGGACTTTTTTTGAGTGTACCATCAGGTTGGCTTTTAATTAAATATCAAGCAAAAAAGGTTGGTGTAACTTCATTAATATTTGTTACAGCCGCTTCCTTTTTTACTTCTATTTCAAATTCTTTCGAAACAGTTCTTCTGTCAAGATTTATTTTAGGAGTTGGGTCAGTTTTAATCACAATAACAGGTTTCGCAGCAATTCCTCAGTGGTTTGAATCTCATGATTTGGGAAAAGCTATGGGCTTACTTGGAACTAGCTTTCCACTCTCAATCGTTATCACTTTTCCCATCATGAGTTTTGTCACAACCAATTTTGGTTGGCGTTTCCCTTTCTACATTGCTACTTCTTTGGCAATTATTGCAACAGTGCTTTTTCTGACAGTTGTTAAAGATGGTCCCTATTCAAAGAATGCGATTGCAAAAGGTAGTCGCAAGACTTACTTTAATCTCGAGATTTGGAAATTGGGGTTCTGCTTACTTTGTGCGCAAGGTGCAACATTTTCGTTCTCAACATGGGCGCCGACCCTTTTCACCAGATTTTCTGGCTTGCCCAATATTCAAGCAAGTTTTTTGGCTAGTTTGAGCAGTTTTCCAACCATTTTTCTTGTTCCTCTTTTTGGATATTTGTCTGACAGAATGGGAAATAGGCGGTCCTTCGTTATATTTGGGTCCTTCTTGATGACAATTGCATTTGTTAGTATGGGGTTTGGTTTAAACATAGCAATGGTAGGTTCAGTTCTATTCTTAGGATTAGCCACTGCAATAATCTTACCAGCTGCCAATTCAATGCCCTCTGAAATCTTTGGTAGTAGCCAAGCAGGAATAGGGTTTGGTATAGTATCAATTTGTAGTTTAGCGGGCGCAGTTTTGTTAGTTACTTTAGTCGGTTACCTAATAGATTCGACTAGCTCTTTAACGATACCTTTTCTTGCAATGGGTTTTTTTTCGGCAATGGGTGTCGTGCTAGCTTTTTCAATTAAAACAAAGTGACAAGAATTCTAATTCTGAATAGAACATATTGGAATCATCCGAGTCGTCATTATAATGAATATACTATTCTGGTTTGACTATGTTGCCCCTTGATTTTATAAGAGTTATATAGTGAAAACTCTGATACGAAGACCCTGTTACAAGGTGCAAGTTTGAGTGCCATATATCCGTTCTAGAGGCAGGCATCAAAAGCTAGCGTATGTAGAGTGGTTCTCTGGAGGAACGCTCTTTTTCTACCTGCAGATTAGGAGTGGCCAAATAAAAACTATTTTGTCCGCTAAGATTTAGAATAATGTTGTTGCTTAACGTGTCTCTTATTAGAACACTAGTAATTTGAAAACTGGCATTAAGACTCTGCAGACTGATATATAGCTGAACATTAGTTGAATTTACAAAATATGTTTTAAGAAAAATCTGTTTTGGAATCGTTTGACCTTGAACCGGCACCTTACTTGACGTGAAAAAACAAGTTGCAACATATAAAATCAAAAGAACAAACGCTAAAAACCGTTTCTTTGTAGCCAAACTATCCACCTTTGTTCTACCCAAAGGTTAGTTTGTACATTTGGAAAATTGGGGTTTGGTTTCCATTTGTACCTTCCTGCTCCTTACACAAATAAGCCAACTCTGACCACCTCGAACCAGCACCTAGAAGAACATTAATAGGACAAAATTGTATCGAGCTAATTGGTTCATAAGAAAACCCTTCTCCTTCTTTGTTTTGCAGTATTAATTAAACTATTTATAATTTTGCCAAGAAAAAATCAATAAAACGTTTTATTACAAACGCCGAAGGCAAGTATTCGGAATAGGGCAGTGTCATTGGTTAATTCTGATAATATTCAAGATGTACCGAGCTTGTTATTCCAAAATTGATTCTTCAGCACCAATCATAGTTGCCAAAATAGCCAATGCGACACCATCGGTCGCTTTGTCTATTAAACATTCTAGGTTAGTTGAATTGAGAAAGGTGGCGAGGTAAGCTTTGGGGCATAGCTCGTAAAAATTGGCTATACCGCCAACTCTTTCCTGAACCATTGTTTTTCTAAGGTAGCTAGACTGCTCGAGTTTTCTTACTCTCTTGTTGACTGTTGAGTATCTAGTGTGTTTCATGCCTTTGGTTTGGGTTATTCTCTTTCGTAGTTCCCGTGTTGTCTGTGGTTCTCTGGCGGCAAGTGCCTGAATTATGGAGCGATTTAGTCTGGCTTCTCGGCCTTTGAAAACTGAAAGCTCTGTGCCTTTGCACTTCTTCCGCGCCAAAGTTTACTGCTCCCCTCAAGCTTTGGAAGGAAGTAAAAAGGCGCTGGAACATGCTTATTACATTAACCACGGCTATTTTTTGCGTTTTGTCCGAGGCAAAAT
>Ga0116112_1001638_pt1 | contig 14647 bp, 17 predicted proteins | sample June2015DPH_8_15_FD_89721 | JGI IMG/M metagenome (GOLD analysis project Ga0116112, IMG submission 89721) | Peatland microbial communities from SPRUCE experiment site at the Marcell Experimental Forest, Minnesota, USA - June2015DPH_8_150 | ecosystem: Environmental > Terrestrial > Soil > Wetlands... | reverse complement strand
GCACTCAACTCCGCTCCCGGCTTCGAGAGCCCGGCGCGGACGTAAAACAAAAATCGCTGCTTGACTTCGCGAGGCGTCATCCGCCGGACGTGGTAGTCGGCCAGGTCGGGCGGGATCAGGTGGACCCGGACGATGATTTCGGCGAGGGTCTGGCGAAGGGTTCTCACGATGGCTCCAACATGAACGGCGTCAGAAGCCCGCACTTCGGACAGGCCGCGACGACGTAAGGCTTTTGCAGCTCGATCCGCGTCGATTTCGGAAGCCGGCGGTCGCAATGCCCGCAGTGAAGTGGGAGCGGAACCTCAAAATCGGCCAAGGTGAGAACCGGATCGCGTTCGCCGACTCGCTCCAAGTGGGAAGTTTTCGCGCTCACGAGGCATCCCCCGCCGCTGCCATCTTCCATGACTCCGGCGGAACTTCCGCCTTGGGAAACTTCGACGGAACTTTCTGCTTCGGCAAGCGGCGTAGACAGCGCTGGAAGGCGATTCGGTTTCCTTGCTGCACCATTACCCAACCGTCATGGCAGAGGGTGCAGACCGAATTCACGAGATTTTCGTTTGGGGATTCGGGCGGTTTCGGGTATGCTGCATCTGTTGGGGGCATTCGGCCAAACCTGCCTTTCTGACGAGATTCACCACGCGGCTCGGGACTGACGATTCCGGGCCGTTTGTTTTTTTAGGCGGCGGCCCGCTTAGTGGGGCCGTCCGAAGTTGTTTCCGCGGCGCGCTCGAAGGGCAACGCGGCTTCCGTGGGCTCAAGTTTGGGCCGTCCGAAACGCACCGAGCCTGGGGGCTTGCCAGGGGGCGATCCCGGCGGAGTGGGGTGCTTCTCAAGGAAACGCCGCTGGTTAATGCGATTGCTGCACGTCCGCGAACAGTAAATCTGGGTTCGCACGCGCGGCACAAATTCCTTTCGCTCGCCCTTCGGACCGCGATGACAATCCGGAGCTGCACAAATTAAGCGCTGACTCATATGAACACACTAAACTCTAGGCGCTCAAATTTGTCAAGAGGTTTGTTGCTTAGGATGGTGCGGGGCGGGAAAGACGTGAAACGATGGAGTCTTACGGGTTGACGACCAGCGGTTCGTAGCGGCGCACGGCGGCATGGCCCCAGTCGAGGATTAGGGCATCGCCGGCCGTTTTGTCGATCAGGTGCAGCTCGCGCCCATCTTCGCCGATCCGGGTGACGAGACGATAGGTGGTCTTGCCGGATTTCGGAGCCGTCACGGGAACGAGCTTGGCGCCGCGCTTCGCCATCAGTTTCGCGATTTCAGTCAGGAGAGTGTCGGCTTTTTCGTAGAGCGCACTGGCGTCCGCTTTCGCCTTCTCGTACTTTTTCCACTTGAAGGCGACGGAGCGTTCGCGGCGGGAGAGGCGGCTCATGCGGCGCTCACTGCGGCGGGCGCGGGACGGGGCACGTGGATCTCCCAATCGGTCGCGAGAAAATCAGAAAGTTTCGGCCGCCAACTTCCGGCCATCAAAGACTCCGATAGTTTGCCGTCGATCAGCGATTGAATCGGCAGATCAGCCGCAGACGCTGCGATGGCCGCGCCCGGCATCCATCCTTCCCGGCGCACTTGGTCGCCGTTCTTCAGCGCCGAAATGGCTTCGGAGAATTCCATCAGGCGCGATTTTCCCCCGCCCGCCTGTTTACTCACAAGATGCCCATGGTAACGTTCGCTAGCCGGTACCGGCTAGGATGACTTCATGAAAATTGAACCGTGTGTGCGTTGCGGAAGGGCGTTGAAAACGGCGGAGACGATCAACGAATCGGGCGATCCCGCGGTGATCGCCTACACCGTCTTGAAGACAACCGGGATTCGTCCGCGCGCCACGGCGACGGCAAAGCGGAGAAGTTTCTGTATGCCGTGCGCCGTCTCGATTGCCTTCGGACCCTCACCCGAAAGCGGCGCGTTCAGCGAGGATGTGTACCAGTCGCTGGTCGATCTCGTGACGAAAGCGCAGACGCTGCACCAGGTGGCGTGGGAACAGAAAATCAATCCACCCGCGCGCCCCAGACTCATGCCCGGTTCGCAGCCGGACAAGAGTCTTGAGCCGCCGGTCTTGCGCGGGCCGATCTTCCCGGCACGGCAGTTATCGGGAACTGGCTAGATTTTTTCGAGGGCCGCGATCAGCGCCTTCACACTGGCGATGGTCGCCTGGTCGAGCGTGACGTTCAGCCCGTTCGGTTGCACGGCGGCGCCCGCACTCTTCACCGCGTTGATTGCCAGGTTCGTGAGCGCGAGCCCGGTTGCGGTCACGCTGGCCGCTTGCGGACCGGCCAGGCTCGCGAGCGCGGTCACTTCGGCGGAATTATTCTGCACCCAGACGGCGAGCTTGACGGCATCCTCGCCCGCGTCCTCGATTCCCTCTTTGATTTTTTTGGCGACGTTCACCACATCGGTTTCGAGCTTCGAGATTCCCATGACTGTGTTTCTCCTATTTGATTTTTTGTTCGGTCTGAAATCGGCTGAGATTGTCGGGCGCAAGCAGATCGCTCGGCACGGTGAGGGTGAGAAAGTTTTTCTGCTCCAGTTCGCGGAGCGAGAGGTAGGTTGCCGTCGCCGCGTCCTTCATGGCTTGGCCTTCCCCCGCCCAGAGCGCCCACTTCGCCGCGCCCGATCTCCACATGGCCGTGATCCAGGCGGAGTAGGCCGCGCTCACAAGAGAGTTGACGATCTCCCGTTCGAGTCCGGCGGTCTTCCCGCCTTCGAACATGGCGACCGGGTCGGGAAAGTCGATGAGGCCCATGTTAGATTTGCTTCTGGAGGTGCATTGTGGGTTTCGATACAAGCACAGGAAAATTCGAGTCGTTGACGGAAGAGCAAGCCAAAGTTTTCAAGAAAGGCCCGGTCTTCTACATCGGCGAAGAGATTGAGTTAAAGGGAATCACCTTCGTCGTCACGGACATCGCGCCCGCACAAATCAAACTAAAACCGAAGCGCGTCTAGACCGGCGGCTGCTGGTAGTGCGCAATCGTGCCCATCGCCCACTGCGCGAAGGACAGGCCGATCATCACCACAGGCTGATACTTCGCGGGCACTTTCCCGGAAGCGAAATTCAGAACTTGCGCGGCGGTCGCGAGGGCTTGCGAAACAGAGTGCCAATTGACCCAGCTAGGACGTTTCATTGGTGATTTACTCCTTAGTTAGTAAGTCGTTTTTCTACACTGAAATTTCGCCGTCCACGTCGGGCGCGATCCGGGGCACGCCGGTGTAGGTGATGGTCTGCGGCCCGGCTTCGAAAGCGGCGTGGAGCTGGTCGTAAATCTTGTCGAATTCGTCGCGGCTGTGGCCGACGAAATCCGTGCCCATGATGGAGCCGAGAAGGGTGCAGCCTTCCGTGTCTTTCGGAAAGTTCCCCCAGTGGATCTCGATTTCCTCGAAGCCGGGCACGTTCTCGACGTGCGGCATCAGCCGCTCGAAGCGCGGGGAAAAACGAATCGTCAAGGGATAAGTCCCGGCGGGGATGGCGCGCGGCTTCGAGCCGTCCGTTTTGACTGGAGGTTCCAGGGTGTAGCACTCGAATTTCCCGTCGAGCAGGAGTTCGCCCATCAAGGATTTCGGATCAGGCCAGCGGCGGCGCACGAGAATGTTCATGGGATTCAGGCTCTCGGGAGAAACTGTTCTTGCGGGGGAAGCATCGAAAAGAAATCTTTAGAAGAGATTGCAAACGGTGCCGATGTTCACGGTGCCCGAGGGACTCGACCCGGTCAGCACGCCGGTGATGGCGAACGTCTTGCTCCCGGCAGTCAGCGTTACCAGGCCCCAGGTGTGAAAGGGAGCCGCCGTCAGGCTGCTGATTGATGCTCCGGTGGCGATGGTCTGATTGCCGGTGGAAGTGGCGGTCGCTGTGCCGAAAGTCTGGACCTGGGCGGTCGCGCCCGCGCTGATCGAACTAATGAAGGCGTTGCCGGTTTCCGTGGTCAGATCGGCGCTCGCGTCCATGCCGACTGCGAAGGTGTCAGTCGAGGTGCTTACGCTATATGTACCGTCGCAGGACCAGCGCAGGGTCTGGGCGAATGGGGCGGGCGTCCAACTGCAGATGGTGTAGACCGTGCCCGAGACGGTCATCGAAACTCCGGAGGTGATGGCGCAAGTGCTGTTCGTGACGGTCACGCCTGCAAGGTTCGTTTGAACTGTCTGGCCGGGATTGCCGATCAGAGTAGTATTTGAGCCGTCGCCACTCACTCCGTTGCCTATCACAATCTCGTAAGAATCGCTGACCGCGGCTAGATTGTTCCCCTGCCCCATCATCTCGTTTTCACTGCCGGATGTGATCAAGCATCCAGACTGCTGCCCGAAAATTGCGTTATTGCTGCCGCTGGTGAGTGCCAGAGGAGTCTGGCCGTCAGTCCCAATTCCACATCCATTCGCCAGAAAGTTCCTGCTGGCAGAGGTGATAGAGTTTGCGATGAGGCCGGGCTGATTGAAACTCCCGAGAATGAGATTTCCATTGCTGGCCCCGCCAATTGCGTACAGCATATTCAGCCCGCCTAGGTGGTAGCCACCGTAGTAGTAAGGACCATAGGCGTTTCCAGCGGGCGTGTTGATCCCGCCCGCATGCTCGCTCCCAGCCGGGTTTTCGTCGTCGATGGTGAACTTGGGCGAGATGGTTCCGATGCCGATTGCCGTCGCAAAATATTGATCGTAAGGCAGCGCTGCGGTTGTCGGCACGGTAAAAAAAACGAGCGTCGTGCCGCCGGTCGCTGGGCAGTCCGCAGTCGTGTACTGGTAATAGCGCCCGATTCCGAGCGGCGTATCGTAGGGGTGCACCATCGACTGATAGCCGTTGTAGCCAGCTAGATTCTGGCAGTAAGGGAAAGTCCCAAGGCTCGTGATCGAATCGAGCATCCAGCCGGAGGTACCTGCAATCAAGGCGTCGGCGTAACCGTAAATCACAAATTCCTGACTCGCGGAACGCTGATCATAGGCAAGTTCGACGACGCGGCGGCCGCTCGGAGCCATGAAGGTCGCCAGCCACGGGCTGCTGCCCTCGGAATCTCCAACTTGGGAAGGAACCGAACCTTGCAACGTCCAGGTCGCGCCGTTGTCGGTCGAGATCACTTGCGACAGGTACCCGGAGCTCGCGGAGCAGCGCACCACACCCAAGATCGTCTGCCCGCCGAGATAGGCATAGGAAGCCTCGCTGTAACAAGCGGAAGAGCTTGACAGCACCGTGATCGGGGAGCCCCAACTGACGCCGTTATTCGTCGAAATTTCGACCGACGTTGTCCAGGGCGGGTAGGCTCCGCCGTAATTGGGCGAGAGGAGATAACCGCTGCCAATCGTGATCGTGCCGCCGTAGATGCCGGCGGTCGAATTCGAATCGACCAGCGCCGGGCTCGACCAGGTTGCGCCTTCGTTGTCGGAATAAATCGAGGTTATGCCCTGAGTTACGCCCGACAAAACCAGATTATAGGTGACGATCATTCTGCCGGTGTTGGTGATGCCCCCGCCGCAACAGTAGTAAGTCCTCGTCGCCGAGCCCTGTAAGATGACGGTCGGAGCGCTCCAGCTATTCCCCTGGTCGCTTGAGACTCGCATCTGGCCGCTGACCACCACTCCCGCGCCCGAACAGGGGATGTTCGAACAGGTTTGAGCGACGATCACGAACTTGCCGTCCGGAAACATTCCCGTCCAGCCGTCGAGTTCGGCGGTGTCGTTGCCGGTTGGAATCGTCGGCGTGGTGTTGTCGGTGGCAAGGTAGGTCGGAGTCAGGCGCGGGGCGTTGCCGCTGTTAAAAAAGGGTGTCGCGAAGCTCGTACCGTTCAGCGAGTTTGTAATACCGATGCCGGGATCGATGGCGGCGGCGACAAAAGCATTAGTCGCCACATCCGTGCTGGTATCGCCCGGATCTTGCGTGGTCGCGGTCGTTCCATCGGCAAGCGTGCAGGGAGCGTTGACGCATTGGCCGGGATCGAGCAGCGAAGCGTTTAAGGCTGGCGAAGGATTCAATTTGACGGTGAGCGAGCCCGAACTGTAGGAACTGACGTTCAGGCAGAAGGTGTCGAAGCCTCCGACCGGAGCCACATAAGAAGCAGAAATCGCGCCGCTCGTGACGATGGTCGCTTGCGGCGAGCTGCCTGCCACCGTCGAAGTCACGGAAGACGTTTTCGGCGTCGATCCGTTGATCGAAACTTGCGGCTGTAGCGTCAGCGAAGCTGTCCCGGTGATATCAATCCCTATCGTTGGTAGCCCGCTCGTCCCGATGCAGGCGTTTTGGTTGGGTGCCGACAAAGTGAAGGTTTTCGCGAGTGATTGCGAGAACGCGGGCGGCGCGAGCGCCAGACAGCCCATCAGGAAAAAGAAAAACGTGAAACGGCGTAGCAGCATAGGTGGAAAACTCCTTTCCGGTTTGAGGCTTTCGAAACTTATGGATTTCCGGTCACGATCACATCGTTGGTTGAGACCGTGGTGTTGATCACGCAAGCGGTGGTCGAGACGGAAGCAATGTTGCAACTGCCGCCTTCGCCCTGGCACACACACGCGGGCGTCGCGGAATACGGTGTCGGGTAGGTGAAGGTGGCGGCGCTCCCGGTCAGGCGCGTGGCCTGAATCAGTTGCGCGCTGCCGGGGGAAGCCGAGAACGTGCACCAGGAGTTGGTTCCGTCAGCATGACACGTGTAAGTCGATTGCGGCGGCACGGTGATCGACGCCGCTCCGTTGACGTTGCCCGAATCGCCCGCGAGGGTGAGCGTATTGGCGGCGGTCGAGTCGGTGCGCGTGATCGTCCACAACTGCCCGGTCGCGGCGCGAGGCAGAGTCAGAGTAAAGCCGGCGGACGCAACCGACGCCTGCACGATGCAATCGCTTGTGGTCAGCAGATAGGCGCCAGTTTTCGACGTGATCGTCGGGCAAGCAAGGGAAGTGGCTTTGGCAACGCCGAGAGTCGGAGTGGTCAGCGTTGGATTGTTGATCGTCGGGTTGGTCTGCAAAACTACTTTGCCCGTGCCGGTGATGTCGGTGATGGGAGTGCCGTTGATTTTGAAAACGTTGCCCGCGCCGGCGGTGTCGAAAGTTTTGTTCGTGAAAGTGTCGCTGGTCGCCGCGCCGACGACTACATCCGCCGTGCCGTTATTGTTGATCATGCCCCAGCGGTGCAGGCTCGAATTGCAGAAGAAAATGTCTTCGTTCGAAATTCCAGACGGCGCGGTGCCTTCGAGGCAGGCATAGTAGGTGGCGAGAATCGGCCCGCTGCTGATCGCCGGACCATTCCCGATCACGCACGGGCCAACCGCCGTCGCGTTCGCCCCATCGTAGACAAACTCCTGCGTCGTGACCTGATTAGCCGCGAGCCCGATAGGACACCCCCCGACCGAATTCGCTGGCCACGAGAACGTGTGTCCGCCGGAAGAGTCTTGAGTGATCTGGAAAAAGATCACGCTCGGCGGAGTGACGCCGACAAACGTCAGAGGCGAAGCGGAAGCATTCCCGGTCAGGGTGATCTCAAACAACTGGCTTTGGGCGGAAACCGGGAAAAGCGGCGTCGAAGAGTAGGTGATGATCGAAGTCAGCGTGGTCGAGCCGCCGCCCAGTCCGTTCACGGTGTAGAGCGTCGTGCCCTGAGAGCAATTCGTGCCGCCGGCGGACATCACTTTGTAGGTGTAGGCTTGCCCCGCCAGAAGCCAGATTTCCGCCGTCCCGCCCGCCGAGAGGATCACCGGATTCTGATTGGGGTAAGTGCCGGTGTACTCGGAATAAGTGGTCAGCGGGCTGGTCGAGCCGACCTGGTAGGTAAAGACACAGCCAAAGGCGTTCGGAACTCCATCTTGGGTGTAGGAGACGAACTGCGGCCAGGGAGAGATGACGACGGCGGTCTGGGCGGCGGCGAAAGTGGCAAAAAACGTCAGAGCAACGACAGAAAGTGTCACCGTGACAGAAAGTGTCAGTAACCCCACCAAGCGGCGAGTAACACCACTTAGGAGACATGGACGAGGGGAGTTAGATGCGGGAAGATGGGTCATTATGAAAACCTTGCTGATCGTTGTTTTGATGACTCTGACTTCGAGCGTCGCCTTTGCCGAAATCACTCAAGGCAGCTACGACGGAATCACGGTGCAAATTTCTGCGGTCGAAGCGCGCGGGGACGCGGTGATCATTGACGCCCACGATGCTTCTGGGTCCACGCTGTTCGTGTTGGCCTGCAAAACCTCATGGCAAAATTGTTCGTTCCCTAAAACTGGCGGCGACTATCGGGTAATCAGCCGCACTGAAAAAGGGGTTGAATGGTGGGGCTTGTACCAACCCGAGACGCCCGGCAGACTCATCACTACGCGCCTGACTTATGCAGGTTCCAAGTGACCGACTCCATCTGCTACGAACTGGTCTCGGAAACTCCCCGCGAAGTCTGGAAATGCCTGGGAGCCTGCCAGCGTTTCCGGCACCGCACCGTGCGCCCCGGCATCCTGCCCGCGATCTGTTGTGGCGTCGCGGCACGGCTTTTCGACCGCTACTCGCAGCCGGAAGTCGTGAACATCTCCGAGCCCATCGTTTCAGTTTCCCGCGCCGTCACTGAATAGCCTTCACCGGCGGCATCCGCCGCACCATGATCGGGACGCTTTTCAATCCCGCCCGCTCCGCCGCAATCGCCCGCGCCCGGCCATCGACCCCGGTGATGTTGTTATCCGCGTCTCTCGTTTCTAAAAGCGGTTCCGGCAACTCACCGTTTTTGTAGCGTTCCGTCAACTTTTGAATGTACTGCTCGGTCTGTTCCGGGCTCATGCCCCGCGTCTGTTCGCGGCCTGACGCGAGACTCTCCTGATCTACGCCCCAGCGTTTGGTGAGCGCGGCCGGATCGGCGGTGGTCATCGTCCCGCCCTTAGGCACTTCGAGATCCGCAAGCGACTGCTGGAGGATGGGCGTCAAATCCTCTTGCGCGCCCGCTTGTGATTTTGGAATGACTTCGCCCGCCGCGTTTTGCATGGTCGCGGTTTTCACCGGGACGCCGTTCTTTTTCACCAGCGGATTGTTATTTCGGATGGCTTGCGTCCAGGCCCGGCCTTGCGAGTCGGCGTTCTCAAACGCTGCGACCTGGTCAGGCGTCACTTCGCCGTGGGTGTAGCTCTGCCCATTCTGGGTGATGGCGGTAAACTCTTTCGCCTCGGGATCGTACTTGTAGCCCTTGAGCACTGAGGAATCGACCGGGGTAAAGCCTTCCAGGAGTTTGCCCGCTGCCACCGCTTGAGCATTCGGCTGATTTCGCAGAGAGACGCCACGCACTAGAGGTCGGCCACCTAAAGACTGATTCAATACTTGCTCGACGTTGGCGGGAGTCGCGGCGGGCGTGGGTTGTGCGGTCTGTTTCGCGGCGACAACGTCCGAGAATTCCGGCTTGCCGGTGGCGGGATCGGTGATCACGGTGCGAACAGGATTCTCCGCAGTTCCAGACGGCCCTTGATAGGTCGCGCCTGGGCCTTGAAAAGCGGCGGGAAGTTTGGCAGGCGCGGTTTCAGCGGCGGGAGTTGCTTCAGATGCCGCCTCGGTTGCAGCGGCCCTAGGCGGGAAGATCGGTGCATTGGCTCTCTCTTCGCCAAGCACTTTTTCGGCAAGAGCCGCACCGCGTTCGGCTCCGATAACTGCGCCCAAAGGTCCGGGCGCACCGCCTAAGCCTGGAATGTGCCCACCACCATAAGCCCCTGCAGCTCCGCCGACTATCGCGCCTGCCTGTTTGGGCGTGACATTGCGCGCTGCTGTTGCCACGTTGCCGGCTTTTTCTGAAATCGCAGAGGCAGTGTTGCTCACTGCGGCGCGACCCTCCGGGCTCAAAAGAGCGGGCGCTGCAGTTCCGAGTGTCCGCCCGATTCCACCCGCGATATCTCCGCTTTGAAGTTGCTGGCCTGCCTGATCGGTCTGCTGCCCGATGAAGGGAACGAGATAGTTCAGTCCGTGAACGACCGCGCCCATGTAGTCGCCTTTGTCGTAAGCATCCCGAGCTTTCTTCGCTAAGTCGCCTTGTGCTTCGACGCTCCGCATCAAGGTATCGATGGGATGGGCAAAGAACTGTTTCGCGCCAGCGTCATCGGTGATACCGAATCCGGAAAGGAAATTCGATTTCAGACGATCAGCGGCAGAAGGTTGCGCAGTTGCAGCTTTCGGCGCGTTCTGATCAAACCAATCCCCAGAAGTCGCAGCCGGCGGAGCGTTTTGCGCGAACCAATCGGTTTGAGCTGCAGCGCTCATTGAGTGACGAGAGTCGCTCCCAAGGATTTATAGTGATCGACCTGATCGGAGGGGACTTGTTTGGTTGCGCCGTTCGGGGCTTTCATGGTGACCATGCCGCCGCCGCCTGTCTGATTTGCGCCGCCCTGGGGTGAGAGCTGGGTGAGTGTCCGCTGCGCTTCCGGGGTGATGAAACGCTGCTGGAAATCCTGCCGTCCCATGGTCTGCTCGTACTGATTTTGCAGGGAGCCGATTTTTGAGCGCAGCAGCTGCGCGGTGATGGCCGCATTCGCTTTGAGTTGGGCAGTTCCTTTGTTGACACTGAAGTCGTCCGCAGTTGTGCCGCGTTCGCCTTCGCCGCCGCCGCCTTGAATGTAGGCCGCAGCGAGTTCCGGCCCGACACGATGAACAATGGTCTGGAGAGTGGTCGCGGGCGTGTTGCCGACAGCGACTCCCAGTTTGTTCGCAATCGCATTGAGCGCGGGAATATTCGTGTTGTTGAGCGCGTCGATGGCGTCACTCATCACGCCGACATGGCCAAGAGCCGTGTTAACGGCATTGATCTGATGCGACTCCGGCCCGGACGTGAACGAGGTCATCAGCTTATTGCGTGCCGGGAACGTGGTGTCATCGTGCTGCGGATCGAGCGCATTGACCCAGTAGCGGATCGCGGTGTTGGTCGGGTTATTGCGGCCTGCTGGCGGCAATTGCGCGCGGTAGTCGAGAATCTGCTGCACCGTGCCTTTGATAGAATTCGGAATCGAATCGGCGGTCGGAGGTGCAGCGCCCGCTCCGCCAGTTCCAGCAGCATTCGGAATCATCCCCGCGCCGGTGGTATTCGCATTGATGGTGAACTGAGGCACCAAGGTTTTGCGTTCTCGATAGGCTTGCAACCATGCGGTGTCCGATGGATCAAGTGGCTGATTTGCTTTTTGTTTCTGCATCAGATTTTGGGCCTTGCTGTCCATCATCTGATCGGTCATCACCGCCCCGCCGCTGACTGACCGCTGTTCGCCGGTGCGAGTGTTCATCGACACGCCGAGCGCAGGGAAGTCTTTCCAGTCGGCGGCATTCGCCTTCTGTTGCTCGGCTCCAGCCGTCGTTGCCTTGGCGGCGGCTTCCTGCCGTTGAATTTCTTTTGCCTGTTGCGCGGGCGACTGCGAAACCCACTGGTCCGCCATCTGTTTAATCAGCGCGGGATTCTGCGCGATTTGCTGCTGCATCTGCGCGATCTGCTGCTTTTGCTGTGGAGGCAGGCTGGGATCGTTCAACTCATCGGCAAGCAGGGTATGCACGAGCTGGGGATCGTACTTCGCCTGTTGGATGGTATAGCCGAGATTGCCGAGAGTGTCGCGCGCCCCGGTCTGGATTTTCTGCATCTGCTCCTGATGAGTGGCCACCGCAGTTTGGTAGTCGGTGATCCCCTTCATGATTTGCGGAATCGCCGAGCCCGCGTGATTCTGCGCCAGGGACTGCTGTAAGGCATCGGTATCAAGAGCCATGTTGCCATTCGCGTCCGGCTTGAACGCTCCTTGATAGGCGCGGTTCATGGCATCGACTTGCGCGTTTTGCATCTGCGCCGCCCTCACCTGCTCCTGCTGCATCTGGAGTTGGCCCGGACCCATCGCCGCCGCTTGCTGGGTCTGCTGCTGGGATTGTGCCGTCTGTTGTTTGAGCGCGGCCACGCGGGCGTACTCCGCCGCCGAATTCTGCTGCGAGGCGACGGCGATGTCTTGCGGAATGTTCGGTGCCGGAATGGTTCCCATGTTTTTATCCGCCTAGAGCCTCAATGCCCATTTCTCCGAGCGACGATTCGCCCGTAGTGTCGATGTTCCCCAGGCCGCCGGTCATGCCGCCGATGGCCGTCTGCCAGGCTTGATTCGAACCAAGAATTCCGCCTGCCCGCGCCGCCGCCGCGTTGTTCAATTGCGCCGCTTGCTGTTGGGCGCCGGTCAGATCGACATAGGAAAGATTCTGCGCCCCCGATTGGCCGAGTGAGCCGAGTTCCGAAGTCGAAGAAAGTCCGGCGTTGGTTCCACCCATCAGCGACTGGTAATTCGCCATGTAGGAGTTGAGCGCGTTCTGGTAGGTCTGCTGGTAGGCGCTCTGGCCGAGATTCTGGCCGTACTGCTCAAGCGCTTTGCCCGTGTTGCCGGACATGAGCGTGCCGTTCGCAGCCGCATTCTCATTGATCGCGTTCGTGCCCGACTGCAACTGAAACTGGTAGCCGGGGGTTTGCTCGGCCTGCTGTAGGGTCGGGGCGGTGAAGCCTTGCGAAAGAAGTTGGTTGAGATTGCCCGCAGACGTTTGGCCGAGCTGCTGGTAGGGCTGTTCGGCGGCAACGTTCGCGGAAGTGGCGTTGGCCTGCGAAGTTTGCGCCGCCTGCTGATTCTGAAGTTCAAGCGCTTGCGCCTGTTGCGCGCCCTGCGATTCGACGTTCGCCGCATTCTGCGAGGCGTTCGAGCCCATGATGCCGCTGACGAGTGATCCGACGAAGCTCATAAATTTATTCCGGTTTCGAAATTCCTAGACACACCTGGTCGCGCAAAACACCGCCTCGAAGCCGGGATCTTCGGTTGACTCCATAGACCACGCATCCCGCGCGCAGGGCGAAGCGAATAGCCCGGCGATTCTCCTCAGGAATCTCGCCGACAATGCGCGCCGCCGGCGTCTCCCGCCACATCCACCCAAGCATTTCCCGGAAAGCCGACAAGGCTTCGGCGCCGTAGCTTCGCGGCAGAAAGGCGAAGTGCGCTTTCCAGCATGTCCAGGTGTCGGGGATGAAGATGCCGAAGCCGAATGGGCCTTCGCCGTCACGCGCGACGAGGTAGCGGACGAGTTCCGATTCGACGGGCTGCCACTGATCGGGATCGGGATAATAATCATCGGAAACATGCTTGAAGATCGCGGGATCGATGGCCAGTTTTTTGATCAGCGCGAAATCGCGGGTGCGCTCGATCTGAATCAGCCCGTTCTCCACCAGTTGGTTCCGTCCGATTTGATCTTCAGATACTGGTACTGAGCGGTGAGCGTCAACGCCCCGCCCTGGGCGCCGTTCAAGGTGTACGTGTTCCCGTCCGCCGAAGTCTTGACGTAGGTGATTTCTTTACACTGCCCCGATTGCCCGGTCGATCCGGTCAGGCCCGCCGGTGGCGCGTCCTCCGCATAACTTCCCGCAGAGGTATCGACTTCATAAAGCGGTTGCAGCCCCAGCATCACGAGCATCCACAGATAGTCCGTCTGCGAAAGGTTCGAGCCTTGGGTAGTCGGAGACTGCGGCAGAATTTGAGTGGTGGGCATTAAGACGGATCTCCGAGATCCCGAAGCGACGTGTCGCCGGTGGACGTCATAAACGGATCCACGCGACGTGTCGTTTCTGCCTGCGTCATGCGATCTGCGGCTCCGCCTCCAAGTACGCGTCCGCGAATCTCCAGGGGATCGGATCGGTCCAACTCACTTCCCACAACCGCTTCCGTCCGCGCCCGAGCATTCGTTTGATCACCCGCTTGTCGTATCGGCCCAATGAGCCGACGCTCAACATGTAAGTCTTCGACCAGGTCTTTCCCGCGTCATCCGACCAGCGCAGCATGAGTTGCGGTGGACGCGCGTTGCCGTCGCCATCGACCAGCGGAGGCACGCCGTAGACCGATTTCCACATGGCGATATCCGCGGCGGAAACTCCGAGCCCCACTTCGGCGTCAATTTCGAGTTGGTTGAAGTAAATCCACTTGTTATCTTTGGCGAGCGTGGGCGAACGCCGGTAGCCCCGGATCATGTTGCCGAAGTCGGTACAGTATTGAGAAGAAAGCTGGTAGACCGTGCCCGACGCCCAGTCGCCGACCAGGTGAATGCCGAAATTGAAGGTGTGGGACATCGCCCGGTCCGCGATGTACGTCCCGTTTGCCGCTAGCCAGAAGCCGCGCTTGTGCCAGTAGCCCATTGTCAGGTCGTAGACCCAGGTCGCGTTCGCGGTTGGAAAATAGACTTCGACGAAGGTGTGCCCGTACTCCTGGTAGCTGAAACTCACCGCGTCCGACGTGGTCGCGTAGGTCTGCCACGCCAGTTCGACCGCGTGCGTCGAAACTCTTTGTCCCGAGAAACCGTTGGCCAGGACCGCGATCAGCGAGCCGCGTTCGTCTTGCGAGAGCATGAAGACGCTGTTTCCGGCGGTCTGGCAAATCCCAAACGTCGCTGCCGAGCCGGTTTCATAGAACGCGCCTTGAATGGGAATGAAAACCGGGAAGCCCGCGCCCGCGTTGTAGTACCAGACGGTTTTCTTCGCCGAAGAAAATTGGATCGTGCGCGCGTTGCAGATCATGCTCACGATGTTGTCGGGGAAATACGATAGCGTCGCGATGTTCAGCCCGTTCCAAACCGTCGCGTCTTCCAGATTCGATTGCTGGAAGGTGTGTGAGTTCTCGAGAGTCGCAATCACATAGCCGTCGAGAAAGCCGATCTGCGCAATCGGCCCGTTGAACTGCGTCAT
>Ga0116112_1001635_pt1 | contig 14667 bp, 14 predicted proteins | sample June2015DPH_8_15_FD_89721 | JGI IMG/M metagenome (GOLD analysis project Ga0116112, IMG submission 89721) | Peatland microbial communities from SPRUCE experiment site at the Marcell Experimental Forest, Minnesota, USA - June2015DPH_8_150 | ecosystem: Environmental > Terrestrial > Soil > Wetlands... | reverse complement strand
TCACCCGATAGGTTCCCGTCTGCGGAACCGTAATCAGCGTGGTGGCTGATAACGCCCCAGTCGCCGGTGCCAGCGGAAGATTGTAAATGATCGGGTCGAATTGGTCTCCGGGGTTCGATCCCGGCACTGTTACGTTCGGAAGTCCTGGCATGGAAAACTCCTTTTTAGGTCACTACAGAGGTTCGGTCATATTGGGCGAGGTAGGCAAGCGCCTTGGCTAGCCTGTCGCTTTCGACAAAAGCCAACGCTGTGTTGCAATTGGCGCACAGAAGCCCTCGGGTGCATTTGCCGCATGATCTCCTACCTGAACAGCAATGATGGTCATGGTCCACAGCGAGCCGATAGTTTTTACCAGACCCCTGATGGACATTTGTTTCAACATTTCCACAGATAGCGCAACGACCATTTTGTGCGCTGAGTTTCGCATCGTACTCTTCTGGTGTAAGCGACGATTGCCGATTGAGGTTTGCTCTCCACTGATACTCCCGCAAAACTGGGAGATTTTCAGCTTTAAGTTTCTCGTGATTGCGCTTGGCCCATTTCTTGAGCTTGTCCTTGTTTCGGGCGCTCCAGCCACGGTGATAAGCATTCCAGCAATCCCGGCAAAGCGTCCCGTGTCTCCAATTGGTCTTTGGCTCATGTTCTTTACCGCATTTTGAACAAATCTTTTTCATGGCATCCTCCGTATAAACAAACATAACACGGAGGAACCACGAAAAAACAGCTAAACCTAAATCGTTGGCTGCGTTGCACCTGAAACGATCACGCCAGCACGAACGTTGCTGTTAATTAAGTTGCAAGCTGTTACGTAGACGAACATGGTGCTGCTCAGATACGATCCGCCAGCGGTTCCGAGGTCGGGCACCGGGGCAATCGTGATGCCTCCGCCGAAGTCGTACAGTTCGAGCGGAACCATCTCGCCCAGATACCAGGTGCTCATCGTGAACAGGTCGAGCCGTCCGGGCAGCGCATTGTACCCGACAGTCAGCGGATAGCCGCCAAACTCGGTCGGGAATCCGGCTGGGGTCATGTCCGGCGCATTAGCCGCCGATTTCCCCATCGAATCCATGCGCGAGGTCAGGACTTGCAGGTACAGGTTCCCAATCTGGAATGCCTGATCGGGTCCGCAATACCACATGACCTTCTTGATTGATGCGTTATCCGGCCCCAAAGCGCGGCCCAAGAGCACTTGTGCTCTCCACGGTGTTGAGGTCGAGATCGGAGCGTTGTTGAGATTGATGATTGGAGTGGTCAAACGTCCCGGATAGGTTGCCCGGTTCAGACCGCCGATAACTCCGGTGTTGGAGTTGACCTGCCAGGCCCGCAGACCCAGGATGGAACCGCCAGCGGTTCCCGGAGCGCCCTGGACAATCAGGAGATCGCCCGTGGCGGTGCCAGCCGGAAGCGCTTGCTGGGAATAAATCGTTTGAGACACCGCATCAACGAAGCTGATGGTGAACGTCCCGCGATTCGTTCCGCTCAACTGGTTCCACACCTGTACGGTCTGCTGGTCCGTAAACTGGAAGGCGTTATTGAGGCCGACAATCGAGGAGAATGACGGCCCGGCTCCGCCCGTTCCATTGTTGATCGTCGCGGTGGTTGGGATGGTGTCCAAGGTCCCGGAGCCGTCGCCTTGGAACAGAGCTTCCAATCCCTGAGTGGCCTGGTCGAAGGTGTTCTTCAATTCCTGGGCTTGGACGTTGAACAGCCCGCGCTTTTGGCCTTCGGTGGCCTGCCGTGCGAGCCAAGAGATTTCGCAGGGGGCGTAAATCACCACGGGCGAGACCGCAAAGCCTGCCCATTGTGAGCCGGTCCCGCGATACAGGGAGTCGGCGTTCCCGGTTCCCTGGATGATTGCTCCTCCGGCCTGCATCCGCATCGGGATTCGCAGGGAGGGGCGCTGAACGCCGCCGGCAGCCGTCACGTTGGAAATGGGAATGGTGACGGCATCTTTCTTGAATTTTCCGTAAAGGGTTGTGTTGTGCTGAACGAGGTCGGGGATTTTCTTAGCGAATGCTTCCAATTCTATCGCTTGGACGGCCGATTCTAACAAGGGAGCTGCCATGTGTCATAAGCACCTCAAAGTTACTCGCCTGGGCCGTTTGATGCGCGGCTACGCCATTTCTCCGAGGCGGATTAAGATTGGGTGATGGCAGTGGCGCTTGGCCTGTGGCTTCGCGTCCTTGGTTTAAAGACATTCTCGGTCTCCCTTCCCAATCCGAATGAAGGTTAAACCAGTCCGAAACGAAAAGTCAAGCGATTTTCGGAGAATTTTAAGGCTGTTCCTTCCAGGTAACGAACCGCCCGTTCTTTAGATAGGCTTTGTTTTGGAGGAAAAGGGTGTCTCCGGGATCCTTGGACCAATCAATATCGTCGTGTCCAGGCTTTCTGGTGATTGGCACCGGAGTCTTGCTGGCAGCAGCGGCTGGCTTCACATCGCCAGTCGGCGTTCTGGGCGCTGCGGCTGCCGGTCGCCGGGCGGCTGGTGGCTGTGCAGTTCCGTAGCGGCGGCTCCAGACGGTATTGACCGCGCTTTTGCGGGCTTGGTCAATATAGGCCTTGGCGAAGTTCACCGCCTGCTGGGTTTTGCCGGATTTGACCAGATTGCCGATGCTGTCCATGTAGAATTTGTTTCCCTGGAGGATAGTAGTCATTTCGAGCCTCACGCCCTGAACCAAATCCTTGATTCCCGCCTCGCTGATCTTCATGTCCCTGGTCAGCGGCGTAAGAGCGCCGCGAACGGTTGACCCGACATAGGAACTGACATCGCGCGTGTAGGTCTGCCAGTGAATGTTTTCCTGTTCCTCGCGCAAACGCCCCCGCTCGGTTTCCAGTTGAGCGAGTTTCGGGTCTTGATACCGGCCCTTGAAAGCCGTCTCTTCCTGTTTGAGCTTATTGAACGATGCGATAACCTGATTGAGCCGCGCCTCCGCCGATTTGTAATAGACCGGGGCGGTCGTGGCATCCCCTGCGGCGGCTTTCATGTATTCGATGGCATCGGACATTGCCTGAAGCCAGCCGTTTGTCTCGACGATTTTCAAAAACGGCCCGCGCATCGTTTCCACATAGGCGTCAGTGTCGAGCTTTTCCAGCCGGTCGAGCGCCGGAGCCACAAGTTTCTTGAACCCATCCGGCCATTGATCGGCCAGCCCGTGAATGACTCGCGGATTACCTTCCTCGGCCATGCGGTCGAATTGTTCCAGATTGGAAAGTTCCTGGCGCATCCCGGCAATCGCGTCATGGCCCCCAAGGGCCTCGATAGCCGCTTTGTCGGTTCGCGCCTCATCTACAGTCGGATAAACCCGCGAGTAAGCGTCTGCGGCATAGAACCGCTTTTCTAGCGCCTTGAGCGCTCTGGCTTGCTCGGGATGCGCCTGTTTCATTTCACGGATTGCCTTGGACAATTCGGCGGGCAGCACTTCGCCCTGTTTTTCCGCTGGAGGCTCACCCGTAGCCGGAGTTTCTTCCGCTTCCGCCTCTTCGCCATCGGGCGGAGTTTCGCCAAGCAAGTCGGGTGTGATCTCATCGCCAGTCGGCGGCTGCTCTGCGCCAGTTTCTCCCCCGGCAGGCTCACCTGCCGCATCCGGGGGCGTATCGAGCACGGCGCTAATGTCCGCCATGATCCCGGCATCCCCGCACAGGGCCACGGGACCGAAATACTCCTCGCTTGTGGAAGTCAGAATCGCTCCTGATTCAATGTCAGAAGTCACGCTCGAATAGATTCTCATTTTGTCTCCTTGAACATCTCGATAACGCACTGCACGGCAATGCGGGCGGATTTCGCGAATTCATCGCCGCATCCGCCAGTAATTGTCAATCGTCCTTCTCCGGGAACGGCGGTCGCCTCAACCAGAAGCACCATGCCGCCGCCTTCGGCAACGGCTAAACCGTTCACTGCTCCAACTGCCCCCTTGGCTTCCGGCTGTTCGCTCATTGCGCCATGCCCGGTGCCGGAGGTCTCGGCTGTGCAGCCTCAACTCCCGGAACCGGAGGACCTCCCACCTTGGAGCTTTTCCGAATCTCCGCATTGAACTCACGGGTTTGCACAACATCCTGCCCGCTGGTTTCCAATCCTGTGTCTTTCAGCGCATTAGCCATCGCATCGGGCGGAGCGTCTTTTAGATTCAAACTGATACCTTTTGGCAGGCCGGCCATTGTTGGCTTTGGTTCGATTTTCGCTTTGTGCTCGAAATAATGAAGCGTCAGGTTGGCAAAGGCTTCCTTTTCTTCCTGATTCCCGTCAGCGAGTTTGCGCCCGTCCGCGCTGTTGATCTTGTCCAGGCAGGCTTCGGCTTCAGCCTCGTGCTTGTCCGTCTCTTTTACCGGAACACTCGAAATCAACGGCGGTATGGACTGCAACTGCTGTTCCATCTGCTGAATTGTCTGCAAATCCGGCGGAGCAGCCGGGGTTCCCGCCATCTGGCTTGCCTTGATCTTGTTGGTGGCGTCGTCCAAAGCCTGTTTTGCCTGAACATAGTCGGGATTCGGAACCGGTGGCATCTTGAGCAGCAACTCAAACTCTCCCATCTGCTTTTCGTATCCGTCCCAATCCGGGTCCTCCAACCCCGGCAACTGAATTCCTTCCTCGATAGCCTTGTGCCGGACCCGAATCGAAGTCATCAGCTTTTGGCTCAGCACGTTATTCACGTCCTGGGCCAACTCCATCCATCGGCTGCGCTTTTGAATCGAGGTTTCGGGGAAATTCGCATCCGATTCCGGGTAGGCCAGCACATTGCCTTTGAGATCGGCAAGCTCGACCCGCACCTTGTTCCCCGCCGCATCGCTCCCCTCGATAGCTCCGGCGGATGCCGGACGGTTCCGCGCCGCAGCCTGCACCGCCTGCTTGAAATATCCGGCGGTCGCCATTTGAATTCTGTGCCAGGGCGTTCCCAGGCACCCGAGCGCCTGATCCCGCTGCATCATAATTCCGGCGGCGGTATCGGTGTTTGCCGGGCTTCCGAACAGAGACGGCAGGGCGTGGGAGAGCATCTGGGGAAGTTCAGAAAAAAAGAATTTGATGAACTCTCCCATGATCGGCTGTGCGGTGGGGAACGGCTCCATCCAGATCAAATCCTGGACACCTTTGCCGGGGGGAATTTCCGAGAGCAAAAACGGCAGGAAATCGCCTGGCGACGTTCCCTGCTTATTGATTGCGTTCACATCGAACGGCCCCTGTGCGACGTACCGCATGGGAACGCATTTGGTGAAGTACAGGTCCAGTAAATCAATCCAGTTGTTGAGCCGTTTCTGAATGGAAATCAGCTTTGAGCCCAGCGCCAGCCGGTTCATGCCGCTGCCGGGCAGCGCGTGGACAAGTTTCAGGTGATCGTCCATGCACTCGCGCCGCGCCTTGATGAATACGTTTCCGGCCTGAATGACCAGCGCCCCATCGGGGAATTTCTCGAAAAAACTTTCGCGCGTCTCGTTGTCGTCCACGTTCATAAAATAGCCCGGCCTTATCCACGTTCCTTGCACCGTGCAATCGCGCACCATCGAATCGCCCGTGACGTAAGAGGCTTCTAAGGCGAGCGTCGCATTGATCCGCGCAATCCGGTCTAATTCATCCTCGCCGGAGCCGGAACCTCCGGGCTTGATCTTATCCGCCTTCTCCGGGAACATGGCTTTGACCAGCGCCACGTCCAATTCTTCCGAGACCTGCGCCCACAGGCAATCCTCCAGCTTCCCGCTTTGCGCGGCGAACGGAACCTTGTGTTCCAGTTTCCCGTAAACCTTCGTCACTTCCCGGCCACGCGGACGCCCGCGTTTCTGTCCAACCGCGCTCTCGGGAGGAGTGACCGGAAACACGACAGACGGCTTGAACGTGCCATCGGCGTTCGGGGTAATGGCCGCTATCCATCCGGGCTCAACTTCCGAACCCGGCGGCACGGCGTCTCCCTGAAACATCTTGAATATCTGGCTGATTACCGAATCGTGGAGCATGAACGCTATTGGTCCCGGTTTTGATAGCCATTCCATCACCGCGTCCTGGACTCGCTGCTCGAACTGGTCTGGCGACTCGCCTCCCGCAATCGGCTCGGCGGGATGCTCCTCGAACGCCTCTTCAATATCCTCCGATCCTTTTTGAGAATCCGTGCCGGCGTCGGCCCCGATGTCGAGCGATGCCAGCCGGTCGTCAACCTCCAGCGGCGCTCCCAGCTTCTCAGCCAGTAGTTGCGCGCTGCTCAACGCTCTCTCGACGGGAGAAGAAACAACCAGCCTGATGCCTTTCTGCTTTAGCCAGTCCGCAGCCCGGTCAATCTGCCGTTCGCCTTTTTCGTTGATCTCAACCTCATCGCGGCCCCGCTCCTCGTGCATCTTGTTCCGGTCAGTCTCCCCATGCCTCACGGCATAGGCCGCCGGCTCCGGCTGCTGTTCCTCGGTCTCGGGCACCACGGGCTCCGATGCCTCCGGATCGCAGCGCCCAAACTGCTGCGCGTCAATGATATGGTCGGTGACGAGCAGTGCGCGGCCATCGGTCCAAAGGTAATCGGCCAGTTGCTCGTGAAGTTCCAGAAGATCGTTGTTGCGGGAGAAGATGCGGGAATAGCGGGTTGCGGCTTCTTTCGCCGTTATGTCGGCATCCGCGTATGGATTCGCGGGCTCAAAGCGCACGCCTGGAATATCGCGGGTCAGGGCCGCAACGATGATTTCGCCGTAACTCGCATAGATGTTGGTTTCGTTCCCGTATAGCGCATACCCGCCGCGCCCCTGTAGATAATCGGTTGCAAACGGAATGTAAATCCAGCCGCCGCCGCGCCGGGGCCATAGATACTGATAACCGCGCTTATAGAGCCGGTTTCTCCAGCAATCTTCCACCTCCCAGCGCCTGGCCGCAACGTCTATGCTTCCGATCTTGTCTACGAGGGCTTTTAATTCCCGCTCTTCGGTTTCCGACAACTCGGCGTCGGGAAACGGCGAAGCGCAGTGCGGAGCAATTTCTCCCGGCTCGAAATTCAGTTCCGGGCGCTCCTCGCTTGCGTCCTGCTTCGGGTCGGTTTCGACATCTACGGGTTGGTCTTTTGATCCGTCCATATTTGGAAGGTCAACTCGCTACATTCTTCTTTCTGTCCCTCGGAACGACCGTAATGCCTCCGCCAAGGGGGATATTTACTTCTATGGCTTTGTCGGGTACAATCTTTCCACATTGCAAGAGCGCAAATATATTCACCGACAATTGTGGCGGCAACAAAGTAAGAGCGTCCCGTAATTCCCCTACAGTTTGGTCTTTTGTAATCTTGAGCGTATAAAAGCGCCCAAGTTCAATTCCAGAAGAACTCATAAGGTTACTTTTGCGTATCGGACCCCTGCTCCTGCCGCTTTAGCGCTCACTGCGAGTCAAGCTCCAAACTCATTCTACCCGATCAGAGCATGAATCCAATCTATAAATCTTTCCAGCCGACTCCTGCCCTTAAAATGGCAGCGGCCACATTCCAGGAAGGAACGATCCCAATAACCTTCCACATGACAAATTGGGCATTCATCATCTGTGGATGTGATCAAATCGAATTGGGGCCAGTAAATTTGCGTCATCCCTGAACGTTTTTCATCCATTGCGCTTTCTTCCGCTCTTTTTCCGTGTGCTTCTCCGGGTGAGCCGTGATCTTGTCGGCGGCTTCCTCCGTCGAATCTCCCATGCGGGCCGCAATCCGGCTGAACGATCCGCGCGTTCCCTTTTCGTCCATCTTGCGCGTCGAAGCCTGAATCCACTTACTTGCCATGTTCACCTCCGGCAATCTTCGTTACCGACCGTTTCTTGCGCTCCCATTCCTCGCACCACCCGCCCGGACTGATGCTTCCATTGACGACCCGGCAACCACCAGGAGGCTGAAAGTGCTCGCACCCCCGGCACTTATCGGGGCCGTTAGAAAAGGCCGTGTACTTTACTTCGGCCTTGGAACTCTTATCCACGTTCCTTTGCCCCGATGTTCGCAGCCGACTTGCGCTTATCGCGCCCAACCACGGCATTTGCCGCCCGTACTGCCCTGCCTTCGTCTCCCGTGCTCTCTAACTCGCTGTTAGCGACGTGCTCCCAAAGCCGCTTGCGCTTCGGCGTGTCAGCCTTGTGGGTATGACGGGTTGAATCGGACGGACTCCAGGGAATTGCTCACCTCACGCTGGCGGATTATCGAGTGGAACGTGTTCCGCCGCCTCTGGCTCTTCCGTATGCCCAACCAGGGCAATGCCGTTGGGCTTGCCCGGAGGAAGTGGATCGGCTGATGGCTCTCCGGCAGGCTCGGCAACCTGTAACTGCGCCGCCGGATTATGGATGGATATAAAGTCCTGCAAGAATTGCTTGGGCTGCTTCGGATTCAGGGGAATCTCCACTTGCAGGGTCAGCACTCCGTCCGTCAGTTCCTTTTTCCCCGGTATGACGAGACCGCCATGATTGAGGCCGGAGACCTTGGCGATCATTCCAAACTTCGTCCAAAACAGCAGGCCGCCTTCCTGGATCGGATTTCCTATCGAATCGAAAAACTGGTTTGCCACAATCCTCCTTTTCAGAACGCGAAATTGGCGAGAAGTCATTTCTTTTCCGCTTCTTCCAGTCCCTTGCGAAGCAGGCCAACTATTACATCTTGGCCAATCTTGGCTGTTCCCCGCTGTAAAACCTTTTCCAATTCGTCCGCGATTGCCTGATGAAGTAAGCTAGGGAGCATGACGTGGACAATTGTCTCTAGCCGCGGAATCACTTTCTCGATTAAATACTTCTCTTCGTCTGCTTGAACAAATACATTGGCCATATTATTTCTTCCTCGCAGTGGATGTTACGCTCTTTCGCCGGGCCCTGGCAACAGGTTTTTCTTCCCGCTCCCCCATGATGCCGTCCGCAAGCCGCTCGCTTAACTCCCGCGCGTGCTCTTTTTCCTCGCCCTGAATATGGGTCAGCAGCCTCGCAATCCCAGGTTTCCCGCCCTTGCGAAACTGCGGACTGGCCTTCCCGTAAGACGCTATCGCTTCGTGTTCATCCGAGAGCAGCGCATTGAGGACCGATCTACCGCTCCTCATCCTCCACCTCCCGGTTGTCCTCCCGGTCCAGCCGCTCCTTCTCCTTCGGTCCCACGGGGAACGACCGCGCCCTGGAATGAGTCGCAATTGCCGGGGGCGGCTCCAGCGCCATGTAATGCCCCGCTACCTGATGCGCCCGGTATGCCTCGGGATGCACCGATGTTGATTCGATGCCATCCGCGTGCAGCGCCGTGTGATGCCAGCGCCCAGGCCCCTCGTTCTCAATCGTGATTTTCGTCACCATCCCGTGCGCGTTCAGGTCCGCTTCCCACATCTCCCCGCCCGGCGCACTCTCCACGTCCTGCTTGCCGCGCTCGGTCTCGGACTTATCCCGCTCAAGGCTCTCATCATACTTCCGGCCTTGTACCGGGTGTCCGAAGCGCCGACCGTCCTTGGCGACATAAGACAACGCTATGCTTCCCCCTCGACCGCCTGGGTCTGCATTATCGCTTCCCCACTTCCTCCGGCACCTGCACGCCAATGATTTTGTAGCCCATGTCAATCCTGCTATTATCTGATTCTTTTAGTGGTCTCCTCTAATTGCGTTGTTACTCCAATCCGCTCCCAATCAACCAGATCGATTGCCGACACCGGAATCCCCAGCTTCCGCGCCATGTCCTCCCGCGTCAGCGTGGCAGGATGCGGCTGCGCCCTCATGGCAACCGCGAGCTTGGCAACCGACTCCTGGAGCGAGGCTATCGTGACCTGGTGCGCCTGCACTACCTTCGTCTGCGCGTCCAGCGCCGCTTGCAGGCTATCCCGCTGCCGCTTCAACTCGGCTATCAATTCTTCGTGGTCACAGAAGATTTTCATTTGTCCTTCCATCCACAGGCTTGAGCCATCAATTCTGGCTGGTGAAATAGCGTTGCCATAACCTCGCGGAAGCGCTCGATGAACATGCGATTATTTCACTCATCCTCTAAACTCCCGCTCCCAGGGCATCACCACCGTGTTGTGAACTACTGTACCCGTGGCCTTGTGCTTCCTCCGCCATGACACTGTGGCAAACCACCTTGCTACCGGATCATCAATCTTCTCTATCTCCCGCATCGCCAACACCTCATCCGGTACCGCAGCCTTCCGCAGCCTGTAGGTCAGCACATGAGTAGCCCCGTCGAACGGATCGTCACCATCGAACTTGAGCGACTTCTCCGGGTCCATCTTGTCCCGGCAAACGCTTGGCAGCACCTCTATCAGCTTCCGGCATGACGGATCAATCACTATCTCAGGCGTGCGGTACTCCGGCGGTTGCGTTCCTGTAATCTGCGGCCCCATCAAATCATAGAGCAGCGCGGCCCTGCCCTTGGGGTCCATGCTTGCCATCTCGGGATACGGCATTCCGTTCATGCGGAAAACCTCGGCCATCTGGTCCGCAATTGTATCACTTTCCGTCCGCTTTGCAAACGCATCGTGCGAAAGGAAGATATGCTTGACCTGTGGACGCTCCTCTTGCGGCGTTCGGTCCACAATCTCTTGAGCCAGGGCCCGCGGCGATCTTCCAGACTCACAGAACTCCCGATAGTACGCCAGCTTCCGCAACGGTTCCCGGCCAGCCCTCTCAATCTCAATCTGTGAGGCCCAGTAGCACGCCGAGAGATGCGCGAAGCCCCAGTCAATCCCAATCCAGCGCGTATCCCATGCAGCAGGCCGGCACGGCGCCACATGGCGCTCAAGCGAGAAGATGTCGTAATACTGTCCCGCAAACTGGTCCATACGGCCGAGGAGCCAGCCAACCCGCATCGCCTCTGGCAGCGCATTCAGCTCCCGCCCATGCTGCGTCCGCTTGGTGAAATAGTCGAACTGCTTATCCGCATCCCAGTGGTAATAGACCTTACAGGCCGCTTCCTCCCTGGCCTTACGGGTTTCCGCAGGCCATGCGGCAAGCTCATCATCCGTCATGCCGTCAGCATGGGCCAAGTCCGTTACCAGCGGGTCTTTCGCCCACTCCCAGTTGTCCCAGCCAAAAGCCTGAATAAAGGAGTACTCGCGGGGATTCTCGATCCAACTGAACGAGCCATCGTCCTGCTCAACCGTTCGCAGTGTGTCTCGGTGCTGAATGTCTGTCTTGTACCGCTTATCGTAGAAGATACGTTTGAGGAAGCTGTGCCCGATTCCGCCAGGATTGAATGTCAGAATGAACTTGCACGCCGACGCACTGACCCCAGGCCAGCGCGTACAGCTTTTCATTGTGATCAACTCCCGCTCCGTAAACGCTTCTGCTTGGTCCACTACAAATCCCCGGTACTCCTTCCCGATCATACCCTCAACATCCCCAGGGGTTTCGGCATAGCGGAACGCAATAACGCTCTTGTTGGGCAGTAAGAGCTCCTTATCGCCAACCCTGTACCAATCCCGCATGAACGGCCACTGAGTCAATAACGGTTCGATATGATTCTCCCGCACCAGGTCATACGTTCGGCGCAGGATACACCAGCGCGTACCAGCGTTAGCAGGGTCCAGTGCCAGCAGCACAACAACGGTACGGGCCGCGTGACTGTTGTGGGTCGGAATAAACGTGCGGCCAATCAGGTATGTTCCACTTGGGTCGGCAACCGTAACACACTTCATTCCGCACGGCTCAACCCGGTAAACCGAGACGATGTAGCGGCGCTGGGTGGTGGGTCGGAAGTCTGATAGTTTCTGACGCGCTGCCTTGCGCTCCAATTGAAAACATCGGAAGCCAGCGACGAACTTAATCCCGTAACAGGCCGAGACAACCCTATCGTAAATCTTGGCCTCGCCAACCGTCTTAGTGGCCTTGATTCCGAGAGAATTTACCAACTCAAGAGTGTCGTCAATCAGCCGCTCATTAGTGTTGCTGAAACTGGCCTGCCCAAGACCCTCGACGGTGCCGTCACTATCCATCAATCCTTGCAACAGAGCAATTCTCTGTGCCTTAGACGCTCGCTTGTATTGCGGCGGGATGTGTTTATTGCGGATCAACCCGGCGCTGCGTAGGGAGGCTGTTAGCCCATCGAAACGCATTGTCAGAAACGGAGCCTTGCGAGTCGGAGAACCTTCCAATCTTGACCAAGTTGGAGGCGGCAGGAACGCGGCCACCTCGCGCATGTCGGATTCTGCCATGCCAATCAACCCAGTATGGCTCTGCCCATCGCCCAGCCATAACCCGAGCAGATATGGTTCGATTGGCAGGTCAGCAGCAGGTAGTTCCAACGGGGCAGCGACAGCTACAGAATGGTTGATCTCCCGGCCATCTTGGACGGTGAGACTCAATGCAATTTCTTCCGTGGTGCGGATTGAGCCTTCCGGCGGGTCGAGATAGGTATAAGCACGGGATTTATTGAGGGATGTAGTTACGTCTTTCAGCCACGGCTTTTGGCTATTCATTTTTGCGCGGCTTGGCCTGATAGCACGCCGGGTGACCCACAGGTGGTCCGCGTTGGCAGTCACCCTCTCACCAGTGTTAAAACATACCTCGTAGGCTGCCGACTCAATACGAGCCTCTGTAACAGCTGTGATGCGCGTTGGCTGCCCGGACGCTGTAAACACGGTATCGCCAACCAGCAGCGCCCCGTGGGGCTTGAATCCGCTTGGATGTGTGTCGAGGGTAACGGGAACCGGCGTGTCATATCGTAGCGCCTTCGCGCCTCCGCGAGATCCGCCGTACCCCAACCACGTTGCGGCTGACTCTTTCACTAGGTTGTACAGTTTGAATTGCTTCGGTTGAAGTTCGGGCTGAATCTCGATCCGGCGAGCCATCTACTGCCCCAGGACCTTGATTAACACGGCGACTTCGAGAGGCCCGCCACCCTCGCCGGTCACGGATTGCGGAACCTTGCCCTCGATCCTGTCAAATATCTGCTCAATCGCGCGGACTGAGGCGTTGGCGGTCTTTTCGCTGCGAGAGGTGGCGTGGTGAAGTAAATTGCCAACAACTTTCCCGGCTTCAACGTTACCCTCTTTGGTCAACTGCCGGAAAAGCCTTTCACTTAACGGCAACTTAGGGCGGCCAGCAGGATTTCCAGTGCGGCCAGGTTGAAACTGATATGGTTTCAACCACTCGCCTTGCTTGCGCGTGCGCGAATCCGTTTTGCTGATAAGTGCATGTCTTTCAGCATCTTGCTCCATAGTCTGTACCGCTGGGTGATTCAATGTTCTTTCAATGATTTGGCTCACGGCCCAATTGTCAAACGATTTTCTGAAAAGGTCAAGGGAAATTTGGTTGAAAGTTTGGTGAAAATTGGTAAATAGTGGATTATCAGTTAGTTAACAGGGGCCAGTTTTTTCAGTGGGGACTGGAAATCCTGAAGCTATGGGCGAAACCGGCCCCCGGTTCAAGTCAGCGTTTAGCGAAAAGCGTTACCTCCTTTCGAGTGGGATGATGCCGACTCGTTATGTGGCTCGGCTCGGTCGGTCCCCCGAGGTTGAAACAGTGTTACCGTATTAGGCGGGTTCAATCCACATCACCTCCCTTCGAGTGGGATGAATTGCCGGGGTGCTCTTCGGTGCTGGGCTGGGCACGCATCATCACCCATGCGTGGCAGGCGCGATGAGTCCCCGGCAAACTTGATTCAGCGCCGGGCCTTGGCGAAGGTCTCAACTGCGAGGCCGATACCGAGCAGTGAGGCGAGGCCGAGGATTATCACGGCGAGCCACTCGGCTATTGCCTTGAGGATTGGCATGTCAGAACCTCTTCCTCTGAATCCGAAGAATTTTCTTACTTCGCCAATCTGCAGTCAGCTTAAGGCAAGCGCGGCACAAATCCGCCATGACTTGTTTCCCGCACAGTGCGCATCGTCTCATTGCCATGTTTCCATGATTCCTCGTAGCAGCAGTAAAAGCAGCTGCGGCGCCAGAGGCCATCTATACCGCGGAACCAGGACGTGAGGTGATGAACCTTGCAGCGTATCGTGGTGTCAAGTATTGCCATAGTGTGAGCCTTTCAATCAGAGCCGCTCCGCGTTGCTCCCGGTTGCTTTCGATAGCAAACGTCGGAGCCAGGTTAAGTTCGTGCAAGGCAAGACGCCTGGAAGAATTATTATATTCCAAAACTCGCGGTCCCCAATCTTCAAACAAAGATAGCTTTTTAAAAAGTGCCTCAAAAACTTCGCCGGATTCCTGGTAAAGACCACGGCAAGGGGCCGGGCTCGTTCATTGCTGAATGGCCGGCGCTCCCCTGGTCAATAAGGCTTCTGCCTCGTTGCCATCGCTGGCAGCGGACGGGGCCTGAGCTTCGCCGATTTGCTTGACGTGATCTCCTGCGCCCAGCACGGATAATCGCTGGCGTCGCAGCCGTTCGATCTCTCGTTTCGCTTTTTTACTGGCTTCTTGGATAATGGCCGCAGCTTTACGCGCCGGAGACAGGCGGGCGAAGCGATTGCGCCTCACCTGTTCACGCTCGACCGGGTTCTGATAACTTGAGAGCGGACGGCGGTTTGGTTTCGGCAGGGTTCCGCGCACACTCCTGCCGTACCGTTTTATCGGCACGCCGTTCACTTCGCCAATAATCTTATATCTTGGTTCTGAATCCATCTCCAACCCGTTGCCAAATTCACCAGTAAACGGGTGAGCCCGCCCCATGACGGGCTCGGATGGTTTCTGGTTGGTTTGACAGCCCCATGATAACCCACAATCCCGGGAATCTGTCAAGCGCGAAATGCAACTATTTTTTAGTTTCTCCGTTTTCTTCGCCTCCGATTG
>Ga0116112_1001624_pt1 | contig 14748 bp, 8 predicted proteins | sample June2015DPH_8_15_FD_89721 | JGI IMG/M metagenome (GOLD analysis project Ga0116112, IMG submission 89721) | Peatland microbial communities from SPRUCE experiment site at the Marcell Experimental Forest, Minnesota, USA - June2015DPH_8_150 | ecosystem: Environmental > Terrestrial > Soil > Wetlands >... | reverse complement strand
TCCGCCTCGTCGAACCGCTGCACGTCGAGTGTGAGTTGGTAACCCGGGCGTGCGTAACGGTACGCCAGGGCGGTGGCTGTGTCGGGGCGGCCGGCCCATTCGGGAAAATCGCCCGTGTCCACGCGCTGCAAATCCGCCGCGTGCAATTCACTAACCTGCAACGGTGTCCCGCGTTGCGGGACCGAGATGGCCAGCAAGCCGGTCTCGCGTTCCACGCCTTCCGCGGACACCCCGGTCAGTTCCATCGTGTTCATCTTGGCCGGACGCGGCTGGTCCCAGGTGACCGTGAGCGTGTAGAACCCACGCGTCGGGCTTTGCAATTCCACGCGCCAGATGTTTCCGTCCTGCGCACGACTGCGGATGTTCGGGCCGGAAATGTCAATGTTCTTGTATGCGTCCGGCACGCGGACGCGCAGTTCCTTGACCGGCGCGTTGGCGATGTCGTAACGCACGAGCGCGCGGCCGCTGACGAGCGTTTCAGTGAGGGTGAACATGTTGACGACTTCGGCGCGCACCCAGGCGGCGATGGTTTCGGTCGCCACGCTCAATTGCCATTCCGGCGCGGATTTTGGTTCCGATGAAATGAATTTGTAAGCGAGCACACTCCCCGACCCGGCAACCGTGGCGTAATCCGGTAAGGACACCGCCGGGATTTCCGTCAGCCCGTCGAATGATTCCGTTTTCACCACCACGCCCGGCTCGGCAGAAACCGCGATAAACCCGGTGAGCTTGGCTGTATCGAGCGGATGCACGCCGGCGATAGCCAATGATTGGGGCAGTTCCTTGAAGCTCTGCGTTAATTCGATGCCGAGCGTGTAAGCGCCGCTCGTGCGGTCCTTCAACGTCACTCCCAGCACTCGTGCGCCGCCCTCGCTGTGTTCGACCTGTTGCAGGATGTTGTTTCCTGTGACGCGTTCGACGCGGTAGCCGTCGGGCAAAGCGACGCGCAATGCGAACAACCCGGCGCGCTTGATGGTGTAATCAATCGTGGCTGAAAGTGCGACCTGTTCGGCGCTCACGCGGAAATTGCTTCGCACCACGGCTTCAATCTCCGGCTGGATGGTTTCCGCCCGCACGCGCAGGGCAAACTCCGGGTTGGAAAACCGGAACACGCTGAACAGCCGGCCGGTCTTGTCCGCGCCCGCTTGCGTGAATTCCTCCGCGTCCACCCGTTCCAGGCCGGACGCGGATTCGACCGACAATCCCAATTCCTCGGTCCCCTGCAAAGCCACCAGCCCCGTCTCGCGTTTCACGTCGAGCGCGTGCGGCACGGCCACCGGCTCAGTGACCGGCAGCGCCGCCAAGACCTTTTCGGTTTCAACGGTTAATTTCCAAGACGACGAGACGCCTTTCAACAAATCCACGATCAGCACCTGTGCGCCATTTTCATTTCTGGTTTCCCACGTGCGGATTTCCTTGCCTTCAACCCGCAGGAGGCGCTGGCCGGCGGGTAATTGCACCCGTGCCTGGCGCAATTCACCCTGCGTGATCTGGTAATCCAGCGCGGCGCGCACGTTCACCACGCCACCGCCAATGGCCACCAACGCGGCGTTCCGGCAAAATACTGTGGCGGCAACTTCCGCAGCCCGTTTCACCCGCGGCGTCCAGAGCAGCTCAACGCGGTCGCCGGAGCCGATGACGGCTTCGACGCGCGTCTTGTCCTTGTCCAGAATGCGCTTGAACGAAATCGCCGTCGGAAAATCCACGTCCGCCTCGGACTCGCCCAACGTGAGCGCAACCTGGCTGGACAACGCCGGCGGAAGGCCGAACGTCAACCGGCGTTTGGTCACGTCACCGGCGATTTTGACGAGCAGTTTGACCTGCAACGTCACATTACCACGGCTGTTGAGCTGCACGGCCACGCCGTCACCATTGCGGACAAGATCAGCACAGCCGTTTTTGACCGTGAATTGCTGCACCGCCACATCACCGCCAAAGAGCGGAACGACCTCGCTGGCTTTCGCGGCGGAAATTTGTAGTGTGGCGTCCAGCAACGCCACGCGGTCATTTACCGTGCCGGAATAACTGGCGGAAATGATCGAGGAATTGGCAGCGGTTGCGCTGTTCAAACTGAACGCGAACAGCAAGGCGATAACGGCCATGACGGGTGGCAGATGGGAACCGGAGGCAGGCGGTTCAGACGATTCCGGTTTGTGACTACGCGGCCAGTAACGCCAGACGAGCCAGGCAATGACCGCCAGCGCCACGACCGGGAACCCGACAATGAGCGCGTCGTGCAACGCGCGCCACTGGACCAGCAGGCTGCACACCGAGCCGATGATCAGCGCCAGCGCCAGCGTGAGAATGAAACTGTTGCGATCCACCCGACGCCATTGCCACCACCACACGGCGAGGCCAAGTAAGAACGCCAATGATTGCCACAGCATTTGAATGGTCTGAAACGTGTGCAACGACATAATGCGCGCGCGTATCGAAAGCGGCTCATCACGGACGTTGAGCACTTTCGTGAACAGGAACGGCTGGCCGGTTTGCGGCAGTTCGATGCGGAGCGAACGGATGCCGGCAACGGCGGGCGCGGGCAACGGAGCAACTGCGGGTGGAACTCCTGCCGGCTGCGGTTGCGCTGATATTGATCCGCCACCGCCACCTCCCCCGCCGACGAAGCTGTTGGCGGCCACAGATTGAACCGACAGCGTAACTTCAGGCGCAGCGGCGGGCGGATTGACGAACTGGCCGCGCGCGATCACCTGCCGTTGCTGTTGCGCGGCGATTTCCTGCGGCGTGGCGAGTTGCACCAGGCCGCGTTGGGACAATTCTGCAAATCTTGCGGTAGTCGCCTGCTCCACACTGCCGTCGGCAAAGAGCACGACGCAGTGGCCGTTGACAATCGGGCTGTAGGCAAGCACGGACTCAGGCTTGAGACTGTCCAGTGACATGCCGCCGCCGAGGTAGGTGTAACGCTGGCCGGTTTCGGTGTCGTAAGTGATTTTGTCCGTGCCCAGTTCGTTCTTCATTTCGTCGAACGAAACCGGCAGGCGGTCATTGTTGTCACCGGCAAAGACTCGCACGGCGGTGCCGATTTGGTGGAGGTTATTGACCGAGCTGATGCGCTGCGCCCTCCGTTTGGCGCTCGCGAGAGCCGGCAAAAGCATTGCACCGAGCACAGCGAGAATGGCCATCACGGCAAGCAAGGTCAAAAAACCGCTCCAACCGCGACGGACGGCCGAAATCACGAGCGCGATGACGAGAAACGCCAGAAAGCCGATGAACAGAATCGCGCCGCCTGCTTCGCGCAGGACTTGAATGTAGAACGCAAGGAATTTTCCCCACGCGTCGAGCAATCCGTAGGTTGTGCCCTGGGCGATGTTCATGCTGCCGCCGAAATGGGTAAGCCGGAACGACGGCGGCACGAAAAGCTGCCATTCCGCGTAGGTGTTCGGCACGTCGGTGCGCGGCGCGTTGAGTTCGAGCGTTTTCGACCAGTGCGCCGCGAGCGTGCCGTTTGTTTGCGCATACATGATATCCACGGCAAAGGCCTGGTCGCGGTTCACGTCGCGCGGCAGCGGGACGAGCACCCAATCGTTGTCGCGCTCCGGTTTGGCTGGCTGGCCGTTGACGTAACAGCCCCAGAGTTTCGAATCCTTCGGCAGTTGGAAGCGCTGGAATTGTTTCTCGTTGTTCTTCACCATGAATGAAGCCTGGGTGAGCATCTCGCCGGCGTCGGTGAGCACGGAGGTGATTTGGGTGCGGTCGGCCACGGCCTCGAGCACCGGTTCCGTGGGATAGCGTTGCACGTCCAACGCCAGGTCGTATTGATTGCCGGTGTATTGCCAGGCCAGCACCACGGCGCGCGTGATGAACGAACGGTCGGCGGCGGACAACTCGGCCTCGTCCACGCGATGCAGCGTGTCACTCACGGTTTTCGGGTTGAGTTGCAAACTGGCGGCGGTGGTGACGGCAATCGAACCGGTCTCGCGCTCCGCGTCAACCGCATGAATGCCGCCAACGGGCAGGCTGGCTTCTGCTTTCGCAGGATCAAATTGATAATCGTAGGTGACGACGAGCGTGTAACCGCCCCAAACCTTGTCCTGCAACCCAATCGTCCAGACGACATCGTTGGTGTCGCCTCCGGAGAGATGAGCTATGCGAGTCCCTGAATCATTTTGGTTTGTGGAACTCGTGTAACTCGTCCCTCCCGTCAATTCTTTCCGGCGGATGTTGGGACCGGTGAACTCGACGTTTTTGAACTGCGCCGGGACGCGGACTTTGAACTCCTGCACGCCCTGGTTCACGAGGCTGTAGCGAATGGTCGCGCTGCCGCCCGCAATGCCATCGCCGATGGTGACGAGATTGAACACATCGGCCACAACGCGCGCAGCGAGGCGTTCGCTGGCAATGGAGAGCTGCCAGTCGGGTTGCTCGGCGGTGTAGGCGAGAATTTCGTCAGATTGCAGGACAGGCGTCTCGCCTGTCTCATTCGGATTTGAGCTGGAGACAGGCTGGGAGCCTGTCCTGCGTTGAAGTGCATGCACCGGGATTTCGCGCAGGCCGGAAAGCGTGGCTGTTCGCAGCCGGATGCCGGGCGCAGCAGCCGCGCCAATCTGGGCGGTTTCCTTCGTTGCGCCGGTCACGCGCAACGGCATGACGCTGATTTGATCGGGGAAATTCTTGAGCGCCTGTTCCAATTGCACGTCGAGCCGGCGCTGGCCCAGCACGCGGGCGGAGAAGCTGATTCGCAGTTTGCCATCACTCATCTTCCAGTCTTCGACGCCATCGCCGCGCATATCGGCCACGGCAAATCCGGACTGCGGCGTCAGCTCGAGCGCGTAGATGCCTGCCTTTTCGACGTTGAGAGTGAGGCCGTGGGAGTTCACCAGTCGCGTTTCTTCCAGCCGGACGTTCACGCGGTCGGCGACGGTGATGACCGGTTCGATGGGTTTGAGCCTGAGCGCCAGCACGAATGGTCGGGCGTTGAAACGGTAGGCGGCGATGGCATTGTCCGGCGCATTGACCTGGCGCAAACCAGCAAGCGATTCGAATTCAACCAGCATGTCCTCGGCGGAAACCGTCAGCGACCCGGATTCGCGTTCGACGTTCAGCGGTTGCGGCGGGTTCAAAGAGGAATTTGTAGTTGCGCCCTCGACGGGTTGCTCGGAATAAAGCGTGAGGTCGTAGGCGTTCTCAATGGGCTTGATGAATTCAATGGTGAGAATTTGAACGTCGTTAGTTTGAGACAGGCGCGACGCCTGTCCTACAGAAGTGTGCCAATCGCGGATTTGGTCGCCTTCCAACCGCGTGAGCGCCTGCGTTGCCGGGAGGGTTAGCGTGAGTTGCGCAGCGCTGCCCTGGACGACGTCGTAATGAAACCGGCTGGTGTATTTAACAACAGCCGGAGTGATCTGCACGCCAATGGTGGAATCCACGGTGAGCAACACCTTGCGGGTGACGGCAGCAATCTTGCCCTGCCAGCGCAAGCTGACGGTCTGGTCGGCGCCAAGAAAACCGGTCACGCGCGAAATGCCGTTGGTCCTGACGGCCTCCAGTAACGTCCCGTCGAGCAATTGCACTTCCGTGTTCGTACCGGCGGCCTGGGCGGTGACGGCGGTGATGGTCGCCGCCGGACCGGCAAAGGAAATTTCATTCCACGGCTCCTCGCGCTGGATTTTGGCGACCACCTCCAGCTTGAATTGGAAATGCCCCGGACGCGACGCGATCAACCGGTAGGCGTTGCCTTCACGAACGATTTTCAACGCGTCCGGCAATTTGGCGGGCAATACCGCCACGTCACCTTCGAGCAATGGCGCCGAGCCTTCGGCCGTGGCCTCGGTGTCAATGTCCAAAGTGAACTGCGCCTCCTCGTCAGCCAGTCTGCCGTTGTAGCGAATTTCGCGGAAAAGCAAATTACCTGTCGGCGAAGTCATCCTGGATACAACCGGGCCACCTGTGTCGCCGGCATGGTAGATGACCCGGATTTCATGCTGGTTCAGCGCGCGCGAATACAGCGCCATTTCATCAATCAACCCGTTAAATGGTTCCTGGTAGGAAGTGCCTCCGATATTGCCAATACCGAGGGCGGGGTTCTGCGTCGGCTCCAAGTCGCCCAACGGCCTGAGCGTCGTGTTGGTCTGAGTCATGAGTTTTCCGTTTACGAAGAGTTTCATGTTTCCCTTTGCGCCCAGCGTCGCGGCGATGTGCTGCCATCGATTGAGTTGGATGGGCGCTTCAATGCGCACGGTTTGATTTTGGGCGTCCGTGATCTGGAAGCCGACAAAACCCGGCGACCGCAGGTCGATTTGCCACGGATCCAGGGCCGGGCGATCATCGCCGCGAAAGAAAATCATGCCGCCAAATTGCCGGGGATAAATCCAGCCCTCGATGGTCAGCGCCTTTGTCAGTTTGAAATCCGGACTGTCGGGGATGCTGACGCGCCGGCGGCTGCTGCCGTCGAAGTCAAATGCCTGCCCGATTTTGCCGCGGGCATAGTTCATGCCGAAGGGCAGTATGCCATCGTGTCTGCCGGCGCTGTCTTGCGCGTTGCCTTCCGCCCGCCACCAGCCCACCAAGCCGGCCTGAGGTATGGACTGGGCCAAAGCCGCGGAGGTTAAAAACAGAAATGCCAGTAATTTCGTGAATGATTTCATAATTTCTCCCTTCGAGGTTTGATGGGGGAACGGGGCCAACGACCCCTGCCCGGAAAGCCTGTTTTTTCGCGCTCGAATGGTATGCGCCGACAAGTTCATGGCTGTTGGACGGGGTATAGGACAAAAAGCTCCCGGCGAAAATGAAAAATTGGGCACGGGCCAGTAGCGGGCATTAACACCATTATTTGCCCGGCTTTCCCCTGGCGCTCCGCCGGCCAAATCGGTGTTGATTCAGGCCCATCACCGGTCAAAGATGTGCGGGATGATTCCAGCGGAGGAGAGCGAATTGATCGCGCGCTGTCGCCGCGGCCAAACGGAAGCGTGGGATGAGCTGTTTGATCTCCATTACGCGGCGGCGGGGCGCTTCATTTTCCAGCTTTCATCCGAGTTCACCCGCGAAGACACCGAGGAAATTTGCCAGGAAGTTTTTCTGTCCGTCATCAAAAACCTCGATTCGTTCCACGGCGAAAGCCGGTTTCAGACCTGGCTCTTTCGCATCGCCGCGAACCAGGCGCGCGATTACCGTGAAAAGCGGAAAGCCGCCAAACGCGGCGGCGGGCAGACGACCGTTTCGTTGCAGGCCGAAGACCCGGAGACCGGCCTTGCGCCCGACCCGCCGGCCAACGCGCCCGGTCCGGACGAACTTTTGATGACCACCGAACAGATGGCCGGCGTGCGCGCCGCCCTGGACCGGCTCGGCGAGCCGTGCCGCGAAATCATCGAACTGCGTTACTTCGGCGATTTGAGTTATGAGGAGTTGAGCGCGACGTTGAAGCTGAATCCGAAGACCGTCAGTTCGCGCCTGAGCAAGTGCCTGGACCGGCTGGAGGAAATCATGCGCGGAATTTTTGCGCGGGAAAGCCCGGGCGTTATCCCGTCTAACTAACAGAACAGATGGAACCGGAACGCAAAATCGAAAAGCTGTTGCGGGCTTACGCTCAGAAACGCCGCACGGACGCGGGCGAGGCGCTGAAGCTGCATCCCGCGACCCGGCGCATTTTGCAGGGTGAAGCCGCGCGCCGCGCGCCGGCCCAGGCTGCGCCGGGGCGAGAGCCGGCTGAAGGCAGTGTTTTACACCTGCTCCTCGCCTTGTTCCGGCGCAGGCTGGTGTTTGCTTTGTGTGTAGTCGGCATTCTTGCCATCGGCACAGCCCTGCTGCTGCCCGGTCTGAGCTCGGCAAAAAGGAAGGCGCAAAATCTCAGCGCCGCGAATAATCTCAAAGAAATCGGCATGGCGACCCGCCAGTATGCCAGCGATAACAAGGACCGGCTTCCCGTTTCGCTTGAAGAAGTGACGAACGCATTGGCAACGAGCAAGGTTCTGATTGATCCAGCAACCGGCAAACCATTTGTTTACGCCGGCGCTGGAAAAAAGTTGGATGGTTTACAGAGTAACACCGTGTTGGCGTATTCGTCGGCGGGTAAAAATGGCCGCGCGGTGTTGTTCGCGGATGGGCGGGTCGAAACCATGAACGGCGAGCGTTTTGCGGAACTGACGAATCAAAAACCCACCGAGCTGGCTTTGGCGGATAAGTCCGCACACGGAAGACTCGTGAAAGCAACCGCCGCTGAACCGGTTGCTGCGGCAACGCCTGCTCCCGCGCTGAAAACCACAAGCGAACTTGAGAAACGGAAAACTGAACTCGCCGCTTCGCTGTCATTTGTTCAAGCCGGCGCCTCCAACGTGCAGAATCTGTTCCGGAACGATTCCGCCTCCGCCCAGACCACGCCCGTGCTGCAATCCTTTGCGATGAAACAAAACGGTAACGCCATTTCCATCGTGGACCGGGACGGCTCGGTTTACAACGGTTCCATCCAACTCGCACACGCGACAGCCGACAACGAACCGATTTCGCGGGAATCGCCAGCCACGCCACCACCAGCCGAAGGTAAGGCGGCTCAATTGGCTATAAACGAACAGCAAGCCGTCCAATATTATTTCTTCCGCGTGGCGGGAACAAACCGGACTTTGCAGCAGAATGTCGTGTTCACCGGGAATGTGCTGGCGAACAGCAGTGCGCCACAGACGGTCCAAACCAGCAATTTTCTCGGAGCACTTGGCGGCGGCAGCGCCGGAGGCCAACTCCAGCAGGCCGCTGCGAATGCATCGCAACAATCACTGCTGTCAAATTCCCGGATTGTCGGAACGGCGGTGATTGATCGCACCAATCAAATCGAAATCAACGCCGTGCCGGTCACGCAATGAACTGTCGGGCGTTTTGATAATTTTTACCGTGTCACGCCATCAAACACATCGCGGGCTGGCCCCGCAGGACGAGCGGCTCTTCGCCGCCCGGCAACTGCCTGCGTTGCGCGCCGCCGCCGCCGACCTCTGCTGGCTGCTCGACCGCGGTTACGCCTCGCGCAGCGCCATCGAACTTGTCGGCAACCGCCACGACCTCACCAGCCGCCAGCGCAATGCCGTCTCCCGCTACGCCTGCGCCAATGAAGATGTCCAACGCCGCCAACGACTCCGCGTCGAACCCGACCAACTTGCAGGCCGCGAACTCTGGCTGGACGGCTACAACGTGTTGACTGTCCTCGAAAGCGCGTTGTCTGGCGGGATTGTTTTGCTTTGCCGCGACGGTTGTTGCCGGGATATTGCCGGCATCCACCGGCGTTATCGCAAGGTCACCGAAACGCTTCCGGTTCTGCGCCTGGTAGGTGAAGCGGCATCGGCCTGGGGCGTGAGCCGTTGCCGTTGGTGGCTCGACAAACCGGTGTCGAACAGCGGACGCCTCAAGGCGGCCATCCTCGAAGCCGCCGAGGCTGCGGGCTGGAAAATGGAAGTGGAACTCACGTTTAGCCCCGACCACGTCCTGTCGCACACCGACGAAATCATTGCCACGTCCGACGGCATCGTGCTCGACCGTTGCCGGCGCTGGGTGAACCTGGGCCGGCTGCTCATCGCCGGACACATCCCGCAGGCGCGGCTGCTGGATTTGTCACCGGCCGAAGGCTGACGGGGAATCTTAGCTGGGGCTATCTCGGCCATAGAAGGTTGGCGACTTTTTCGCTAAGTCGTAACCCGGCACGACGTTAGCAGCAAAGCGGCGAGGCAGACAAGCACGGGAATTCCCGATTTCCAAGCCACGCTTTGGCCGTGTTCATATTTTAACCCACTTCGCCCCGATTAAGATTAAGAGCAGGATTAAGATTGGGACGAACCCTGCTCTTTTCTGTTTCAATCCCACCAGCGATAGGGGAACAGGTTTTTTTCGAGAATGTTCCCGCAACGCGGGCAGCGGCCGGGGGCGTTCCAAATTTTAATCCGATGAGAATCGGCCACGGGACAAACCGGTTTCACCTCTGCCCAGCGCCGTTGCTTGGGCGGAGCCGAAGAACGGCGTCCGGGTGAAAAGACGCTCCACGGATTGTCCACCAGCCAGAATGGCGGAATGATGACACCGGTGGGCAACAAGTTGCGACCGGACTTGGTTTTGGCGCTGACAAGCGGCGGTTCCTCTTCGTTGCCGCGCAACCGGAGGCGGGTGAACACGTCGAAAAGCCGGCGACAATCGAGACAGACAATGGTTTGCACGACGCAGTTGATGCCGGTGTCGGCGCCGCCGGAAACGCGCGCCTGGTAATGACAATACGGACAGTCGAAATGAAACGTCCGGCCCATGTTTTGGAAATACAACGCTGGCTCCCGGAAATCCACTCGGATTGCCGCAAAATCGTGTGCCTTCCCGATAGCGCAAATCATCCTTCGGCCATGGCGCCGGGTTGTCGGACTTCTCCGGTTATGCGAATCTCACCGGCAACGGCGCCCGGGTCGGCGTCAACTATGGTTCGCAAATCAAGTGCTTCGCTGGATACGCGAACCTTACCAGCAACGGCGCGCCCCGGATCAAGTAAAGGCCCACAAGCACGCCAATCACCCACTTGATAATCAAGAACACCGGCACCCCGCCCGAGGGAGCTGCTAGCGTAGCGTGACGAACAATAAATATGCCGCCCAGCACCCCGACGATCCGCAGGAACAACCCAAACAGTTCTTTTGAGTTCATATACGTTTGCCTTTCTTGTCTGGTTTTCGTTGCTCAACCTGTTTCCCGCAGGCAAAGGTCTGTGGTCAAACACGACAAGGCTGATTGGGCTGGTAGATTAGCGACTGCCACTGCCCTGTCAACCGTGCGGCGGTACGATTTGAAAAGTAGCGCAGGCTTCAATCATGTCTTCTCCCGGACCATGTGACTCTGGTGACAACCGGAACACACTTCGGTAGGGCGGGCAGTCCTCTGCACGCCGCCCGTCCACACAACGATTCCGGCGCGCACGGAGTGACGCGCCCTACCAATGTGCCGATATCCGCTGGAAATTGCATTGCCTTCCGGCCCCATTCCGCGCATGAAAAGGGCATGATTTACCAAAAACAAATCCTGCTGGAATCAAAAGGGCATCGTCAAATGCACGACCTGACGGCGGACGTGGCACGGATTGTCCAAGACTCCGGTGTGCGCACGGGCACGGCGCACGTGTTCAACATCGGCAGCACCGGCGCGCTGGGCACCATTGAATACGAACCGGGATTGCTCGAAGACCTGCCGGACATCCTGGACAAACTCATCCCCCCCAGCCGCAGTTACGGACACGAACAAGCCTGGCACGATGGCAACGGCCATTCACATTTGCAGGCCACGCTGCTGGGGCCGTCGCTGACCGTGCCGGTAGCCGATCGGAAACCGGTGCTGGGCCCCTGGCAACAAATCTTCCATCTGGAATGCGATATCAAACCGCGCCGCCGCATGATTTTCGTGACCGTGTCCGGTGAGTGAAGGTTTTCATCGTTTTCTCCTTTTTGATCGTGTCCTGATTTGGCATGGGAGCGCGGCTTCAGCCTGCTTCAACACGCAATTTGCGTTGGACAATGAAGTGGCATAAATGCCGCGCCCCACAAAATCACGACACGGTTCTTTTCGTTACTTGCTGTTTTCGATTCCCCCGCTTTTAGCGATTTATCATTGTGAGGGAGTTGGGCGGATTTTGTTCCCGGAAAATTTTTCAACGCAAAAAATGCGAATTTGGCCACAGATAAACGCGGATAAACACAGATTCGGAGGGACGAGTTAAACGAGTCGCCACACCTGAGGAACGAGCCGTCTCCGTTCCACTTCGCCGCGCCAAGGAACAAATCACAACCTCACGGCGAGGAGGACATTTCCAAATCGTGTAGCGCGGGGCCAACTAGGTTGCCCAGGTGATTACCCGACCAGTATAGCACGAAACCAAAACCAATCAGCACCAACGCCAGACAAATAAACGCCCAGAAATGACGCGCTTCAAATCGCTCCAGCGACCGCACGAAACCCACCAGCCCAATCAGCGCCGCCACGATAATCACGGCGTCCACGCTCACGCGCTGCCAGTAGCTGCCGCCCAGATGCAGCCACATGCCGAATTCGTCAAAGGTCAGCCCCAAGGCGAATCCATATACGAGCGCGGTGATGTCGGCGGCGCGTCCAACCGGCCGGCGGAAGATGGCGTAGCCGGCCACCGCCGCCAGCAGAAAAATGCCGTAGTTCAAGTGGTGAACATGCGTCCCCTTCAGGAAAAAATACATGTTGGGGATGGTCCCGGACATAATCAGAAAGACCGTCGCCCGCGAAATCACGAAGGTCAGCAGGAAGCTGAACAACGCGCGGCGCGCCAGCCGGTGCGGTGTCGTTTGGTGATGGACGGGTTCGTGCGGATGAATGTTTTCAGTGTCCATCGGCAAAACCGGGGTTCAATTGGCGCGGGTCTGCTGGTAATACCATTGCAGTTGTTGCGGCGAACTGCCTTCGTCCACATTTTCCATCTGGATCATCTCCTCGCCGCGCGCTGGCGGCTCGACCTCCTTGAGTTTCCATTCGTTGTCGAGCCGGCCAAACGTCCAGTATTCGGTCCAGGGTGTCACATACGGATCCTGGCTGATCAGCAATCCGTTGCGGCGGACCGCTCTTTGAGCGTGGGCACTGATCCGCACCGTGAATTCGTCCTTGGTATTGTCCGAATAATTCCGCACCAGCACCAGCTCCACCTTGCGCACACAAAGATTGCGGAATTCCAACTTGGTTCCCTGGCCACCGAGGCGGATGAGCTCATTTTGCAGGCTCTTCGCCACTTCGGGGAACAATTCCGCCGCCGGGATAGCCGCCGGGTCGCCCTGCTCGCGTGCGAGCGTGACGTGGAGGAACACCTGCCGGGCGTGTTCGAGCATGGCCTGGCGATCCCAGAGTTTGTCCGTCTGGACAAGAAAATTTAACAGGCGCTCGATGCGTGTGGCCTTGGTCTCGGTTTCCTTTTCCAGCCACGGTCCGGCCGGCCCCGCCTGTCCGGCATGGTCGCCATAGACCTGGTCCCGTCCCAGGTCGGTGAATCGCTCGAAGAAGTTTTCCTCCTTGAGCGCGTCGGACTCGCGCGTCTGATCAATCTCGCGCAGCAGCCAGGCGCCGTCCTGCCGGTGAAATGTCCAGAACTCCTGAAAATGCGCCGGCTCGTCGTCACCGCGCAAAAATTCCTGCGTGCGATCGTCAATGTAATAATCCCGGGCGCTGGCGGTAATCAGGGCGGTGAATTCGCGGTCGTTCTCCTTCTCCGGGTAGCTGACATTTACGATGTCCACGTGCTCGACGCGCAGGCTGTCAATGCGGTTGATTTCGTGATTGGCCATCAGGCCGCTCAGTTGAGAGCAATGGTCCGCGTAAAGGTCCGGCATCAGCAGCGGTTTCACCGGCCCGTAATCCCGCGCCTGCCAGCATTCCTGCAATTTCGTAAACGTGGACCGGGCCTGTTCTTCCAGTTTGTCGGGCGCCATCGTCTGGTCCACCCGCGACAGGAATTCGAGCAGCTTCCGGGTCTTGACGCCTTTGTCATCAATCTCGGCGCGGCTGTAAAGGAAATCCAGGTCTTCGTCCTCCTTCTGCTTTTTTTGGGCGAGTTGTGATAGCACGATAATGACGATGAACAGGCCGACCATCAAAAAGAAAGGCGTCGGGCTGCCGGAACCGCCGCCGCCACCACCATGATAACCGCCTCCGAAACCGCCGCCGCCAAAACCGCCGCCGCCCCCGCCGCCTTTATTATGCACCGCCACGCCGTTCGCGAAATAGGTGTTCGGCCGGTCGGTTTGCAGATTGTAAACGCGCGTCGGCGCCAACACGGTTTCCAGACTGGTGATTCGCTGTTCCTGCAGGCCGTTCCCGGACAGGACAAAAATCGCGTCACTGACTTTCAATGCCTCCAGCGTCTTGAACGTCCCGTTGCCGACATAAAACGGATGCTCGCGGGTCACGCGCAGCGTCATCTGTTCCGTGCCCACAATGATGTATTCATTCACGTCATAAGTGATGATCCGGCGCACCGTCGTGTGGACGATTTCTCCGCCGGTTGTGAAGGCCAGCAGTTCGTCACCGGGCCGAACCGCGCTGATGGGTGTTTCTGTTCCGCCGGCGCGCAGAATCGGCGTGTCGGGCAGAAAACAGCCCTTGTTGTGCACCACCACCCCGTTCGCCAAGTAGGTTCCCCCGGGCGCGACGAGCAGGTTGAAGGCGGGCCGGACGGCTTTCACGCGAGTGACGGTTTCGATTTTAACCTGGTTAAACTGGTCTTCCTCACGCAGGTAAAGCGAGTCGCCCGGCTGGAGACTCGATGCCACACGAAAAGTTCCGGGCCCGGTCTGCAACGGGTGTTCCGCCGTGACCCGCAGTATTCGGCCGCCCGCGCCAATTTCGACGTACTCGTCCGGCTCGACCCGGCTGGTGGCCTGCACCGTGGCCGGCTGCAGTTGACCGTCCATTACCGCCCAGACCGTTGCGCCGGTTTCGAGCTGTTCGATGGGGACTTGTCCTGCGGGGGTATCAATCAGCGTGCCCTCTTCCAGGCAACCGCCGCCACCGCGACCCCAGGCACAGGCCGCAGTCAGCAAACCCGCCAGCAAAAAGATGACGCCCCGCGTTCTCACGCGGATACATTCGAGGCTGATGCCGGACCTGGCCATTATAATCAATCGCCGGATTTCCAACGCCGTCGGTGACGCCGCCGCGGCTCAGTGCAGCGCGGCGATGATGCCGCCGAGAACCGCAGCCGCCACCACGATGCTGACGCCGATGATGCTCGCGCCGACGATGCGTCCGAAGTATTGGGCCACCGCCACGTTGCCG
>Ga0116112_1001616_pt1 | contig 14789 bp, 16 predicted proteins | sample June2015DPH_8_15_FD_89721 | JGI IMG/M metagenome (GOLD analysis project Ga0116112, IMG submission 89721) | Peatland microbial communities from SPRUCE experiment site at the Marcell Experimental Forest, Minnesota, USA - June2015DPH_8_150 | ecosystem: Environmental > Terrestrial > Soil > Wetlands... | reverse complement strand
ACTCCTTGTTCTTGCTCCACATGACCCAGCACAACTTGGAATGATATCTCACCCCGCTCGTCCATGTCAACAGCCACAATTCCACCAGGTTTTACGCTTTCCTTCACCTCAGGAATCCCCATCACAGCCTTGATGGCTGAGTTGTGCATGAAGAAAACGGTCGGCAGGCAATTGTACGGCGTGGCGATGTATTGAAAAATTACTTGGAGTCTCTGCTCCAGTTGTTCATGACTCTCGCCGCCCGGGATGACTAACGTCGGGTCGTCAAGATATTTTTGGAATGCAGCCAAACGCTCAGGAGTTTTTTCCTTGCCCGTAAATCCCGCGACCATCCACGGACGAAGATTGGGGTCGGTGCTCATGAATGGGCACGAGACTGCGCCTGTGTCCATCAAATACTGCGCCGTCTGAATTGTGCGAGGAAGATCGGATGAAATCACGCGACCGATGCGCTCGAAGGAAAGCCATCGTGCGGCGGCTTCCGCTTGCTGCATGCCCTCTTCACTCAAAGTCAAATCACCCCACCCGTCCCACACCGACATTTTTGTAAGCTCGCCGTGGCGGACGATGTAGGCGATGCGCTCTTTGCTTGGGTCCAGATTAAACATGGCGGCTTTGCTCCAAATATGCAATTAATTTTTTCAAGATTTCCACGCTATCGCGCGTCATACCGAGCGCCGCGTTACATCTCTGACAAATCCACCCGCGAAAAAGTTTCGTTTCATGATCGTGATCCCAAGATATTCTTCTATCATGACCGCAGATTTCACAATACTTTGGTTTTGGTCGACCCGCAAGCTTTTCTTGTTTTTTAAGAGTGTATTTTGTGCACTCTTGCGCTGTGTGTTTTACAAATTCTGGCGATGTTTTTCGCCGCTGTTTGCGGTAATTTCTATTTTTCGTTGCCCATTTTTTAAGTTGGGCTTCCCAGCGCTCTGGGTCTGCCGTGGCTTTGTGTAAACTCATATTTCTATTTTACCGCGCATCGAGCGCGCTGTCAAGCAAAAGAGAGCCCAATCGACGAATCGAACGCCAGTCTGAGAGGTACAAGCTCCCCGTCCTACCACTGAACGAATCGGGCAATCTGTCTCCACCCACACCTGCAGATGAACCCTTCGGCTCGTTTCTGCGGGTCGCGGTTAATCAGTTCCTTGCACCTCGGACAGCACATCGAATCCATGATAGCACCCAGACCTGCTCGCAGTCAAGAAGAAAAAGTGATGGACTGTGCGGCAGCCCGTGATCTAATCACTATTCATGCCGCCGCACGCCAGTCTGGTGTTTCCACTTCTGCCCGTAGGCATCTTGGTGGACATGGCGTGATTTGAACACGCGACCCTCGCATTGCAAATGCGATGCTCTCCCGCTGAGCTACACGCCCAAAATCGTTACACTACACGTTCAGCCAGTTCGCCTGCCTGCTTCAACGACGCGTCGCGCCGCAGAGATTGGTCAGCAGGAAGTTGAGCGGTTGGATTCGGAACCCCCGCCAGCGGATTGGACTTCTCTACAGAAGCCATCGGCCAGCCTGGAGTGATGAGCGCAGATGCGAGCGATACTGTTCCTGCTCCGATGTTCGGAGTGATGATAGATGCGTCGGCCATGATAGTTCCTCCTCAATTATTGCAAAAATCTTACTTCGACAAACCGTGCGCGTTCTTTCCCGCCGCCACGGCGGTGGCGGCTGACGCCGCGACAGTCGCAGGCTTGGCGCTTGTTCCGTTGGCGGTCACAATAGTCCCGAGCGTGGTCTGCTCTTCGCTGACGCCGTGACCGTTAATCTCGGTCCCCTGGGCGTGGAAGCCTTTGTAGTTGAATAGTAATCCTGACATGGTGTTGCCTCCTGAAATAAAAAACCCCTTGGACTGGTTGAGCCCAAGGGGTGCTGTGGGCTTGCGCCCGAATATTTCCCGAGCGATTACACGAGGTTCAAAGAGAACTCGTTCAGTGTCAGGACGACGCCAGTTTCAGCGGTACCGAGAGTCGCGGAAATCAGGAAGTTCAGGTCCTGTTCGCCAACCAACCCCGTGACCACCGTGGTCGCTGCACGAGCCACTGCGGTTGCGTTCGAAATCTGTGCTTGGAACCAACCATCCAATGTACCCGACGCACTCAGTTGCACGTAGGCGTCCAGGCTCCAAGAGTCGGAGGCTGTGTCGACGGTCAGGCCCGTTGTTGCTGCGATCAGGACGCCGCCAGCGGTGACGACGTTGGCAGTGGTAACCACTGTCGAAGCGAACGGAAGAGACGAAGCAGGAACTTCATACAGCCCGATAAGCAGGGTTGTAGATGCCGCCGTCGCGCCTGTAATGGTGCCAGCGGCGTGAATCCAGATGACCTGTCCAGTTCCTGCGTACAGGTCAGTGACGCCAGCGGCCAACGGGATGATCCCGCCGCCCGTTAATGTCAAGCCGTTGTTGTTCAGCGAGAACGGAGTAGCCGTTGTCGTGATGACGGTCCCAGACAGCGGGGCCAGAGTCAATTGCTGGGTGCCAGATACCTGGCGACGGATGGTAGATGCGTTAGACACGGTAGTTCTCCTGTTTACTTCTCAAAAGATTTCAAGTACAAAATTGCATTCTGCATGTCTTCAATCGAATCGTTGAACAGCCCGATTGCGACATTATGATTGCGGCAGAGAATCAATCTGTTCTGTCCGCTTTCATGGTCGTGGTCTTGGCATGGAGAATTTCTCGCTTTGCCTCGTGGCCCGAAGGGGTGATTTCCTATGGGGCACATACCACCTTGCTTGACAATCTGCGCTTCGAACGATTCCAGTGTGACGCCATACTGACCTTTATACCAATTCTCTCGAACGAGGTCTGGATGCGCGTCGTGATACCGTTTAGAGCGTTCCTTCGATTTCTCTGTTGCGTTGTACTTCGCCTGCCGCCGCTTATTGCTGGCTTTGGCTGCTTCGCTGTTCGGGTCTTTGAATGGCATGACTGCCTCCAAGACCCACTTTACAACAACTTGCATCGGGTGTCAAGTAAAAAACAACACCCGCTGTAAGTTATTGATTATACAGCGCTTACCTCGCCCCTGACCCTGCGAAACCCTGCGGTGTTGTTGGTATTAGGTCTCGCAACGACCCCAAGGAACCAGTCGTAACTCACGATTGCTCGTGTCTGCAACATGGGGTTGCTGAGGTCGATGTCGTTATCGCCGAAGGTCTTGACGTTCACCTTGAAGCTGGGGTTGCGCGGTGCGCGATTGCCTAGCAACTCGGAAGCCATCATTGCTTCGCGGCCAACGACGTACGTCGCGTAGCCAGTCTTGCCGACCGACGGATAGTTGGAATACGTCGGAACGGTCTGGGTGCGGATGATGCGGACGCCGCTCCATTCGAGAACGGAGTAGCCGCGCGTCATGTCCGACTTCAAAACTGAGGCGCCGGAATCCGAACGCTTCAGCGTGTCGACTGCAGACCCTGCGGAGTTGTCCGACATGAAGTCGTACACAACGTAAGGGTGCATGGCTGACGTGTACATTCCGCCGTCACGTCCTGGGACCGCGTTGCCCATCAACTGGGACTCGGACTTGCGGATGGTGTTGGACAGCATGTACTCGTTGTCGAGCAGGTCGATGCGGGCAGAAGCCTGCGCGGTTGCGGCAGCTTCGAAGCCGTTAATCGCGATCAGGTTGCTGGTCAGCGCGCCGCGATAAGACAGGTTGCGGGCAGCATCCAGCGTGATGTCCGCGAGGAACATTTGCTGGGCGACGTTTGAGATGCCGATCCAATCGCCGTATTCGTCGGCGAAGGAATCGCTGAACACCTGGTTCAGTTGGAGCGACGGACCCGGAATTCCTTCGGACAGGTCATAGGTCGCAGCAGCGTACGGAGTTTGTCCGTAGAACTGGAGCGTCCGACCTGAACGTCGGGGCAGAGGACGGAAGTCGCACAGTTCTTCGAGAAAAGGAGTATTAAATTGCCACTCCATGATGGCTGTTCGGTCGTACGCGATTTGCGGGAAACCCGCTAATGTCGTTGATTGAACCCCAGGCGGCAGAATCGTATAGTTACCCTCTTACTCCCCAGTTGGGAGTTTATGAAGGCATCTTGCTCAAGGGTGCTCTTCTACTTATGGAAAGATAAGTCTAAAACTTGTGGCGGACTCGCAAAAGTTCCTTCTTGTGGTTATGATTGCAGCAGAGAGTTTGATAGCCTATGCGGAGTCTTTCACTGAGACAAAAATTTGGTGGAATTTTTGCTTAGAGTAGAACACCTCAAGTCCGCTTTCGAAAGTTGCCCAATAGCCGCCCAATTCAGGTGTTGCAAAATTCTGTTCCAAATCGACAGCACGTCCATCCGCCAATATGATTCGTTGTTTCCCCGACTCATCTGACCAAAACATAACACCGATAATTTCACTGGCGTTTGTGATTGGGTCAAGTGCCCGCCATGCTTTGTATTTCATGATACTCTCCGCTATCAGCCAGTCGTCAAGCGAAATTAGATGCGCCCTGTTTTATATGTGTCCGTGAATGCGGCATTGGGATCAATCCCAGCGGCGATTTGTGCTTCTTTCCACGCCTGCAAAATTTCGGCGGGCGTTGCGTTCTCGGGAACAACTTTCTTAGCTGCGACAACCGCAGGCGCCGTCACAGGAGCGCCGCTCGTGCCGGAACTTTGCCCGAACATCGAAGATGATGTAGAACGAGTCTTCGAAGCCGCCGCTGCGGACGCCTGGGCTGCAGCCGCCGCTTCTTGTTCAGATTCCAGCACTGGAGCCGCAACCGTCTTCCCGTTAGCGGTTTTCCATTCTGCCTCTGTATTGAAATCTCCGTATGGAAAATATGCCCGGGACTTTTTGAGTTCGGCGTACGCTTGCGCAATCGCCGCAACTTTATCCTCCGCGCCTTCAAGACCCATCGCAACCAGCTTCAGTCCAATGATTTCTTGGTTTCTCTCGCCGCCTGGCCAATCCTGACCAGTAGGTGAATTGCGAAATGCTTCCCCAGCCTGAGCCCATGACTGTGCAACCTTCGCGCCCAAGTTCGCATTCACTGTTTCTTTTAGGGCCTCGACGGAAATGCCGTTGCTTTCGAGGAACTGGGTGAGTGCGCCGGATTGCTGAATATAGTCCGCAGCGGAAACTTCTCCGAGCCGGAACTTGCGTTCAAGTTCGGCTTTGGCTGCGACCTCGGCCTCAGCAGCCGCAGCAATTGCCGCAGCATCAGGGATCGCTTCCGCCACTGCGGGCTTCTCTTCGCGCACCGCATAGGCGACCTTGTAAGCATTGAGAACGAGGCGATCCACTTCTGCTTCTGATTCACCATCAAAATGAAACTCTTTTCCGCCGATGGTTTCAGTGCGGGCAAACGATACAGACGCCGCAGCCGCTGCTGCTTGTGCCGCTGTCTCTGCCGCCAAGCGAGTCGTCTCTGCCGCAGCTTGATCTGCCGCGAGTTGAGCGCTGGTCACAGCCTGTTGTTCGGCTGCAGCAATCAACAGGGCCTTCACATCCGCCGTACTGACGGCGTCACGGATGGCTTTGGAGAGTTCGTCGTTCATCATAACTTCGGGCAGGACATTAACTGCGACTGGTTCGATGCTCATTGGAGTGCTCCTATGTCTCAAAAATTTGAGAGTATCTATATATGAAACGGAAAGTCTAAAACCTGTAATAAGTTTTCAGGAGTATCAGTATGTCCCCGGCAAACGCCCTTCGGCGTCAAACTCTTCAAATTTGGTCAGGACTTGCTGACGGACGTAGTCCCCCTGGTCTAGAATTTCAGCGGGGGTCTTGTCGGCCAGATTAGATGCGGCGGCTTGTTCTTGGACACCTTCGCGGATGGCTTCAATGATTTTGGCGAAAAGCAGGTCTTTGAATTCTTTTGCGCACTGCATTCGTACTTTGAGAACGACTATTTGACGATCATCCCAGCCGCCGTAATCTGCACATTGATCGGCAGCATTTTGTACGAGGTCTTGGGCGATACGCTGCAGATCAATGAATCCCGGATTTGACCGAAGAGATAAAAGGCGATTAGCGCGCTCGATAGCCGGAGTCGAAGAAAAGACGGAGGAAGACATTTATATGCTCTCTTTCTTTTGCCGGCGGGCTTTTTGAGCGGCGCAGGCTTTTGCTTTGATCTCTGGTAAATTTATTGTATTGCGTATTTTTGCAACTGTTTCTCGGAGCCAAAGATAAGAGTAGAATTTCACACTTTAATTATACAAGAAACTCTTGTTTGGGTCAAGACCTAAAACGCGTTTTTGTCGGCGGCAGCGAAAGCCCCTTTGGCCGCTCTATCTAACCCTTGAGCCTCTGGAGTTTGAGCAAACTGCTTTTCTTGCAACTCTAGGTCATTCTGATGTCCTGCAGCTTCTCCTTGCTGACGCAGGGTATGTTTTCCTGTTTCCACCAACATTCTATTTTCTGCGGCGTTGTTGTCAACATCCTTCTTGACTTCGCCCTGCGCCTTGACGATACCCAGTTTGCCTTGCATCGCGGCCTGCTGTGTTTTCGCCGCCACCCTCGCCTTGTCGTCATCGTTCATCGGCACAACGATCTGTTCCTTGTACGGTACACCGTACGTGTCGAACATCGCCGAGAACATCGCGTTGAAGTCAATCTTCATCGCTTGGGTCGCCAAGTTCTCGACCGTCCCAGGGGACTGCAGGAAGGTCTCGATGATGGACATATACTTGTTCAGCGCTTCGCGCGCGGCTAACTTAGTGCCTGCGGAGATTTCCGCCTTGTAGGTGCCGTTGATGATGTTCAGCGGCGTTGCTTTGAATGCATCTCCGAGCGCGTCGGACAATAACATGCGAATCTGTGACGGCTTCAACTTCTGATTTTGCTCGATGCAGAATTCGAGGAACGGAACGAAGATTTGTTCCGAAATCACATCAATCAGGTCCTGCATCTTAACGGATTCGCCACCCGTGACTGCGGCAACGCCGCCTGGGGTGCGCATGGCGCCCGCAGAACCTGGACTTCCGCCCAAAGTACTTGGACCCGCGCCAGAAATCGATGACGCCCACTCTTTCATCTGCGCGATGACGGCCAAAGGCTCTTGCGCGTTGATGGAGTTTCGTGTCAACGGTTCAATTTTGTTCGGGCCATCTGTTTTGAAGACTTTCCCAGGGAAAATCCACTGCGCCTGCGCAGAATTGTTTGTGCCAGCGGGTGCGGTGTAAGTTCCCATCAAATTCAAGTTCAAATCATCCAAAAAGGCGTTGATGACTCCTTGGCAGACGCGTTGGAAGTCGGTTAACCAATATGCGATGCCGTAGCCGTGCGCGGAGTCGGGCGCATTGCGGAAACAGAAGCCCAGAAACGGCGGACGACCAAAATGGTGCTCTTCATTCAACAAAACGTACTCTCTGCCGAGAATAATTGCGTGGCGCGTGCCTGTCCAGTAGTCAAACGCCTCAAATTTTCGCATCAGCGGGTCATGCGCAGTCCGTTCGGTGTAATTTTCGGGATACGCCTTCTGTGGCGTTGTGGTTTGCTGAAAAACAGGGTTTCCCGTATTCGATCCAAGCGTTTCGAGCGGATTAGTCGGCGATTGATTCTGCATTTGCGGAGTCGTAAGCGCCACGATTTGCTCTCGGGTCGGGATAGTCCAGCCTTCTGTGTTTCGCAGGGCATCCAGATCATATCCGTTCACATAAATGATGCGCCCGCACCATTCGGCCACACGCGGGTCCCCTCGGCGCAGGTCGGGAGCATACCGAAACCGCCGAATCGGCACATGTTCCAGCTTCGGCATGTTGACTTCACGCACTCCAATGACTTTGTCGACGACATTGTCCTCGTCTTCGACGGGAATCGTGACAGCAATGCCGTTTACGACTACGGTTTGCGGATGCGTACCCTGAACCTTCTTGATGATGTTTTGTTTCAGAGTTTGCCATCCGTAATGCGCCACGCCGAAACCATAAAATAACCCGTCGTACGTGATTTCCCGCATTTCAGTCTTGGCGGATACGCCTTTGTAGCCGCACGTCTTCAATTGTGCGTTGAGAATTGCCTGTTGTGCTTCGGCGCACTCCAGCGGTGTGCCGGAAGTCGCATCGATTTTGAAAACCTGATAGCCACCAAAGAGTGTTTGATTGACAACGCTGTGAATGCTATAAAATTGTTCTGCAACAAGAGGCACACCCAAGTGCGAGCGGAATTGTTCGCTTCCCTTCCACTTGACGGGCTCAACCCATGCACGCAACATCTGTTCCGCGATGTTCCAGCGACCAATTAAGCCTCGGGTAGCGATGAAACTTTCTGATTCCTCTCTATTAAGATTAGCCTCCTTCAACATTGACAAGTTGGATCGCAACTGGTCAGCGAAGGCAACCTCTGTGGGCCCTATCGGAAGCGCCGTCTCACCATATGGGACCGCGCCCGGCAAATCGAGGAGGCGGATTTGGCCGCGATCCGCGAAATGACTGGTCGCAGTGATCTTTACTGTGGTATCTTCAGGCATAAGGGTCTCTACATATGGTCGATTTAGTCTGAAAGTGGGGGGATTTGTAATTAGTTTTCAGGTGCGGGGCGACAGAGGACACAATCTGGGTTTGGGATGCCTCGGCGAACGTGCCAGCGCGCATGGGTGCCAGATAAAGGATGCATCTGGGCGCGATTACGGGCTAATAGTCCGCTATCCACCGCCCGTTGCCCAAGGTCGCGCCGCTCAGCTTTGGTCAGTTTCCAAAATCCTCGTCGTAGTTTCACATTTTGGCGTCCGACTTTTTGGCCGTTTTGAACATGCTGTTCGCGCGTCATGCTAAATAATCCCGTACCGCGAGTTTTAGCCGATGCTGCCGCGCGCAGTCCTCCTTTTTTGGAATCCCTTGAGTGTTGCTCTGGCGTTCGACTAAACCACCCAACACGTTGATCTCGTAGTCGCCGTCCCTGCTTTACTCTATCCGTTTTCTTACCGTTTCGCCCACCCGCCCCTAACCGCAGCCGAAAAGTAATTAACTCACTCTCGGTCATCAATTGTGGCTTATCCCGCTCATTCAATCCGCGAGCAAACCACTCTTCTCTAGTTCTGGTCCACTTCGCGTGATTGCAACTCGCATGAGCGCAACGCAGATTCTTCAGGTCATTCGCCTGCGCGGCGGCTTCTGCAATCGGCACATTTAAGCGGGCAAAATAAATTATAGGCGTCGAGTGGTCAAGTGCCGCACAAATCAAGTCCTGAATTGGATGTCCGCACAAATCACAGATGCGATTTTGCATCTCGAATAAATTTTCAAGAGTTTGACCGTTAGGGGTCGCTTTTCTAATAGTTTTTGCTCGCTGCTGGATACTCAACATATTTCAATTTTACCAGAGTCATGTCTCTTTGTCAACACACGATTCCTGTCCCGCATCCATTGTCCCCGTAAGTGTCGTCTTCGAGTCTCACTTCGTTTAATTTGCGTAACCAACTGTTAACTGAAACAGCGGTAGGCGGGGCGTCGAGTTGATAGTTTGTAGGAGCGGCAACCACCATTCCGCACGTATCAGCGAAGTCATCATGCCGCCCCAACTTCGGCCACTTTATTAGCTGTTGGCATAGCTGATCGTACCCCTTCATGCCTGCGTAGAGCCACAAACGCTTGGCAGAGAGCGGACCCTTGACTGTTCCGATGCGAATCAGCTTCGCGTTCGGGGCTTGGGATCCTTTGACCCACTCAATCGGCACCTTCAAGAGCCCTCTGGAGCGCGCATACGCAAGAATGACGTTGTTGTAGGCTTCCCAGCCATTAAATTTCTCCAAATAAATCACGCTGGGACGATAATCATGCGCTAGCAGCACGTTGTTGACGATATTTTCCGCCACCTGACCCGAATCCCATGTCCCAAATTCGCAACCGTAGATGAAAATCTGACCTTGGAACAGTCGACAGATGAAAATCACTGAGTTATCGCGTCCGTCTTGTCCGACATATGCAAGATCACCCACCGCAAACGTAAGCGAGACGCCATAGTCGGGGATTTGGTTCATATGGTGCAGCGTCTGTCTTCCGATCAGCCCCTCATCAAAGGTCTGCGCGCCCGTAGCGATGGGCTGGTTCTCGTACTGGTTCGCAAAAAACTCAGGGCTCGATTCACTCAGCTTCGTTGCAAGTATCGCCAGCGTGAAACCAACTAAACGCCCGTCGTGCGTACGTGTTTGCGGAAACAAGACATCCCTGTTGCCGCGATCTTTGAATCCGGGGCAGTTACATCCTTGTACGACGCACGGCGGCTGGAGAATATTCACATCGTAGTCATGATACACACTGGTGTGAATGCAGTTTTGGCAGCCGTGGCTCCAGCAATCTCGAATGAAAAACTTCCAGATAGTTTTCCCGGTCTCCTGCATTTCTTTTTTAGCGGCATCCTGAATCAGTTCATATGCGTCTCCAAAGGAGTATCGCGTTCCGGTCACTGACATAAACCCGCCAGGCTCTAAAACGGGACAGATGTCGATATAGCTGTCATAGCTCTTCTGGAGGGCATCCAGTTTTCGATAGTTTGTTTCGTTCACAAGGTCATCAATAAAAATGATGTCAAAGTGCGACCCAGCCTTAGTCGACTTTACCGTCGAAATTGCGAACGTCGGTTCAGCAAAAATATCATGAGTGCGGCACGGAACCGTAAACTCATGCGCATTACCTAGTGTGCATGGTTCATCTTTCCAAGCGTCAGCATAACTGGGGTTAGGCTCGCCGTTTTTCAAAAACTCTGGAATCTTTTTGTTGCACACACTCTTCATACAGAACTCAGGAAAAAGCCACCTGAACCGTTGCGTTGGTCGCTCAAAAAACTTCTTGATGGCGGCGAGTTGAAACTTGGCGAGTTTATCGCTGCCTGTCAAGAAACATATACGGACGTTTGGATAGTTCAGAATTGTCTGGACGATATCAACCCTAACCGCGAATGTTTTGAAATGACCGCGCGGCCACAGAATCATCCGCTTTTTTGTTTGCTGGTCTAAGTCGAACAGGTCAAGACCCTCGCCAGGGCGTTTTTGCAAAAAGCACTTGAAAAGCTGGGCGTGCGGGTCTGGTTGGAAATCCAACCCGAGAATCGGGACGTACTCTTTCGGAAGATCGGGGTCGCCCAGCTTCGCGGCTTCTGCGAAACCCGACAGGTAGAGATGGTACTTCAAGCAGCGAAAACGCCCTTCATACCACTCTGTTTGTTCTTCTGGGGACAGACGAGTGAACCCCTTCACAAACCCCTTCGGAAAGTTTGTCAAGTCGACGGACTTGCGGTAATTTTCAAAGATGATGGGGTCAATATCAAACACGGCTGCTCCCGCGTTACTTCCGAATTTCAATGCCAAGATTTGTGCCGATGATTTCCGTTCGCGGCGACACAATCCGTGTCGCGAAAAGCGGCCCTGATGCCATAATGCTTGCGCTGTTTGAGCCCGACTGTGATGGCGTGAAGAGCACGAAGTTGATGCCTGTGATATCCGCAGTCGTGATGACGACGGTCGTATCTGACGGCGAGAACGCGTGCCCCGTCAGTCCGGGTGTGACATAATACGTACCAGGAAGCAGTCCCGTGAAAGAGTAGTTGCCTGTTCCACCAGCCGCCGTTGTGGTGGCGCTTGCTGTTCCGCTCAAAGTAATGGTTGCGCCTGCGCCCGCCGCGCCCACACTACCTGAGATGGAGTAGCTAACAATGCTGCCCGCTCTGAAACTAGAAATCTGAACATCTGTGAGAGCATTGGGAACATAAATATCAACAGAACATTGGCCCGCAATGTAGGTTGAATCTGTGACTGAGACAATTGCAACTCCGTTCAAAAAACCCGTCAACAGGGTACCTACTACTTCCAGACGAAGGACATCGCCGGGAGCTTCGGGACTTTGGACCATGGCAGAGAGAATGGTCAATGATCCATCAGACTCTATTCGCTGTATATAATTTTCTTGCGTTCCATCTCCGTTATCGTCTGAATTATAGAAATATCCCGAATCAAAAGTATCTCCATGACGAACACCCACGGCTGCGGTACCCATATTTGAAAGAATAGTGATTTCAGAATATTGATCGTTAGGAAAAACAATGCCATCCCAATGTTCTTCGCAGATGGTACTGCCATTTATCGCCGTCGCAATACAAACATTTGACAGGTTTTGTAGCCCCGCGCCGCCTGTACCTGACGCTTCCCAAGGCGCGGGCTGTGGATTTGCGTCGGGCTTTGTGGTGAAATCATAGGACGCGAGTTGTACTGCGGAGTATCCTGTTGCTTGCGCGACGAAGTTCGCGTCCGTGATATCGGAGCCGCTAAGAGTTTCGTCCAAGAATGCAGGAGTGAATGTTACGCCCGCGAGAGTTGGGGTGACGACGTATGCGCCTGCCGATAGCCCTGCAAAAGAATAGGTCCCATCAGCCGCCGAAGTCGTCGAGGCGGTCGCCGCCCCAGTCAGCGCAATTGCTGCGCCCGCAACGCCTGCGTTTCCTGAGATGGTGTTGGACATAATGAATCTCTACTTATGGAAGAGAAAGTTAACTTTCCATTCATCAATACAGGACTGTCACCATCACATGATCCGTGGATGCCGTGCCATTCGTATCGATACATAGTGACTCACTCGGAATGTTCTCGGAGGCGATTTCGATACTGAGTTGCCCAGCCAAAGACAAGCACGCCATATACTGCGTGGCCGAAACGTTCGCATCGCCGACATAAATCAGGTCGGTGCTCAAGTCCTGCGCGCACTCCAACCGAATCGCGCGGTAGTGTTGGAAGGGGCACGGGGCGGTGTTGCCAACTTCAGTCGCGGATGCGTTGGATGCCTCGTAATAAAATCGGAACGATCCGTCGGCAGGGTTGTTGTCGATCACCGAAACCACAGCGCCGTTCCACGGCGCGGTCGGGAATCCCCACAGAACAACCTTCTGCCCGTTCGCGGCGGGAAATTTTCCTTGGATGTTGAATGGCTGGCCCGTCAAACTGTTGAACGATTGCGTTTTGCTCGCGGCAGTCCATACAGGCACAGGAATGTAACCGTTCGGCCCGTTGTATCCGATTTGGGGCAGCGTGGCTGCAGTCAGCCAGATCGTAGCGATGTTCTTGACGATCTGCCACGATACAGACGGAATGACCACGCCCGGGGTTGCCAGGTTGGTGCTGGTGTAATACGCTGCGGCCAGAACAGCAGGCGTCGGTGTTCCCTTGACGGCCAATGCCAAACCAAGTGTTCGAACTGCACCCATCGGATTATCTCCCTTATGTCTTTGAAAGTCCTGTTGCGTTCGGCGCGGTCGTCTCGCCCGGATGCGCGATTGCTGACTGCGCTTTCCAGCCCGGCCCCGCTTTCGGACTTGGAGAAATACTACCGGACGGCTTTCCCGATATCTTGGGGGGCGCTAAAGTCTTGTCTGTGAACGATGTCTTCGGCATCGGCTCAATGGTCATAGACGCCGTAGGCTTCCCCTTCTTTACAGGGGCCACGGCTTTCCCGGGCTTACTCAAACCAGACAAAGCGGTCCCTAAATTTTGAGCCATGACAGTGCTCCCTACTTATGGAAAGAGAAGTCTTAATCCAAGTTGTAGGCGTGAGCCTCTACAAAAGGAATGGTTAATGTCGGCATTGTGCCGCCCGCCGAGCCAGTCCAGTATGAACCAAATAATTGGGCGAAATGGGACGAAAAGTTCGCAAGCGCGGTAGCGGTAGACGGCGCATCCAAATTAACGTTTCCGTTCGCATCAATTTGATTTGAAAGAATATTCCCGATGCTAAGGGTGGCTCCGCCAAAAGATATGGATGCGCCCCCAGGACCGGAATGTGCAAACGTTAAAGTTGAACTGGGGTTTGACCCGGCTGAAAGTACATCTTGAATGGTCCATATATCAGGAACACTAGCGGCACCGTTCCAAGCGGATGCCACTACTTTCAGATTCCCAGAATTAAAATTGGCAAGAGAAGTAGCGGGAGATGGTTGCATAGCTATTACATCGGTGAGAGCCGTGAGTGCTGCCGTTGTTATTAAAGTAGTGCAGCTAACTTGTCCGATCGTTTTGTCGTACACGAAAATGCTGTCGCCACCGAAAGGTCCGTTATTATTGAATTGAACGCTTTTGTTGGACCCAGCAGCCGCGATCTCAAAGTTATTTACACCTTGTATGATGCCCGCCGCATCTACCCATAACAGCACAGTTTTATCGGAGCCCCGGATCAACTGAATATAATCGTCCGTGATATTGTTGCTCGTGATCTTCTTGAAGGCTGCGTTTGTTGGCACAGTTCCCATTTTTTCACCTTATCCTAGATACTCGAGACGAACTCGGAGGTTATACGTCATGCCGGCATATGTGCCGCCCGCAGTTACGAATTGGATGTTGGTGCTGGCGTCCGCATAGAAAGTAAAAGTAACCTGGTTGCAGACGGTCGTGGCATTGGTGTTGTTCGTCGCAATTAAGTGCCCAGGTGCTCCCGATGTCGTTCCCGTGGTCACCGCCGCGAGAGAATCTCCCGTGAAAATTATGTCAACAGTCGGCGTGACCGACGCTGTCCCCGTGGCCGTTTGACGGATATAGAGATGAGCGCGGTACATGCCGGCTTTGCCTGCCGGAATCGCATAAATGGTGGTTGCAGAGATGTTTCCGTTCTGCGCTGTTGCGTCATACGCAGCAACGGGTACAGAATAACTTTGGACGTTGGATGCAGCCATTTTATGCTCCTAAGAATTCCACGAAGATAGCAAGGTCGTAGTTCATAACCGTGCCGCCTACGCTCATGTAATCGAATAAATATTGTAAGTTTGTAGACGCTCCGCAATAGGACATCGTCGAGCCGCTGATTTGAGTTCCGGTTGTATTGGCGTTCGCGTTCACAGTCTCGGTTGGGT
>Ga0116112_1001612_pt1 | contig 14819 bp, 9 predicted proteins | sample June2015DPH_8_15_FD_89721 | JGI IMG/M metagenome (GOLD analysis project Ga0116112, IMG submission 89721) | Peatland microbial communities from SPRUCE experiment site at the Marcell Experimental Forest, Minnesota, USA - June2015DPH_8_150 | ecosystem: Environmental > Terrestrial > Soil > Wetlands >... | reverse complement strand
TACACTCTTAATTTTCAAGGACAATCTACTACATGGGTAACAGCAGTATATCCTGGATATTATATAAATAATATTGTATATTTTAATAATCTTCTTTATGCATCTACAATAAATGGCATTTTCTCTACACCTAATGGCGTAAGTTGGACAGGGCCATATTCTGGAACATCGGCCCAAGATTTTACATTATTGACGGTATTTGGAACAATATTATTAGCCGCTTGTGGTAATTCTGTATATTATGATAATTCAGGAACATGGAATACTTTTGCACATGCATTGCCTTCTCCTGTAACTCAAATAGCAACAAATGGAACAACACTAGTATGCTTATCGGGTAACACTATCTATATTTATAGTGCCGGATCATGGATATCTACTAATTCGAGTGTAATAGGCAATGCCATAACAACTTTAACGGTAAGCGCAAATTTAATTATTGCAGGAACAATAATAGGCCCGTTTTCGTCTTTGATAAGCACAACAACATGGACATGGAAAAATAACATAGAAACACTAACCCAAAATCCAGTTATATATGACGTTCCTATCATGGGAGTTTTTTATCCAGAACAGGACGAGTCTTATGCTAAAGATTTTTCTGTTCCAAGCGAAGGGAATCCCACTTATATTCTTGACGCAAATGGGAATAAGGTATATGACAGTAATCAACAATATATTAAAGTTGGGTTTACTCAAAATAATTATATAAATGTGGCTGGCGTAAATACTCTTTTGAGCACATTGCAATTTCTTGTATTTGAAATTTACAAGCCTAAAAAATCTTCGCCACAACAATTTTATTATCATGATGGCATATATCCAATATCTTCTGGACTACATACTGGAAATGTTCAAAATCAAACAAGTGGACAACCAGCTATTTTAATATCAAACTTTGGAGATACTTATATTAAAATAAGGGATTGCAAATATTTATTTTCTTGTGAAGACGATAATTATAGTGATTATTATACGTCAAATTTTTATGGATTAGGTTCTGTAAACATATATGATAAATTTGCTAAACAGCAATCTTATCCCAATGGCATAAGGTGGGGAGGGAAAGCATTATTACAAACTAAAGTAAATCAGATAAACTTATTTAATTTCGATGATTATATACTTTTAAAATTAGAATATGGGGATATAACAGGAATGTATCAATTAGGAAACGAATTAAAAATACTTCATCAAAATGAGGAAACGAGCATTTATGTTGGAAGAACACAAATGGAAAATGCCGATGAATCCAGTAATGTAGTATATACTAACAAGGTACTTGGAACCATCAACTATTTAGGATATGGCAATGGATCTATATTTCCTAGGTCAGTTGCTATTTATCAGAAAGAAATGTTCTATCTGGATGTTTATAGAGGTGAAGTTATCCGATCCGGACAAAATGGTAGAGAGGTTATTTCCAATGCAAACATGAGAGCATTCTTTCAGCAATTATCCAATTTGATATTAAATACCTATGCAACTCCTAATTTTGTAGATGCAGAAGCAGGGTACGATGAATATAATAAAATTTATTTGCTTACTGTAAATGGCATTACTATTAATGTGAATGGTATATCAATAGCTAATCCTACAATTGGATTCTATAATGCTAAGATAGAAGGACAATCTCCAAGATGGCTATCATTCTATTCCTTTTCCCCTCAGATGTATGCTAATTTAGGAACTTGCCTTATCTCTTTTTATCAAAGTTTCGGATACTTACATAATTCAAATTTAGTGTCAAGAGGAAATTTCTATGGAACCCAATATGGGTGGATTGTAAATTTCTATTTTAATGTTACTTCTACTATAAAAAAGATATTTAGAGCTATTACTATAAAGGCTAGTTCTGCATGGAACTTTACATCTATTAATATAGAGCCGGATGCAACATATACCAGAGGCATGCAATCCCAGTTACCTGCCGGAAGATTTGTAGTTCAAGAGGGGGAATTTTCCTCTAACTACTTAAGAAATGGGCTAACTACATCTCCTAATGTCACTACTAAAGATTTGATGGACGGAGATGAATTAAGGGGTTATTATTTAAAACATACGATGGTGAATAATTCAACTACCGAACAAACTTTATTACAAGCTGAAATAACCTATGAACCAAGCAATAATATATAATTTTTTATAACTTTGTAAAAACGATCCATTATGTCTTTTAGCGATTATTTAACAAGCGCAGGCGAAGGAGCTGCTTCAGGAGCAGGAACCGGAGCTATGGTTGGCGGTGGATGGGGAGCTTTAGTAGGAGGTGTTATAGGTGCTGGATTGGGCATCTTTGGAGAATCTGAAAAAGAATCTAAAGAAGCTCAAGTAAAAAAAGATATCGCCAACAGACCTAATTATACTACTCCTGATGAACAAAAGAAGCTAGAGGCTGTGACGCTTTCACGAACTACTGCTCAAATGCCAGGATTATCTTTGGCGAAACAAGGTTTAGATCAATCAATGGCATCTGCTATAGAGGCAACAGAAGATGTCTCCGGAGGGTCTGCTACTGATCTAGGTGCGATACAAAAGTTAGAAAAGCAACATTCCTTAGCATTATCTCAGTTAGCATCTCAGCAAGCAGGATATGAACAATCTCAATATGGAGAATATTACAATGCTTTAAAATCTGGAGCTGGATATGCTGATCAAGCTTGGGATTACAATGTAAACCAGAAATGGCAACAATACACTAATCTTGATATGAATCAGTATCAAGCTGCACAACAATCATTCGGACAACAAAAGCAAAACATGTCTAGTCTAGCCACAACCGCTTTAAAAGGATATTTAAATCAAAGACAACCTAATTCAGGTGGAGGTAGTCAAGTATCTATCCCTGGCGTAGCGGATCAAAGTGGAATGGATTATCAATCACCTCAATTTTTAGGGAATGAAGATTTGCCAGTAGAGTCCGATATGGGACCAATACAACAATTTTAATTAAAGTAAGATGCCAATAACTTCTTTTACACGTGCTCCCGAAGTAATGTCTACTACTCCTAATCTTACAAAGGATATAGAATCAGTTGGCAATACCATTGAAAATAAAAGACTAGAAGATAAGGCTGCTAAAGAAAAGGCAGAGAATGATTTTCTATCACAAGCAAAAGTAGATCCTGTTTATACTACTAGCACTAAATTACAGGAGATGCAATTACAATATATTAAACAATTTGAGGACAACTTAAAAAATATTTATAAAAAATCCAATAACAGATTAACATTGGATGACAGGATGCAGATTCAGCAGCAAAAAATAGCTTTAGCAGGAAGACAAATAGGTATTCAAAAAGCAGAACAAGAATGGACGGATGCTTATAAAAAAATGAAGGATGATTTTGCTAAAGGTCTTTATGACGAAGATCATTTTAATCAAGCGACTGAAGAATTTCATGAAACAGGGGATGTCCCTACAGGAGGATTCTTACAAGTTAAACCTGGGGATACTGAGGCTATGGTTTCTGAAAAGGCTAATAAATTAAATAAATTTAAGCTAGAAAATATAGATAAAACAGATAAAAATGGAGTAAGAACCATTGTGGCTATAAAGACAACTATGGATCAAAAAGATGCCGAAGAACAAGTTAGAGATATGTATTTTAACAATGGAACAGAAGGATTAAGGTTTAAAGCTGGGGTTCATAACGAGTTCTTAAAACTACCCGTCAAAGAACAACAAGAATATCTTGACAAGTTTAAAGGTAATGAAGCGGAAGCTTATTTACAATTTGCCAAAGATAAACATGCAAAACAGTTTATTTATAATGAAGAAGCTGATACCAAAGAACCTACTCCAGGTAAGGGCAAGAAATCGGGTGCTAGTGCTTCGGATTTATCCAACATTCCAAAAGATCCTAATCAAGCTACCGACTCCCCTACTATCATAAAAACGGTGAAAGGTGTTAGAGTAGGTAATTATACTATTGCAAGTGATAAGGATTATGAAGAACTGGCTAATGGTCCTCATAAAGATGACAAGGATGCAGTAAGAGCTAGGCTTGATTGGAATAAAAAAAAATTATCGGACATTGAAATTGAAAAACCTGCCTCTGACTTTGGAAATATAAATGTTCCTTCCTCTGTGCATACTACATTTTCAAAATCAAACTTCAAAAATGAAAAGACTGGAGAGCCTATACCTAAAGAGTCAGGAGTAGGTGATGTTACTCTTACAGATTTGAATGTTTCTTATAAAAGAATAGATAGTAAAGGAAATATTCTTACAGACGATGAACCTGGAGGTACAAAAGTGCCATTTGTTAGTGGAATCTATAAAGGGAAAAGATACCTAAAAAGAATGACTCCTGATGACGATAACAAAATAAAATCTCAGGCTAACTTAAATAAAATGCATTATGCAGGAGTATCAGAATGGAATAGAGGTTCGGATTCAAATTCTGTAAATATGGATAAATTAAAGGAAAATACTTATGGAGGCATGCATTATGAAGAGGCTTTTAAGAGAATTAAATCTGCTAACCCTAAGATGACTGACGATCAAATAAACCAAGCATTATATAGTAAAATAAAATAAAATGCCTAAAGACGTAGATATATCTGACTTGTTAAATTCTACTCCTACACAAAAAGATGTAGACATTAGTGATTTGTTGGAGACTGGATCTCCAAAAAAAAAAGTAGAAACTTCCACAGAGGCATCAGAATCTCATGGGAAGGGAAATACATTGAAATCAGATGGATTTAGGCAAGTAGGATCACCTACCAATAAACCTACAACGCCAACTGAGGTAGAACCTGAAAAGTTTAATGAAAAAGCTATATCCAAGAGTGAAATTATTCAAAGGACGATAGGAATGCCTCCTATGTCACGCCCAGAAGTTGGCAAAAATAAACCTGAAATTGAACATAGTAATAAGATATTAGCAGATGTAGACCAAGAATACTTTGAAAAAGGATGGACTACTCCAGACAGGAAAATAAGAGCGGCCGAAGAGGTAAAAGCTGATTTAAAAAGTAAATACGACCCTTTATTTAAGAATGCAACAACAAAAGTTGAAGCTGATAATCTAAAGCAGGAATATGCTAAAGACCTTGAGAAAAAAATGGTCGATGCTGGATTTGATAAAACTGTTAAAGATGGAATAGTATCTTATAAATTACCTCAAAATGAGATAGATCATTATAAAGAAAGATTAAGATATACCCAAGAAGCAAGTCCATTTAAAGGAGATAGACCCAATAATACATGGGCTAAATCTGCTTATTATAATTTAGCATTAGGAAGCGGTGAGGTTATGGATGATATTAACAGCCTTATATTTGCTAATCCTGCAAGCCGATGGCTATCTGAACACATCGACCACGAAGACCCTGCTGAAATTATTGCCTATCAAAAACAAGAAGAGGCTGAACTAGCTAAAAATGCTCAATGGAGAGAAGATGATGTTGTAGAAGCTTTGAAGAAAGGTAATGTAATGGAGGCTATAGGAAGCTCTGCATTAGGCATAATCCATTCACTTCCAGCCATGGCTTCTTATGCATTGCCAGAGACTAAGTTTTCAAAAGCATTGGCATTAGGAGAAGGAATAAAAGTTTACAATAGCCTTGATAATACTGGAGCTTCTACTTTTGCAAAAGGACTTGATGCTACAGCTCAGACGTTAAGTAATTATCTTTTATGGACAGTTCCAGGTAAAGCAGCATTATCCAATATAGCAACATTAGGGAAAGAGAAAGCAGAAAAAGACCTTGGAAATTTATTGTACAGGTCAGTTGCTCTAACGTCTAAATCTGCAGGAGATGTTCTAGAATCATATTCTTATGGTGCAGGAGCAAAACTTTTAAGTAATATAGGGGAATATGCTGTAAATCCTGATAAAGATTTAACCGAAGGGGTGAATGATGCTGGATTGAATTTTGCTGTTATGATGAAAGCAATGAAGCTACCTGGAGAAATTGGAGCAGCTTCTAAAATTGCTAGTGATGCAATGAGAAAAACTCCTTCTAATTTAGATGTAGGATCAAAAGCTCATGCTCAACTTTTAATGGTTGACAAATTAGGATTACAAGGAAATAATGAGTTGATGGACAAAGCCTTTCATCATATGAATAATGATAAGGTGGAACATATTGACCAAGTGTTAAATGTTGTTTCTCAACCTCCTTTAGTAAAGGAAAAGTTAAATTTGTTAAATCAGAATATTTCTAAGGAATTAAATTCTAAATATCCAGATGTAAATAAAATAGGCAAACTAGAGGCAGAAAGAGAGTCTATTGAAAATGGTATTAAACTAAAATCTGCTAAAGAGATTGATCCTTTGGATAAACAAATTGATGCTTTGAAAAAAGAAAAAAATGCGCTTTATGATTCCGATGTTACGGGGACTGACTTACAGAAAAAAGCAAAACAGGAAGAAGCTATTAATAAAAAAATATTAAATCTTCATAGAGAAAAAATGTCTATCAAACAAAAATTCTATGATGAAGCATTGCCAGATATTAATAGTCCTTTAAGTGAAGACTTGAATATATCGGAAAAATCTCAAGCTAATAAAGAGTTAAAAAAAGAAATACCTAATATTGAAAATAACGAACAACTTAAAAGAGAAAAAAATGAAGAACCTATTGCACAAACTGGAACAGGCAAAAAATCAACAGGATCAGATGCAGACAACACAGAAGTTACCAATAAAGAAGAACACCCAACTACCAAAGGAGTTTCGGAAGAAACACCGAAATTAACACCAGAAGAACGGGAAGATATTCTAACAAATCATCCTGAAAAAGATAATTTTATTGACCGACTATCAAAGTCAAAAGCTTCTGATTCTGAAAAGATTGAATTGCTTGACCAATATGAAAAAGATAATAAGATTTCCACTAAATATCAGGAAAAGTTAAATGATTTACGTTCAGACTTAGCGAAGAGGTTAGAAAAGCCTAAAGAACCAGAAGAAACGAAGGATGAAAATGTCGATGAAGTTTTAAAAGGTCATATTCCAGAAGATGAGCCAGAAAAACTTTCTTTGTCTAAAAAAGAGCCTTCTGCCAAAGGTGTAATAAAAAGATTAAAATTACAAGGTAATGGATTCTCTCGCAGAGTAAAATTTGGAGATGCAGAAATTGGCGAGGTGCATGTTGACGAAAGAAATGATGGATGGCATCTGAAATATATTCATCTGGACGAAGATTTAGAGGAAAACGAAAAGGGAGAAAAAGAAAAAAAATACTATCACAAAGGATATGGCAAAGAAATTCTCCGTCAACTTAATAGAGAAGCTCAATCCGAGGGAAAAGTTCTTATAGGTGATGATGTTGAAACAAAGCCTACTGGAGAAATAATTAGCAAAACAAACGAGATGGCTCAACGAGTATGGGATTCTCTTGTTAAATCGGGAGAAGCTGAAAAAATGGAAGATGGAACATATCAGATGCTACCTGAGAATAAAGAGGATTTTGAAACTTCATTGAAAAGAGCGGTTTCTGATGCTGAAAAAAGTGATAGACAAGGTTCAGAGAAATTAGCTCAGATGGAAAATGCATTGCAGTCTACTGATATTCATGAAGTATACAAAAACACTAAAGATCAGGTAGATAAAGGTGTAATTAACCCAAAAGAAGTAGCTAAAAGAATTTTAAGGGATAAAACAGGGTCTTTGGAAGACGAATCTGCTTTATTATATGAACGAGGAAGGTTGAAAAACCAAGAATTAGATTTAAAAAAATCAATAAAAAAAGAATCTGATCCTAAAAATATAAAAGAGTTAACTGATCAACTTGACAAGGTTTATAGTGATATGGATGACAATGATATTGCTGCAGCTACTATTGGTAGAGAGGCTAGTTCTATTTTCCGTCTACGTCAAGAATTTATAAAAAGCGACTATTCATTAACTTCCATGAAAAACTCATATATGGAAGCTAAGGGACTTAAAGAATTATCTCCAGAACAGGAAGCTGAAGTTAAAGATCATTATAATAAATTACAGGACGCTCTTACTAAAATTAAGGAATTAGAGGATAATGAAAAATTACTCAAAGAAAATAATGATATTTTAAAAAGGGCTATAGATGCATCTAAATCTCAAAAGAAGGCAGATAGAGAGGCTAAAACTGCTAATATAATAGAAAAGTCTAATCATAGAATTTCAAAGGCTAAGGATCGAATAAGAGAACTTTTGTTAGAAAGAAAGGGACAAGCCAGCTCAGGGGCTCCTTTAAATATAGATGTAGAATTGGCTGGGCAGATAGCCAAGATAGCTTCAGAAAAGGTGTTACAGGGAGCTGTTACATTAGCTGATATTGTAAGTCAGACTCTTGACGAAATAAAAGAACATTTTCCTGAATGGGATGAAAAAGATGTTCTTAAATATTTAGGTAAACATAATCTGGAAACCAAAAAGAAAGAAATTTCTGAAGAAAGTAAGATATTATCTCAAGCCAAGAAAATTGCCAACATAAAAGCTAGACTTGAAGATGAAGATTTTGCTCCAAAAACTAAAAGCGAAAAGGTTTTAAGCGATAATCTTAAAAAATTGGTTGATGAATATGACAATCTTAAAAAACAGTTTGACACAAAAAGAAAGGAAGCTCTTGGAATAAAAAAGATGTCTCCAGAAGAAAGCCGGTTAAAAGCTAAAATGAAGCAAATTGACAAAATTAAAGCTAGACTTGATGCTAAAGACTATTCAACTACACCAAGAAAAGAATATGAACCAAACATACAATTAGAACATGCTAAGTCTGAATATGAAAATCTAAAGGATAAATGGGAAATGGAAAGGCGGAAAGATGCTTATTCTAAACTCCCTGGATGGCAAAAAGGATTTGATAGAGCATTAAAAATGAGAACAGGATGGATGCTACTTTCTGGAGTAAAAACTCTTGGTAAATTAGTTAGTTTTACTGCAATGGAAGCTATTATAAGAGAACCTGTAAATATTATTTCTTCGGGGCTATATAAATTAATTCCTGGTACTGTAAAACCAAAAATAGGAGGATTAGACTTTGAAGGAGAGAAGCAATTTTATAAAACATTAACAACCCCTCAAATATATAAAGATGCCCTTACGTATTTAACAAATAATCCAAGAACTCACGAATTATATGGTAGGTTATCTAAGAAACATTATGCTGATGAATTTAGTCTAAACTTAGGAAGATTACATGGAGTAGAAAAATATCCATTATGGAAAGCTACTTTTGATAAGACAGCTACAACTTTATTAAAACATTACGCTGAAACAGGTCAAGATATAACAGATCCTGGAGTTAAAAAAATCATAGATGCTCAAGCTGCTGAAGTAGCTAATAAGCGTATTATGATGAATCAAAACTGGATGACAAAATTATTCAGTAAATTACAAATGAGTGCTAAAAAAGATGTCCTACCAGCATATTATTTGATGAAGTTCTTGTTTCCTATCGTTACCGTTCCTACTAATATGACAATTAAAACAGCTAGAGGACTATATGGAGTAGGGGAATTTGCGGGTAGATTGGCTATAGGATTTAATAAAATGACACCTGAGCAATCTGATAAGGCTCTAGCTGCATTTAAAGATGGGCTTCCAGGATTAGCTATTGGAATAATGGCTCTTTCTACTAATTGGTTAACTGTAGATGATAAAAAGAAGTTAATTATTGGAGGGTGGAAAGTGCCTGATTGGATGCAGCCAATTCTACACCATCCTGACGTAGCAGTTATTATGATGTATGCTGAAGCTAAAAATGAATTTAATAACAAGGTTCCTAAATATATTACTGATCCGGAAGAACAGGCAGACTATAGAATGAAGCATAATTTAACTAATGCGGTTGGTTCAGTAGCGTTAAATACACTACACGAAACACCTTTTTTCAATAATATGACAACTGATTTATTAGATTCTCCTGACAAATTAGAAAATTATTTATCAAATACAGCTAGTTCTTTGTTTGTGCCTCAATTAGCTAGGGATATAGCATCAATGACTGATCCATCTAAAGAAAGTAGAACTCCTACCGATCTAAAAGAAAGATTTGAAGTAGGAATCCCTGGATTAAGAGAAAATGTTCCGACAAAATCGGAGGCGAAGGATAAAAAATATGCTGAAAAGTTTGAATTAACCAATGATCCAAAGAATGTTTTTAATGAAACTACGTTAACAGACTATGCTAAACTTTCACATAAACTAGCGCAAGTTGACAGTAAGATTGGTAAATTAATATCAGAATCTGCTAAAGAAGGTGCTTCTGAAAAGATTATAGAGAAAAATATTACTGATCCAGATGAATTGAAAGACTATAAATTTAATAGAGAAAATAGATCTGAACTAGAAAAACTACATGAATCAGTTCTTTTTATTAAAAATATCTCTAAAGAAAAACAGGAAAAATATGCTCCTGCAATAGAAAAAGCTATGATTAAAGTTAAAGAGGCTTATAGTCAAAGTGACGATAAACATTCAAAAACAATAGAATTAAATCTTCCCGAATCACTGTTATCTAAAATTCAAGATACTAAAGAGGAAATTAGTGATGTAAAGGGAGAATATAAAGAAGAATAATTGATTTATTTTGTTTATTTTTGTAAAAACATAATGGTATGGAAGTTGGAACAATAACAGCAGATAATACAAATAAGTGCCTGACATTCACTATTGTTGGTCAACCTAACAATAATCTTGCAGTGGCAAGCCGTTCACATATTGTGTTTGGAAGTACCCTTATTGCATTTGTACTTAAAAAAACATCTTCTACTCAAGCAAATTACACGGCAAACAACTTCGATAGGAATAATTTAATAAGAGTTATTACTAATGATGGAACTCAAGGTCAAAGAGGTTCAGCTATTCTCACTATAGATTTAAATAAACAAACATGGTCTTTAGGGGGTACGGGGTACACTGATGCCGAATTACTTAAAAATGCTATGGAATCTTACATTGCTAATTATAAATAATATGAAAAAGAAATCTGTTCATCCTTTGCCACCTCCTCCACCTCCTCCACCTCCACGTAAATGAGGCTTGAAGGGCATATAATAAGCTTAAGTGTGTTGATGATATTTATCGTCAATACGCTTTATGCTTTGTACTCACCTGATATCCCTACTATACAGTACCCTAAATACTATACTTTTTGGGCTATAATTTATTTTATATCTCAATATTTATTTATGTTTTTGTTATGTCTTGTATTATTAAAAAGAGTAAATTCCTCAGAGGAGTCTTTCGCTATTATCTCAATGATGATATATCTAATAGGCATGACAATATATGAAATATGTATTACACAAAATTATATACCTTCATTAAATTCCCGTGTCTCATGTTTTGGAGTTTCCATATTCCTGTGGCTGATGGCATTTTTATACGGTTTATTTACAAATACTTTTATTAACGCCTTCAAATCATTAAAACGATGGGTAAAATGTTTAGAGAATCAATCATAGGAGTTTTATTTTCAGCCATTATAGCAATGCTTATGTGTGGCATTTTAAACCTTGTATTAAAGACTCCTTTAAATTATTTAGTACCTTTGTCAATAGGTATAGGAGTACCTTTTTCACTTTGGTTTTTTAATATGATCATGAGACTCAGGGATGATGAAAAAGAACTTATCAAAAAATCTATAGACATGAAGGCTGATAGATCTGATATCGTAGAACTCAATAAACGGTTTAACGATCATAAAGAAGACGATAAAATAAAAAGCGACCAGATATTTGAATCTATAGCTCAAATTCAATCACAAGTAAACGACATACACCACTACTTTATAAACAAGAAAAAATGAACAAGCTTGATATTCAAACCGGAGATGTATTTTTTACTGTTGGAGTAAAAAAAGAAGGAACTAAATTTGAATATGAGTTCCTCAGCAAGGAGATTCGCCAATTCATGATAGAATATGCAAATAAAAAAGGCATAGCTTATGATTGGATTGCCTCTCATGCAGCCACTTTAATGTGGATTAACGGGATTCTTTATATTGCTGAATCAGTTGCTAATGGGTTTAAGATAAGAGAGTTTGATAAGCATTATGATTTAGAATCAGACAGCTATCTTATAATGAGGGAAAAAGGAGGGTACACTGATGCTGAAAAAATAGAATGTGTACGTTTTGCCATGCAGTTGCAGTCCGAATCGGTAGCTTATAATTACCTGAACTTTGTAGCTTTCCCTTTATATATAAAGCTAAATATAAATATTTTTGGGCTGTTTGGCAGTGCTAAGAAAGCGAATTACTGCTATCAATCCACAAGAATGATTAAAGAACATTTGCTTCCTGATATTTGGAAAGGAAATGTGGACTTAACATCTTTCTGGGATATATACGTTCCAAGCTTGTTGGATACTGTAATAGATCATAGGGAGGTTGTAGTACAACAAACTTATAAATATTAAGATATGTCAGTAAATGGAGCTACCAACAACACTGGTAATAAATGTGTTGATTTTACCATGACAGGCCCAGTAGAAAAGATTGTAAAATCTGTTTATTGGAATAATGGTATTGCTATAAAAACTGAGAAGTCATCTACTTCAAATGCTAATTTTGTAGCAGGTATATTCGATAAGGTAAATAGAGTTTATATAGTAACAAATGATACAGATCAGGATTTTAGAGGTTCTGCTATTATGATTCTTAATCTACCGTATTTGAATCAACCAGTACAGACCATTACAGAAAATTGGACTATTGGAGGTACAAATTATGTAGATGCTGATGTAGCTGCAGGTATTTTAAAAGGATATTTTGGAATGAGAAGCAGTGGAGGTGCAGGGTCAAGCCTTATAACAAATGACCAAGTGACAGGAAAGACAGCTTCATTTACATATACACTCCCTGCAGATGCTTTATTAACACTTGTTGATGTGTATGCTAATTCAGGTTCACCTACAGTGTCTATAGGATCGACTCTTGCAGGAACGGATATTATGACTGCTACCGCTTTAACGGCTGGACAGAGAGCTGGACAAGAGCTTAATAAGTTCTTCTCTATCTCTGCAACTCAAACTATTTATGTGACAATAAGTGGAACCGGAACTATAGCAGCAAACTTCACATATTATACAAACAGATTCTAATGGGATTAGGTGACTCAGCTCAAAGTTATAAAGGAGGTCAGATATGGGCTGCTGTAAACTATCTTAAACAGCAGGTAGGAAAATTACTTGATGTTTCGTCCATTATAAATCCTAATAATTTTTCAGGTAATCTTGAAGGACAAGACATCACAAATCCACAAGAATTAGCTAATGCAGTAGATTCTTTGGTAGTATCTGGTGGGTCATCATCAAGCAGTGGGTTTTACATGATATCCGATACTAATCAAAGTCTTTCTTATGAGAGGGTTTTTAGTGCAGGTATTCAGTTATGGGGGATAGATGGATTATTAGTATCTGGAGCACCAGTTATACAGATAGGGACTACTCTTGGAGGCAGGGATTTGATGCCCCCTACACTCATAACTAACCCTTCGTTTACCTTTAGGATAATAAAGACATTTGTTATCGCTGAGCCTATTTATATTACTATTTCAGGGGGTGTTTTAGATATAAATTATAGATTTTATTCTTATGGAGAGACTGTAAGCTTACTTCAAAATATACAATTCCAAGCACAGAGTTCTAGTTTTACCATAAATCTACCTGCAGGGTCTCAGCTTTGGGAGATAAATGCTATTCCTACTATTGGGATTCCAAAAATATCCGTAGGCACAACTTTAGGGGGAGTAGATGTCATGCAGATGACAACCTTAACTAAGGTATTGGAATATTTTAGAATACAGAACTTCATCTCGTCACAAACACTGTATTTTACTGTTTTAAATGGGACTATTTCTACTAATATTAAATATTATAATCCATCCCCTACAGTTAGTATATCTCTCCAAAACATACAATATAATGATCAATCAGCCTCTTTTGCAAAGAATTTTAATGCAGGAGATTTATTATGGGAATTTGATGCAATTTTAGTTTCCGGCAACCCTATAGTATCTATAGGGACAACTGTTGGAGGATCAGATGTTATGAGAGCAACAGCGATAAATTCTATATCAGGGCTATCATACTTTGCCCCCCTACTTTTTGCTACATCACAAGTATTATATATAACTATCTCAGGAGGAGTTGCTACACTTAACTTTAAACAGTTCTTATCTCAAAACATTGTTTCTTATGGAGGCGGTGGAAGTATGGTTTATCCTGGATTAGGTATCCCAACTTCCACAGGAAGTTCTTGGGGAACCTCTTACGCTTTCTCCGGATCCTCGCCGGCGCTCCTTACTACGAACGGCGTCGGAAGCGGGTTAACCGGAATAACGGCGTCGCAAGTCGGCGCGGAAGCCTCTCTCGGGAATCCCGCTTCGAATGGTTATCTTTTAAGTTCTAATACTTCCGGGACGCGGTCCTGGGTTCCTCCTCCTTCGGGAACGTCCGTAACGACGATAACCTCCTCCGCTACGCTTACGACTACTTATAATATAATTCTCGTAAACGCTACCTCGGGAAACGTTATAGTAACTCTTCCGGACGCTACGACCGTATTAAATACGACATACTATATTAAAAAAATAGACTCTTCGGCGAATACCGTAACGATAACACCCGTAAATTCGCAGTTAATAGATACACAGACGACGCTTACGGAAAGCTATCAATCGACGACGTATAAAATAGTAAGTAACGGAACGCAATGGTATATCTTATCAATACTATAATATTATGAGCCAACTAACGATTAACGGTATAACGGACGGGATCCTCGGAATAGCTTCGAAGTGTAACTCGATGTTTACCGATATATATACGAATTTTAAAAAGGTAATCGCTACGCTAAACGCGCAAACGGTAAACTAT
>Ga0116112_1001611_pt1 | contig 14820 bp, 10 predicted proteins | sample June2015DPH_8_15_FD_89721 | JGI IMG/M metagenome (GOLD analysis project Ga0116112, IMG submission 89721) | Peatland microbial communities from SPRUCE experiment site at the Marcell Experimental Forest, Minnesota, USA - June2015DPH_8_150 | ecosystem: Environmental > Terrestrial > Soil > Wetlands... | reverse complement strand
TCCGGCCATCCGCATCCACCAGCCGAAAAGTTCGCGGGTCATCACGGTGAAAACTGAGCTCTCGAAACGGAACCACGATGGTCTGTTTCTCCACCCGGTCAAAGTAGCCCAGCTCGAAGTCGCCGCACGCGAATTCGGGGTCCCAGCGAATGCGGTTCAACAGTTCGTGAATGGGCAATTTGCGCATGGTCACCACTGCTTTCCGAGATACCACACATCCGATTCGAGGTCGTGTTTCAGCAGATATTCATGCCCGTCGGCGCCCCGCACTTTGAAATAATCGGCGCGGGGCCACTCCGGCCGGCTTTCGACCTGATGCCAACGGTCGAGGACTTCCTCCACCTCGATGGGCTGTTCCTCCAAAATGAAGCGGCGTGGTGATTCGTCGGCCTTGGCGCCGGCGTAACATTCGACTTTAATCGGCACGAGTTTCATAGGCGTGCGTTCCGGGCCCGCTTTCGTGTTTCAGAAAACACCGGTTTGTCTCTCCGCCCGCCGCGCTCGAGGCGCGCTCACAGTTTGTAACCAATCTGGCGGAGGAATTTCTTTCGCCATTCGATGTCCGCCGCGCCTTCAACACCCTTGGGCGGGACACCGTCCACCACCCCCACAATGCCGCGGCCCTGGCTGGTTTCCGCAATGAGCACCTGGACCGGATTGGCCGTGGCGCAGAAAATCCGGCAGACCTCCGGCACCATTTTGACCGCATTCAGCACGTTGACGGGATAAAAACCGTCTGCGAGGAACAGGATGAAACTGTGTCCGGCGCCGATGGCGAGGGCATTCTGCTTGGCCAACTCGATCATCGCCGGGTCGGTGCCGGTGCAGCGCACCAGGCATTTGCCGGACGATTCGCAAAAGGCCAGTCCGAACTTGATGCCGGGCACCGTGTTCACCAGCGCTTCGTGGATGTCTTCAACCGACTTGATGAAATGGGTCTGGCCGAGAATGAAGTTGATGGATTCAGGTTTCGCGATTTCGACCGCAGTGAGTTTGATTTCCATAGCGATGGCATGGTTGCCGGGTGGGGACGCCGGGTCAAGACTGCAAACATCGCGGTAGTGGCTCAGTTTGCAAATTCCGGTGGGGCGAGCGTCCGCGCGAGCCGGCTCGTCAGTAGCCTCGCCCCACCAAACTGACCCATCATTAACGTCCCGGTTCTCTGATGCCAAGCACCGCGTTCAGGGTCTGGCGTCTCGGATTTGGAGTCTTGGGTCTCGGGTAAATCTGTGGTTAAGCAAGTTCGACACCGCACCTGCCCTACGGACCTCCACTCCCAGATCGAGGCGGCGCAAGCCGGTCCGGCTTGCGGGCGAGCGAGATCCCCTTTGGCGGCGGCACGTTCCCGGAAGGGACAAAGGTGGCCCAGGTCTTGCCGGATTCGGGGTTGTACTCGGCGGTTCGGCCGGGAATCGGCGGAATGTGGATCAGATGATGGCAGTTGGGGCATTGAATCTCGCGGCCCGATGCCTGTTCGTCGCATTGCAGGTGTTGCTCGCAGTGGGGACAGGAGAATTTGAATTCGCGCATAAGTCCTCGGGGTTAGGGTGCAGGTTTGGTTGTGCTGCCTTTGTTGGTGTTGGTTGTTTCCGGTGGCCGGCCCGGCACGACTGCCGGCAGAATCTCGTGTCGCAGCCGTTCGACCTCGTTCGTTTTGCCCTGGCGCCGGAGCACATTCACCAGATCGTTGAACTGCCATTCCCATTTCTTGAAATCATTGAGCCAGACTTTCGCGGAATTGGTTACGGCCTCACGATAGAACGGTTCGGCTTCGGCCCACTTGCCCTGGCTCTTGAGCACCATCCCCAGGTCGCCAGCCAGCCATTGACGCCGCTCGAAATTGTTGGTCGCCACTTGATGGCAAACGTTCAAACCCTCGCGGTACAACGGCTCGGCCTCGGCCGGTTTGCCTTGGTCGCGGAGCAACTCGCCAAGGTAAGCAAGCACGATGACCTGGCTGTCCGAAGCTGGCGATTTCCTCGCGGTCTCGACAGCCTCACGAAGCAGCGATTCAGCCTCGGCCAGCTTGCCTTGAGAGCGGAGCACGAGGGCCAGGTCGGCCACTTGCCATTCCCATTGCTTGAAATCATTGGGCCAAAGCTTCGCGGAATTGGTTATGGCCTCACGATAGAATGGTTCGGCTTCGGCCCACTTTTCCTGCTGTCGGAATACGCGCGCCAGACCGCCGGCCAGCCATTGACGCCACTCGAAATTGTTGGGTGCAACTTGGCGGCAAATATCCAGCCCTTCGCGATACAATTGTTCCGCCTCAGCCAGCTTACCTTGATTGCGCAGCGAGTCCGCAAGCGCCGCGAGCACGGGGGCCAGATCGGGCGACGGTGGCAACTTTCTCCCAGCCTCCAGGGTTTCGCGGCACAAGGATTCTGCCTCGGCCGTCTTGCCTTGTTTGGTAAGAACCGAGGCCAGCCCAGTCGCCAGCCATTGACGCCACCTGAAATCACCAGTCGGGTACTCGCGACAAATGTTCAAACCCTGGCGATACAAGGATTCGGCCTCAGCTTGTTTGCCTGCGTCGCGGAGAAAGTCGCCAAAGCTGGCGAGCACGGCGGCCAGATCATCTGCCGGAGGCAACTTTCTTCCGGCTTCCAGAGTTTCCCGGTACAAAGACTCCGCTTCGACCGGCTTGCCTTGTTTGCTAAGAACTGAGGCCAGCCCTCTTGCCAGCCACCCACGATACCCGAAATCGTTGGTTGAACTTTGGCGGAAGTAATCCAAACCCTCACGATATAATGGTTCGGCCTCGGACAATTTGCCTTGATTACTCAAGAAGTCCGCCTGATAGCCGAGCAAAGCAGCGACCAGCTTCATCGAAGCCGGCGATTTTCTCGCCGTCTCCACTTCTGTGCGATACAAGGCTTCGACCTCCGACAATTTTCCCTGATCCTGGAGGACTGCCGCCAATCTGAAACATTCGAAAGTCTCATTGAAGTTTCCCAGTTGGTGCCAGATGGCCAGCGATTCGCGATATGCAGTTTCTGCTTCGGGGAGCCGGCCAGCTTTGCGAAGGATCATGCCCAGGTCGTCCAGACACCAGGCGGTGTTGGGATGCTGCTCGCCGACAGTTTTCCGGCTTGTGGCCAGTGCCTCGCGCTCCGTGGCTTCAGCCTCGGCCAGCTTTCCTTCGCCGGCGAGCTCCCACGCCAGGCTGTCCAGCGAGCCCGACACATTCGGGTGCTCGGTTCCCAACAAATTTTTCCGCATCGTCACATTCTGTCGAAAGAGCGCTTCGGCTTCCGCCATCCGGTTTTGATTGTGAAGCGCGAAACCCAGGCGGTCCTGGGTGATTCCCGCATCCGCGGCAGAGCGTTCGTCCGGCAACACGCGCGCCTGGATTGCGAGTGCTTCACGGGCAGCGGCTTCGGCCTGGTCCGGCTTGCCCAGATTATTGAGTGCCCAACTCAACGCGCTGAGTGATTCCACCACGTCCAGGGACTCATTACCCAGTAACTTTCTTCTCATGGCCAGCGATTGTCGCAAGAGCTGCTCACCCTCTGAGTTCCTGACCTGCCATACACGGACGAGGCCTAAATGGCACAACGAGGCAGCGACTTTGACATGTTCCGAACCGAGCAGGTTGGTGCGTATCGTCAGCGCCTCCTGAAACGCAGGCTCGGCTTCAGCGATTTTGCCCTGGTTGAGTAGCTCCCAGCCCAAGTTGTCTAAAGAGTCCGCTACGTTTGTATTCATGTTTCCCCATAATCCACGCCTGAGGGCCAGGGCTGACCGGTACGTCGCCTCGGCTTTGTTGTATTGGCCCAGCGCATCATAAACTCCGCCGATGGTGCTTCGCAGTTCCGCCTCGACTTCCGGCTGATCCTTCAAATCGTTGCCCACACGGTCCGCGGTCTTGTCCAGAATCTCCCGCAACATCGTCGTGTCCCGACCCAGCGCCACGGATGGCCCGACGCCTTTGAGCATGTCCTTGAGAAATTGCGCCACCTGCTGGCTTTTAGCGGCTTCGGCCCTGGCCTTCTGTTCCGCGGCCACCGCCTGCTGCCGGGCCTCCCGTTCCTGGAAGAAAAACCACGTGGATAAAGCCAACCCAATCACCAGCGCAGCCGTCACGGCGGCACCGACGGCAAAAGCCAGTTTGTTCCGACGCACCAGCTTTTGGAGGCGATAAACTCTGCCCGGCGGCCGGGCCGTGACCGGCTCGTCGTTCAAATGGCGCACCACGTCATCGGCCAGCCCGTTGGCCGTCTCGTAACGGCGGGTGCGGTCCTTCTCCAAACACTTCATCACAATCCAGTCCAAATCCCCGCGCACCACGTGAATCAGTTGCGGCGGCTCGGCATGACGCCGCCTGGCTACCGTGGTCTGGTCGGCAGCCTCCAAAGTGCTGATCCGGGTCGAAGGCCGCATCGGCTCCTGTTCCCGAATGATCCGCCGCATCTCGCTCAGGCCCGCCGCCACCAATTCTTCCTGGTCAAAGGGTGTCCGGCCCGTCAACAGTTCGTAGAGCAACACCCCCAACGCGTAGATATCGCTGCGCGTGTCAATGTCCAATGTGCTCATCTCCGCCTGCTCCGGACTCATGTACGCCGGCGTGCCGATGAACTGCTCGAACGCCGTGAACAGCGTCTTGTCGGTCAACAGTTGACCCGAGGTCGCCTTGGCAATGCCAAAGTCAATGATCTTCGGCAGTGGCTTTCCATCATGCACGGTGACCAGGATGTTCGAAGGCTTGATGTCACGATGGATGATGCCCTTCTGATGCGCGTGTTGGATGGCATGGCAGATCTGGACAAACAGGTCCAACCGTTCCTCGGTCGAAAGGTTGTTCTGGTCGCAGTAATCCGTGATCTTGATCCCCCGCACCAGTTCCATGACGAAGTAAGGCCGGCCCGTGTCGGTCGCGCCGGCATCGAGCACCTTGGCGATGTTGGGATGGTCCATCAGCGCCAGCGCCTGCCGCTCGGCTTCGAACCGGGCGATGACCGCTTTGGTGTCCATCCCCAGCTTGATCACCTTGAGGGCGACCCGGCGGCGGATCGGCTGTTCCTGCTCGGCCATATAGACCACCCCGCAACCGCCTTCGCCGATTTGCTGGAGGAGTTTGTAGTGGCCGATGCGGTCGCCGGCCTTCTCGATCAGCGGCGTGGAAAGGATAACAGTGCCGCCAGGACCGTTTGGAGTCCCGGCTTTAGCCGGTTCACTTTGCCCGCCAGCTAACCCGGGCTTCGCCGAGGCGAGCGGCGGCTGTTCCAGGAAAGCACCTGCCTTTTCATGCGCCTGGAGAAGGGCTTCAACTTGTTGGCGCAGTTGGGCGTCATTGCCACAGGCCTGGGCGACGTAGGCAGCACGTTCAGCCGCGTTTGCTTTCTCCAGGGCATCAGCGAAAATCTCTTTTACCAGTTTGTCGTGGTCTGTATTCATAGGCGAATCGTGTTTAATCGAGGCCGCCCAAAGTCATCCCAATTTTCAAGACCCCGGCCGACCTCGGCTTCTTTCCTTCAATCAGTAATGCGCTATTTCGAGCCGGTTTGCGCCACGAGTTGACGAAAAAAATTCAGGCACCGGATTTCCCGTCGCCCGCGATTTGCTGAAAAAGCCAGGCGCGGGCATAGGCCCACGTGCGGTCCGCAGTGCGCCGCGAGATGCCCAGCAGGTCAGCCGCCTGTTGTTGGGTCAGGCCGCCAAAGAAACGCAGTTGGACAAGTTCCGCCGCCGGGGGATCGCGCTGTGCGAGTTCGGTCAGGGCTTCATCCAGCGCCAGGAGCTTGTCTGAGGGCAGCGGCTCCGCCAGTTGAATTTGCTCGACGTCAATACGCTCCCACCCGCCGCCGCGTTTTTGTCGCTGCTTGCGTCGGGCGTTCTCGATGAGAATCCGCCGCATGGCCTGGGCCGCCGCCGCGAAAAAGTGCTTTTGTCCTTCCCACTTCTGCTCTTCTGTACCCGCCAACCGCAGCCAGGCCTCATGGACCAGGGAGGTCGCCTGCAGCGTTTGTCCCGGCGCTTCGCGCGAAAGCTGGTAAGCAGCCAGGCGCCGCAGCTCGTCATACACCAGCGGCAGCAACTTCTCCCCGGCGCGGGCTTCACCCCGCTCAATCGCGGTCAGGATGCGCGTTACTTCGCTCATATCAGATAGCAGAGAGAGAACACCCGTAAAAAGGCCTAAGTCCGAGCGGAAGCTTGCCGTTTTCTTCTGTCCTGATCACGAGGAACGCACGAATATAATGAGTCGTCAAGATGAAAAGGCTGTATATCAGCCGCAACAAGGTGCAAGCGGGACAGGGAGTTCGCCTTCCTGATTCAACGATTCAATGTTTCTGGCTTCTGCCTCCGGCGTCTCGGCCGATTCAACTCCGGAAGAAGCGGGCCGCCAGTCAATTGGCCGCAATGCAAACACCGCCAGCACGGCAAACGGTGTCAAACAGATTGGGTTGTCTTGCGAAGGCGGAAGCGACGCGCCCCGCTTTTCAGGTGGGTTGCGGATTCGCCGTGGTTGCCAACTGCGGCAGGCGTCTTTTAATCAAGTGCATTACGGCCTTGACGGCCAGTTCAATCGGCAGGAAAGGCTTGGCAATAAGATCATCGCCGCCGCTCAAAACCCCTTTGGCGCGGCTTTCAAAATCACTGTGTATGGTGACGTAGATGACGGGCGTTTTCCCATAGCCGGGAAGGGCACGCAGCTTCTGGCAAAACTCGAAACCGTTCATGAGCGGCATTTCGATGTCGAGCAGAACCAGCTCATAATTTGATTCGGCGAGCAGCTTCAACGCAACCAGTGGATCTTCCACGGCATTCGCCTGGAGATGTGCCCGCTGGAGCGCGAAGATGGCCGCGCGATTGGTAACCGCGTCGTCATCCACAATCAGAACCTTGCTGACCAACGGCTCATCGGCGGACGGCTCGCGCGCCATGGCAAAAAGCACTCCCAGGAAATCCAGCGTCATGGCGATCGTGCGCAGGCTGGACGGATTGATGAGGTCCGGGGTGCGTTCCAGCTCGAACAACAGGGCTTCGAATACGCCGCTGAGCAGCGCGACGTGATGGTAACGGGCCAAGCCGGTGATGGCGGTGACGAAGTGCACCTTGCGATAAAAAGCATCGAGCCGCTCCGCGCGCGCCGCCAGATCCGGACTCTTTCTGAACGCCTGATAAAGCTCGCGCAATTCCGCGATTGTGCCGGGCGCGTCCCTCAGAAAATCGAGGCGGCTCCTAATGCTGGAACTCGCTTCGGCAACCTCCAGTTCGCGCTCCGCCTGCCTCAAGTCGCTGGGGGCCGGGACCGATGGGGGTTTCATCACGACCGCCGGTTCCCCGGCCAGAAGTTCGTTCGCGATGGCAATCAGTTTGGCGGGATTGCACTCGGCCTTGATGACAGTGCGCTGTACGCCGATTTCAACGGCGGCTTGGGCCAGCTCATCCATGAAGGCATTGGTGAAGATGGCAACCGGTATGGGGTGCAACCGGGCTTGCGAGCGTATGAATTTCAGCACTTCCACCCCCGAAAGTTTCGGCATCATCATGTCCAACACCACAAGGTCGGGCTTGTCAGCCTGCAACAAATCCAGCGCATTCAATCCATCCGTGGCGGTGGTGACGGCGAAACCGTATTGAGCGAGCCTTTTTCCATAAATTGCCAGGATCACCGCGTCGTCATCCACCAGCAGAATCTTTTTCGGCGGCGGCTTGGCAGGCGCAGCCGCGGGCGGTGGTTCCACCGGCGCTTCCGGTTGTGCGATGGTTCGCGCCTTTTTCACCGGCGCCTTGGGGCGTGCGGTTCTTCGGGTTTTTTTCACCGGCGCTTTCGTGTGCTTTTTAGTTTTTGCCTTTTTCATTGGCGATCCAAGGCATGTTGTAATTCGAACCGGCGGGGAATCTAACATGGCGGCGTCAACGGGGGAAGAAAAAGGTGCCAAACAAAAGAAGTTGTTCATGAAGGGGATGCGACACGACGCAAACGGCAGTTCTTAAAGGTGAATCGTTAAGCGCGGAGTGTGGGACGCGGAAGTTTGGGAGCGGCCTTGACACTACCACCAAGGCATTATGCCACACCCGCCTTGGAACGACGGATTTATCCGGCAGGCCGACAAACGGTGCCGGTGGCTGCCGGATGAATTCGGCGTTCCGGTGACAGTATCAAGCGCCCCCGCACCAGCATCGGGGCAAAACCGGTACAAATACATTGACCCACCGTGTCATCTCCGGCAAAACCTGTTTCCCACGATGATTAAACCATTTGCGTCTCGCCATTTGCAGGTCTGCATTTATTTTGCAGTGATAATGGTCGCAATGAATGCCGGTTCCACACATGGCGCGGAGAATCCGCCTTATCTCAATCGGCAACTGCCGGTTGAGTTGCGCGTGAAGGATTTGCTCTCGCGCATGACGCTCGACGAAAAAATCGGCCAGATGGTGCAGGCTGATCTGGGTTGCGTGTCAGACCGTTCCGACATCCAGAAATACGGCCTTGGCTCCATGTTGAGCGGCGGTGATTCCAAAGCATCGCAAAACACTCCGGAAACCTGGCTGCAAACCGTCACCGAACTTCAGGCTTGGGCGCTGAAAACGCGGCTGAAAATCCCGCTGCTTTACGGCATGGACGCCGTTCACGGCCACAACAACGTGATTGGCACGGTCATTTTCCCGCACAACATCGGCCTGGGCGCGACCCGCAATCCGAAATTGCTCGAACAAGCCGCGCACATCACCGCCCTGGAGGTGGCCGGCACCGGCATCCGCTGGACGTTTGCACCATGCGTCGCCGTCGCCCAGGACGAACGCTGGGGCCGCACCTACGAAAGCTACGGACAATCGCCGAAGCTGGTTGCAGAACTTGGCGCGGCTGCCATCAAAGGATTTCAAGGCCGTCGGCTCTCAGGCAAACCTGATTCCATTCTTGCGTGTGCGAAGCATTTCCTCGGTGACGGCGGCACGCAGGGCGGACACGACCAGGGCAACACGGTTTGCGACGAAAGGACGCTCCGCAAACTTTTCCTGCCGCCTTATCGCGCCGCCGTCAAAGCCGGCGTCGGTTCAATCATGGTTTCCTTCAGCAGTTGGAACGGCCAAAAAATGCACGGCAACCAATACCTGCTTACCGACGTGCTGAAGAGCGAACTGGGCTTCAAAGGCTTTCTCATCTCCGACTGGGCGGCCATTGACCAACTTTCGCCGGATTACAAGGCTGATGTCGAAGCTTCCATCAACGCCGGCCTCGACATGGTCATGATCCCGTTTGGGCCGGGAAAAACCAACAACTACGTCGAATTCATTCAGGACCTCAAGGAACTGGTAGCCGCGGGAAAAGTTCCGCAATCGCGGATCGATGATGCGGTGTCGCGCATTCTGCGGATTAAATTCCAGATGGGACTGTTCGAAGCTCCTTACACCGATCCGGCGCTGACTGCGCAAGTCGGTTCGCCGGAACATCGCCAGGTTGCCCGCCGGTGCGTGCAGCAATCGCTCGTGCTGCTTAAAAATTCCCGGCACGCCCTGCCCTTGTCAAAAGAGCTGAAGCATCTCGTAGTGGTTGGGAAGGCCGCCAACGACCTCGCGATTCAATGCGGCGGTTGGACGATTTCGTGGCAGGGTTCCGGCCAATTGACCCGGGGCACGACCATCCTTCAAGCCATCCGCCAGGCGGTTTCCCCGGAAACCGAGGTGACGTATGCGCCTGATGGCGGTGACATAAAAAATACAGACGCCGTTGTTGTCGTGATTGGCGAATTGCCTTACGCGGAATACAAAGGTGACCGCGCTAATTTGGGCCTTGCGCCTGAAGACAAGGCACTGGTGGAAAAGGCAAAAGCCTCGGGCGCGTCCGTCACCACCATCCTGCTCTCCGGCCGGCCGGTGATCCTCGGTTCCGCGTTGGATTCGAGCGATGCCTTCATCGCGGCGTGGTTGCCGGGCACGGAAGGTGAGGGCGTGGCGGATGTCCTGTTTGGCGATGCGAAGCCGACCGGGAAATTGCCGCGCGAATGGCCGCGCAACAACGGTCAATCCGCCGTCAACGCGATGCAGGGGAAACCGCTTTTCGATTTCGGATTTGGCCTGACATATTGAAGTGGTTGTGATAAACTCCCTGCTATGACGACGCAAACCGACGAAAATACGATAACCAAAAAGACGAAAGAACTTTGCAAGGCGATTATTGACCATCCGGAAATGATTTCCATTCGCAACCGCATAGACACGTTTCTCTCCGACGACGGCGCGCGCGGGCAGTACGAAACGGTGGCAGGCAAAGGCCAAGCCCTGCACGAGAAACAGCATCGCGGCCAGCCGCTGGAAAGCGCCGAGATTTCCGATTTCGAAAAGCACCGCGACACCCTGCTGCAAAATCCCGTGGCGCGCGGTTTTCTGGATGCGCGCGAGGAACTTCACGAAATCCAGCATTCCATCCAGAAATACATTTCCAAAACGCTCGAACTGGGGCGCGTCCCCACAGCAGAAGATTTGGAGGACCACTCGTGCGGCGACGGCTGCGGCTGCCATCATTAAAACCAAAAAAAGCTCGCCGTAGCGTAGCGCATCTCGTTTGTCGAACTCCGGTTTTTTTTGCGACTCAAACCGAAGGAAATGCGGTTCTCGGGAAGGTCTTTTTCATGAGTTGCCGGAACGTGCAAAATAGCCAATGGTTACCCGGCCGGCTTCGTTCTGATGACCACGCGGCATGGCTTAAGACCTTCAGATTGCGCCGTGAGTATGATCCTCCCGGTTTCACCGGCTTTCGCACGAACGATGACCAGCGCCAGTCCGTTGAACGCATTTCGTTCAGGGGCTTGAAACGATTCGAAGCTCGTCGGGTCGCCGTTGTCCGTGGCCACAATCTCGCCCGGCCCTTCAATGCCGAAAACGATATGATTCATCGCGCACGGGACCAACAAACCATTTTTGTCCGTAACGGTCACGGTAATGAACGAAAGGTCTTTGCCATCGGCTTGAATGGTGGCGCGGTCGGGTTTAACTGTGAGCCTGGCGGCCGGGCCGGCGGTCTTCACTTCATCGGTCGCCCATTTTTTGCCGTGCTTGTAGGCAACAACTTTGAGCGTGCCGGGTTCGTATTTCACATCGTCCCAGCGAAGACGATACTCGAATGGCCCTTTTTTCTTTCGGCCGAGCGATTTGCCGTTGAGAAACAGTTCCGCCTCATCACCGGAAGTACAGACGTGAACCGGTGTGACCTGCCCGACGCGTTCCGGCCAGGTCCAATGCGGCAAAATGTGCGCTATCGGAAAATCGGGACGCCAGTGCGCCTGATAAATATAGAAGCGGTCTTTTTTGAATCCGGCCAGGTCAATGATGCCGTAGTACGAACTGCGCGATTTGTCGAAAGGTTTCGGCTCGCCCAGGTAATCCCAGCCCGTCCACACGAATTCGCCGCCCACGTAAGGATGTTTTTCCTGTGAGGCAAACACCCTGTCGGCTGAGGACCCAAAATCATCACGGTATAATTCATACCCGCTGATCTGGCGGTTTGTCCGGTCTTCACCCCAATCCGGGCTTACGGCTGCATCAAAGCCGTTGGTGACAGGAAATAAATAGACGCCGCGGCTGCTGAAGGCGGCGGCGGTTTCGCTGCCGAAAATCAATTTGTCCGGGAATTTTTCGTGAAACACCGGATACTGGCCCGGCGCTTTGCGCACCCCGGCGCCCTGGTAATTCAGGCCGATGAGGTCCACCGTTGCCGGGAGTGGATCCGCGGCGTGCGCCCAATTCATCGCAGTGGTGGTGGGACGGGTGGGATCTTCTTCATGCACGATGTCGCAGAGTTGTTTCGCCAACGCCGCTCCGTTCGTGCCCGTGTATTGTTCTCCAACCTCGTTGCCGATGCTCCATATGATCACCGACGGACAATTTCGGTCTCGCCGCAAATGGGCCCGCAAATCCTGTTCATGCCAGTCCGGAAAAACGAGGTGGTAGTCCAGCGGCGTTTTCTGCCGGGCCCAGACGTCGAACGTCTCGTCCATGACAAGGAAACCCATCCTGTCGGCCAGCTCAAGCAGTTCCGGCGCCGGCGGATTGTGGCTGGTACGGAGAGCATTGCAGCCCATGTCCATCAACATTTCCAATTGCCGCTGCAACGCGCGATAATTAAAGGCCGCACCCAATGCCCCCAGATCGTGATGATTGCACACCCCGTTCAGCAGGATGTGTTCGCCGTTGATAAAGAAGCCCTGATTGGCATCGAACTTGAGCGTCCGAATTCCAAACGGGGTTTCATAAACATCCACTACCTTGTCTCCCTGCGATACGGTCGTGACCGCGACGTAGCGATTGGGCCGCTGTTGCGGCGGCGGTCCCCATAACCTGGGATTGGCGACGGTTCCTTTGCCTTCGGCGATGGCTTCGGCTCCGGGGGCAATTTGCAGATTCACTGGCGCGAGCCCGGCCACAACAGGCCCGGTTTTCCGACCGTCTGCATCCAAAGAAAAAATTTCCGTTGACACGCTGACATTCGCGCTTTGCTTTGAATCGTTATCCACTGTCACTTTCAAATTGACCGTGGCTGACGCCGGTGAAATCTCAGGCGTGGTCAGGTAAGTTCCCCAGTGTCCCACGTGCACGGGTGACGTTTTTACCAGCCAGACATTGCGATAAATCCCGGCGCCGGGATACCAGCGCGACGAGTTCGGTGGGTTGTCCAGCCGAATCACCAGTTCGTTTTCGCTGCCCGTCTTAACGTAAGGCGTCAAGTCCACGCGCCACGACGCGTAACCGTAAGGCCAGCCGCCGACAATCTGGCCATTCAGCCATACAGTCGAGTAAGACATGGCCCCATCCACATCCAGGAAGATGGATTTGCCCGCGTCCTCCGCCGGGATATTTAACTTCTTTCGATACCAACCGACACCGGCGCTTGGCAGACGCCCCATGCTGCCCCCGTCCGTGGAGGTGAACGGTCCGGTAATCGCCCAATCGTGCGGCAAATTCACCCGCTGCCAAGAGCGGTCATCAAAACCCGGCTGCACGTACGCAACGCCGTCTCCAGGATTTCCTTCCGGCCTGACAAATTTGCGTGACGGATCCTTAATGAAATCATTGCCGGTCGGCAGAATCCATTGCTTGAGCACTGCAGCCGGCGGTGTTGTGGGTTCGTTCGACGCTGCCGACTCGTTGATGGCCGCATTCCCGTCTGCCTCGGCTTCAGCCAGGCGGCGTGTCGTCTCTCGTCGCCTTACATCGTAAAGAAGGCTCACAGTGTTGTTGGTCGGATCGCCTTTGGTGAACCGCCAGTTGTCGTTGAACGGAACCCGCTCGCGCGGCGCGTCCGACGCTGCGGCCAATCCTGCACCGGGCGCAAATAAAAGCATTGCGCCAATGAAACCGCTTGTTAAAGCGATCGAAAAAAAACCCATGAAACGAACCGGCAAATCTTTTAACGACGTCATAAAACACGAGTTTCCATCGCCTAATGGCTATCAGCCGCGGCGAAGCGCGACAAGCAAAAACTAAAGGTCGACTTGCGCGATTTGTGGTAGGGCTGCTCCCGCCTGGGCGGGAAGCAGCCTTGGCGGCGCACCGCACCGCCCTACCATCAAATTGTGAATCATAAATTCAAAGTAGCCCATCACAGAATCCGCCTTGCGTTTGCGCCGGCTTTTGGAATAACACCTGCATGACCGGAAATTTTCAACCGTCAGAAAAATTTGATGCCGCCTTGCGCCGCTTCGATGAGGAAAATGCCCGCGACCCGAACATGGAAATCGCCGACGGCATCCCCCAGCCACGCGAACTGCTTTACGCCCGGCGGTTGACGGATTGGGTCTTGCGCCTTTGTCCGGACGCTTCCGAGGCGCTCCGCCTGGCCGCGCGCTGCCAGCACCTCTGCCGCTGGCAAATTCCGCGAAATTCGTATCCCATGACCCGCGCCGGTTACCTGAAATGGCGCGCCGACCTGAGAACATTCCACGCCCAAAAGGCCGGCGAAATTCTCCGCGAAGCGGGTTGCGACGAAGACACAGTCCGCCGCGTGCAGGATTTGAATCTCAAGAAAAATTTTCCGAACGATCCTGAAGGCCGGGTGCTGGAAGACGCCCTCTGTCTTGTCTTTCTCCAATTTCAATTGGCTGGCCTGGCCGCCAAGACCGCCGAGGACAAAACCATCAACGCCCTGCAAAAGTCCTGGCAGAAAATGACCGGGGCTGCCCGCGCTGAGGCGCTGAAACTCAATTTTGGTCCGCGCGAAAAAGCCTTGCTGGAACGCGCGCTGAATGGTTAATCAAAACCCATGCGGCATCACCAGATTTGGCTCGGTTGAAAAAGTGTCAATACTCGGGACCCGTTCACGTTTAAGTTTTTTATTGTGAAGCGGATGAATTCTTTTCTGTCAAATTCACTAAATCAAAGACAGGTAAAACATTTATCCATTGGACAATTCGGTTTCTTTTATCTGAATGCAGAATTAAAACTTTGTTCGTAGTTATAAATAACTCTCCTCCCTTCCAATTAATTTTTGGATTTCGAAGGGTAAACCGCGTTTGGAAATTTTGAGTCCCCACCAAAAACGTTTGCGTGCTTACCAGAAGCTCGCTTCTTTTTCCCACGAACGCGTCGAGATTAGTGCCTGAAGGGTATCCGGCTTCTGCCCACCGATCTATACATGCCCGCAAAATATTACAATCAGACCTAAAAAGACTTTTAGCTTCTTCATGAGCGAAGAAAAATACAATACCAGCCAGAAAAAAAATTACACATACCGGCTTTATCCATAAACGGGCTAGGCCCGAATGGCCCTTAGATAAGGCCTAAAACTTTCTTGGTCAAGCGTTTGCGGCGGATGACGCCGGGAACGGTTTCAAAGAGGATATGCCGTGAAAGTTTTTGCATCTGTTCAACGATGCGCTC
>Ga0116112_1001599_pt1 | contig 14921 bp, 10 predicted proteins | sample June2015DPH_8_15_FD_89721 | JGI IMG/M metagenome (GOLD analysis project Ga0116112, IMG submission 89721) | Peatland microbial communities from SPRUCE experiment site at the Marcell Experimental Forest, Minnesota, USA - June2015DPH_8_150 | ecosystem: Environmental > Terrestrial > Soil > Wetlands... | reverse complement strand
GAAGCGGCGCAGCGTGCGGTGCGGTATGAGCCGGAACTGCGGCGCGCGTATCAACGGCTGGCGCATCGGAAAGGCCGCGCGTTGGCGAAAGTGGCCATGGCGCGGAAGTTGGCGGTGCGGTTGTACTGGATGCTGCGCGGGGAAATGGATTATGCGCAGCTCATCCAGGGTTCGTGTGCAGGAGAGCCGTGGTCATCCCGTGGCCGCAGTTAGGGCCGTCCGTTTGAGTGGGCCTCCTGCCTCCCCAAAGAGTGGGGGAGTTTGAAGAAGTAATCAGGGTCGCGGAAGTGATCGAATAGATGGCGGGTGGAACCAAAAGCGTTCCACTATAGACGGAATGACGGTAAACGCCTTGCCGAGAAGGGGTCGAGCGTGCTCGACCCTTACAGGGATCGCCCCCAAAACGAACCCAAGAGCACAAGCCCTTCGCGGCTCAGGGTAAACAGGAGTGACTGTGCCACAGGTATGCAGAGAAGAGGAACCACAGAGCACAGTCAGGAGTGAGTGTGGCTGGGGCGCGGCGGGTGGAGGAAGTAGGGTTTGTTGGCGGGGCGTGCAGCCGTAAAAGCGGCGGCGAGCCGCCGCACTCCAAAGGAGTGGCATGTAGGCAACAGGGGGCGGTGACTAGGCTTCCAACTAGGCGGCTGCGCGAGGCTGGGGCATGGCAAATGGCAATTGGCCCAAGGCGGATGTGCATGCTATAAAGGAGAGGCAGCACGAAATGCTGAAACCTGACGAAAATCAGACCCCTGCGCCCACGGGTGAGCACGCCTCAGCCCCCAGTTCTTCCTTGTCCCCGGCCGATCCTTCCGCGAATCCTCCCGCAGCCACGCCTGAGCCTGCGCATCACGCGTTGCGGCACGAAATCCGCGTGTGGACCCGCGATTTGCTCATCGCCATCGGACTGGCGCTGGTCATCATCGTCTTCCTATACCAGCCGGTGAAGGTGGAAGGCACGAGCATGGCGCCGCTGCTCTCCGACCAGGAGCGCATCTTCATCAACAAATTTGTTTACCGGTTTGCGCCCATCGAGCGCGGGGACGTGGTAGTGTTCTGGTACCCGCTGGACCGCTCGAAGTCCTTTATCAAGCGCGTGCTGGCGCTGCCGGGAGAGACGATCGAAATTCGCCGCGGCGCGGTTTACGTGAACGGGCAGATGGTCCCCGAGCCCTATGTGCCGCCGCAGTACGCTGATGTCACCGATTTCGGACCTGTTCGCGTGCCCCAGGGCAGCTATTTCGTGATGGGGGACCACCGCATCAGCTCGAACGATTCGCGGGTGTTCGGGGCGGTCGCCAGCCAGTACATTTACGGCCGCGCCGTATTTGCCTACTGGCCCGTGGAACATTTCGGTTCGTTGTCGACGACTGAGGCGAACGACAAATGAAGTTCGACGGAGGGGACACTGACGACGGAAGTAGTGCATCGACCCGCAATCCTCGCGCTCGAAGACGGGCGCGTCTTTAACGGCCGCGCTGCCGGCGCCATCACGCGCCGGGGCGGGGAAGTCGTTTTCAATACGAGTCTCACCGGTTACCAGGAAGTTTTCACCGATCCCAGCTATGCAGGGCAGATCGTTTGCTTGACGTATCCGCACATTGGCAACGTGGGCGCCAATCTGGATGACGAGGAATCCTCGCGGCCGTACATCGAGTCGCTGATTGTGCGGGAATTTTCGCAGATATCGTCGAACTGGCGCTCGGGGGAAACGGCGCAGTTGTACTTGAACCGGCACAAAATTCCGGTGATTTGGGATATTGATACGCGCGCGCTGGTGCGGCACATCCGCAAGGTCGGCGCACTTCGTGGCTTCGTGGCCACCGATGGCACGGCTGCCGACCAATTGATCCATGAAGCCAAGCAGCTTCCGTTGATGGCCGGGCAGGAGCTTGCGGGCCGCGTGAGCTGCGAGAAAGGCTACGACTGGCAGCAGGGCTCGATTGAACTGGCCACTTCGCCGTGGGCGGAGCAGATGGGCGAATCGGGAGCGAGTCCCGATGGCCACCGGTTGCGCGTGGTGGCTTACGATTACGGCATCAAGCAGAACATTCTGCGGCTGCTGGTGGATCATCACTGTGAGGTCAGCGTCGTGCCCGCGAGCACTTCCGCGGAGGACGTGCTGGCGATGCGGCCAGACGGCGTGTTTCTGTCAAACGGACCGGGCGATCCCGAACCCGTCACCTACGCCATCGAAAACATCCGCAGGCTGGCGGGCCGCGTGCCGATTTTCGGGATTTGCCTGGGACACCAGTTGTGCGGGCTGGCGCTGGGCGGGAAGACGTTCAAGCTGAAATTCGGGCACCATGGCTCGAACCATCCGGTGAAGAATCTGTTGACGAGCCAGGTGGAGATTACCGCGCAGAATCACGGATTTTGTGTAGCTCCGGAATCGCTGCCGTCCAGCGAGGTGGAGATCACCCACGTCAACCTGAACGACGGCACCAATGAGGGCATGAGGAGCAAGACGCTGCCGCTCTTCAGCGTGCAGTATCACCCGGAGGCTTCGCCGGGGCCGCACGACTCGCATTATCTATTCACGCAGTTCACGGATTTGATGAAGGAATTTGCGCATCCGGGGAGTTCGCGGGGATGAAGGTGTAGGGCATGGGAGTATGGTCATTGCGCGGTGGGGTTACCGGAAGAGCACGTCAGGGCACGGCTTCAGCCGTGCCGACGAGCGACCGCTGGAGGAGTGGCTTTAGCCGCTGAGGGAATGTCCACACCAAAGCGACATGAGAGCATGCCGGGCACGTACTTCGTGACTTCGCGTACCTGGGAGAGCCGCGCTCTCTTCATTCACGCAGAATCCTGCCGGATCTTCGTCGAATCACTCCTGCACTATCGCCAGCAGGGAGCATATTTGTTGCACGCTTTTGTGTTGATGCCCGATCATTTTCACCTGTTAATTACGCCCGCAACTAACAAGACGATCGAGCGCGCCATCCAGTATGTGAAGGGTGGATCTGCTCGAAGACTAAGTCTTGAGAGGAACATGCATTTTCCCGTTTGGCAACGAGGTTTCAGCGATCACCGAGTGAGAGATGGCGCCGATTATGAGAACCATGTGCACTATATCGGGGAGAATCCAGTGCGCAAAAAATTGGTTGAAACGGCGAAAGAGTACCTTTGGTCGTCTGCGTCCGGAAGTTGTGCCTTGGATGGACCACCTCAGGGGCTGAAGCCCCAGGAGAGAGGGGAACAGGCAATCGTGCGGCACGGCTGAAGCCGTGCCGTGACGAAATTTTGTGCCTGGCGAAATTTCATGAGCTGACGACACTTCATGCCAAAACGTAATGACATCAAGAAGATACTGATCATCGGCTCCGGGCCGATCGTGATTGGGCAGGCTTGTGAGTTCGACTACTCCGGGGCGCAGGCGTGCAAGGCGCTGCGGGCCGAGGGCTACGAAATCGTGCTGGTGAACTCCAATCCCGCCACGATCATGACCGACCCGGAACTGGCGCACCGCACGTACATCGAGCCGCTGACGAAGGAATATCTCGAGGAAATCCTGATCAAGGAAAGGCCCGACGCGCTTTTGCCGACCGTTGGCGGCCAGACGGCGCTAAATCTTGCGGTCGAGCTGGCCGAAAGCGGCATCCTCGAAAAATACAAAGTGGAAATGATCGGGGCGTCGCTGCGGGCCATCAAGGTTGCCGAAGACCGCCTGTGGTTCAAGGATGCCTGCCGCAAGATTGGGCTGGAGGTGCCCGCTTCGGCGCTGGTCAATAACGCGCAAGATGCGCTGCGGCTCTGCGATCAATTGGGATTTCCGCTGGTGATCCGGCCATCGTTCACGCTTGGGGGTACCGGCGGGTCGATCGCCTACAACAAGGAAGAGTTTGCCGAAGCCATCGCGCACGCGCTGGACGTGAGCCCGGTGCACGAAGCGCTGGTGGAAGAATCGGTGCTGGGCTGGAAAGAGTATGAACTGGAAGTGATGCGCGACTTCCGCGACAACTTCGTGGTGATCTGCTCGATCGAGAACTTCGATCCCATGGGCGTGCACACCGGCGATTCGATTACGGTGGCGCCTGCCCAGACGCTCACCGATAAGGAATACCAGCGCATGCGGGATGCCGCGGCGGCGATTATCCGCGAAGTGGGCGTGGAAACCGGCGGGTCCAACGTGCAGTTTGCGGTGAACCCGGAAAACGGGCGCATGGTGGTGATCGAGATGAATCCGCGGGTTTCCCGCAGCTCCGCGCTGGCCAGCAAAGCGACCGGTTTCCCGATCGCGAAAATTGCCGCGCGCCTGGCGGTGGGGATGTCGCTGGACGAAATTCCCAATGACATCACCAAAAAAACGCCGGCGTGCTTCGAACCGACCATCGACTATGTGGTGGTGAAAATTCCGAAGTGGCAGTTCGAGAAGTTTGCGGGCGCCGATACGACGCTGGGCACGCAGATGAAGTCCGTGGGCGAAGTGATGGCCATCGGGCGAACGTTCAAGGAAGCGCTGCAGAAGGGCATACGTTCGCTGGAGCCGAGCACGCCGTGGCGCGCGCCCGCCGAAGCGCCGGACTCGCTGCTGCGCGAAAAGCTGGCCACGCCGCGGCCCGACCGCATCCACTGGATTCTGACGGCGGTGGAGCACGGGTTGCCGGCCGCGGAAATATGCGAACTCACGAAAATCGACCCGTGGTTCATTCACCAAATAGAAGAGATCAACGCCGTCAATCGCCGCGCCGCCACGGTGACGGTGGAAACCGCCTCGAAGGATTTGCTGAGGGAAGTGAAGCGCATCGGCACGAGCGACGAGCAACTGGCGCAAATCTGGAAGACCACGCCGGCGGTGGTGCGCCTGCAACGCGCGCGCTATGGCGTTGCCCCGGTCTTCAAGCGCGTGGACACCTGCGCCGCGGAATTCGAGTCCTTCACGCCGTACATGTATTCAACCTACGAGGACGAAGACGAAACCGACGCCACGCACAAACCGAAAATCATGATACTGGGCAGCGGGCCCAACCGCATCGGGCAGGGCATCGAATTTGACTACTGCTGCTGCCACGCTTCGTTTGCGCTGCACGCCGACGGGTTCGAGACGCTGATGGTCAATTGCAATCCGGAGACGGTCTCGACCGACTACGACACTTCGGACCGCTTGTACTTCGAGCCGCTGACTCTTGAAGACGTGCTCTCGATCGTCGAACGCGAAAAGCCGCAGGGCGTAATCGTGCAGTTCGGAGGGCAGACGCCGCTGAACCTGGCGCTGGAATTGAAGCGGAATGGCGTGCCCATCGTGGGCACGGCGCCGGAGTCCATTGACCTGGCCGAAGACCGCCGGCGCTTCGGGCGCTTGCTGGACGAATTGCGCATTCCGCAACCGCGCAACGGCACGGCGCTGGTGCCGGAAGAAGCCGCGCGCGTTGCCGGTGAAATCGGATTGCCGGTGCTGGTGCGGCCGAGTTACGTGCTCGGCGGGCGGGCGATGGTGATCGCCTACGACGTGAACACCGTGCAGGAATATGTGGCGCAAGCGGCGATGATGGGGCCGGCGCGGCCGGTGCTGATCGACCAGTTCCTGGAAGAAGCCACGGAAGTGGACGTGGACGCGCTCGCCGACGGCACGGACGTGGTGATCGGCGGAATCATGGAGCACATCGAAGAGGCCGGAGTGCACTCCGGCGACTCCTCGTGCGTGCTGCCGCCGGTGAGCCTCTCGCCGAAGGTGCTGGAGACGATCCGGGACTACACGAAGCGGCTGGCGCTGGCGCTGAAAGTGGTTGGCTTGATGAATGTGCAGTACGCCATCCAGCGCGAAACGGTGTACGTGCTGGAAGTGAATCCGCGCGCTTCGCGGACCGTGCCGTTCGTCAGCAAAGCCACCGGAGTGCCGCTGGCGAAAGTTGCGGCGCGGCTGGTGGTCGGGCGGCGCCTGGCGGACATGCAATTGCCGCTGGTGCACCACAACGGCGTGGCGGAAATATCCGTGCACGAATATTACTCCGTGAAGTCGCCGGTTTTTCCGTTCAACAAATTCCGCGGCGTGGATACGATCCTCGGCCCGGAAATGCGCTCGACCGGTGAAGTGATGGGGATATCGACATCCTATGGCCAGGCATTTGCGAAAGCGCAACTCGCCGCGGGGCAGAAATTGCCGCGCACGGGCACGGTGTTCGTCAGCGTGAACGATCGCGACAAACGGCAAGTCGGCACCGTGGGCAAGGAGCTTGTGGCGCTCGGGTTCAAGCTGGTGGCCACGCGCGGCACGGCCTCGGCGCTGCACGCGACGGGCGTGCCCTGCGATGAAGTCTACAAAGTGAACGAAGGGCGGCCGAATATCGTCGACCTGATCAAAACCGGGAAAATCCATCTGGTCATCAACACGCCGCTGGGCCGCGAATCGTTCTACGACGAGAAATCCATCCGGCGCGCGGCGATTCGCTACAACATTACCTGCATCACGACGATGTCCGCGGCACAAGCGGCGGTGCGCGGGATTCACGCGCTTCTCGAATTGCAGCGCGAAGTATCCTGCCTGCAGGATCTGCACCGGAACAGCGTGACGGCGACCGGCAACTCCAGCGGAGGCGATTGAGACGTGGAGTTTCGCGGTATATTTCCGGCGCTGACGACGCCCTTTGAGGCGGATGGCTGGGTTTCCCTTGGCAGGTTGAAAGAAAATATCCGCCGTTACAACAAGACCGGCCTGGCGGGCTACCTGGTGCTTGGCTCAACCGGCGAGGCGGTGATGCTTCTGCGCGCGGAGGAGGACGCCGTGCTCGCGGCGGTGAAAGAAGTGGCTGCGCCGGGAAAGTTGCTGATCGCGGGGACTGGCGCGGAATCCACGGCGGAAACGATCGCGCGCACCAAGCGCGCGGCGGTGCTCGGCTATCAAGCCGCGCTGGTGAAGACGCCATATTATTACAAACCCGTATATCGTGCGGAAACCTACATCCGGCATTACCGCGCCGTTGCGGATGCCTCGCCGATTCCCGTGCTGCTCTATTCCGTTCCGGCGTTCACGGGCGTGACGCTGGAATCTCCGGAGATTCTTAAGCTCGCCGAGCATCCCAACATTGCCGGGATCAAGGACAGCTCCGGCAGCGTGCAGCGAGTTGGCGAGGTTGTTTCCGGCGCGCCCGCGAGTTTTCAAGTGCTCACGGGCGGCGCGGCGGTGGTGTACCCGGCATTGGCCGTGGGCGCCAGCGGAGCGATCCTGGCGCTGGCGTCGGCGCTGCCAGAAAAATTCGTGGAGCTGTACGAATTGGTGCAGCAGGGGAAGCATGAGCAGGCGAAGGGGCTGCAACTCTCCCTGGCGAACACCTCCAAGTGCATCGTCTCTGAAAACGGAATTGCCGGCGTGAAATATGCGATGGACCTGCGCGGCTACAATGGTGGAGTGCCGCGATTGCCGCTTTTGCCCCTGACGGAAGAGAAGAAGCAGCAGATCGCCGCGCTTCTGACGCTGCACGAAACGTCCGCCGCGCGCGTCTAACCGGAGCGGGATTGCCGTCACCTTTAACTGCGATTATCATCTAAACGTTCATGGATTGCCGCGCCATTCCGCCGCAGCAGTTGCCGCACACGACGAAGCTCTTTCGCGATTTCAATGAAAACTTTTCCGCCGTGAAGGAGTTCTTTGCGCACAGGCCGGACCTGAAGGGTGTTGCTTCCTGTGCGAAGGGGCTTGATTTTCCGCGCGACCGCCGGCTGACCGTGGCGGGCATTCTGCGCGACCAGAACCTCCGCTATGGCCACGGGGCGGAAACCGAGGCGAATCTGAAGCGCCTGGAAGAGGGCGCCGTTGCCGTGGTCAGCGGCCAGCAGGTGGGGCTTTTCGGGGGTCCGGCGTACGCGTTTTACAAAGCGTTGAGCGTTATCGAAACGGCGCGCCACCTGACCGACGAGGGCATTTCCGCCGTGCCGGTTTTCTGGATGGCCGCCGAAGATCATGACGTGGACGAAGTGCGCCACACCACGTGGTTTGCCAACGGCAAGTTGTACCGGCTGGAGCTTCCGAGGCCTGCGGAGGATGCGGTACCCGTGGGCACGATTCCGCTCGGTGACGGCGTCGTCGAGCTGGTGGAACAGGCCATCGCGCAATTGACCGGACCAGCCGCCGCGCAGATTGCGGAGATTCTCCACAGCAGCTACACGCGCGAGGATACCTACACCAGCGCGTTTGGCAAACTCTTTGCCCGGCTCTTCGGGGATCATGGGCTCATCCTGCTCGATCCGCTGGATCACCGCTTGCACGGCGTAGCAGCGCCCATTTTGCGGGCAGCGCTGGCGGAGCGCGACACGCTGAATGAGTTGCTGTTGCGCCGGGGCAAGAAGCTGGAGAACGGCGGGTATGACGAGCAGGTCAAAGTGACGTCGCGCAGCACGCTGCTATTCTCCCTGAAGGGCGGCAAGCGCCAGGTGATTACCGCGGCCAACGGGAATTTCAATTGCGGAGGGAAAAGCTGTCCGCGGGAAGAAGCGTTGCGCTGCATGGAGCTGGGCCCGGAAAACTTCAGCCCGAACGCGCTCTTCCGGCCGGTGGTGCAGGATTATCTGCTGCCCACGGTGGCGTACTTCGGAGGCCCGGCGGAGATTTCTTATTTCGCGCAATCGCAGGTGCTGTACGAAAAGCTGCTGGGCCGCATGCCGGTGATTCTGCCACGCGCGGACTTCACTCTGGTTGATCCGAAGGCCGGCCGGCTGCTGAAGAAGTATGGCCTGGACGTGGAAGATGCCTGGAAAGGCAAGCAGGAATTGCGGAAGAAGATGTACGGGGCCAATGTGCCGAAGAAACTGGCGCGGGAGTTCGACACGAATTTGCGGCAGACGGAAAAGAACCTGAAGAAGCTGCACCGGGCCATCGCCAAAGTGGATCCCACGGTTCAGGGGACAATCACGCGCGTGGAAAAGCGCATGCGCTACCAGTTGCAACGCTTGCGCGAAAAAACCGGCGCTTCGCTGGACCGGCACGAGAAGATCCTCGTCCAGCATGAGGAGTTCCTGGAGAACCTGCTATATCCGCAGAAGGGGCTGCAATCGCGTGATTTGTGTTTCCTGCCGTTTCTGGCGCGCTGGGGCAGCGAGGGGTTGAAGGAATTGCAGAAGCTGGCCAGCGCCAAGAAGCCCGGGCAACACTGCATCGTGCCTATCCCGTAAGGCGTGACATGCTTGTATTTTGTCTTGAGAATAATGTGAAGATGTGCAGAACCTTCAGGGGCTAAAGCCCAACTCATCTTGCAGGCCTAATGTCAGGGCTGAAGCCCTGACACCCTAAAGAGAAGTACAACGAACCCGTGGGACACACCGCTAGCTGTAGGTAGATTTCCCTGTACTTTGCCGTGCTGCGCTCCTATACATTACTTTTGGATTGAAATTTGAAGCGGAAGAGGGATTCCTCCGCTTCGGGACGGCCAAAAGCGCCGTCCCTCCGGTCGGAATGACAAATTTTGGGTGGTGAATGATGTGCACAGGAAAAGCAGATTCCTCGCTCCGCTGGGAATGACACGCTTGGACATTACATAAGCAGAGACCCATGATTGGTGAGCTTTGGATTTCAGGTTTAGGGTTTCACGTCCAGGGAGAATGAAAATGCAGAGCATACGCGTAAGAACCGACCGGCGCACGCAGATGGTGGACATCACCGTGGAGGTGCAGCGCGTGGTGACGGCGCTGGGCGTGCGCGTGGGCACGTGCTTCCTCTATGTGCCGCACACGACCGCTGCGATTCTGATCAATGAGCACGCCGACCCGGACGTGGCAAGCGACGCCGAGGGCGCGCTGGACAGGATGGTGCCTCTGGCCGGGCCGTATCGCCACAGCGAGGGCAATTCCGATTCGCATGTAAAGACCATGCTCGTCGGCGTGAGCCAGTTCGTTTTCGTGGAAGAAGGGAAGCTGGCGCTGGGACGCTGGCAGGGAATTTTCTTCGCGGAGTTTGACGGGCCGCGGGAACGGCACGTGTACCTGAAGGTGCTGCCCGATCGCGTGTAGCGAGACTAGGGGGAAATGCTTGATGACATTTCCTCAGGGGCTATTCAATGGTGGAGAAGCATTGTCCTATTCGCGCAAGACGAAAGCAGATTCCTCGCTTCGCTCGGAATGACAAGCTAGGCATGTGCAGGGACCAATAAAGAGTTTCTGCGGGAACTGGAAAAAGCGGCCCTCAGCGGCTGAAGCCGAATTGATAATGCGAGAGTTACGGGATGGCTGAACAGGTAGCGGAAAAAGGGGCTTGGTTCGTCATTCCGAGCGAAGCGAGGAATCTCTCTTTGGCGGAAACCCAAGAAGAGAGGGATTCATCGCACAAAAAACGTGCGATGGAAAAGCGTACCTCACTCCGCAGACTCCGTTCGGAATGACGGAAGGGCGCTCTTTCCGCAAGTTGAGTAGCCATGCCTGGACGAAATGGGTGTGCTAAAGTTTGGGGCGATGGGGAAAGCCGGCGTCTACATTCAGGTGCCTTTTTGCCAGACGAAGTGCACTTACTGCAACTTCCACACGGGCGTGGTGTCGGCGGGGCGGTTTGCTCCGTATGCGGAAGCGGTGTGCCGGGAGATTCGCGGGCATGCAGCGTTGTTGCGCGCCGCGGGCGTAGAGTGGAGCAAAGCACTAGAACGAACGGCCGCGGAGAGAGTTGTGGTGGACACGGTGTACATCGGCGGGGGCACGCCGAGCTTGCTGGAGCCATTGCTTTTGACGGACATGCTGCGCGCTTTGTGCGAGACGTTCGCCTGCGCGTGGGAAGAGGTGACGCTCGAGGCCGACCCGGAAACCATCGAAGCCGAAAAGGCCGCGCAATGGGTGGCCGCGGGAATTAATCGCATCAGCTTGGGCACGCAATCATTCGTGGATCAGGAGCTCAAGGCTGCGGGACGCCTGCACCGGCGCGAAGATATTTACCGGGCGGTGCCCATCCTGCGCGACGCCGGGATTTGCAATATCAGTTTCGATCTGATTGCCGGGTTGCCGAAGCAATCGCGGGAAAGCTGGCGCACGTCCCTCGATGAACTGGCCGCGTTGTCACCCGAGCATGTTTCCGTTTACATGATGGAAATCGATGAAGGAAGCCGGTTGGGGCTGGAAGTCCTGCAAGGCGGCACGCGCTATAGCGCGCGAGATTTGCCCAGCGAAGATGAGATGGCGGAATTTTACGAGACCGCGCAGGCCATCTTGAAATGTGCCGGTTATGAGCAGTACGAAATTTCCAATTGGGCCAAGCCGGGATATGCTTCGCGGCACAACCTGAAATACTGGCGCCGCGAGGCGTACCTGGGATTTGGCGCGGGCGCGCACTCGTTTTCCGGAACGCAGCGCTGGGCGAATACGCATGACGCAGCGGATTATGTCGGCGCGATCAGCGCGGGGCGCAGCGCCGTGGAAAGCGTGGAGCAGGTGACACGCGAGCAGGCACTCGAAGAAGAGCTTTTCCTGGGCTTGCGGCAGCTTGGCGGCATCGATCTGCCGCGCATCCAGAGAGAATACAGCGTCAATCTCGAAGAGAAGGTGGGGCGGCTGGCTGCGGCAGGAATGATCGAACGCGATGGCGAACTGGTGAAGCTGGCGGCGGGAAAATTGAGCGTCTCGAACGAGGTGATCGTGGAATTGCTGCGGTAAGTAAGGGCAACAGAGGTTGGCACGGCGACACAGAGAACACGGAGAAGCACACATGAGTTATACAGTGGCAAAAGGGAATCAGATGGTGGACCCGGATGACGTTGCGCCGGCGGATGGCGTGGTGGACCTGCGCAGCGATACGGTGACGCGCCCGAGCGAGGAAATGCGCCGCGCCATGGCCGCGGCAGCGGTGGGTGACGACGTTTACGGCGAGGACCCCACGGTCAACCTCCTGCAGAAGCGCGCCGCGGAAATGTTCGGCAAGGAAGCGGCACTGTTTGTGCCCACGGGCTGCATGGGCAACCTGATCTGCATCAAAATTTGGACGCATCACGGCAGCGAAGTGATTTGCGAGGAGCGCAGCCACGTCAACCTGTATGAACTGGCGTCCATGTCGGCCATTGCGGGCTGCATGCCTCGTGCGACGCGCGGCGGCGACGACGGCATCCTGACGTGGAAGCAGATCGAGGCGGTCGTCCGTCCCAAGATTTATTACGACTCGCAGACGGCGCTGGTGTGCCTGGAGAACACCAGCAACATGACCGGCGGCACGGTTTATCCCACGGAGCGCGTGAATGACATTTGCGATCACGCGCACGCACTGGGTTTGAAGGTGCATCTGGATGGGGCGCGGATTTTCAATGCCGCCGTAGCGTTGGGCGATGACGTGGCGCGCATGACCCAGAAGGTGGATTCCGTGATGTTCTGCCTGTCGAAAGGCTTGGGAGCGCCGGTGGGCTCGATGATTGCCGGGTCGAAGGAGTTCATCGAGCGGGCGCGCATCTACCGCAAGATGTTTGGCGGCGGCATGCGGCAAGTGGGCGTGCTTGCGGCGGCGGGAATGATTGCGCTGGAAAAGTCGCCTTCGCGTCTGCACGAGGATCACGAAAACGCCAGCCGCCTGGCGCAGGGCATCGCGGCGATTCCGGGATTGCAGATCGATCCGGCCAGCGTGAAGAGCAACATCGTAATTTTCGATTGCACGGGGAGCGGCATGAACGCGGTGGAGCTGTGCGACGCGCTGCACGGCAAGGGCGTGTGGGCGCAGGACACGGCGCTGTATTCGGTGCGCATGGTGACGCACTGGAATGTGAATCGCGCCGGGATCGAAAAGGCGCTCGTGGAATTGCAGTCGGTAGCAGGCAAAAAAGTGGGGCGGAGCGCGTAAGACGTCATTCGCCATCAGCGCTCGGATGGCACGCAGTTCAAGGAGACAGCAATGAGATCCGCATGGATGCGCATGGCCGTGGGAGTGTTGTGTTGCGTGCTGCTGGGCGGGATGGGCGCACGAATCGCCAACGGGCAGGCGAAACCCGCAGCTACGCCTGAAGAAGCGAAAAAGTTCCTCGAGGAAGCGGAGCAACGGTACTTCGACCTGAACAACAAGGCTTCGCGCGCTTCCTGGGTGCAGGAAAATTTCATTACCGACGACACCGAGCAGATCGCGGCGGATGCGAACGAGATACTGAACACCGCAAGCGCGAAGTACGCGAAAGAGGCGCACCGCTACGATGGCGTGAAGCTCTCGCCGGAGTTGGCGCGCAAACGGCTGCTGCTGGAACTGGCCACCGGCTTTCCCGCTCCCGATGATCCCAAGGCGCAGAAAGAACTCGCGCAGGTGCTGGCTTCCCTCGACGGCGATTATGGAAAAGGGCAGTGGTGTCCGGATGGCGACAAGAAGCCTTGCCTGGACGTGACGGCGGTCGGCAAATTGATGGCCACCAGCCGCGATCCCGAGGAATTGAAGCGCGCGTGGATCGGCTGGCACGCGGTTGGCGCGCCGATGCGGCAGCGCTATGCGCGCATGGTAGAGTTGGGCAATCAGGGCTCGAAAGAATTGGGCTACGCCGACGTAGGCGCACTGTGGCGCTCGAATTACGACATGCCGCCCGACGCGTTTGCCAAGGAACTGGATCGCCTTTGGGAACAGTTGCGGCCGCTGTACTTGTCGCTGCATGCGTATGTGCGCGGCCAATTGGCGAAAAAATACGGCAAGGACGTTGTATCGCCGAACGGGCCGATACCCGCGCACCTGCTGGGGAATATTTGGGCGCAGGAATGGAACAACGTGTATGACCTGATGGATTCGCCGAAACCGGCGCAGAGTTTCGACCTCACGAAAATCCTGCAGGAGCGCAAGACCGATCCAAAGGGCATGGTGAAGTACGGCGAGAACTTTTTCCTGTCGCTGGGTTTTCCGCCGCTGCCGCAAACCTTTTGGGAGCGCTCGCTCTTCACCAAGCCCGCGGACCGCGACGTGGTTTGCCATGCCAGCGCGTGGGACGTGGATTCCAAGGACGACTTGCGCGTCAAGATGTGCATCCAGATCACCGAAGAGGATTTTCGGACGATTCACCACGAACTGGGGCACAATTTTTACCAGCGGGCGTACAACACGCAACCGCCGCTGTTTCAGAACAGCGCGAACGACGGCTTTCACGAAGCTGTTGGCGACACCATCGCGCTTTCCGTCACGCCCGAATACCTGAAAAAGATTGGACTGATTGAGACGGTGCCGCCGGCCTCCGGGGATACGGACTACCTGCTGCAGCAAGCGCTCGAGAAAGTGGCGTTTCTGCCGTTCGGGCTGGTGATTGACAAGTGGCGCTGGCAGGTGTTCTCTGGCCAGGTGAAGCCGGAGCAGTACAACAAGGCGTGGTGGGACTTGCGGGAGAAATATCAAGGCGTGGCGCCGCCGGTGGCGCGCACGGAAGCGGATTTCGACCCGGGCGCGAAGTACCACGTTCCGGCGAATGTGCCCTACATGCGCTATTTTCTGGCGCGCATTTACCAATTTCAATTTCAACGCGCGCTGTGCAAGGAAGCCGGGGTGGAAGGGCCGCTGCACCGCTGCTCCATCTACGGGAACAAGAAGGCTGGCGAAAAGTTGAACGCCATGCTGTCCATGGGCGCGAGCAAGCCGTGGCCGGATGCGTTGGAAGTCCTGACCGGGCAGCGGGAAATGGATGCCACGGCGCTGGCCGATTATTTCGCGCCGCTGAAGACGTGGCTCGACGAGCAGAACAAAAAGAACGGGTATCCGGTGGGCTGGTGAGGGGAGATAACCGGCAGGACGTCTGTAGGAGAAATGTGCCCCCCCTGTGTGTCATCCCGAGCGGAGGACCGGCGGTTTCTGCCGGGCCGGAGTCGAGGGATCGAGGCAAGGCGTGATGTCCTTGCGAGCCGGTTTGGTGGAAGCGCGCTTGCTGTTCGTGGCGCCAGGAAAATCCGCGCTGAGATCACGAAATGTGGGATTGAGGGCCCGGATAAGCGCCAACTTCTTTTCGCGGCGCCAGTTCTTGATTTGTTTTTCCCTGCTGATCGCGGCGCGCACATCTGTGAAGGGCTCAAAATAGACG
>Ga0116112_1001594_pt1 | contig 14943 bp, 9 predicted proteins | sample June2015DPH_8_15_FD_89721 | JGI IMG/M metagenome (GOLD analysis project Ga0116112, IMG submission 89721) | Peatland microbial communities from SPRUCE experiment site at the Marcell Experimental Forest, Minnesota, USA - June2015DPH_8_150 | ecosystem: Environmental > Terrestrial > Soil > Wetlands >... | reverse complement strand
CGCCGTCGAGGCCTCCGGCGACGTCGACGTGCTGCTGCTCGACAAGACCGGCACGATCACCCTGGGCAACCGCCAGGCAGTTGAACTCATTCCGGTCAAGGGCGTACCTGCCCGGGAGTTGGCCGAGGCCGCCCAGCTGGCTTCCTTCTCAGATGAAACTCCCGAAGGCCGATCGATTGTCGTGCTGGCCAAAGAAAAGTACGGACTGCGCGGCCAGACCATTGGCCCGAGCGAAGCGGCACCCCAGGGCATGCACTTTATCCCATTCAGTGCCCAGACCCGCATGTCGGGCGTGGACTTCGATGGAATATCCATCCGCAAGGGTGCCCCCGACTCGATGTATACCTTGCTCCAGGAAAATGGCCAGCCGGTTCCCGAGGACCTTAAATCCACCGTCGAGCGGATTGCCCGCGCCGGCGGCACGCCCCTGGTGGTCGTGCGCAATAAGGAACCCCTGGGCGTGATCCATCTGAAGGACATTGTCAAAGGGGGCATCAAGGAACGCTTTGCCCAGTTGCGCAAGATGGGCATCAAGACGGTCATGATTACCGGAGACAACCCGCTGACGGCTGCTGCCATCGCTGCCGAAGCCGGTGTGGATGATTTCCTGGCCCAGGCCACTCCCGAGGCCAAGCTCAAGTTGATCAGGGATTCCCAGGCCGGCGGCCGGCTGGTTGCCATGACCGGCGACGGCACCAACGACGCCCCGGCCCTGGCCCAGGCCGATGTGGCTGTGGCAATGAACACCGGCACCCAGCCCGCCCGCGAGGCCGCCAATATGGTCGACCTGGATAGCAACCCCACCAAACTGATCGAGATCGTGGAGATTGGCAAACAGTTGTTGATGACGCGTGGCGCCTTGACTACCTTCAGCATTGCCAACGATGTTTCCAAGTATTTTGCCATCATCCCGGCCGCCTTCGCCATCACCTATCCCTCCTTGGGTGTGTTGAATATCATGCACCTGGCCACGCCGCAAAGCGCCATCCTCTCGGCCGTCATCTTCAATGCCCTGATCATCATCGCCCTTATCCCCCTGGCGCTCAGGGGCGTGCCATACCGGGCGGTCGGGGCAGCCAAGCTCCTGCGCGACAACTTGTTGATCTATGGTCTGGGTGGCCTGATCGCTCCCTTCATCGGCATCAAGCTGATTGACTTGTTGCTGGTGGCATTACACCTGGTCTGATTTTCTTTTGGAGACTTTCCATGAATCCAAACCGTTTTTTATTCAGATTTAATTACCTGACTTCTAGCCTGTTGGCGGTGCTGACTGTGGCGATCACCACCATCCCCTTGTTCATCATCGGGGGTGACACGCTCGGTACCGCCGTCATCGCCTTGTTGTACCTGGTGCCGATTGCCTGGAGTGCCAACCGGTGGGGCCAGCTGCCCGGCCTTTGCGCCGCCCTGACGGCCGCCCTGGCTTTTGACTTCTTATTTATCCCGCCCCTCTTTACTTTTGATGTGGGACGACTGGAAGGCTGGCTGGTCCTGGTCATTTTCCTGGGCGTCGCCATCTGGGTGGTCGAACGTATCCAGACCAGCCTGACTAGGGCCCGAGAAGCGGTGTTCATGTACGAAATGAGCGCCGCCCTGTGTGGTCAGCGCACACCCGAAGCGGTTGCCTATACCGTGGCCAAACAAATCCAGCAGTTGTATCAAGCCATGCTGGTCAACGTGATTTACAACCCTGAAAAGCAAACGCCGGCCATTGTCGTCAGCGAACCGAATGGCGGCACGGCCAAAGGTAGACCCGACCGCGACCTGCCCATCGTAAATTCCTGGGGTCTGGTCGGCGAAATACAGATCTGGCGCGGGATGTATTCGGAATTGCCGCCGGAGGATAGCCGCCTGCTTCAAAATTTCACCTTGCAGACCGCCCGCGCCTTCGAACGCACCTCGCAAGTAGAGGCCGAAAACCGCCACCCCGACACGCTATCTGCACCATCTGCACATAAATAGTTCGAAATGGTTAGTTCTTAGAGTTTCTGACTATCATTGTGATTAAAAGATTTTTATGCGACATTGCCAAGATAGAAGGTGAAAAATGCGCTCACAAATTCGACCGGCCTTGATGGCCCTGCTCATCTTTACGGTTCTGACCGGCCTGCTCTACCCCCTGGTCGTGACCGGCATCGCCCAGCTGGCTTTTCCTCATCAAGCCAACGGTAGCCTGATCATCGTCAATGGGAAGACCGTCGGTTCGACCATGATCGGCCAGCAATTTACCGACCCCAAGTATTTCTGGGGACGCCTCTCTGCCACCGGGCCCTATCCCTATAACGCCGCCTCCTCTTCCGGTTCCAACCTCGGCCCGACCAACCCGGCCCTCCTGGACGAAGTCAAGGCCCGCATTGCCGCACTCAAAGCTGCCGATCCTGGCAACACCCAGCTCATCCCCGTGGATCTGGTCACCTCTTCCGGCTCCGGCCTGGATCCCAATATCAGCGTCGCGGCCGCCCTCTACCAGCTCCCACGTATTGCCCGCCTGCGCGGTCTGAGCGAGTCGGCCGTTCGCACACTGGTGGACCAATACACGCAGGGGCGCACACTCGGCTTTCTCGGCGAGCCGCGCGTAAATGTCCTGCAGCTCAACCTGGCGCTGGATGACATCAAACCGTAGTATCAAACTGTAGGGCAGGCTTATAGCCTGCCTTCTGGACAGAATTTATATTTTTATTGCCCCCGGTAAGATACCTTCAGGCCTTTCCCGCCTGCATTCAGCCTCTGCCGGCTATGGCTTTTCCAGCCAGAGTGTTTGATATGGTTCCAAAACATATTTTCCGGCAAACTGCTTTTGTGCAGTGACATTTTGCAGGCAAAGCATCTGCCGGTCGCTTGTGGGGGAGCTGCGCAGCACAGCAAAAACCTCCCGTCCCATATCCAGAATTTTTTGACCGCCCTGCGGGTGGAATGCGTCGGACTCAGCGCGCTGCTCAAGCAGGCGCTGAAATCGCACAAAAACCAGCGATCTCAAAGAGTTTCGATTGGTAAGTTCATCTTCTAATTTTGTGCGCTCGAGTTTTTCACGGTTGATCGAGCGATTGTTGTGCGTGGCTTTTACGCCCTCCGGCCAGTTGCGCGAGCCAAACAAACTATGGAAGTAAATAGCTGGTAAACCTTGCAGGCAGAGCATGCTGGCATTTGCCGCCATGAAACGGTCTATTTGCGTGTTAAGCGGCTCCTCTCCAAACGGGTTGGAGAGTGCGTCGAAATAATTGATGTTCAATTCATAAGGACTCTGTGTGCCGTCGGCGTTTTGTTGGTATGATATCAAGCCGCCATGCGCCAGCGTTTGCGACACCAATGCCTGGGTGGCATCCGGGTCCAAAATTTCCTGGGCAGGATTCAACCCAATGCCGTCGTGTGAAGCCAGGAAATTCAAGAAAGTTGTTTGACCGGAAGGCAGGTCAAGCCCCCTTGCCCACTCCGAGAGAACGGATGCGTCACCTGTCCGAAAAGTGTGCAGCACAAGCGGAGGAAGCGCAAAGTTGTAGACCAGTTGCGCTTCGTTTTTCCCGTCACCAAAATAAGAGATGTTGTCGGAATGCGGGACATTGGTTTCTGTTATAAGATGCACATGCGGAGCCACCTCATCCAGCACAGCCCGCAGCAGCCGGATGATGGCATGCGTTTGAGGTAAGTGAATACACGGACTGCCAATTTCCTTCCAGAGATAGGCAATCGCGTCGAGACGGATGAAGTGTGCACCGCGTTTCGCATACATCAGCAGGATATCGAAAATTTCCAGGAGCACCTCAGGGTTATGGTAATCCAGGTCGGCCTGGTCGGCGCTGAAAGTTGTCCAAACAAAGCGTTTACCCGAGGCGGTTGGGAATTCTGTCAATAAAGGCAACGCACGCGGCCTTGCAACCTTGGATAAATCGTGGTCGCCTTCCACGGTCAGGAAATAGTCGCGATGGGGTTTTACGTCACGCAAAAAGTCCTGAAACCACTTTCCTTGTACAGACGCATGGTTGATGACCCCATCGAACATCAGCCGGAATGAACGCCCCAGCCGTTCCACATCGATCCAACTACCTAAATCGGGATCCACGCTGCGGTAATCTTTGACCGAAAATCCGTCATCCGAAGACCAGGGAGAGAATGGCAGGATATGTATCCCACTTACCACGCCGCGCAGATGGGCTTCGCAAAATTCCGCCAGAGTTTTCAAATGTGGCTGGCCTATCTCGCGCACCTGATCGCCATACGTGATCAGGATCGAGTCGGTCTCCGATAAAGAAGTCACAGCGGGAGTTGGGATTCGCTCCCGATACCGACCTACCAGAGCATCCAAACGGGCGGCTGCATGAGCAGCAGTTTCAGCATCATATAGGATGTTTAGTTGTGTGGTATAAAAAGATTGCAGCATGGTTTTCATTGTACTATACTCAATGTAGGGGAACATCTGGTCAAACTAGGAGTGAACTATGACACCCTCACGCCGCATCGGATTTGTCTCCACACGTTTTGCTGGCACCGATGGCGTTTCACTCGAAACCGCCAAATGGGCAGCTGTCTTGGAACGCATTGGCCACACCTGCTTTTATTTTTCCGGTCAGTGTGACCGTCCGGATGACAAATGTTACCTTGTCCCTGAGGCCTTCTATCGTCATCCCTCCATAGATGCCATAAACCAGGCCGTCTATACCGGTACGTGGGGTTCCATGCATACGGGCCGCCAGGCACATCCCGAGATCGAAGAACAGCATCAGGATTTTTTCTCGATCTACATCCGCCCTGAGAAGGTTACAAAGCAGGTCCAGGAATTGAAGGAGTATTTCAAAGAACACCTTTATATATTTGCGCACAAGTTCCGCCTCGAAGCGCTCATCATCGAAAACGCCCTCACCATTCCCATTAACCTGCCGCTAGGCCTGGCATTGACCGAGTTCATTGCTGAGACGGGTTATCCGGTTATCGCGCACCATCACGATTTCTACTGGGAACGTCAGCGCTTCATTAATAACTCGGTTCAGGATTATTTGGCCGCAGCTTTCCCGCCCAATCTGCCTTCCATCCGGCATGTGGTGGTAAATTCGTTGCAAGCCCAACAGCTCGCTTCACGGATTGGCGTAGCTGCAATGATCATTCCGAACGTCATGGATTTTGATTCTCCTCCGCCCGCTTTGGACGAATACGCACGCTCTGCCCGCGTGGACTTGGGGCTGGCTCCCGGGCAATATTTAATCCTCCAACCTACCAGGATCATCCAGCGCAAAGGCATCGAGCATGCCATTGAGTTAACCCGCCGGCTTGGGCTGCCCGCCAGGTTGGTCATCTCCCATGCCGCCGGAGACGAAGGCACCGACTACGAAAAACGCATACGCGAGTTTGCTGCTCTTCTGAATGTCACCGTCAATTTTGAATCGGCCATTGTCGGCGATGCACGCGGTGTCACGCCTGAGGGTAGGAAAATCTATGCGCTTGGAGATGTCTATCCACAAGCGGATCTGGTTACATATCCATCCTCCATCGAAGGCTTTGGCAACGCCTTCCTGGAGGCCATCTACTATAAACGGCCCCTGGTGGTAAACAACTATTCCATCTATGAAGCGGATATCAAGCCCAAAGGTTTCGAGGTGATTGAGTTCGACGGCTTTATCAGTGATGCGACGCTGGCACATGCCCGCTACGTGCTCGCCCATCTTGAGGAGGCCGCCCAATACACAGAGAAGAACTATGAGCTGGCGCGTCGCTATTACTCTTTCACCATGCTGGAGCGCCGCCTCCGTCATTTATTGGCAGATTGTTTTGGAGAATCTGTATGAAGATCGCACTTTTGCATTACTCATCTCCGCCCATCGTGGGGGGTGTAGAAAGCGTATTGGCCCATCACGCCCGCCTGATGGCAAAAGCCGGTCACGCGGTAACCATTCTGGCAGGACGTGGGAAAACCTTTGATGCAAACATCCCTGTGCGCATCCTGCCTCATCTGGATTCACGCCACGCGGAAGTGATCGCCGCCAAAGCCGCACTGGACTCGGGCCAGTACATGCCTGTTTTTGATGGTTTGCGAGATCAAATCAAGCAAGAATTACTGGCCGAATTGCAAGGCTTTGATATTTTGATTGCCCACAACGTGGCCTCCCTGCATAAAAACCTGCCTCTTACCGCGGCAATCCACGCTGCGTACAGAATGGGCAGCTTTCCACACCTGATCCTATGGCATCACGATCTGGCCTGGACGACGCCGCGCTATCGCCACGAAATGCATAATGGCTATCCTTGGGATTTGTTGCGCACGGATTGGGAAGGCGTTACGCATGTGGTCATCTCTGAATTGCGTCGTCGGGAACTTGGCAAATTGCTCGGCATCGCCCCGGCTTCCATTCGTGTTATCCCCAATGGTGTGGATGTCAACGCATTTTTTAAGCTCGAAGTGCAAACCACCCGGTTGGTGGAACAATTGAGATTACTCAACGCCAATCCGCTCTTCCTTTTACCCGTGCGTCTGACACCGCGTAAAAATATCGAGCTGGCATTACGCGTACTGTCCGAATTGCGGTATGAGTTTCCACAAGCCATGTTACTGGTCACCGGGCCGGAGGGGCCTCATAACCCTTCCAACGCGGCCTACCGGAAGAAACTGCTGGCCCTGCGAGATGAATTGCACCTGCAAGGTGCAGCCCATTTCCTGGCGGAAGTGACTTCCGAATTCATGCCAGATGCAGTTATTGCCGATTTCTTTCGTCTGGCCGATGCGTTGATTTTTCCCAGCCGCGAAGAGGGGTTCGGGATTCCAATCATCGAAGCCGCCTTTAGTTCCATGCCTGTTTTCTGTGCCGATATCCCGGTGTTGCGCGAGTTGGGTGGCGCGGACATCAGTTATTTTGATCCGGATACTGAACCGAGTTCCATTGCCAGGCAAATATCGGACAGGCTGCGGAGCGAGGCTACCTCGCGCTGGGCGCGTCGAGCCAAACATGCCTACGACTGGGATTCGATCTACGCATTGCATATCGGCCCTTTGATCAAGGAGGTTGGCATATGAAATCGTCTTTACGCAACATTAAGACCGTCCTTGTTCCTATTGGTGCAGGTACAGATGGGAAAACTGCACTGGCAATCGCGCAAACCATTGCCAGGGAAGTCATTCTGGTCGGTGTCGTGCCCATCGCCGAGCATGAATCCATCAGTGCAGGGGCGCAAACCGCGCGCCAGGTCCGCAAGCGCCTGCTTTCTCTGAGCGGCCCATCCATCCGTTTTAAATCCACTGTGATTGTGTCAGAAACACCATGGAAGGATCTCCAAAGTGTCATTTCACAAGAACAGCCCGACCTCTTTATGGTTGAGTGGGAAGACGGGCAAGCCTCATGTGGCATTCCCATCTCGGATGTTCTTTCAAATTCATTTTGTAATATTGCCATCGTGCGTGGTTCAACTCACTTCAGACTGGATCGAGCTTTAATCGCTGTTCGTGGCGGGCCATATGCCGAGCTGGCATTCCAGATGGGCCTGGGATTGCATTCCGCCAAACTGGATGTGCTGCACCTTGCCCTGGCAGGCGCAATGAACGACGCGCCTTTTAAAGGTTTGAAGCATATTTTGCGCCACATTCCTGAAGCCAATCTTCGTTCGATCACCACTGAGGATGCCGCCCGTACCATCTTTGAGGAATCACTACATTACGATATTGTGATCCTGGGCGTAACTGCCAGTAAAAGCATGGGTGGTTTATCTGTTGGCCCGGTAGCTGAGCGACTTTTGCGGGGATCACCCTCCACGGTCATGGTCGTGAAGACCTGCCGACCTAATTCAGAATCTATGCTTGATGAAAGCTCCGGTGCGCAGGCTATCTCCATTTTGGTGGACAAATGGTTTGCCGAAAACACTTTCCATGCCGACGAGTTCTCAGACATGAAACAGCTTATGGCTCTCAAAGAGAAGCAAGGCTCGACCATCAGCCTGGCGATGCCAGCTTTGAACGAAGAGCAAACGGTTGGCAAGGTTATTTCAACCATCAAGAAGGCCCTGATGGATGATGTGCCTCTGTTGGACGAAATTGTGTTGATCGATTCCGACTCGACTGATCGCACCCGTGAGATTGCCGGGCAGCTTGGCATTCCTGTCCATATCCATCAACAAATATTGCCTGAAATGGGAGCGCGGTCTGGAAAAGGCGAGGCGCTCTGGAAAAGCTTGCTGATTACCAAAGGTGACATCATCGCCTGGATCGACACAGACATCGTGAACATTCACCCGCGTTTTGTTTACGGCGTTGTTGGCCCACTCCTGCTGAACCAGAACATACAATTCGTCAAAGGTTTTTATCGTCGTCCGATCCGGGTGGGCAGTAAAATGCAGGCAGGCGGCGGCGGGCGCGTTACCGAACTGACCGCACGCCCCTTGTTGAACCTCTTTTACCCCGAACTTTCTGGTGTCATCCAGCCTCTTTCGGGGGAGTATGCGGGACGCCGCGAGTCCCTTGAAAAAGCGATCTTTTTCTCAGGTTATGGCGTGGAAACTGGCTTATTGATCGATATCTTTGAAGGGTATGGCCTGCGCTCAATTGCACAAGTGGATTTATTGGAACGTATCCATCACAATCAGGAATTGGAGGCGTTGGGCAAAATGTCCTTTGCCATAATCCAGACCGTGCTCCGAAAGCTGGAAACTCGATATGAGCGCTCCATCATCGAAGATGTCAACAAGACAATGAAATTAATCCGTAGTGCAAATGGTGGTTATTTCCTGGATGTAGAGTTGGTGGCCGAATTGGAACGCCCTCCAATGAACAGTATCCCAGCCTACCTCGAACGCCATTCAAAATGACGGAACTCTGTCTTGTTCGGCATGGACAAACGGACTGGAATCTCCAGGGGCGTTACCAGGGACAGAGCGATGTTTCACTCAATCAGAACGGTCTTGCACAGGCGCGTACCCTGGCCCGGCAGATACAAGGGCAGACGTTTGCCGCCATTTACTCCAGCGACCTGAAACGAGCCAAGGAAACCGCGCTGATCATTGCAACTGCCATGCACTTGCCTGTCATTTTCGACGCGCGCCTGCGCGAGATCAATCAGGGCGAATGGGAAGGTCAATTGGTGGATATAATCCGGGCGCGCTATGAAAATCTATGGCAAAAGCGTAGCGTGGATCCTGCCAGCCTTCGCCCGCCTGGTGGGGAAACGGTTGGCGAACTTGCTGAACGCATTCAGGCTGCCCTGGATGATATTGTCCATCTCCATCCTGGCCTCTCCGTGTTGATTGTTTCGCATGGACTCGCACTTGCTACCGCTCTTTGTAAAGTACGCGGCATCCCTATCGGACAGGCATATACCGTTATTCCGGAGAATGCCCAGCCGGTTTGGGTCGAATGGGGTGAGAGTTGATTGTCCCATACTTCCCATCCCCGAAGAGTTGATCACCTTCACCCACTCAGGCCTGATCCGTGACACCATTACCACAAATGCACTCTGCCAGTGACCCCACGTCACCCGCCTACGCGCCCTGAGCGAACCCGCCGTTCGTGCCTTAGTGAACCAATAAACGCAGAGACGCAGGTTCGGTTTCTTCGTCGAGCCACGCCTAAATGGCCTTCAACTCAACCTCGCGCTGGATGCGATACAGAAGTAGTTAAAACCGAAGGGAAGGCTTTAAACCTGTCCTCTTGACAAAACAGAACAAATATTCTAGTATTGGGATGAAATTCTCGCCACTGCCTGTCACATTGCAGCATTAGCGGAAAATATTGAACCTTTTCAAGCAGCCATGCAAGAATATCCTTCCTTTCCCCTTTCCTTCCCCATCCATTCTCTCACCCCTCCTTATCATTCGTGCCGCGAAAAAATTACAAAAAGTGACTTTAATTCCACCGGCCTCTTTCTCCCCTCTCAAAATGTGCATTACATTTGGGGAGGAGATTGCCCTGCCTGTGCCAGTGGCGCAGGCACAGGTGAGCGTAGTCGAAGGGTGCCCTTAAAGCGGGTGGGGCATTCGTTTCTCCTTTCGTTCCTCAGAAACGAATACCTCTCCTCCAATCAACAATCTTCAATCCAAAATCTCCAATCCCCCAATCAATTCGTAGTATATTTAGCCCATGTCCATCGAACCCATCCGGCCCGATCCCGATAAACTGCTCGCCCAGATCCAGGCCGAAGAGCAGCAACAGCAACACGGCCACCTAAAGATATTTTTGGGCTATGCCGCCGGTGTTGGGAAGACCTATGCCATGCTCGAAGCTGCTCACCAGCGAAAAAGGGAGGGCGTGGATGTGGTGGTGGGCTATGTCGAGACCCATAAACGTGTCGAGACCGAGGCGCTCGTCAATGGGCTGGAACTGATTCCGCCTTGCCAGATCTCCTATCACAATATCCTTTTGACCGAGATGGATATTGACGCTATCTTGAAGCGCAAACCCCGCCTCGTCCTGGTGGATGAACTGGCACATACCAACGTTCCCGGTTCCCGCCATGCCAAGCGTTACGCTGATGTGGAAGAATTGTTGGATGCTGGCATCGATGTGTATAGCACCATTAACATTCAACATATCGAAAGTTTGAATGATGTGGTCGCCCAGATCACCGGCATGACCGTGCGCGAGACTGTCCCCGACAGCGTGATTGACGCTGTTACTGATATCGAATTGATTGACCTGCCTCCGGATGAGTTGATCAAGCGCCTCCAGGATGGCAAAGTATATGTTCCCGATCAGGCCCAGCGTGCCATCGAGAAATTCTTCCGCAAAGGCAATCTCACTGCCCTGCGGGAGTTGACCATGCGTCGTGCCGCCGAACGGGTGGACGACCAGATGCGCGCCTATATGCGCACTAGCGCCATCTCTGGTCCCTGGCCGGCCAGTGAACGCCTGCTAGTTTGTATCAGCCCAGGTGCGCTGGGGGAGCGTCTTATCCGCACTGCCCGCCGCCTGGCTGACGAACTAAAAGCTGAATGGTTTGCGGTCTATGTGGAGACCCCCAACCAGTCCAGGGTTTCCCAGGAACAACTCGACCAGGTTGCCAAATCTCTGCGTTTGGCTGAGGAACTGGGTGCCCGCACCCGTACCATCCCGGGTGAGTCCATCGCTACTACCATACTGGCGTATGCCCACCGCCATAATGTCACCAAGATCATCGCCGGGAAACCGGTCTACTCCCGTTGGATTGAATTTCTGCGTGGCTCGACCGTCGATCGCCTCATCCGCATGAGCGGAAAGATAGATGTCTATGTCATCAGCAGCGAAGCCGAGCCGCAGCAGACCCGCAAACTTGTGGAAAGCTGGCGGCCGCATCGTCCCCTCGGACGCTATATGCTCGGATTGCTGCTGGTGGCTGCTGCCACGGGGCTGGGTGCCCTGGTCAGCCCCTATATTCATCCTACCAACCTGATTGTCATCTTTCTGCTCTCGGTGGTATTGGCAGCCGTCTATCTCGGTAGGGGACCATCCATTATGGTCTCAATCTTGGGAGTCGCCGCTTTTGATTACTTCTTTGTTCCGCCACGCCTCACCCTGGCCGTGGCCGATACCGAATACCTGCTAACCTTCGTTGGACTACTGGCCGTCAGCTTGGTCATCAGCCAGTTAACTGCCATGGTGCGCGGGCAGGCCGAGGCGGTCCAGCGCCGCGAGGTGGAAACCGTGGAATTGTATGAGCTCGGCCGGGACCTAACTGTGGCCGCAGATCTGGATGCCGTTGCCCAGGCCGCCATTTTCCACGTCGGCCAGACCTTCAGCCGGGAGGTAGCCGTCTTCTTGCCGGTCAACAATAACCTGAAAGTGTATGCTCTTAGTCCCGGGCTGGTCATCTCCGATAATGACCAGGCTGTTGCCACCTGGGTTTTCGAACATGGTCAGGAGGCTGGCCGGGGGACTGAGACTCTCCCCGAAGCCTCCATGCGCTACCAGCCGCTCAAGACAACCCGTGGCGTGGTGGGTGTACTGGGCGTCAAGCCGATCGATCCATCCCGCCATTTGACCCGCGAACAGCACCGCACGCTGGATACTTTCGTTAACCAGATCGGCCTGGCTGTCGAACGTGCCAGTCTGGCCGAACAGGCCCGCCAGGCTGAAGTGTTGGAGATAACAGATAAGCTCCAGACTGCCCTGCTCAACTCCATCTCGCATGACCTGCGTACGCCACTGGTCTCCATTACTGGCGCGTTGAGTAGTCTGGCGGATGACCAGATTGTCCTGGACGCCTCTGCCCGGCAAAGCCTGATCGAGACTGCCGTAGAGGAAGCCGACCGGCTTAACCGATTGGTAGGCAACCTACTGGACATGACCCGCCTGGAATCCGGGGCTATGCGTTTCAAGAAGGAAGCCCTCGATATCCAAGATGTGGTCGGCTCAGCCCTGGAAGAGCTGGGCGGCCGTCTCGGAAACCGCAAAGTTGAAATAGACATTCCCTCCGAACTCCCCCTGGTGCAGTTGGATTTCGTGCTGGTCGAACGGGTCCTGGTGAACGTCATCGATAATGCCCTCAAGTATTCCCCGACCGACACGCCCATCGAGATCAAAGCGCATGCCGCTGGCGCCTTCCTGGAAATCGAAGTGGCAGACCGGGGAACTGGCATCCCACCGGAAGATTTGACCCGCATCTTTGACAAATTCTACCGTGTCCAGCGTCCTGACAATGTCAGCGGCACCGGCCTGGGGCTGTCCATCAGTAAAGGCATCGTGCAGGCACAGGGTGGCTTTATCTCTGCTGAGAATCGGGAAGGCGGGGGTACAATCATCACCATATCACTTCCTTTGCAGTGAACCCAATGGCAGAAACCGATTTGCGCGTACTGGTGGTGGATGACGAGCGTTCGATCCGCCGTTTTTTAAAGGCCTCTTTGGGCAGCCAGTTTGTTATTCTGGAGGCCACCAACGGGGAAGAGGCGCTCACCGCCGCCGCCACCGAACACCCTGACATCATTATCCTGGATCTGGGGCTGCCTGATATGGACGGCGTCGAGGTTACCCGGCGTCTGCGGGAATGGACCCAGATTCCCATCATCATCGTCTCGGTGCGTGAACAGGAACGCGATAAGATTGCCGCCCTGGATGCCGGCGCCGACGATTACTTGACCAAACCATTCGGCGTTGGGGAATTGATGGCCCGCCTGCGGGTGGCATTACGGCGTTCTGCCCAGATCGACCTGGAACCGGTCTTCAGCACCGGGAAACTGGTTATCGATTTGAACCAGCGCGAAGTCAGGCTGAATGATCTACTACTCGCCCTGACCCCGACCGAATACGACCTGCTGCGCACAATGGCCAAACATGCCGGGAAAGTCCTTACCCACGACCAGTTGCTGCGATCCGTCTGGGGTACCGCCTACGAAAGCGAAACGCACATGCTTCAGGTGAATATCAGTAATCTGCGCCGGAAGATCGAACAGGACCCGTCCCGGCCAATTTATATCGTCACAGAGCCGGGGGTTGGCTACCGTCTGAAGATCGTCTGAATCGATATAGAAGTTGAGTGCTTATAGTGGGGGTGGGAGGCTTTTCTGCTTTGTCTCATAACCACATACTTATATATGTCACGAAAATTGCGTAGTTTTTTTGGCATTGAAGTGGGATACCCACAACGCCAGATCTCTTGACACATTATTGATACAATTGGATATAATCTTGTCTTCTAATTGACGCATTCCTGGCGTGCATTGGCATAATTGGGCCGGGCGTAATCTGATGCCTCAATTCCATCCCGGCATCCAGGCCTTGGCCGGGTTTAAAAACCTTGCGTTAATTTCAATGCCGAAAAAGGTAACCATGTTCTTCTCTATTGCTTTGCTTATCGTGATCGTCTTCCTGGCTTTCAAAATTGCTCCCGTTGAAAAGAAAGAGCATGCCGCCATCCATGGCGCCGGGCAGATCGGCTTGCTGGCCGCCCTGGCATTATTTGGTGTGGATTATTTCACTTCCTATTTCTATGCCACCGGCGAAATGATGAGCGCCCTGCATCCCTACAACTTGCAGAAATATGCCTTCATCGCGGTCGTGGTTATAGCGATTGCCAATGCCGTGTTTGGAATCCTGTACATGTATTCCCTGGGCGTTTTTAACGAAGGAGGTGGTTCGTATACCGCCTCGATGCGTTATCTTGCGCCGGGATTGAGCCTGGTCGTGGCGGTGGTATTGCTCCAGGACTACATCTTCACTATTGTTGTTTCCAGTTTGTCTGGCGTAGACCAGTTACTATCGTTGAAGAGTTTATATAGTATTCCCTGGTACTACCACGTAGGTCTGGGCATCGCACTGGTAACCATTACCTGGTATTTGACCATCCGTGGTCGGGGCGAGTCCTCCCGCGTAGTATTCACTATGTTGGGTATCTTCGTCCTTCTGACCATCGCGATGGCGATTGGTTTGTTCCTTGCCAAGAACAATGGGGTTGCTGCGCTTCCTTACAATCAAACCGAGGCCACTCCTACGATCTGGACGGCCATGTACCACATGCTGACCGCCTCCATGAAAGGCCTGGTGGCCCTGAGCGGGCTGGAAGCCATGTCGAATGGCATCCAGTTTGTTGTCAATGAAGATTTCGCTCTGGTGAAATGGGGTAAGAAAAGGATACCACAATGGAAAGGCCTTTGGGAATTCTATAGCGGCAAATCCGGTATCGGCCGAATGGTGCAAACTTCCTTCCTGTTCTATGGCGGGCTTACGACCGCCTTCCTGACCTATTTTGCTATCCGCTTTAATGCTTTCGATGGGACGGCCGGGCGTTCCCTGGTGGCGAACCTGTCGTTTATCGGTTTCAGCCAAATTCCCGGGGGCATCATCCTGTATTGGGCCTATCAGATCCTGGCGGTCGGATTGCTGGCCGCTGCCTCCATGACCGCCTTCCAGGACTTGCAGGCCACCGAATGGCGGGATGTAGCCATCGGAGAGATCCCTGAGATTATCGTGTATCGGGATAAGCACGGCACTTTCACCCGTTCGGTGACGATCGCGTTTGCCATCGTTATCATCATTACTTTCATTATTCGCGGACAAACTGCTCT
>Ga0116112_1001591_pt1 | contig 14970 bp, 10 predicted proteins | sample June2015DPH_8_15_FD_89721 | JGI IMG/M metagenome (GOLD analysis project Ga0116112, IMG submission 89721) | Peatland microbial communities from SPRUCE experiment site at the Marcell Experimental Forest, Minnesota, USA - June2015DPH_8_150 | ecosystem: Environmental > Terrestrial > Soil > Wetlands... | reverse complement strand
AGCTAACCGATGCCTACATCAAGCGGGTTGAGGAGGACATACGCCAGGTTGTTCGGCCCGCCGATTTGGACATGATCGTCTCCAATATCGGCATCACGCCGGATTTTTCAGCGATTTACACGAGTAATTCCGGAGAACATACGGCCTTCGTCCAGGTCAGCCTCAAGAAAGAGCACGCGGTCGGCAGTTATGAATACATGCGTCGCGTGCGCTCGAAGCTCGCCCAGGATCTGCCTGAGCTCTCCACTTACTTTCAGTCTGGCGGACTCGTGGATTCAGTCGTCAATCTCGGTTTGCCTGCTCCCATCGACATTCAGGTGAGCGGCAACGACCAGAAACAGGCCTATGCCATGGCGACTGAGATGGCGCGAAAGATTCGCGGCCTCCACGGAGTGAGTGACGTGCTGATTCCGCAGGACTTGGATTACCCAGGCATCCAGCTCGATATTAATCGCGAGATGGCTGCGCGCCTTGGACTATCCGCTCAGGAAGTTACCGACAATGTCATCACGGCGCTCTCCTCCAACGGCATGATCGCTCCAAGCTACTGGGTTGATCCCAACAACGGGAATAACTATATGCTCACGGTGCAGTACCCGGAAACCCAGGTTCAATCGCTTCTCGACCTCAAGCAGGTGCCATTACATGCCGAAGGCAACGCGAGCCCAACCGAGCTGGAGGCTGTGTCGGACTTGACGATGATCAATACACCGACGGAGGTGGACCATTACCAGCTCCGCCGCGTCATCGATGTCTATGTTGCGCCCGCCAGTGAGGATCTCGGAAGTCTTGCCACCAAGGTCGATAAAGTGATCGCCGGCACAAAACTGCCTGAGAACGTGCGCGTCACCATGCGCGGTTCTGTGGAGGGCATGCGGCAATCATTCCGGAGCTTCGCCATCGGTCTGGGATTGAGCATCATTCTGGTTTATTTGATTCTCATGGCGCAGTTCGCTTCGCTGAAAGATCCGTTCCTCATCTTACTCGCCGTGCCTCCCGGGTTTACCGGCGTGATTCTGTTCCTGCTGCTTACCCGCACCACCGTCAACGTCATGTCTCTGATGGGCGTCATGATGATGGTCGGCATTGTGGTGTCGGATTCGATCCTGATCGTGGAATTTACGCGCGAACTCCGTCGTCAGGGGCAGCCGTTGCTGGAGGCACTGAAGAATGCCTGCCATGTTCGTCTTCGTCCCATCATGATGACTACGTTCGCGACCCTGCTCGGACTTATTCCTCTCGCCCTCGCCCTGGAGGCCGGCAGCGAGCAATATGCACCGCTGGCGCGCGCGATCATCGGTGGACTAAGCCTCTCTTTTCTGGTGACGCTGTTTCTCGTTCCGGCGGCGTACCTGCTCCTACATCGTGATGAAGAACGCAACTCTGCGGAGACGGCATGACGAGGAAAGCTAGCCTCGAACATTGCCTTCAACTCCCGGTGATAGGAGCGCGCTAAGGATGTCTACCTTTGCGATCAAGTACCCGTTCTTCATCATCACGATCTGTCTGATTATCGCCGTGGTGGGGGTGACCACGGTGGCGCGCATGCCGGTGGACCTGTTTCCCGACATCAACATCCCAGTTGTAGTAGTCGCTACGTTCTATTCCGGCATGCCTCCGGAGCAGGTTGAAGCCAACATCACCAACCCATTCGAACGTTTTTTCACCCTGGGCAGCGACATCGATCATATCGAATCGCGGTCGCTGACCGGGGTCAGCCTGATCAAAATCTATTTCCAGCCCGGAACTGACCCGGATGCAGCCGTCAGTGGTATCTCGAACCTGGCGATGGCTCAATTGCGGCGCTTGCCCCCGGGCACGCTGCCACCAGTAGTGCTAAAGTTCGACGCTTCCAGTCTGCCGGTGTGTTTAATCACATTGAAAGGCCAGGGACTGAATGAGACTCAGTTGCACGATCTGGGACAGTTCAACGTTCGCAACCAGATTGCCAACGTGCCAGGTGCATCGGTGCCACAACCCTTCGGCGGTAAGTACCGACAGATCCAGGTCTATGTTGACCCAGTGAAGTTGCAGGCTCATCAGTTGAGCTTGATGGATGTGGTTCGCACCGTGAACCTGTCGAACACGATTCTCCCCGCGGGGTTTGTGCGGATCGGACCCAAGGATTACAACATCTACACGAACAACCAGTTGCCCACAACAGCGGAAATCAACCGCGTGCCGCTGAAGTCGAAAGGCAATGCGCAGTTGATGGTGGCCGATATCGGCCACGCCGAAGACGCTGCTGCCATCCAAACGAATATTGTTCGCGTGGATGGGCAAAGATCGGTCTATCTCCCAATCCTCAAGCAGGGCGGGGACAGCAACACCATCGCCATCGTCAACGGCATCAAGACGGCTGTGGGCGATCTGCTGGATGTACCGCAGTCTCTCGTGACCAAGGTGGTGTTTGACCAGTCACTCTATGTGAAGACGGCGATATCAAATCTGGGTAGTGAAGGTGGTATTGGTCTGGTGCTGACCGGACTGATGATCCTGATTTTTCTCGGCAACTTCCGCGCGACGCTAGCTGTGATGCTCTCGATTCCACTCTCCGCGCTGGCTGCATTCCTGGCGATAAATGCCAGCGGGGGATCGATCAACACCATGGTCCTCGGAGGACTCGCGCTGGCATTCTCGCGTCTGATCGATAATTCGGTGGTGGTGCTGGAAAACATTTTCCGTCATTTGGAATTAGGGGAAACGCCCGAGATCGCCGCCGAGAAGGGTGGCCGCGAGGTGGCAATGCCCGTGCTTGCTGCCACCTTCACCACGGCGATTGTCTTTTTCCCGGTCGTCTTTCTTTATGGGGTAAGCAGATTCCTGTTCACCGCGCTTGCCGCGGCGGTTGTCTTTTCCTTGTTTGCGTCCTACGCGGTAGCAATGACGGTGGTGCCTCTGTTTTGCGCTCACTTGATCAAGTCACCGCATGGCGAAGCGGCGCACCACACGGGGAATAACGCGTTTGCACGTTTTGTCCGGTGGTTTAATCGCCGCTACGACCGCATGCTTATGCACTACGACATCGCCGTGAGGCGCAGTCTCCTGCGGCCATTAGCAACGTTCATCGGAATCCTCGGCATTTGCCTGTTTAGCTTCGCGCTCTATCCGCTCCTGGGCCTCGGCTTCTTCCCGCGGACTGACCCCGGCCAGTTCGTAATCAATATCAAGGCTCCTACGGGCACGCGCCTCGAATTGACCAATCAGTACATCAAACATGTTGAAGAGGACATTCGTCAGGTCGTCTCGCCGCGAGATCTGGAGATGATAGTTTCGAACATCGGAATCACTCCAGATTTCTCGGCGATCTATACCAGCAATTCCGGACAGCACACGGCCTTCGTGCAGGTCAGCCTCAAAAAGGGGCACGCGGTTGGCAGTTATGAATACATGCGCCGGGTGCGTGCAAAACTGGCGAATGATCTGCCGGAACTTTCGACTTACTTTCAATCGGGAGGACTGGTGGATTCGGTTGTCAATCTCGGCTTGCCCGCTCCTATCGATATCCAGGTCAGCGGCAACGACCAGAAGCAGGCCTATGCTCTGGCGACTGAAATCGCGCAGAAGGTCCGTGGCATCCACGGAGTTAGCGATGTGCTCATTCCGCAGGACTTGGACTACCCAGGCATCCGGCTCAATGTGAACCGAGAGATGGCTGCGCGCCTTGGGTTATCGTCTCAAGAAGTTATCGACAATGTGATTACAGCGCTATCTTCCGACGGCATGATTGCTCCGAGCTATTGGGTTGATCCCAGCAACGGGAACAATTACATGCTGACGGTGCAGTACCCGGAAACCCAGGTCAATTCCATTACCGACCTCAAGCAAATACCGCTGCACGCCAAAGGCAACATGAACTCCACCGACCTGGAAGCCGTATCTGACTTGGAAATGATCAACACGCCCACGGAGGTGGACCACTATCAGATTCGCCGCGTCATCGATGTATATGTTGCGCCGACCGGTGAAGATCTTGGAGGTCTTGCCAGCAAAGTAGACAAAGTGATCGCCAACACCAAACTGCCCGAGAACGTGCGCGTCACCATGCGCGGTTCCGTGGAGGGCATGCGGCAGTCGTTCAAGAGTTTTGGCATCGGTCTCATACTGTCGGTCATTCTGGTTTATCTGATCCTGATGGCGCAGTTCTCCTCGTTCATCGATCCGGTGATTATCCTGCTGGCGATTCCACCGGGCATCACGGGCGTCATTTTGTTTCTGCTGGCAACGCATACGACCGTCAATGTCATGTCGCTGATGGGAGTCATCATGATGACGGGGATCGTGGTCTCAAACAGCATCCTCATCGTCGAGTTCACGAACTCTCTGAGAAGAGAAGGCATGCCGATCGAGGAAGCTGTAGCGACTGCGTGCCGTGTGCGCTTGCGACCAGTCTTAATGACCTCGTTGGCGACGATTCTCGGCATGATTCCGATGGCCCTTGCGCTGGAGGCGGGCAGCGAACAGTATGCTCCACTGGCGCGGGCCATTATTGGAGGGCTCACGATGTCGGTCATTGTGACCGTTTTCATCGTGCCCGCCGCATATCTGTTGATCCATCGGCGAGAAGAAGAGCTGGCGCCAGCCGCGCAATGATAATAACGAGGTCATAAGTAAAACCATGAAGATGAAAACACTTTGCATTGTGTGCATTGCACTTGTGTCGTGTGCGGGATACCCGCAAAACTCACAGGTCGACCCACCGCTAATAGTGCAGAGTTTGTCTTCTGCCCCGGTGCTGCAGCCAATTCCAAGTCAAGCCGCGCCCATGGCTGCAAATGGGCATCCATCCTCCGATTCCCCGGCTAACGCCGGGATACCGGTGTCTCTGTCATTGAAGCAAGCAGAGGCGCTGGCGCTGAAGAACAACCCGCAAATATCGGTGGCTCGGCTGACGGCACTGGCTTCCCACCAAGTCACACGGGAAGTGCGTTCAAGTTTGTGGCCGACCGCAACCGGCAACCTGACAGGCGTAGATTCCAAAGACAACAGTCGCATCACAGCCGGCGGACTCAACAATCCCATCATCTATGAGCGCGCCGCCGCGGGTGTCTGGGTAAGTCAGTTAATAACTGACTTCGGGCGCACCACGAATTTGGTCTCAAGTGCCAACCTCGCTGCCAAAGCCGAAGATCAAAACGCCGCGGCTACGAAAGAGCAGATTCTTCTGGCTGTGGATCAAGCCTTTTACGGCACGTTGCAAGCTCAAGCAGTGCTGACCGTGGCTCAGCAAACCGTAAGTGCGCGGCAGAACGTTACTGATCAAGTGGAAGCATTGTTCAAGAGCAAGCTGAGGTCTGAACTTGATTTCAGTTTTGCCAATGTCAACCTCGCCCAAGCCAAGCTGCTTGTGCTCGATGCGGAGAATAACGAGAACGGAGCGCTCGCCACGCTGTCCATGATACTGGGCTATTCAAGAACGCAGACCTTTCAGTTAGTCGAGGACACAACGGCGATTGCTGCACCTTCCAACAATGTGGATGATCTTATTTCACAGGCTCTGGCGGCGCGCCCGGAAATCTTATCGTTGGAATTCCTAGAGCAATCTGCTCAGAAGTTCCACACCGCCGAACGAGACTTATTTCTCCCCAATATCCGTGCCATGGGCGCCGTAGGGGACACACCTGTGCGAGACCCGGTTCTCTCCAATTGGTATGGTGCGGTTGGTGTGAACGTTGAAATCCCTTTGTTTAACGGTTTTCTCTACACAGCAAGGTCACGGGAGTCGAGTCTCAGAGCGCAAGCGGCCCACGACCGTCTGGTCGATCTTCGCAATCGGATCTCACGCGACGTGCGCACCGGTTGGCTCAACGCGAATACAGCGTACGCGCGACTCAGCGTCACTCAGCAATTGTTGGATCAGTCGAATTTGGCGCTCGATCTTGCCCAAACACGATATCGCTTGGGACTAAGTTCCATCGTTGAGTTGAGTCAAGCGCAGCTCCAGCAGACCCAAGCCCAGATCAGTAATGCTCAAGCGGCCTACGATTACCGCCTCGCTTTGGCCGTCCTGCAATATGAGACTATCGGCTTCTAGGAAAAGCCTGTTTTGAAACGAGAGAGAAAGCTCTATGAGGCGAATCGCCGATCTTGTTCCATGTACACTTGCCGCGAATGGGAGAACGAGATTAACCAAGCCACGGAGGAAGGAGTGGATGCCACATCAATCGCGCTACGAAATTGCTGCGAACCTTCACCACTCAAATGGAGGCTGTGAACCGCCACCGCGGCAAGGTCAGCCAGCAGGTAGTCGTGGGGAACGTAAATGTCAATGAGGGCGGTCGGGCAGAGGCCGGGACGGGCCCCTTCGTCGCGCCGCACGGAATCGACAACATGATCTTTACGTCTTTTCGCTACTACCTGCCGTAGGATCGAAAAATGGTCTCGCGTCGTTGTTTGGCGCGGGACCATCAGGTTTAATGGACAGGTTTAACAACGCCTAACAGCCACTCAGCTTCTGAGAGGAGGCTTCCCTTCAGGACGCTGCAGGCCCGGTTTTGGCTTACTCTCCTTTTCCGGGCCGGTGGTGCTAACTTAATTTACGCCAGGATTTCAGATTAAGATATTCAGCGCGGTCCGTTTGCTGCCGGAGACATGAGGATCGGAGCTGTGATGCTGTCTTGAGTCCGGACGAAGCGCGCGAGCGCCATCCCAGCCTCATTACTCCGCAGAGAAGCGTGAGAAATCGCCGGTCCTCTCCCGCCGTGCGCGGGAAAAGGCCCAATTGCAGCCGTTGTTGGGGTCAAGAAGGAAATTCCGAGTTAGAGATCCAAATCGCGAATTCCCTTGGAAGACTCAAGAAAGGATCCTGAAATCCTATGACGCCCACGGAAAGTTTTGAGGCGGCGACCTATCACAAGGTCGACGTGCGAATAGTGCCTTTCCTTTTCCTTTGCTACATTTTGGCGTATCTCGATCGGGTCAACGTGGGATTTGCGAAGCTGCAGATGCTGAAAGATCTGTCGATGAGCGATGCGGCATTCGCTACTGGCGCCGGTATTTTCTTTATCGGCTATTTCTTTTTCGAAGTGCCCAGCAATGTGCTGCTGAAGAAATTCGGAGCGCGCATGTGGATTGCCAGGATCATGATCTCCTGGGGCGTCATCTCTGCCTGCATGATCTTCGTAAAAGGGGAGTGGTCTTTTTATGGCCTGCGCTTTCTGCTTGGCTTGGCCGAAGCCGGTTTCTTTCCGGGGGTGATTTTTTATCTGACCTTGTGGTACCCCTCAAGATTCCGATCCACACGGACCGCCTGGTTTGTGGCAGCGATCGCTGTATCGGGGGTTGTCGGCAATCCCGTGTCCGGCTGGATTATGGATGCCCTTTCCGGCGCCATGAAGTTGGCGGGATGGCAGTGGCTTTTTCTGGCAGAAGGCATCCCTTCAATTCTCGTTGGCCTGGTGGTGATCTTTTATCTGGACAGCAGCATTGAAGAAGCGAAATGGCTTACGCGAGAGGAAAAAGCACTGCTTGCGCAGAACCTCGAGGCTGAAGACAAGCATAAAACCGAGCATAAACTGATAGATGCCTTCACCAGCGGAAAAGTCTGGGTGCTGTGCGCGATCTATTTCACTCTGATGATCGGCTTGTACGGCATCGCATTCTGGTTGCCGACGATTGTGAAGGCCTTTGGTTTGAAAGGTTATCTTAGGGTTGGCCTGATTACCGCGATCCCGTACGGAGTAGCCGTTATCGGAATGATTCTCCTGAGCAATCATTCGGACAAAACCGGCGAGCGGCGACTGCACTATGTGGCGAATGTTGTGGCTGGAGCCGTCGGCTTGGTTCTGAGCGGAGTTTTTGCGTCGAATCCAGTGTTGGCGATTATTTTCTTGTCCGTGGGCACACTTGGAGTGATTGGGTCCATGCCATTGTTCTGGCCGTTGCCGTCCGCATTTTTGGCCGGCACCGCCGCTGCAGCGGGGATTGGCATCGTGAACTCGGTGGGTAATTTAGGTGGTTATGTCGGACCGAATATTCCGATTTGGGCGAGATATTTTTCTTCGGGCCGATCTGCTGCCTTGTATATCATTGCGGGGATTTTAATGGTTGGAGCTCTTTTGACGTATTTCTTTATTCCGCAAACTCTGCGGGTGCGCGTGGATTCTGTGGATTAGCTGTTACCTATCCTAAGATAATAATCCCAGTCAGTGACGCGTGGAGTTTCGATTTTCCGCTAAAAAAATTCAAACAGCAACGCTCAGGCTGATTACGACTACCGCCTCGCCTTGGCAATCTTTCGTTTCCAGACAACCTGTATTTAGCGCGGGCAGATGGGCTGGACATCGAATTCCACTGCATGCGTTAAAATCCCGCAGGAGCTATGCCCGTGCATCGTCGCGACTTTAATCTCGGTATTCTCAAAGTATCTGCTGCGGCGCTGCTGTCCCCGCGCCTGCTCGCTCGACTGCTTGCCTCGCCTGACAGTACGCCGCCTTCCATCGCCGCGCTCTACAAGAACGCCATCGTCATTGATTCCCTCTGCGGCCCGTTCGTCGACATGGATGTACCACCCACCGCCGACACGCTCGCAGCGGTGCGGCAATCGGGCATTACCGCCATCAACTTCACCATCTCGGACCCCACGTTCGAGGGCACAGTCGGTAATATCGCAAGCGTCGAGGCGTTGGTCGAGCAGAATCCCGACGCGTTCCTCATCGTGCGCCGCCATTTCGACATCGCCCGCGCCAAGCGCGAAAACAAACTCGGGATTCTTCCCGGCTTCCAGTACGCCGCATTTCTCGAGGAAAATCCCGAGCGCATTGAAATGTTCCGCCGCTTCGGCGTGCGCATCATGCAGCTCACCTACAACAATCGCAGCATCTTTGGCGATGGATGCCTCGAGCCCGGCAATGCCGGACTCAGCAAAGCGGGCACCGCCGCTATCAAAAAGATGAACGACCTCGGAGTTGCCGTCGACCTCAGCCACAGTGGATACCGCACCACCTCCGAGGGCATCGCCCAATCCGCGAAGCCGGTTCTGATCTCGCATTCCGGATGCGCTGCCATCTATGCTCATCCCCGCAACAAGCCCGACGAAATTCTCAAGTCGCTTGCCGATCATGGCGGCTATTTCGGCGTCTATCTTATGCCCTATGTCGTCGCCTCGCCTACCGTGCCGACCCGCGAACATGTGCTCGATCACGTCGTGCACGCCATCAGCGTATGCGGCGCCGATCACGTGGGCATCGGATCCGATGGCTCGATCCAGAAGACGGTCCTGAACGCGGAACAGAAAGCCGCCTTTGATCAGGACATCGCGCGCCGCAAAAAACTCGGCATCGGCGCCCCCGGCGAGGATCGCTATCCCTACGTGCCCGACCTCAACGGACCGGATCACATGGAAGTCATCGCCGCCGAACTCGCCAAGCGCGGCCAACCCGCGCCGGTGATCGAGAAAGTTCTGGGCGCAAACTTCCAGCGAGTAATCGGCGAAATCTGGGGCGCGGGTTAGCGGACTACTTCATCTCCGTTTTCGCTGGATGGGCCGCCTTGCCCTTCAGCTCGACTACGATCACATCCATACCTTTGTCGCCAGTGTTCTCCGGTAGGTGGGTCGCCGCCGCGCCATATTGCGCATCGCCTGCCTTGACGGTAAAGCTTTCCTTTTTCCCGTCCGGATAGGTGAACTGCCCGTTGGCGTCGGTGAGAAACACCGCAACCGTGGCCGGATGGCTGTGCATGACAGACTTCTCGTGCGGGCCGTAGTGCACCTTCAGAATTCGTACCTCCGCGTTCTCACTCAGCACCGTGTAATGCTTGGGATCAACCTTAGCCGCATCTTGAGCCGAGAGGATTGGGACGAAACAGACGCACAATACCACACCATAAACCGCCAGTGGCAATCGCATTTTTTCTCCTTGTGGTTTTGGGATTTGGTGAAAAGGCATCCAACGCTACTTCAGCGATGTTACTGATGTCAATCGGGTTTTTGGTTTGACGGTCGTGTTTCTCGCTGCAAGTGTGACAACCGTCACTGCAAGCGGCGCGCCGCTGCGTAAATTCGTAGGCATGAACGCACCAATCAAGAACGATCGCATAGAGTGGTTGCAAGGGCCTTCGGCAGATGGTTCAGCAGAGTGCGCGGTGAAGTGCTCAGCTGTTCCCGGTGAACGCAAGAACCCCTGGCGGCTGATTCTCCTGGGGGCGCCGGGCGTGGGCAAGGGTACTCAAGCCGAACTCCTGACCGAGCGTCTAGATGCTTGCCATCTCTCGACCGGAGACGTCTTTCGAGCTGCCAAGGAGCGGCGCGACTGTGATCAATCCCCGGCGATGAAGGCAGCACTGGAGTACATGCGTCGAGGCGAACTGGTGCCCGACGCCACCGTATGGGAGATGGTGCGCGAACGCAGCGGCTGCATCCTCGATTGCGGCGGCTTCATCCTAGACGGATTTCCACGCACGCTCGGCCAAGCCGAGTCCCTGAAAGAGCTGATGGAGAAGGAGAAGATTTCGCTCAGCGCGGTAGTCAACTACGAACTGCCCCTGGACGAGATTGTCCGCCGCCTGAGCGGTCGCCGCACCTGCGAAAAATGCAAGTCGATTTTCCACGTTAAAGAACGACCGCCGAAGGTCGAGGCCGTGTGCGATCGCTGCGGTGGACGGCTCTATCAGCGCGAAGATGACCGGCCTGAATCCATCACCGTGCGTTTGGAAGCATACGAACGAAGCACAGCGCCACTGATCCAGTTCTACAAAAATCTCGGCCTGCTGCTGCCAATTGTTGCCAAGGGATCTCCCGACGAGATCTTAGCGCGCACGATGGATAATTTGGATAAGCTGGCCGGCGACAGATAACGCAGAACACCTGAGATCGACCCCTGTCTGTGAAGCTGCGCCTCAGAGCAGGGCCTTCACCGGATGCGGATGGGCATTCGTGGAACGAAGACCTTTCAATGCGAATAGCGTTTCTCCATCCAGTCTTTACAACGTCAGGAGCAGCATGCCCGTCATGGCCGCCGCCACTCACCCCAGGGAACAATACCAATAGAGAGCCGGATGAGCACGCTCAGCAGCGCGCCGCAAAATACGGAAGCAGAACCGATTGAGTGGAGACCTTCAGCGAACCCGTGGATGATTGCGGTATCTGTGATGCTCTCGACCTTCATGGTCGTGCTCGACTCCTCGGTTGCAAACGTTGCATTGCCGCATATCGCGGGAAATCTCTCCTCTACCACGGACGAATCAACGTGGGTGCTGACGAGCTACCTTGTTTCCAATGCAATCATGCTTCCGGCCAGCGGATGGATTGCACGGCGCATTGGGCGCAAACGTCTGTTCATGATTTCAATCCTGGTGTTTACTGGCGCCTCCCTGCTATGCGGCATGGCCATCAACATGCCGATGCTGATCGTCGCCCGGATCATACAAGGCATCGGCGGTGGCGGCATGCTGCCCTTGGCCCAGTCCATCTTGCTGGAAAGCTTTCCGCCCGACAAGCTCGGCGCCGCGATGGCTGCTTATGGCCTTGGAGTTGTGGTCGCCCCGGTGGTCGGTCCAACTTTGGGAGGATGGATTACCGACAGCTATTCCTGGCGCTGGATCTTTTACATCAATCTGCCGGTGGGTTTACTGGCTCTGTTTCTGGTCAACACGTTCATCGAAGACCCTCCCTATATTAGGCAGGCATTTCGAGGGGCAATCGATTATCTCGGGTTTGGCCTGATGGCCATTTGGCTGGGCACGTTGCAGTTACTGCTGGACAAGGGGCAGGAGGCGGACTGGTTTGCAGCGGACTGGATACGATGGATAGCTGCTGTTTCCACGATCGCACTGATTGGTTTCATTTTCCGCGAATTCATGTATCGAGAGCCGATTGTGCAATTGCATGTGCTCGGCGAACGCAATTTCGGCGTAGGGACTCTGATCACGGGTCTCTACGGTTTCGTTCTCTATGGCGTCACGGCCATGCTGCCTTTATTTCTGCAGACCTTGATGGGTTATTCGGCGCTGGACAGTGGCTTGGCAGTTACTCCACGCGGCATTGGCTCCGTGCTCTCGATGCTTATGGTAGGGATGTTGGTCAATTCTATTGACAGTCGTCTACTGTTGGCGTGTGGCTTCGGTATCCTTGGCTATTCCACTTTGCTGCTGAGTCACATCAATCTCGGCATTTCTATGGGTTCCGTCGCCCTGCCAAACTTAATCAATGGCTTCGCTAGCGGCTTCATCTTTGTTCCCCTCACCACCATGGCCATGGGCAGGCTGCGCAATGAAGAAATCGGGAATGCGGCCGGCATCTATAACTTAATGCGTAACATCGGAGGCAGCGTCGGAATCGCGAGCGTCACTACCTTTCTAGTGCGCGGCTCTCAAATCCATCAGAGTTATCTGGTGGCAAACGTCACGGCCGGAAATCCTGCGGTGATGGAGATGCTCCAGGGCCTGGAGACAAAGTTTCACCTCGGAGGGATAGACACTTACACGGCTCATCAAAAAGCCCTGGGGATGATTTACGGAATAATCCAGCAGCAGGCATCTCTCCTCGCTTATGCCGACAACTTTCGATTGCTGGGATTTCTCTCGCTGCTATGCATACCGCTCGCCATGCTCTTTCATCGCGTTCGCAAGCATTCGAACGGCGGCCGTGACGTTAGCGGCGAATAACGACAACTCCTGGTTGACATCAGCAGCTATAATGACAAGTTGGCAACGGTGGCTGTAGGCGTAATTGATCCTAAGTTATTTAAATCTAGATTGCGCGCGACTTAGGGGACGTCCAAGAGACGAGGGAAGTAAAGCCCGCGGCTCGAAGCTAAAAGCCAAGAGCTAAGAGCTACGAAGCCCTAAGTCAGCGCAAACTTAGGAAATGGCTTCCGCCACCGAGGGACAGTCGCACGTGAATTCGGTTTCCAGAAAAGCACATACACATTCCAGCGCCGAAGCGCAGCGGCGTCTTGCTTATTTCAACGAGCGCCGCGACGAGATCATCTCGAGCATCCGCGAACTGGTCGAAATCGAATCTCCCAGCGACAACAAAACCGCCGTCGACCGTTTATCGGAGGCCGTCGCAAAGAAATTTTCCCAGCTCAGCGGCAAAGTTCGTATCCATCCAGCAAAAGACTTCGGCAATCACCTGCAAGTTGATTTTCCCGTCAAATCCACCGCCAAGCCGGTGCTGCTACTCGGCCATTACGACACTGTCTATCCGCTAGGCACGCTCGCCACCATGCCTTGCCGCGTCGTGGACAACAAGCTGACTGGGCCCGGCGTGCTCGACATGAAATCCGGCATCGCCCTGATGCTGCACGCGCTCGCCGCACTGCAAGATTGGAACAAAAAAGACTGGCATGGTGGATTGCCGCGCCCCGTCACCGTGCTCCTGGTTTCCGACGAGGAAGTGGGCAGCGACTCATCGCGCGCGATCACCGAGTCACTGGCGAAAAAAGCTGCGGCCGTGCTCGTGCTCGAGCCTGCCTATGGATTCCAGGGCGCCGTGAAAACTGCGCGCAAAGGAGTTGGCGAATACCTCGTCAAAGTTACCGGCAAGGCTTCTCATGCCGGCCTCGATTTCCAGAAAGGAACGAATGCGATTCTTGAGCTGGCGCGTCAAATCGAAAAAATTTCCAGCTTCACTGATCTGAAGAGAGGATTGACGGTGAACGTCGGAATCGTGAACGGCGGATCGCGAACCAACGTGGTCCCGGCCGAAGCGGCGGCGCAGGTCGATGTTCGCATCGCGCGCATAAAAGATGCGGCCGGAATCGATAAAAAGATGCGCAGCCTTCGTCCCTCCAATCGCAAATGCAAGATCGAGATCACCGGAGGAATCAATCGTCCGCCGATGGAGCGCACCGCCGGAGTTGCAGCGTTGTATGCTCAGGCCTCCGCCATCGCGCGCGAGCTGGGATGGAAACTCGGCGAAGCCGCGGTGGGCGGTGGCTCCGATGGGAATTTCACTGCTGGTCTTGGAATCCCAACCCTCGACGGCCTCGGCGCCGTCGGCGACGGAGCGCACGCCCCGCACGAGCACATCCTGATCTCGGAGTTGCCGCGCCGCGCCGCGCTCATTGCGGGATTGATCGAAGCGGCATAATGGCATAATTAAGGAGTTCTTTGACTCCGGCTCAAGGGAAGCTTAGAATTTCCACAGAGGCTGGGCGGCGCCTTCGAGCGCGAAACCGGAGGATTTATGGGTGAAGGACTATTTTCGCCGTGGCACATTTTGTTGATTATTGGCATCGCCCTGTTGCTTTTCGGGCCGAGTAAGCTTGCCGACTTAGGTAAAGGGCTGGGCGAAGGGATCCGGAATTTCAAGACTTCCATGAGAGACCCGGATGACAAGGGAAAAGAACCGCCGAAACCCCAATCGGGTCCTACCGCGTAAAGTTCTCAGTTCCAAATGATTTCGTGAAAGCTTAAGAGCCGCGGATTTTCTGAGAACCGAGAACTGTTTTTGCTCTGTCTCACACGCAAGCGCGCTCGCGCAACATGCGAAATACTAGCGCTACCGGCAGTCCCACTACATTGCTGTAATCCCCTTCGATGCGAGAAATCCAGCGGGAAGCGATGCCTTGAATCGCGTAGGCTCCCGCTTTGTCCATAGGCTCGCCGCTGGCGACGTAGTCGGCGATATCTTTATCCGTGATTTCACTCACGGTAACGAACGTCGTTTCACTGGCTACCAACGACTGGCCACTGACCGCCAAACACACTCCTGTAATCACCTGATGCTCGCGTCCGGAAAGCATGCGCAGCATGTGCGCGGCGTCAGCTGCATCGAAGGGTTTTCCGAGAAGTTGGCCGTCGACCACAACCACGGTGTCGGCTCCGAGCACGCAATCATGCGGACGCTGGCGCGCAACCGCGAGCGCCTTCTCGTGCGCCAGGCGTTCGGCACATTCCTTCGCACCTTCTCCAGGCAGGATGTCTTCGGCGATATGCGCAGGCTGCGCTTCGAATGGAATGCCCGCGTTGCGTAATAATTCCTGGCGACGCGGGGAGGCGGAGGCGAGCACTAGCATGGGAATCATT
>Ga0116112_1001588_pt1 | contig 14996 bp, 9 predicted proteins | sample June2015DPH_8_15_FD_89721 | JGI IMG/M metagenome (GOLD analysis project Ga0116112, IMG submission 89721) | Peatland microbial communities from SPRUCE experiment site at the Marcell Experimental Forest, Minnesota, USA - June2015DPH_8_150 | ecosystem: Environmental > Terrestrial > Soil > Wetlands >... | reverse complement strand
CTTTAGGTCGGCACGTGCTGAGCTAAAGCTCAGCGCTACAACACGCCATCAATCAGGAGGGACAGGTCTTGCAAACTCCATTATCGTCCGACCAGATCAACCAGCTCCGGTCCTTCGACACGTGCGTAATATCTGATGCGATTGAATCTTTCGGTGTCAGGTTGCGAAATGAAGGGTTCGCAACTGCCGGCTTCCGATGTTTGTTCAAGAATTTCCCTCCCATGGTTGGGTATGCGGCAACTTGCAAAGTCCGATCGGCTGATCCACCCATGGTGGGAAGCCGCTACGTTGAACGCACCGATTGGTGGAAGCACATCACAAGCGTTCCCTCTCCGCGCGTGGTCGTGATCCAGGATATTGACGAAGAACCGGGGACGGGAGCTTTCCTTGGCAGTGTACACGTCAACGTCTTGAAGGCGTTGGGCTGCGTCGGGGCCGTAACGAACGGCGCTGCCCGCGAATTGCCCGGGATCGAAGCGAGTGGCTTCCAGGTCTTCGCCGGCCGTCTCGCCATCTCGCGAGCCTATATCCATGTGGTTGAATATGGCAGACCGGTGCAGGTGGGCGGCCTGACGATTCAACCCGGCGATCTAATCCACGGCGACCGCCACGGCATCATTACCATTCCCCCCGACATGGCAATCAAACTCCCTGCTGTGGCCAGCAAGATTATGCAGAAGAAGCGGCAAGTGATCGACTTGTCGAAGAAGCCCGGAGCTACGTTTCAAGAACTCAGCCAAGCGCTGAGAGAGTTACTCGACTGCAATATGGATCACACTCGCGACTGAGCAAATCAATGCAAACGGTGAACAGCCGAAAATCAACTGCGTTTAATTCAATGTAGCAATCCGTGCAGGAGGGCAAGTTTCGCGGGTGATGTCCAACAACAAACGCACGACCTCCGATACGCATGAGCCTAACTCTGATGCCGAATGGAGCCCTAAGATGATCGATGACACGCTCAGCCCAGCCGTTCGTAAATTCGTGCGGTTGCGCAAGTGCGGTTGGGAAGCGACGCTCGGGCCGCTGCTCATCGGCGTCCTCCTGATGACAGCGGGCTGCTCACACGAAGAGCCTAGTGGCGCCGAAGCCGCTGAGGGCGAAAAAGTTGTGAACGTGGCCGTGAGCAAGGTGGTGCGCGCCGACCTCTCCCAGGGTCTGCGTATCGCGGCGGAATTCCGGCCCTTTCAAGAAATCAACGTCTACGCCAAGGTGCCCGGGTATGTGAAGCAGATCTATGTGGACGTGGGAGATCGGGTGAAGAAAGGCCAGACACTGGCCGTACTCGAAGTGCCGGAGCTTCAGGATGAACTGAATCAGGCGGCAGCCTCGGGGCGCCAGAGCGAGCAGGAGGTGGAGCAAGCCCGACACGAGCTGAAGCGGGCCGAGGCGGACCACACCGTCGCGCATTTGACCTGCCAGCGCCTTGAAGGAGTAATGAAGACACGTCCCGGCCTGCTCGCCCAGCAAGACGTGGACGACGCGCAAGGGAAAGACCAGGCGGCGGAAGCCCGGGTGGAAGCAGCGAAAGCCGGTTTGGCCGGTACTCAAGAGCATCTTTACGCAGCCACCGCCAATCGCGAGCGGGTGCAGGCTTTGTTCGACTACACCAGGATCAGGGCTCCTTTCGATGGCGTGGTGACCGCGCGATATGCCGATACGGGGGCGATGCTGGCAGCAGGCACATCCTCCGAGCAGCAGGCGCTCCCTCTCGTCAAGCTCTCCCAGAATGCCTTTCTTCGCCTCGATATTCCGGTTCCCGAGACCGACGTTCCGTCCGTGCGCCTCGGCAAAAAGGTCAGCCTGGAAGTGCAGGCTTTGAACAAGAGCTTTGAAGGCACTGTCGCGAGGTTCGCCGACAAGGTGGATTCCGGCACTCGCACCATGATGACTGAAGTCGATGTGCCCAATCCCAACTTGGAGATCGTACCCGGGATGTACGCTTACGTGTCCTTCCCGATCATGGAAAAGAAGAACGCGCTGGCGGTCCCCATCCAGGCGGTTTCGCGCCAAGGGAACAAGGCCGTCGCGTATCGAGTCAACAGCGACAACCGGATTGAATTCCTGCCGGTCACCATCGGCATCGAAACCCGCAGCCAGATTGAGGTCCTCTCAGGGCTGTCGGAGGGCGACCGGGTGGTGGTCGGCAACACCAGCCAATTGCGGCCGGGTCAAATCGTCGCCCCAAAAATCGTGGAGTTGTCAGAGGTCGACGGAGGAAACTAATGTCACGTTTCGCCATTCGCAATCCCTATTTCATCATCGTTCTCTGTCTCTTCGTAGTGGTGATCGGCCTCACTAGCCTCGTCCGTATGCCGGTCGACTTGTTTCCGGCCATCAACATTCCGGAAGTGGTGGTGGCAACGTTTTACAGCGGCATGCCTCCGGAAGAAATGGAAGGTAGCATCACCGGACGTTTCGAGCGGTTCTTCACACTCGGAGCGGGCATCGACCACATGGAGTCCCGGTCTCTCGAAGGGGTCAGCATCATCAAGATTTACTTTCAGCCCGGAACCAGCGCCGACGCCGATGCCACCGAAATCTCGAACCTGGCCATGGCTGACTTGGGACGCTTGCCCAAAGGCACGCTGCCGCCGGTGGTGATGAAATTTGACGCCTCAAGCCTTCCGGTGTGTCTGGTCACACTGAAAGGCCAGGGCCTTTCGGAGGCACAACTTCGCGACATCGGCCAATACGCGGTCCGCGACCAGTTGGCGACGGCGCGAGGAGCCTCCGTTCCCCCGCCTTTCGGCGGCAAGTACCGCCAGATCATGGTCTACGTGGATCCCTTGAAACTCCAAGCTCACGGCCTGAGCGTGATGGACGTGGTGGAAGCGGTCAATAAGAACAATCTGATCCTGCCGGCGGGCGACGCCAAGATAGGCCCATACGACTACGACATCTACACTAACAGTGAGATCGAGCACGTTCCGGACCTGAACGAGGTTCCTCTCAAGACCGTCGGGAACCAGTACGTCACGGTGGCTGACGTGGGTTCCGCCAAAGATGCTTCCACTATTCAGCTCGGTATCGTTCGGGTAGGCGGGCAGCGGTCGGTCTACCTGCCCATCATGAAGCAGGGTGGCGACACCAACACCATAGCCGTGGTCGATGCCGTTAAGTCGACTTTGAAGCACTTGGTCGACGTGCCCAAACAGCTTGTGAACAACGTGGTGTTCGACCAATCGGAGTTCGTGAAGAAAGCCATCAGCACGCTGATCCATGAAGGCACCACCGGACTGCTGCTCACAGGACTGATGGTGCTGCTGTTCCTGGGCAGCCTGCGTGGGACGGCTGCCGTGTTTCTTTCCATTCCGCTTTCCGCGCTCGCTGCCGTCATCGCTCTGTATTTCGGAGGCAGCACGATCAACAGTATGGTGCTGGCGGGCTTGGCCATCGTCTTTTCCCGCCTGATCGATAACTCGGTGATCGTGCTGGAGAACATCTTCCGTCACATGGAGCTCGGGGAGCCTCCGGAAGTAGCCGCCGAGAAGGGCGGGGAGGAGGTGAGCACGGCTGTCCTGGCGGCTACCATCGCCAGCGCTGTCGTCTTCTTCCCGGTCACCTTCCTTTACGGCGTGAGTAAGTTTCTCTTCTCCGCCCTCGCCTTGGCGGTGGTGCTTGCCCTGTTCGCTTCGTACTTCATCGCCATGACGGTGGTCCCCCTGTTCTGCGCCAAGCTCATTAAAGGGCCCCAGCACGGGGCCGAGCACAAGGGTAGCGGCGAGGATTCGCTGGCCCCAGCCACCCAGCCGCGCCTGTCACGGGGAGCCCAATTCAACGAGGCATTCAATCAGAAATTCCATCATATGCTGGACTGGTATGAGGCCAGCGTGGACCGATCCCTGCTTCGACCATGGCTGGTGGTCGGCGCGATCATGGGAGTCTTCCTCCTGAGCCTGCTTATCTTCCCCCTGCTCGGCGTCGCTTTCTTTCCCCGCAGCGACGCCGGTCAATTCGTCATCAACATGAAGGCGCCCACGGGCACTCGTGTTGAACTGACCGAAAGGTTGGCGGCGAAGGTTGAGGATGTCGTCCGAGAAGTAGTCAAGCCCGGAGACCTGAAGCTGGTCGTTTCCAATCTTGGAGTGGTTCCCGATTTCACTTCCATCTACACCCCCAACTCCGGACCGCACACGGCCACCATCCAGGTGGCGCTCAACGAGGACCACAAGATCGGCAGCTACGAGTACATGGACCGGGTTCGCCAACGGCTGGCTACCGATATTCCGGAGATCAACACCTTCTTCCAATCTGGAGGTCTCCAGGACGCTGTGCTGAATCAGGGCCTTCCCGCCCCCATTGACCTGCAGGTGAGCGGTCAGAACCTCCAGTCGACGTATCAAGTCGCAACGGACCTGGCACGTAGGATCCGCAACTTGCCCGGTGTGAGCGATGTCTACATTCCGCAGGATATCGATTACCCTGCCCTGCAGCTCCAGGTGGACCGGGTTCGTGCCGGTGAACTGGGTCTGAGCCAGAAGGAGGTAGTGGATAACGTCATCACCGCGCTGACCTCCAACCAGATGATCGCACCGAGCTACTGGATCGACCCGCGTACTGGCAACGACTACTACCTCACCGTCCAGTATCCGGAAAGCGATATCAACAGTATGTTCTCCCTGAAAGGTATTCCCATCCGTTCGCCTTCTTCGAAAGAGCCGGCTTATCTCGACCAGGTGGTCAAGGTCACGAACTTCAAAGCCCCCACGGAAGTGGACCACTATCAGATCCAGAGAGTGATCGACGTCTACGTGACCCCAACCAGTGAAGACCTGGGTCGTGTGGCCAATGCTGTCGACAAGGTCATGGCCCGAACCCACCTTCCCGAAGGCGCCGACCTGGTAATGCGCGGCACGGTCGAAGGCATGCGGCAGTCCTTCCGCAGCTTTGGTTTTGGACTGATCCTGGCCCTGGCCCTCCTTTACTTGGTCCTGGTGGCCCAATTTCGCTCTTTTATCGATCCCTTCCTGATTCTGCTCGCTGTCCCCCCTGGGCTCACGGGCGTCTTGTTATTTCTGTGGATCACCGGCACCACTATGAACGTGATGTCACTGATGGGCGTGGTGATGATGGTGGGCATGGTGTCCTCGAACAGCATTTTGATCGTTGAGTTCGCTCACCAGCTCGAGGCGGAGATGTCCGTGCGCGACGCGGTGGTCACTTCCTGCCGCATCCGCTTGCGCCCGATTTTGATGACTTCCCTCGCCACAATCTTTGGACTAATTCCCATGGCCTTGAAGCTCGAAACTGGAAGCGAGGCCTACGCCTCGCTGGGGCGCGCGATTATCGGCGGCCTCACATTTTCCGTGATCTTGACGGTTTTCATTGTCCCGGCGGCTTACCTGCTCGTCTACGGGAAAAAGAAGCAGCTCGGTAGCGTGGCGCTATCGCCGGCAGAACCTCGTCAGTGAGGCCATTCCACCAGGCAGATCGTCTTGCTTTCAGCGTTGCTTCGGGGTTGCCGCACGGCAGAAACGGGTCAATCCCCAAACGAGTGCTTCACTTCGGCATTGAAGGGCCAACAGGAGTGATTATGAATCGACGCATCCTTCCTATCGTAGTTTTGCTTGTGGTCGGAGCGAGTGGCCGTGCGGGGGCGCAGAATACGGCTCCGACACAGCTTACGCTTCAAGACGCTGAGGCCATGGCGCTCAAGAATCATCCTCAGGTTTTGGCCGCGCGGGCGATTTCGCTGGAATCCAACCAGTTCGTTGTCGAAACGCGCTCTGCCTACTTCCCCACGCTCAACGGCGACTTGACCGGGTCTGGAGGAAATCCGGGAGGTCGAATCGGTGCAGGCTATCTGCCAGCCTCCAGCCTGTTCGACCGATTTGGGGTAGGACTCTCAGTTTCCCAACTCATTACCGACTCGGGGCGCACGCCCAACCTTGTGGCAAGCTCGCGGTTGCAGGCCCAGGCAAGCCAACAGACTTACGAAGCCACGCGCTACGACGTGCTACTAGCCGTCAACCAAGCCTATTATGAGGCCCTACGTGCACAGGCATTAATCAAGGTCGCGGAGGAAACCGTGGCGGCACGCCAACTCGTAGCCGACCAGGTCTCAACGTTGGCAAAGAATAAGCTGCGGTCTCAGTTAGATGTTTCATTCGCTGAGGTAAACCTATCGCAGGCTAAGTTGTTACTGACCCGTGCCCAAGACCAAGTACGGGCAACGTTTGCCGAGCTTACGCGGGCCTTGGGCTCCCAAGAAGAGTCAAACTACAAATTAGCAGATGAGCCCCTGCCCCCCAGTCCTCCGAGTGACGTTGCTCCGCTCATCGCCCAAGCCTTTAGCAATCGGCCAGACCTTTTGAGCTTGCAATTCCAACGTGATGCCGCAATGAAATTCGAACGGGCGGAAAGAGATCTGTCGTTCCCTACGGTGAGTCTGGTGGGTGTCGGAGGAGCTATCCCCGCGATCAATCAAATACTGCTTCCACGCACGATACCGAACAATTATGAGGGCGCAGCTTTGGACGTCGAGGTGCCGATCTTCAATGGGCGGCTCTATGCTGCACGACGCGAAGCGGCGCGCTACCGGGCGCAGGCCGAGGATCAAAGGGTCCGCGATCTTGAAGAGCGAATTGCGCGAGACGTTCGAATTGCTTGGTCAAGGTCAACAACAGCGTTCCAGAACCTGGATGTTACGGCGCAACTGTTGCGGCAAGCCACCCTCGCTCTGGATTTGGCGCAGGGTCGATACAACCTGGGACTGAGCTCGATCGTGGAATTGTCCCAGGCGCAGTTGAACCTTACCCAGGCTGAGATCGAGAACTTGAGCGCCAAGTACGAATACCAGGGCGTCTACGCCACGCTGCAATACACAATCGGATTGTTGCGTTGATGTTGAGTTGATGGCGCAACGTGATTCGAGCCTTGCAAAGGTCAATCTGGGAAGAGCGAAGCTGCTGTTCGTGCTGGCTTGTAGCTTATGCCTTAACGAATTTCAAAGCCGCAGAGTTCAAGCAATAACGGAGATGGGTTGGAGGTGGGCCGTCGTCAAACACGTGCCCCAGGTGAGCATCGCACTTCTTGCACTGGACCTCGCTTCGGACCATACCGAGCGTCAAATCACCCTCGGTGCGAATGTTTTCCGGGGCAATCGGGGCCCAGAAGCTCGGCCATCCCGTTCCCGATTCGTATTTCGTATCCGAACTGAAAAGCGCGTTGTCACAGCAAACGCACCGGTATATTCCCTTTTCGTGGTTGTTCCAATACTTGCCGGCAAAAGCGCGCTCCGTTCCCTTCTTTCGAGTGACCTCGAATTGCTCGGGAGTAAGCATCTGCTTCCATTCTTCGTCTGTCTTCACCACCTTTTCGACCATAACAGTTCCTTCTCTCTTGCCGGAGTCGTTGAATTCCACCAGGGTTACCAAGCGGGGTTTGCTTTTACTCCGGGAGATTCCCGCCCCTGGAGGGGCCGCGCTTGCGACCCTTCTCAGAGCCAATGCGCTTCCCATCGCAAAAGCAGTAGTGAGGAATCCCCTGCGGCTCAAGCTTTTGTCTCTTAGAACATGCCGAATGTGCTTGGTTTCAGGTTGCACGCTCCACCCCTCATTTGTGCCTTTGTTTGCCCTTTGCCTGACACTACAAGAGATGGAGACAAAGGGTATTTGGTTACAGGAAGTTTTCCTATTCGGCGGGCAAGGGATATAGGCGTGGGAAAGGGGCCATCTTTTCAGGCGTTTTCGATTGGCGGCGATGGCGGCGAGCTCGCGCCGTTGACAGGGTACACCAGGCTTCGGTCCGGCTCCCAGGAAAGGTAAACTTTAGCCCCCGGAGAAGTCCGCTCGAGGGGAAGAGCATTGGCCGCCATGGCCCCTCGGACCACGAGGCGTTCGCCGCTCGCAATCTGCACCGTCCAGCGGCGACTGCCGCCTTCGAAGATGGCCTCAACAACTTCGCCTGGCACGATATTAACGGCCTCGCTGCTGGGTCGCGGGCGGCCCAGCGTCAGTCGCATGGCCTCAGAACGCACACCCAGCATGCCGGCAAGGCCTGGGACCAATTCCATCGAATTCCTCGACCAGAGGATCAATCCGCTCGCGGTTTCGAAGCGAGTACCCTGAGTGGAATGGCTGAGGCAACGCCCTTTGAAGAAATTCTCGACGCCCATGAATTCCGCTACAAAGGGCGTCAGAGGCGCTCCGTAGGTCTCCTCCGCCGGCCCCACCTGCTCGAGGCGCCCGCGGTTGATGACGGCAATCCGGTCCGACATCACAAGCGCCTCTTGCTGGTCGTGGGTGACGAAAATAAAGGTGATCCCCAGGCGCTCGCGCAGGCGCTTCAGTTCCACTTGCATCTGCTGGCGGAGCTTCTGGTCTAGCGCGCCCAACGGCTCGTCCAGCAGGAGCACCGCAGGCTCGAGAACGAGAGCCCGCGCCAGTGCCACGCGTTGCCGCTCACCCCCGCTCAATTGATGCGGATAGCGATCCTCTTTTCCGGGGAGCTCGACCATCTCAAGGATGGCACGAACTCGCTTGCGGATTTCCGCAGAGGGCAACTTCTTCTGCTCGAGGCCGAAGGCCACATTGCGGAAGACATTCAAGTGAGGGAAGAGGGCGTAGTGTTGGAAGACGGTGTTCACATTGCGGCGGTAAGGTGGCAGAGGAGAGGCGTCCCGCCCGTTGATTAGGATTTGCCCGCCTTGCGGCTGCTCGAATCCCGCCACCAGTCGCAGTATAGTCGTCTTCCCGCTTCCGCTGGGACCAAGCAGCGTGAGGAATTCCCCCCGCCTTACCTCCAGCGAAAAATCCTCAAGCGCCGTATGTTCCCCGTAGCGCTTGCTGACGCTCCGAAGTTCGACAATGCACTGCGGCAACTCTTCCAATTCTCGGGTTAACTCCAATGCCTCGTGGGTTGGTCAACTCATCCTACTCGCCACTTGAAAAAATGACAAGAGTGATTTTTATGATTTGTGATTTGCGATTGCCGGTTCCACTCTGCGCGTCTCTGTGCCTTAGTCCCGCTTCACGGTATGAGCTGTTTCGACTTTTTCACACCTCCCCAGCCCTCGGTCCTGACGCCCTGACACCTGAAATCACTGCACGCGGCGGTGTCATTCCGATCCCGCAGTGGCGGGAGAGGAATCTCGCTCTGCGCCCTGTGTTCTTCCCCCTGCACCTTGACACTGTGCGCCGCCTTGTTACTCTGGTAAGCTGAAGGGTCCGAATTCCATGAAGACCTGCGTCGCAGCTCGCGGAGAGCTGAGAGCTGAAAGCTGAAAGCTTCTATGTCCAAGAAGCATAAAGAAACAGTCCAAAAGCAATTCACCAAGACGGCGGACGCCTTCGCCAAGTTCGCGGTGCGTGATACGCCCGAGGTGCTGGCCGAAAAAGTGGAATTTGCCAAGCCCCAACCTCACGAACTTGTTCTCGACGTCGCTTGCGGGCCGGGAGCGTTTATTTTGGCGATTGCGCCACGAGTGAGTTTCGCCAGCGGCATCGACTTGACACCCGAAATGCTCCGCCAAGCGCGCGAATTCCAGGCGGAAAAACAAATCGCCAACGCCGCTTTTGCCTGCGCCGATGCCGAACACATTCCCTTCCCTGACGCTTCCTTCGATTTGGTTAGCTGCCAACTCGCTTTCCACCATATAACCAAGGCGGAACCGGTGCTCGAGGAAATGATGCGTGTAACGAAACCCCAGGGCCGGCTCCTGATCCTCGATCCCCTTGCCCCGGAAAGCGACTCGAAATTTGAGCTCTTCAATCAGATTGAAAGACTGCGCGACCCTTCCCACACCTTTTCTCTTCGCCTTACCACCTTCCTCAGCATGTTCGAGGAGCATGGGCTGGAGGTTTTGCGGCAGTCAGTCCGGCGACGGCAGCGATCCTTCAATCAGTGGATGCGGCGCGCCGGACTGGAACCCGGGCAAAAGCGCTATATCGAGACTCGAAAACGAATGGAAGAATCCATGCCTGGGGACAAAGCCGGCTTCTCCGCGCGAGTCGATGGAGATGACATTCAGATTATCCACAACGAGGGGGTGTTTTTGGCGAGGCGGCTATCGGAAAATGGCAGGTAGAAGGATCTCGGCAGTTCGCAAGAAGAATCCACTACCCAGCGCTGCAAGGAAACTGCGGGGATGCTTCGTCCGCCAAAGGCCGACGTCCTCAGCATGACATGGGATTTGTTGAGGGCCCAAAAGCCGGGATTGTCTTCACGGCAACAATCCCCGTCGCCGCACCTTACCCACCCATGTTGACCCTGACAGTCGCCCGCGCCCCACTGCTTACCGTGAAGGTGCCTTCATAAGGCTCCCACCCCTGACGCCTGACCGTGTATTTGTGGCTTCCGGCGGCCACGGTAACTCGCACCGGGCTGGGACCTATCAACTTCCCATCAATCAACACTTCTAAGCCGGGCGGCGTGGTGATGACAAGGACTTCTCCGCTCGCCTCCGAAAGCTGGGCGTTGACCGTGGCGGTTTTCCCCCCTTCGATGGTTACGGACTGCTGGTAATCACCGTACCCCTCTTTTGAAACGACCACTTGGTGAGTGCCGGCGGGGCGGTTGATCGTGGACGAGTAAGGGGTGACCCAATCAGGTTCGCTGCTGCCATCTAGCGAAATCTTGGCCCCAGCGACATTCGCCGTGACCAGCAAATGGCCCATCTCGGGGGTCGCGCCAAGCCCTCCGCCACGGGCAGAGGGAAGGGGGGTCGCGCCAGGCCCTCCGCCACTGGCAGAGGGAAGGGGGGTCGCGCCGGGCCCTCCGCCACCGGGAGAGCGAACGGGAATCAGCCCAGATGTTCTGCTCTCTTTCGTGGAAGGCATCCCCTTGCCCGCAGCAGGTTTTTCCGCTAGGGTTTTGCTCGGCGGTTCGGGCGCTTGCGCAGGAAGGCTGGCGTTGACACTGTTAGTCTTCCCGCCCTCGATGGTGACCGCCTGCTGGTAATTATCGTAGCCCTCTTTCGAAACCACTACTTGGTGGGAACCGGCCGAAAGATCGGGAATAGTGCATGGTGTGACCCAATCAGGCCCGCTCTGACCATCGACCGAAATCCGCGCCCCAGGAACGTTCGACTCGACGTGCAATTGCCCGACCGGGGGGCTGGCTACTTGTGGCTTCCCTTTATGGAGATAGAAGTACCCTGCTCCCCCGAGGATTCCCAGGATTACAACGCCCAGCAGCGTCATGAGGGTCCAAACCACCGGCGAAGCATGCGGTATTTGGTAGGCCGGCGCCGACGCTATGACCTGTACTGGCGCTTGCCCGGGGGAAGGTTGTTGAATAGGCGCTATCCGAGCCGGTTCTGCCGGGGCGATGGGCGGCGTTGGACTCTCGACAGGTGTCGCCGCCGCACGCTCCAAGTCGGTGCTTTGCAGGGCCCGAGCCTTGAGGATCATGGTGGCGGAGGGCGCCGCCGGTCCCCCCAGGTACTTGAAATTCTTCAGATCATCCGCCAACTCCCGGCAAGTCTGGTAGCGCTCCTCGGGACTCTTAGCCAGGGCTTTGCAAATCACGTAGCTTAGACCCGGATGAATCGTGGCATCCAGTTCACGAGGCGGAATGGGGTTTTCGTTAATGATCTTATAAATGATGGTGGTAATGTTCTCTCCGCCGAAGGGCATTTCGCCGGTCACCAGGTCGTAAAGAATGATGCCCAAGGAAAAGATATCGGAACGGCCGTCAATCTGGCGTCCCTTGACCTGCTCGGGCGACATGTAATTGGGCGTGCCCAGGACTTGCCCGGCTTGGGTCATCCCCATAGACACCATCTTGGCTATGCCGAAGTCGGTCACTTTAACTAATCCATTACCAAGAACCATGATGTTGGCAGGCTTGATATCACGGTGAACGATGCCGTTCTGGTGGGCGTGGTCCAGCGCATTGCACACCTGGCCGTACATGGGGATGATGGTTTCGATGGGAAGGATATTCTGGCCCTCGACCAGCTTCTCCAGCGATTTCCCCTCCAGGTATTCCATGATCAAGTAGAGGATGCCACTGTCTTCACCGTAATCGAAGACACTAACGATGTTGGGGTGGCTCAGCACGCCGGCCGCTCGGGCCTCGCGCTGAAACCGAGCTCTGAACTCCTGGAATTCTTGCGAAGTAAGACCTTCGGTAAGCATGGTCTTGATCGCAACCTTGCGCCCGATGACCGGGTCAAAACCCTCATAAACTACACCCATAGAGCCGCGTCCCAACTCTCGTACAACCTGGTATCGGCCTGCCTTGGTCAGTGCGTCGGCCATGTGACTCTCACCTTCTTCCGCTTGGCGCTTCTGCGCGAAGTCGTTCAGCAGACACTAGTTCCTTGCCGTGTTCAGACTCGCAGCCCGAGGGAACACCTCACCTCTGAAGCTCCCCAGATGCAGCCAAGCCTAACGCAACAGGATATGGGTGTCAAGGCGTCGTCTAGAGTCGTCTAGAGTCGTCTAGAGTCTGTGTTAATTGTTGAGCGTGTAGCGCAAAGTCTCGTGGTTCAGAGACTCTGCGGCTTGTTCGCTGGTGCGTTTGAGATTGTAATCTGCGCCGATGTTAGCTGGACGTCGAGCCCGCAGCCCGGCGTCGCTTTGTGGCCGCGCGTCGACGGCTCAGAGAACGAGCCGCAGAGATTGAAAAGCACAAACTCTGCGCGACGCGCCGGATCAGAGGACGCCGCCCGGCGCGAACGCCCCTATCAGAGCAACTTCCTCACTGATGCCGAGCATTTTGCACAGCAGCACGAAGAGTAGAGCACGCAGCTTCCTGTTCGCCTCGAAGTATTCCTTCACACCCTGAAGCTCTTTCCTCTCTGGGCGCCCATCGTAGTGCACCAAGTAGTTTCTGGTGTCTTCAACAGTTCGAACGAAATCCTCGGGTTTTCCACCGATATGGTCCCTCGTTTGCTCAGACAGTCCATCGAAGAGATTTTGAAGCCGCTGCTTGAATTCGTATTTGCCCCCGCGTTGTCGTCGATCAAAGATCTCAAGCGCTTGAGCCAGACCCAGGAATTCGGCCTGCAGGTTCATCCTGTTATCATAGTGGCTGGACACCGCGAAATCGTACACAGGCTGGAATCTGTCGGCGTTGTCTAGCCAGGTCTTCACAACTGTAGCGGCCTGTGACTTGATAAGCGGGAAAGGCAAGCGTGTGGCAAAGCATCTTTCCCTCTTACCGCCTTGGCACCTGGGCGAGCGGTAAATCTTGATGTCTCGCTCGTCCCGCCATGTCCTCAGCGTGCTCGGGTAGACAGGCCCGCCCGCCAGAAAGGCCAAGAGTTGCCTGCACAGTTGCAAGACCTGAAGGTACCACGCATAATCGCGCGGCACTGCGGGATCGACTACAAAATAAGCTCTGTGGAGTAAGCTCAATGACCTTGTTGCCTTGGCCTCCCATTGCACGCTGGACCACAAGGAAATTACAGCGTCGAGCGAGGCCACGTCTGCCTCAAAGACCTTCCGTGAGCGGTAGGGCAAGCGGAGCTCTAGTGGGTCTGTCGGTTCCAGAGGCACCGGTAGGAAATTGAAACCCGCGCTGAGCGGGTCGATGCCAAGCCATTCTTCGAGATGCGTGAACCCGACGTACATCGATTGGAACGTCAATGCGCGCTCGTCCGGGAAATGCTCGCCGACAAACAGGTTGCTTAATTGAACATTCGACCAGACCTGCACGTTCTCCGCATTGCCAGAGGCCATAGGAGACTCTACCGTCCCGAACAGGGTGCATTCTTCCCCCTCATCGCTGGTTCCTAGAATCAATGGTCTCCGGACGGGCGGCAACGGCCAGAGGATTTCCACGGAGTCCTCCTTGATGGGTCCTTGAAATGCCCCCATCAGTTCCAAGCGAATAGACTCCTCGGGGTTGTAATGGAGAATGCCGGGAAGTCTATTCCCAGGCTCGCCAGGAAGCCACCAGTATCCCCGTAGCTTAAACTCGTCCAGAAGCGAATGCTCGTCTGACATGCGACCACTCCGCATTTTGGGTTTGACACAGGGATGTGGGCCCCGTGAGATCGTCCTCCATTCGGAACAGAGGGAATGACCATTATACCTCTTGGGCGATTCCGCATCGCGTAGTGGCCGATCATCGCCCTGGCGAGGCCACACTTCTGACTTGGCGGCAATCCGTCTGTGATACGGTAGACTTCGAGCACAAGGCGATGCGCCACCCCGCCAAGCTCACAAGAACCGCAGGACCGGACAGCGGGTCCTGCGCTACACCACCACGCTTCTCGACTTGGGCACTGAACCTCTACCCACCTACTGCTTAAAGGGCCATTCATGCTTCATCCGCGCCCGAATAAAGTACGCCGCGCTGCCGACCGCAAAAACCGCAAAAGCGAAAATCAGTGACTTCCTCGCCGCAGTTCCCAACACGTAGACCCAACCAAAAAGCGAGATGATTCCAGGCAAGGGATAGAACCACATGCGGAAGGGTCGCGGGAGTTGTGGAGCTTTAAATCGGAGCAAGAAAAAACCCACGGTCTGGGGTAAGTACTGGATCAGCACACGTGTGGCGACCAGGCTTCCGATGATCTCACTCAGATGGCCGAGGCTGAAAATGGAGGCCACAATTCCCAGCGTGATGAGCGAGACATAAGGGAATTGGCCTTTGGGATGAAGCCGCGCGAAGACGCGGAAGAAGTTCCCGTCCATCGCCGCCGCGTAGGGGATGCGGGAATATCCCAGGAGCAGCGAGAAAACCGAAGAAAAGGCAATCCAGAGCAGCAGGCCCGTCATCACTTTGCCTGCGGCTGCGCCCTGGAGTGTTTCGATATAGACAGAGGCAATGAAGGGGCTGTGAATGGCATCCCGCCAGGGGATCACACTGAGGAAGGAGGCGGTCATAAGCACGTACAGGGTTCCCACCGCCAGGATGGAAAACATGATGGCACGTGGAATCACGCGGCCCGGATTGCGGATTTCTTCGGCAAGGTAACAAACGTTGTAATAGCCGAAGTAATCGTAGAGGGCATAAAGCGTGGCATGGCCAAGTCCCGCCCAAAAGATCAAGCTCCGGTGAAACGCGCCGGGAGGAAAATCCAGCAGGCGCGCAGCGCT
>Ga0116112_1001583_pt1 | contig 15030 bp, 19 predicted proteins | sample June2015DPH_8_15_FD_89721 | JGI IMG/M metagenome (GOLD analysis project Ga0116112, IMG submission 89721) | Peatland microbial communities from SPRUCE experiment site at the Marcell Experimental Forest, Minnesota, USA - June2015DPH_8_150 | ecosystem: Environmental > Terrestrial > Soil > Wetlands... | reverse complement strand
TGTGCTCTACTGTCACTAAGGAGGTAGAGGCAAGCGTAAAGCCTGCCATCTGTGCTCTACGGCACATGTCAACGTCTTCAGATCCGTAGGCTGTGTAGCGTTCATCCAACAGCCCTACTTTGTTGATCACGGCCCTTCGGATCAATACACAGACGAAGCTCAGGTACCCCTTGGTTTCCTGAATGGCCTCCCGAGCATAAACCCCGTTCGCCACGCCATCCACACTAGAAGACAGGATTCCAATGTCAGGCCGAAGGGCAAAAATGCCCGCCAAAGCCTCCAAAGTGCCCGCTTGGGTGAACTGGCAATCATCGTTCATCAGTAGAACGTCCCCAGAACATGCCTGGATACCCAGGTTGACGTTGCGCGCATAGCAGAAGTCCCCTGGAGGCCCCTGGATGACTTTCCATCCCTCAGGGTCCGCGATGCCCACTCCGTCACGCACCAGAATCTTGGGGGCGCTAGGGGCAAACTGGGCAAGAGAGCTGCGGCAAGCCTCAAAGATGTCTGCGTAGCGGCTAGGGACCACGATGGTAGGCAAGGTGGCTACAGGAGGCAAGCTGGGGGCCTTCCTTGCCAATCTGCTGAATGTTCTCATTGCGCACCGAATTTGTTCTTGAAGACTGTGCAGCCGGTGGTGACTAGGGAAAAGCCAACTTCCTTGGCTCCTGCTAGGCACAACCCAGCCCCTATTACAACAAGCAGGAAGGCATGAATCTCGTACTTGTACACGAGGGCCATGAGACGGTCCAACTTTTCAATGAAATCTGAGTAGTTCATGGTCCTCCTTAGGGTTGTAGCAAGAAGCTACACCAACCCACTCGATCAACTGCAGTGAATGAGCCAAGCGTAGCAGGCATTGTGTACCCGCCAGTCAATGTACTGCTGCATAATGCAGTGTATGGAACTGGGCCCAGGTTGAAGAGGCTGTAGTTGGGGGCACCAAGAGCATCGCTGATGTCCACACCGTAAACAGTTGTCAATGTCGATCCCCCCAGACCATAGGCAAACCTATATGCCCCTGGAGGAAGAGTGACTGGAGTGATAGCAACCGTCTGCCATGAGTTGTTGAGACCAGAGAACTGTGCTTCTACGTACAGCACCGTACCGTCCAACGAGTAAATACCGCATGAGAACGGTTGTGTGGTCTCATTATAGACTTGCGTCGAAATGTGACCAATGACAGTGCCTAGAGCCAAAGTAAATGGGTATGTCCAAACCTGACTCCCTGTACCCCCCGGGCCGTACTGTCCGACACTAGGAACACCTGCTTCCAAAGATTCTGTTGACCAAATATTACGCGGCGAGATTGCTGGAGGTGTTGGGGTTATGGTTGATGCAACAGTGACGTTGCCTGCACCGTCTTGGGTCATAGCAATCCCAGCGCCATTCACCAGATTCTGCAAAGCTTGATTGCCATTCAGAACACCATTGGTCTTCAGTACTACAGAAGGTAATGATCCCAGGTTAGTGATCACTGCGTTACCAAAGTTGTCTGTGACAATCTCGATACCCGCACCTTGCACCAGATTCAGAGCAGATTGATTGAAGTTTGGGGTGTTGTTGGTGGACAGCAAGATGCTTGTTCCTGAGCTTGAACCCACGTTGCCTATCGATTGATCAACGTAGTACTGCTGCAACTTCCCTCCGTAGTATATGGCCACTGTGTACAAGCCAGGAAGTACATAGAAATCGTAATGTCCGAAGCCATCCGTAATGACCGGCTGCACAACAGGCGTGAACCCTGCATCCGAGTAGACCTGAACCTGAGGGTTGGGCGTAAACGGTACGGGGGTAGAACGCGGAGGAGTGATGGGAGGCGTAACGTTAGCAGGCTGACTCAGGATGTACACCTGTGCCCCCGAGACGGCTGGGCCCTGCGTAGTCTTTACCCAACCATCCGAGCGATAGAAATTCATTGCCATGACTGCTCCTTAGTACCACTCAGTCCACAAAGACAAACCAGGGGTGCCTACGTTGACTGTCACCGTGTAGTAATTGTTTGGAAGCACCCAGAAGGTGATTTGTCCATCAATTCCGTTTTGGGCGAGCGCTGCGTACGCCACATAGGTTGACGGAGAAGAGTTACTATCTGTCTGTGCCAATATGTTTGCGTTTGTGACGTTACTCGTGTGCGCGGTGACCGACACAAACATGGGTTTTCCAGTTGTGTTTTGGTATACTGAACCAAGCACTCGTGAACCTGTGACAACGCCTTGGTTTGATATACCAGCAGCAGTTGTCTGAGAGGTACTGTCAGCAAAGGTCAACGTGGTCAACTTGAGGCCACCTGTGAAGTCCCCTTGTGTGCCATTACCTACAGCAAGAGATTTAGCTCCAAGACGTGAAAGGCTTGTGTCTTCAGTACCCAGTGTTCCATTGTTCCAACATAGAGGAACAGTCTCTTCTAATTCCACCAGACCAGAGGGTTGAATCGTCATGCGGAGGTATGAATTGCTCGTGTACCCACCTGCGAAAAATTTGATCGTGCCATAGGTAGGATCATCGGACAAAATTACAACACCACCAGATGAGTCATTTTCAAGGTATGTAGCGTTGGCAAACGGACCAAACGTGTATGTGTCAGACGTAAATCCTACCCACCCTAGAACGTCACCTGACGAGCCATTGTAGGATTTGAATCCAATCATTGTTTGTGTTGCTGTGCCTGTTGTTGCAGGATTCTCAACTATCAACTGTTCATATGTGCCTGGGCCTCCACCATAAATGGTTACAGTACGCCCTACATATAATCCGCTGCCTCCGATTACAGTTACGGTTCCCAACTTCAAACTTCCTGTGAAATCCCCAGCTGTTCCAGTGGTTCCTATGGCTACAACTCCAGCGCTAAGGCGGGATATGATTGTATCATAGATACCGGGGGTTGAGCCATCAAAGGGTATCAACTGAGTTTCCGTAAGATCTCCAACTAGAGACGACCATGCTGAAGAACCTCCACCACTGTTAGCTATAACAAAAGCTGTGGTTGCCAGTTGGGTGGTGTTGGTACCATGGGATGCTGTGGGTGCCGTTGGCACTCCAGAGAACGCTGGGGACACCAGTGGTGCCAAACCGGACACAAGGCCATTTGCGTAGCTCTCCGCAGCTGCCTGGGCAGCAGAAGCTGCCCCCAACACATCGTAGAAGGCCGCATAATCGGACCCAAGGGCCAGGACATTTCCTGCTCTACCAAAGACCGTAGAAACAGCACCGACTGCCCCAAGGGACGCTCCCATGGGGACCTGATCTTGATATACGGCCTGAACGTTGCCACCTGTGACAATTACAACTGTGTACGCTCCTGCGTCTGCATACCAATTATAATGCCCGAAGCCATCGCTGATGATAGGCTGGGTGATAGGGGAAGATCCTGCCGGGTCAGAGTAGACCTGAGCAAGGGGGACAGGAGGCACATAAGCGGTATCCGCTGGTTGAGCACATATGAAAATCTGAGCACCGGCGATTGCTTGTCCCAGAACCGACTTCACCCAACCATCTGCACGAAAAAGTGTAGCCATGTGATCTCCTTACTGCCAGTTTGCGAAAAAGCTATTGTTAGTGTCGCGGGCACTTGTTCCGTAAGGAATACGTTGATAGTCAATGGATTGCGATCTGCGCACCACGGCATTCTTCAGTTGGAACATCTGCTCTTTTGCCTCAGCAACAAGATCAGGAAGACCGGGTGATTCCAGCATACGGCAATACATCGTTGCGATCTTGTACGCCAGGGCGTCTGTGCAGTCAATGATTGGCACGTACGTGGACGAGAAGTCCAACGTAGCGCTATAGAACGTTGGGAGAGATCCCCAGTAGCGCAGGCGAACATCATTGGTCTGTATGCTGCCCAGCATATTCAGGTTATAGTTTCTCCACTCCCACTCTATGAAAGAAGGCTGTTGAGGCCGAGAAGGAAGACCAAACTGCGACTGACTCATCGGAACAAAAGTGTTGTTCGTGTTGCTCTGGCGCTCCCACACACGCTCAAGATACATCAAATTGTTGGGCAGTGCTATCGCTGGCCAAATCTGTGTGCCATCAAAGTACCCATTCTGACCGATATAAACCTGCAGTGCCGGATCAGGGTTGCCTGGGCCGGTCAGCGGACTGTTGATGGGTGTGATATTCGGGATGATGTAGTTGTCAAACACAAGCGCAGGGTCCCCAACGTTTCTTAGTTCACGATATAAACTTCGTATCGCGGAATTCAAAAAAGGCTGAACGAAGGGAGAGATTGATGGGTCGTCGGTCACGACCTGGCCCTCCCCAGGAGTTCCGGTGGCCCCAGCTTGGCTATCATTAACGATAGCCCTTACGAGGTTCATAATAGTGAGCAAACTTGTATCACCGTTGCTCGAAAGGTTGCTATTTATGGTTGGGCTTGACATTGTGTGCCTTCCTAAAATCTGTGGTCTTTGTACCCTTTTTAGAGTTGCAGGAGCCACACAAGGGTTGGATATTGCTTATCCTGTTAGTGCCTCCCTTGCTCAAAGGCACCACATGGTCTGCTGTCAATTTTCTTTTCTTTCCACAACCCAGACATTTGTTGTTGTACCTATCGCAGAGGTCTCTCCACTGCTTAGCAGTGAAGCTACCAATGGCTTGAACTTCTCTCGCTCGTCTATTCTGCTTAAAAACCTTGAACTTGTCTGGGTTTTTCTCTCGGTACAACGTTATTGTCTTTTTGTGAGTACGCCGATATTCTGCTTTGTACCTTAAGCGCTCTTCTTTATGTTCATGTTCCCAGTTAGATAAGGTTTTCTTCACTTTTTCTGGGTATTCTTTTCTAAACTTTGCAGACCTTTGACGAAACTTCTCTGGATCTTTCTGATACGCTCTGGCAGCTCTCTGTAAGCCTAAAAGCCTAGCATGTTCTGGGTCTTTTTCTTTCCAACGTCTATCAGCATCTCTGTGACGTTGTATTCTCTCTTCTTTACTATATGACATCATACTCTCCTAACAAGAATTGCGCAGGGTACTCTGTGTTAGGCAGAGCACCCCACGGCTGCCCCTAGGTAATTAGTCTAGGGGAAAACACGAATAGCCACCCCTAGGGAGTCTTCCCGCCTAGAGGTGGCTTTCAGAAAGCATATCGACCTCGGAAGCCCACGCTTTAGGAGGACTCAGAACTCCGCATTCACGAAGCTCCTTTGGTCGATAAGGTCTTAAAAATTTGCGCAGGCTCTTCTGAGTAGAACCTGCGACTTGGTTTAGATCTCCTCTTCGGAAAGAGGCTTTGCTGGAACCTGCTGAGCCACAGGTGCCGCAACTTGTGCTGGTGTTTGTCCACCAAGAACAGGCAGAGCTGACTCAAAGCCAGCGTCGATTGCCTGCTGTCTGGTACGCACACCAGATTTGACTGCGCGTGTCCAATCGAGGATGCACAACGTACCTTCCTCGGTCTTGTGGAACGCCACACCGGCCTTGATTCTCTCGCCGCAATTGGGGCAATCCGCAGGACGGCTACGCTTCCCGTGCCAGCTGGTCTCGATGCCGAAGTAGTCAGCTGCTGTGTGCAGCTCAGGGCTCAGGATCTCATTCAGCTGTTGCGGATTGGAAGTCTCAACCGCTCGTGCCCTTTCGAGCAGAGCATTGTAGTGAGCTTCCATGCGCGATTTAGCGTCATTGATTTCTTGCTCAGTCGGCACAGCATTGAGAGACCAAAATACGCCCTTCTTGTTCAAGTTGTTGCCGATAGCCGTGATCGTGCTGACCACAGCGTTCTGATCCAGACTCAAATTGTCCGGGTTGCAAATGTCCTGAGCAAACCTACGGGTATCTGCCGGGATGATCGTGATCTCGTCATTGTCCACGCTACCCTGAGGGGTCAACAGTGGAGATGGGAAACGAGCGGCCTGAATGTATGGCTTGCCGTGCGGACACGCGGGGATGCGGAGGTTGGCGAGTAGCGGTGGACGATAAACGTCATGCGCCTGCTCTCCAAGATTGAACAGATAAACCCAATAGTCCGGCTTGCGGCCCATAAGGTAATCCTGCAGGGCGAAGTTGAACTTCGGACGGTTAGCATCATTCATGCTCTGGCTGAGTCTTGCACTGGGTGTGATGATTGCATCTATGTTAGGCACTGATTTGGCCTCCTTGAGTCTTCTTGAGTCTGAATTTGTTGATATACTTTGCAGCCTCTAGCAAAAGCTCAGGACTATCGAGAAACAATCCCAAACCCTTGTTGCATCTTCCACACAACAAGCCACGAGGTTGCGGTGGATCAGTGTGTTCATGATCTGCAGAGAGGACAGGATACTTTTCATTTGATACTTCCGATTTGCATATGGCACAAAGGCCTTGTTGTTCAGCAAAAGCAGCATCATATGACTCCAGAGACCAACCGTTCTTGGCAAGATTTCTACTACGAAAGTAGGATGGGTTTTTCTTACGATAGTCCTTCATCCCAGCAAGTCTTTCATACCTGTTCTTCTCGTAATACTCTTTTCGTGCCTGACGTACTTCTGGTCGTCTAGCAAAATTTCTCTGACGTTCCCTGTCTTTGTCTTTGTCCTTGTAAGGCATTTTGCCTCCTATGAAAAGGCGAGCAGGGAGGTGTTCATAGCACCTCCCGCTCTAGCCCAAGGCCGCTAAGCCTTGAGATTATTTCTGAAGTTTCCTGCGGAGGAAGTCTTGCGTCACCGAAGAAGCTTCGGCCTGCGAACTGAGTCCTCTTCCCAATGCGCGAGCATTGGTCACCATTGCATTCCAATGGCGGCTCATCTGCTCAACCTTCTTGTCGATCAAAGATGTACGGCACCCTTGACGGGCGTACGAGACGGGGCCCTTGAAAGCGAGCTTGGCGTCCCTCATGGCATCTTCCACCATGGCTAAGTCTGCCGCGTCCTCTTTTTCTTTGATGCCTTTGAGGGCGGCTTGAGTTCGTTCCCACGAAATATCGCGGGCTTCCAGAATGATCGGAACAACTGTGTTGAGGATGAAGGAATTCAGAGGCATTGCCTCGATCTTCATCTTCCCCTCGCTCATGTCGCGCCAGCACATGTTGTAGAGTACGCGATAGCGTCCTGAGTACGGGTACTCACCAAGATCCTGCATCCCAGTTTCGTCGTCGCAATTGGTTGCATAATACGACTCGGGGGTTCCATAGACGATTGCATCATCCCACTGCATCAAAAGCCAGCTGGGTGTACCTCCACCCACCAGGAGATCTCGGTAGCCTTTATACGAGGGCATCCCGTCTACATGCCAGTGACCACCGGCCCTGTAGGTACATCCTTCTTCGCCACCCTGGCCCCACCTCACTATGAATTTGGGCTCGTCGTACTTGTTGACGCCACCGATTTCGGTAAGCTTCTCTTGGAACCACTCTGGACACTGATACTGTTGATAGCTGTCCGTGGGGTCGGCCATTAGAGTACCACCTTGGCTGCGTCAGCTTTCTCTTGCTCCGCGAGTTTGGCTTTCATCTGTGCGCGCATAGCGTTGACTTCTGCTGATTTGCGCTTCACGAATTCTTCGATCTCCTCGCGCTTGACTCCCAACTTTTCAGCAAGGAAGTTTAGAACGAGGGCAGATGTGTCGCACATACCCATGAGTTCTGCATCATTCTCTCCCATCTTCTGGAAAGCACGCTGCATCTCGCGCCGAGTCGGAGGGTTATCCCAAAACTTGTCAAAAGGTTTCTCGACAAGCTCAGATCCGTGAATGATGTTAGACATTGGACCCTCCCGTGGTGTTGTCCTTGATCACGGCAGGTAAAGTCAACCCTGGAGTTGTCAAATTTGGAGTTATCAAATTAGGTATGGACTGCCAGTTGACTTTAGGCTGTACCAAGCGCTCAACGCCGCGCACGTCCTGAATACGCACTACGCGGAGGCCTTGTTCGTCTTTCACGTAGTTTATTCCAAGGGAATCGCAGAGCGCTTCAACTTTCTTGTCATCCATCGGGAAAACTTCGGAATTGTAGTCTCCATACGTCACTTTGTCTCCAACGTTTACGAATTCCGTAATGTCGAAGCGCACTCCGCTTAAAATCACGTATTTTCCGAGCGCCAGAACAATTCCAACATTGGAGTGCTGCCGATACTTCGCGGCAGTGACAATTCCCGATTTAACGTTCTGAGTCGATCCATCCGGCAGCAAAATCGTGTCGGGATCGTCAGTTATGCGCATAATAAGCATGCGGTCGAGAACTGGAGTGAATTTCTCGAAAGTTGGGTCGGGAAACTTCTTAACCGGAGCTTCAACCTTCGTTTTCGGATCAGGCTCCTCCAAAAGATAGTTTTGGCGATGATCCTTGATGGAAAATCCAGAACCAAGCTCAGGATTTTCCTCCTGTAGCGCTACAGGCGTCAAATCAGGCAGATGTTGGTTCTCTACTTCCCGTTGCGCGTGATAAGTGTCGTATTCAGTCTCCGAAAGTCCATACTTCGTGCAAAGCTCCTCTTTAGTGAGGTACATGAAGTCGTTTTCGAAGTCCGTGATGCTGCTGCTCGCACTTGGAAACTGCGCGGACGCATTTCCGCGTGCAAGTCTATCTCCCATTCCTGTTTCCATCTCTGAGTCGTCCTTTCTGAGTCAAAACTTGCCCGGGGGTCTCTCTGGGCGCAATCCAAGGCGTCCTGAGAAGGGACCCCGGCGCAGTATCCCACGCTACTCTTGGAAGTTGGTGGGAAAGGCGTTGCCATGAAGCACTGGGTGCCACACGGTTGTAACTTTGAAGTACTCTGCCGCGTAATGATGCTCTGGAGTGATTGCATAGTCAGCATTCACCTTCCAGCGAGCTTGTTCCTTCGCGTCTTTGACTGAATACTTCATGTCCACACGGAAATAGCGATAGAACTTCCTGTATTTGACCTCGTAACTCTCCAGGCCGGTGACAATCTTGGTTCCGAGCTGTTCCAGCAACATGGAATAGCGCGCTGCCATACGTTTTACTGCCGCAGTCACCTCGTGACGCAGCGGAGGGTTGTTGTAGGACCAAAATACGCCTTTTACGTTCAGATCACGCCCAATAGACGTGGGAGAACAGACCTTTTTAATGTCATAATCTCTGCCCATAGTATCTGGATACAGCAAATCGTTGACGAAGTACTCACCATGCGATGGGGACAGGCTGATCTCATTCGAATCTATCGAGCAATTCGTGTTGCAAATTACATTCGGCAGACTTGTCCACAAGGAATAGCGCTTTGGCGTTGTATTTCCTGGGATTGTTACTGTTCCGAGCATCGGATGATCAACTGTGTGATCCATTCTGCTCGCGTTGTAGATCCAGATCTTCTTTGTAGCTGGAGCCAGCGCTTGGAAATCATATACTGGCTTAGGTTGGTTCGCATCGTTCATGCTCGCGGTTAGACGTGGGTTGTTTGTCACCACTGCATTAACCACATGTGGCTTTATCGTCTCCTGAGGGACCTTGTATGAGTAGACGGGCTCCTCGGGTGGCTGTACTGCGTTCACAACTGAGTCTGTTGCTACAAATTTCGTTGATTCCCACTCCATATGAGCAGGTAATTCGCATGTGGCTTCCTTGGATGGGGAACCTACCAACCACATCCAAAATTCATGCCACAATGTCTTCGCATACGTGAAGCTCTTCATCTGAGTCTCCTGAGTCTTACAAACTTCCATACCTTGTGAGGTAGAGGATAGCCTTTTCCAACCATGTGTCCCACTTGGGGACCACTGAGGTTGTTTCCTTGAGAAATGCCTGGAGGAATCCAAGGCGTATGTTGCACCCTCCACACAATAGACCTCTGTTGCACTTACCACAAGCACGCTTTCCTGGGCAACAAGCATGGTCATGATCTACATGCAGACGCTTTCCACCTGTGATCACTGCTGAACATAAGGCACAATGACCATCTTGCTCAGACAACTTTGCGTCATACCACTCTTTCGTGGTCTTGTACAACTCACGTAAAGCTTTCTTGTGGCTGTAGAAAGGATCTTGCTCAGCCTTGACATCGCGCCAACGCTTGTGATATAAATTACGCTCTTCTGACATGTTGTCTCCTCTGCAAAGGTTGTGCAGGGCCTGTTGCAGCAGGCCCCACACGATCTGTAGGTGATCAAACCTACAAATTTCATTACACCTGCGGAACTGCCGCGTTTTGTATGTACAAACCAGCACGCGGTGACGCGTTCGCCAAGTTGAAACAAGTGTTATCCTATATTGTTGTACTCTGGCGTAGAGTAGATCAGTCATTTCTGCTGATCACTCATGGTTGTTATTCCCATGAGAGCAGACTATTGCATCACCTTTCGGTGTTCTCTCGCTTAGTCGTTCAGGCTGCTTTCGCTTGCCCCTCGTTGGCATTTCAGCGTTCGAGTCAATCAGAGAGAATTTTACTCGCCCCTAACATTTGTCAAGGCGAACATATGCGAGGTCAAGTAGCTCGCGGTCCCGTTCGTGGAGCTGATGTCGGGCACAGGTGCCACAACGTTGCCACCACCGAAGTCGTACAGCTCCAGCGGAGACAGCTCCCCGATGTACCAGTTGTCAAGAACCAACAGGTCCATGCGGTTGTTGATTGCGGTCCACGATTTGTGGTACTTGCGTCCACCAAACGTGTCAGCGAAGGATTTCTTCGCCATATCCAGGGTCTTGTCCCCGTGGATTTCTTGCGCGTTCGCAATCTGAACGTTGTACATCAGGTTCGACTGAGCGAAAGCCTGCTCAGGGGGACCGTACCAGATTCCACTTTTGATGGAATCCGCATCAGGGCCGAGCGCACGTCCCAGGAGGACTTCAGCGCGCTGCGCGATGCCAGGGGTGATTGCCGCACCGGCCAAGTTGATGGTCGGAGTGGACAAGCGACCCGGATACGATGCGCGGTTCAAACCAGCGATGGTTCCGCTGTTTGAGTTCACATCCCAAGCTTTGATACCCAGGATGGATGCGCCCGTGCCATAGGTCGCGCCAGCGACCACAATGTAGTCCGTGGCTGCGACACCAGCGGGCAGAGCGGTGCTGAACCACAGAGTGTTCGTGGGGCCGTCAACGTAGGAAATCGTTGCGGTTCCACCACGGTTGACACCGGCTGTGGTGTAGAACTGAACAACCTGTTGGTCGGAGAACGCAACAGCCACGTTCACCGGGGTGATGTACGAGGTCTGCGCACCGACTCCAGACGAGCTGGAGACAGTTGCTCCCACCGGGATCTGGTCGATCATCAATAATGTTACGCATGCGCCGTTTCTTAGCGCACGCTCTGCATGTCACCATGCAGTTCAGACTATATCATACCTTTACGATTCAGCAAACAAAGCTGATCTCTTAATTCTGTTCTCTTGGCATGAGATTCGATGTACAAGGGGCTATCTGTCGTCAGCTTCAATCCCGGCTGACATCCATTTCTACCCTCATATACTCGTTCGAACTCCAAACCAATCAGGGCTTGCTGCTTCTTGATTACAAGGTAAGGCAGCATACCTTCCAGAACTGCTATTCGATTCTTCTTGCCTTTAGGCATCCATGCGTACTGCGTACAGTGACCTTTTGCGTTGCGTTTAGCATCGCTAACGGAATAAAATCCGCCAAAGTTTGTAATCAGCCATTGCATCAGTTCCAACTTCGTGTTTGCTATCTTCACGTTCAGCTGGAAAATAGTAGTACCGTTGTGGTTGTGACTGGTGCTTATACAGACGGTGCCTTCACCATCGAATAGCCCAGCCAGATACGACCAGAGTATTTCATTTGAGTTTTTCATAAAAGTTGTAGTGCTTCGATCTCACTTGAGACCTACTCCCTTGCGGGATAGTCGTTACACCTTCCCCAGTTCCGAGGAGCGGCTCGGTATTGTCTGTAGCTGACCAAGGCTATAGGTTTCCACCGAATTCTCTACATTTTACTCGGGCAGATTTTACAGTTTACCCGATCCGTCAGAGTTGATCAAGCCCTCAATACCTTGCATTGCGGCATCCAGAGAATTCTTCATTTCCTGGGCCTTGCGGCCCTTGTTACTGTACTCAATTTGAGTTCAGGTGTACTCATTTCTGGTACACTCTGCATGTCGCCATGCAGATCGGACTATTGCATCACTTCTTGCGAAGCGTTTTCTCACTTAGTCTCTCACGGTGACTAAGAAAAAGTAATATACATTTTCTAAATCTTCCGCCTCGTTGTCTACTAGAGAGTTTCGAGTCAATCAGAGAAAATTTTATTGCCGCCAAGGTTTATCTAAACGGCAAACAGGCCTTTCTGTTTCGAATCCGTGGAAGCCTGGGCCAGCCACGAGATTTCACCATATTGTTACTAAGTGTACTAAGTACACTCGGGGAGTGCATTTCTGCTCCCTCTGCACATCACTATGCAGTTCGGACTATAACTTCTTCACCCGTTAGTGAAGGTTGTCGTTTAGTCTCTACGGTAAAGTCAGCACCATAATTCTTGTTCATATCACGAACCGAATGGATGATTTGCCAATCTCTCTCCGTCATGAATTTTACTCTCTGACCCTCTTCCCTGCGTTCCAGGTACTCAAGGACCAGCTCTGCTTGCTGCCTCTTACCACTGAGGTGCTTGAAGATGACGTTTAAGAAATACTTAGCAGAGTTCATACCCATCAAGTGGATGGCATATGGTCTCTTCTTTGCTTTCTTGTTCCATTCCTTTTTAGGCGAGTACACTTTGTACCTAATTGGGAGGTTTTTCAAAAGAGATTCGACAGCTTGGATTATCAGTGGGTTGGAGTTTGCCACCGCGCATACGTAAACTACGGGGGAAAATAGGACATTCACATTCGTTTTTGATTTGTGATACACGAAAGTGATGCATCCTTCCCCATCCATAATTCCAGCGAGGTATCCAACTTGCATATCTGATAAACTCTGACTTCTTACCACGGTATTTTCTACACTCATATTTACCTCATGAAATGCTAGGTTTTCACCGTTACGGACAACTTTTAAACGCCCATGAATTTTAGACGTTGAACAGGTAAACCGGGGCCAAAGCAAACGATGCCCACTGAGAGCCCGTACCGCGACCCATGGAGTCTGCGTTGCCAGTTCCTTGACTGATTGCCGCTCCAGACTGCACGCGGAACGGAACACGGAACGATGCACGAACTGTGCCACCTGCGTTCGACTGATTCGACACAGGAATTGATGTAGCTTCAGCTTTGAAGAGACTGTAAGCTGTGGTGCCATGGAAAACGAGATCTGGGATCTCTTTTGCAAAGGCGTCCAACTCAACTGCCTCAACAGCTGCTTCTAAAAGAGGCATACTATTGTTTCTTTCTGTTACGAGAGTCCCACATTGCTCGCCTTTCTAAAGGGCTCGCAGGGCTATCGCTGAGTCGGTACTTTTTCACTCCTCGTTCCGTGTCGAGATTATCGTCTTCGAGACCCATCGGGAAGTCGGCGTGAGAGGTTATAGATGTAGCTCCGTGATGACCCTCTGCGCAGAGAAATCGGGCACTCCCCTCAGGGACCCGATAGGCCATCGCGGAGCCACACGGGCTCCTTGATTTTTTACAGCTTGGTAACTGCCGTCTTAGCTTCAGAACTAAACCAGCTCTTAACTTTTCGGCCAACAGCCGGGGTAAAACAACCCACCAGCCAACCTAACCCTGCATACAGAAAAAGATGCATTGTTTTCTCCTTAAGTTACAGCGATTGAGATGCAGTCACATCGGCTGCATAAACACCCGTAGCCGGTGCGTTCGTCCCGCCAACAAGGGGCACCCCAATACTATACGAATACACACCTTGCTGTACGGATGTCGTTTCATTATACGAACCATCCAATGCGCCAGAGCACAACACAGTGAGGTTAGCTCCAGCTCCGGTTCCTGTGATTGCTGTGATGACACCAGAGATAGATACAGTATCCCCAACATTAACCGGTTTCCCCGTACGGGAAACCCCATAAGGGACTTGATCAGGCAAAGACATTTTTATTTTCTCCTAGGATAACTTGAGGATTTCGAGATTTCTCCCAGGCATCCCCAGGCCCCTTTCGGCTTGCGCCGGTTAAGCTTGAAACTGAACTTGTTCTGCAGCCGCTCTAGTCAAGAAGTATCCAAGATGTTTTCCTGATCTTGGTGCTCGTGCTCTCCATTTTCCGTAAGGCTTGTACCAGGATACTATTACTTTCGGTGTATAATTGGCCCGCTGTGCTAATGTCCAAGGCTTTCCTTTTCTTGCTAAACTTTTACTCTTGCGTGCTTCCTCTGTAGATTGTGAAGCTTTCATATTAGCACGAGCTGCCTCTGACATGGGTTTTCCCAAGTGTGCTCTGCTCATCTTCTGACGCGTTTCCTGAGAAGCTTTACTTCCAAGTTGAGCTAGGCGCATTCGTTCTCTAGCTTCTGCAGAGCGTTTTCTTCCCAGCTGTCCGTTGGGTTGTCCCTTTAGTCTTTCTGAGCGCTGTCGGCACTGCTCCGGTGTCAAGGTCAGTCCACCAGTACCTCCATCAGTACGATTCCTGAGACATCCCGTACCTAGGTCTATTCATCCCCAAAAGTCAATTAAATATCGTTCAAAAGCGAAGGCAGTACTTTCATCTGACCAAAACTGTAAAGTAATACGCGAACGGTCCTTAGGTGGTTTGTGCCTCTTTTCACTATCAAAAGCTCTGGTTCCTATGCCCTTACCCACATAATAAGGAGTTCCATCTTCTCGATACCACACGTATGTGTAAAACATTTATTTCCTCCAATAAGGCGAGCGGGGAGGTGTATTGGCACCTCCCAACTCTTCCACAGGTTTATAAGTCCTATGGTAATTTTAATCATCGACGCCACGTAACAAATTTTTGAGGACCACCTTTAACTGTTGGTTTCAGATAAGCTCGTCCCAAAATGAGGTTCATCTCACCATCGGGGCGACCTTTTGCATCCAAATGGTCAAGATCCATACTTTCTCTAGAAGGCTTGGTTGCCACATAGATAGGCTTGCCCGTAGCTTGTGCTTCGGTAACAACCTTAGTTTCGGCAACTTTCTTATCAGTAGCTGCCGCAACTCTACCCGCAGCCGCCCCTCCCTTCGAGTAACCCGGATACATAGCTTGAACTGTGTTCTGAACGATCTGTTTGGCAATGGAAGCCACACGCGCCTGAT